>Ga0335073_10003597_pt1 | contig 21623 bp, 15 predicted proteins | sample Lox_Sample_22_FD_207093 | JGI IMG/M metagenome (GOLD analysis project Ga0335073, IMG submission 207093) | Soil microbial communities from Loxahatchee National Wildlife Refuge, Florida, United States - Lox_Sample_2.2 | ecosystem: Environmental > Terrestrial > Soil > Wetlands | place: USA...
GCACCCCGTAGTATCAGGCTAGCGGGGAGGAAGGCCGCGCCGAACAGCGCTTGCTTTCTGTAATAATGGGCGAGCTGAGATATCCGAAAGCCCTTCTGATCGCGCTCGCGATCCTCGCGATCGTCATTTTTGGCGGCCGCGCGCGCGCGCAAATGGGCGCATCGGGGATGAGCTCAGGAGGCTACGACGGCTCCGGCGGGGCGAATCCTTCGATGCGTGATCCGCTCTCCAATCCCTTCAACGTCAATCCCACCGACGACGACTCCGACAACCCCAACGGCGCGCCAAACAATCCAAACGGCCGCGGTGCGGCGGCGCTGTGTGCCGATCCAAACGATCCCAATGCTGCGAGCTCCGGTCTGCCGCCATGCGCGCAGCCGGGGACGGCGGGCGAGAACGGCGCGACAGGCATGAACGGATCGGATGACGGCTCATCTTCGGGCGATGAAAACGGCGCCGGCGGCATGGGCAGCAGCTCGCTTCGCGGCATGAGTGGCTACAACAACGGCGGCTTGGGTGGCGCCGGAAGTTCTCTTGGCGGCGGGATGAGCGGTGCAATGGGCAGCGGCCTCGGCCAGCAGTTCGATCGTCAACGCCTGACCACGATGATGCAGCAGCTCGGCATCTCGGCCGACGAGATCGGCAACCTCAAATCGCAAATGGCCTCAGGCGGACTCTCGCCGGATGACATGCAGGAGCTCTGTCTCCATCTCGCCTCGCGTCAAATCGGCCCCAACGATGTCGCCGGGATCGGCCGTGCGCTCGGGCTTTCGTTCACCGACTCTCAGCTCGATCAATTGAAAAGCTGCACGCAGCTCTCCTCGCCCAATGGCGATACCAATACCAACCCGCCGGGCCGGGAGATGGGCATGCAGGTTGGCGCGGGCGGGGCGGGCGGATTCAGCGCACCGCAACAGGTGTCGTCGATCGAGCAAACGTTCAGGGGGCTCGATACCGCGCAAACGCCGGCCGCGCCTTCGACGCGCAACCTTCAGCAATTCGGCTATTCGATTTTTTCACAGCGAGTTTCGACCTTCGCGCCGGTCGCAAACGTGCCCGTGGGCAACGACTACGTCATCGGTCCCGGCGATCAGCTCCGGATGCTGATGTGGGGGCGAATCAACAACACGCTGTCGCTCAACGTCTCGCGCGATGGCTCGGTGATGATTCCTGAGATCGGCCCGCTGCAGGTGGCCGGTCTGACCTTCGAGCAGGCCAAGCATCTCATCGAAGGGCACGCCTCGCAGATAACCGGGGTGCAGGTCGAAGTCACGATGGGCAAGCTCAGGACGATCCAGGTGTTCGTCGTGGGCGAAGTCCAGCAGCCCGGGGCCTACACGGTAAGCTCGCTCTCGCACGTCTCCAACGCGCTGGCGGCCTCGGGCGGAATCACCAAGATCGGCAGCCTCAGGCGCATCGAGCTCCGGCGCGGCAACCAGGTCGCGAAGTCGATCGATCTCTACAATCTGTTACTCAACGGCGACGCGCGCGGTGACGAACAGCTGCAGCCGAGCGACGTAATCTTCGTGCCGGTGATCGGCCCCGTCGCGGGCGTCGCCGGCGACGTGAAGCGGCCCGCGATCTACGAGCTGGCCAGCAACGCCGAGAGCCTCTCCAACGTGTTGCGCCTTGCCGGTGGAATCAGCGCGTTCGGATATTCGCAGCGGGTCCAGGTCGAGCGCGTGGAGAACCACGACAAGCGGATCGCGCTCGATGTCGATCTCGACCAGATGCGCTCGCAGCGCGTTACGGTCCGCGACGGCGACCTGATCAAGGTTTATCCAGTGCTGCCTGAGCAGCACGACGTGGTCGTCGTGCGCGGCAGCGTGAACCGGCCCGGCAAATTCGAGTGGCATCAGGGGATGCGGGTCTCGGATTTGATCGCACAGGCCGAGGGCGTCGCGCCGCATACCTTTTTCAAGTACGCGCTGATCCGCCGCCAGGAGGGCCGTGAGCGCGCGATTCACATGGTGCCGGTCGATCTCGGCGAAGCGCTCGGCGATCATATCGATGGTTCCGACGACGTGGTCCTCAAGCAGCAGGACGAGCTCACGGTATTCAGCGAATCACAGATGAAGTACCTGCCGACCGTGCAGGTCTTCGGTGAGGTGCGCAATCCCGGCTACTACGTCCTGAGCCAGGGCATGCGCGTAAGCGATCTCGTCTACCTCGCGGGCGGGCTCAAGGACGACGCGTATCAGAAGCAGGGTGAGCTCGCGCGCACCGAGGTGATCAACGGATCGCACACGACCCACACCACGATGGACGTGAACCTGCGCGGGGCGCTCGACGGCCTGGTGGAGAGCAATCCACAACTGGTTGCCAATGATCAACTGTTTGTGCAGCGAGCCTCGGATTGGCATCTGCCGTGGGTTGTTCAGGTCCGCGGCCAGGTGGCGCGTCCGGGACCCTATACAATTCATGACGGCGAGCGAATCGCGTCGGTGATCGAGCGCGCCGGCGGTCTGCTTCCCGATGCTTACCTGCCGGCCACCGTGCTGATTCGCCAATCGATCCGCCGCGAACAGCAGCAGCGCCTCGACGAGGCGCGCCATCGCCTGCAGGCCCAGGTCGCGCATCTGCAGATGAATCCGCAACTGCTCCAGGCCTCCACCCAGCAGCCGAATCCGCAAAGCGCCGCGATGCAGGCGCAGACCCTTAACATGGTCGAGCGCGTGCTCGCCGAGACTGAAAGTCAGCAGGCCTCGGGCCGCCTCGTGATCCACATGCGGCCGCTCGACCAGCTCGCTAACTCGCCTGACAATATCGCGCTGGTCGATCAGGATTCGATCGCGATTCCGCGTCGGCCCGCGGCGATCAACGTGCTCGGCCAGGTCTACAATCCGGCCGCAATCGTTTTCCGGCCCGGACTTACGACGCGCGATTACCTCGACCAGGCGGGCGGTCCCAACCAGGACGCCGACAAGGACCACATCATGGTGGTCAAGGCCGACGGCTCGGTGCTGACCGACGACGGAATCAAGCAGAGCAAGCGCTCCTCGATGTTCCCGCTGCTGCCGGTCGTGTCGGGCGGCCTGATGTCGGCGTCGCTCGAGCCTGGCGATACGATCTACGTGCCGGAGAAACTGATCTTCGAAAACAAGATGCAGGAAACCGCGACGATCGCTCAGATCGTCGCCAATGCCGCCACCGGACTCGCGGTGGTAGGCATTCTGGCTTCGAGCCTATGAGGATTTAGCGGCGTGAAGGCCCAGCGAATCAGCGTGGTCGCCACGATTTGGCTTATGCTCTGCGTAAGCGTGGCGGCGGCGCAGGCTGGAGCTCCACGCAACGCCGACGTCGATACCGAGCGGCTGTTCCGCGCCGCCGGCGTTCTCTACGGCCTTGATCCTGATCTTCTGGCCGCGATTGCCCGGGTCGAATCGGCCAACAATCCCGGCGCCGTCTCGCCCAAAGGCGCCGAAGGCTTGATGCAACTGATGCCGGCGACGGCCGAGCGCTTCGGTGTGATGGATTCCTTCGATCCGGTGAGTAATACTGCCGGCGCCGCGCGCTTTATCAACTACCTGCGCCAATGGCGCCTCGAGCACGGGGCGGATGCGCCGCTGACTCTCACCGAGGTGCTCGCGGCCTACAATGCCGGCGTGGGTGCGGTGCAGAAGTACGGCGGGATCCCGCCCTATCCGGAAACCCAGGATTACGTACGCAAGGTCTTGATCGCCTACCTGTTTGGCGATACCCACAGTGAGCTGCGAGAGAAACTGGGAGTAGTGCCGGCGCCGGAGCAGAAACAGCCGGCGAAGAACGCCGCTTCCCATAACTCTGACGCTCTGACCAAGCTGGCGGAGATCAAGCGGCTGCGGGAGGCCGCGCTCGAACGCCAGCAGATCGCCGGACCTGCAGCAGGAGAATCGCATGACGCCAACTAGACATCGGCGCTCCGCGTTGCTGCTCACAGCGTCGTTGCTATTGGCGTCCCTGCTGGCCCTTGGCGCACCGCGCGCCGCGTATGCCTCGACCTATGCCGCCTATCTCCCGCTCGACGATTCGATTTACGACGAGCTCGACACGCTCAACAATATCGGCTTGCTCGAAAGCTACGTCTCCGAAATAAAGCCCATCTCCCGGGTCGAAGCCGCGCGCCTGGTACTCGAAGCGCAGTCGATCGAATCCGAAAGCCAGACCCCCAACGAGCTCGCCGAATCGATTATCAGCGCCCTGCGTGCGCAACTGCCTGAGGAGATCGCCTGGGTTGAGAAGGATCGAGAGGACGATCTGCCTTCGATGATCCATCCGGTCGAGCGCGTCACGGCCTCCTACATCAATTCGCAAGGCCAGCGCCGCGAGATCGAAGGGGTCAGCGGCGGCGGTCTGAACTTCCGCGAAGGCACACCGCTGTTGCCCTACGACAATAACCTTCCGACTTCGTCAGGCAGTAACGAAGCTCTGCTCTGGGACGGATGGGGCGGCTTCGGCGGATTCCTCACTGGCTATGGCGAGGGGTCGCTCGCCGGGCCGATTGGCAGAGAGCCGTCATACGCGAGCCGCGCGCAGTTGCTGATAGGCGCCGCGGTCGTGAGTCTCGGCAATACCGCGATCTCGTTCGGGCGCGAACAAATGTCAGACGGCGTCGGGACGATCGGTGGACTCTCGCAGAGCACTAATGCCGCGCCGTTTCCGGCGCTCCGAGTGCGCAATATACATCCGGGGCATCTGCCGTTTTTCTTCCGCTACCTCGGGCTCGTGCACTACGACGTCTTCATCGGCCAGCTCGATACGGAGCGGACCTTCTCGAGTCCCTGGATCGCCGGCCAGGCGGTGGGATTCCGCACTCTGCCGTGGCTCGATTGGGGCATCACCCACGACATCATGTTCGGCGGCAGCGGCAACAACAATTACAACGCGATGGGCTTCCTCGGTCGCGCCACCGGCTTCGATACCGGTAATCCTCAGGGCGCAAACACCAATTCGCGCTTCGGCATGTATGCCAAGTTCTACGTTCCACAGCTGCGCTACACGCAGTTCTACGGTGAGATTCTTGGCGAAGACTATTTCCAGCCGTTTGGCAACAAGCTTCCGCTCAAGACGCCCTTCAAGGGTCCATCGTACGACGCCGGTATTTATTGTCCCCAGGTGACCAAGGATGCGCGCACCACGTTCGGCATCGAGTGGATCTTGACCGATCGTGAGTATTCGACGCACAACGATTCGCTCTATTGGACCTACGACCAGGCGTTGATGGGTAATGCGCTGGGCCCGGGCGCGTGGAACTTCAACGTCGATGCGGGGCGCTGGGTCACGACCGCGGCCAAGCTCGATCTGAGCCTCTTCTACACCTATCGAGTGCCGCCCACCTTCACCCAGGTGTCGCAGATTGCCGGCTTCGCCAACAAGAACGAGACCAGCTGGGGCTTCGCCTTCGACTTCCTGCATCTGCCGATCGAGATGACGCGTTTTGCCGATACCCTCGGCGAGGTGCGGGCCCGCACCGGCCTGGAATACGTGAGCGACATCAACTACTCGACTCACGACTCGCTGCGCGCTCTGGTCCAGTTGTCTTTTGGCCTGACGCCTTCATGGCCGAGCTTCACGTGGCATTAATCCGCTGATGGATTCGAACGGCAACAGCCGTCACACATCGTATCTCGCCCACGAAGCGCCCGAAGCCGCGGGTCAGCTCAGTGACACGCAGTTTGCTGCGCTTCACCTGCTGTACTACGTGCAGCTGCTGTGGTCGCGATGGCTCTTGATCGTGGCCGCGACCGTCGCCGCCGGCCTCGGTTACGGACTCGTCACTAAATTCGTGCTGGTCAAGTTTTATCGCGCGCAGGCCGTGATCGCACCGATCTCGTCGTCGGGCGGGCTTGGTTCGATGTCGGGTGCGGGCGACATGATGGACAGTATGGGCGGCGGGTTGATGTCGCTCTTCAATCTCGCAAGCGGCGGCGACAGCGCCAGCGTCGCCGAGCGCTACCTGTCGATCATGAACAGCTACGCCTTCACGACTGAACTCATCAAGCGCTACCATCTCGAGCGCAAGATTGTCGATTCCAACAGCAAGAACGCACCGACCGTCACGCGCTGGCAAATGCATCGCGCGCTGCTGAGCCGCTTCTCTGCCGAGTACAACTATCGCAGCGGCAACCTCGAGCTTTACTTCCAGGATCCCAATCCCGACGACGCTCAGCGAATTCTCGGCTACTACCTCGACAACCTGCGCGACAAGCTCCGCAACGAGGAAGTGCAAAGCGCATCGGCCGCGGCGATTTCGCTTCAGGATGAAATCCGCAAGACCTCCGACGCCCTTCTGCAGACGCAACTCTACGAGTTGATGGCGCGGCAGGTGCAGCGCGAGAAAGTCGCTCAAGTGCAGGCCGACTTCGCCTTCAAGGTGATAGAGCCTCCGGTCGTGCCCGACAACTATTATGCGCCGAGTGCCCGCAAAAACGCGGTCGTCGCGTCAGCGCTCACCTTCACGCTCCTGTGCGGATGGTTTATCGCATCGGATTTCGTCAAGCGCGCGCGCACGCGCCTCGCGGATATCCAGCAAGCCGAGCCCGTCCCGCAGCCGCAGCCATCCGAGCCGCAGAGCGGCGAGGTTGCCGAGAGTTCTGCGCGCTCTGTGCGCACGCTGAGACCGCGGACCTGAGCGCCGCCTGGACGGCGCACTGCGATCTGAATCACTGCGTCGTCTTCTTCGCATCCCCAGCATTGTTCGGATCACGTCAGAAGGCGCAAATCGCCAATGCGCTCGCCGGAAGCGCCAACTCCTTCCTGCGTGCGATGCGCAAGTGCGTCTGGCCCGCGCTGCTTCCCGAGGCGCCCGAACGCGTCTGTATCTACCGCATCGGCAATATCGGTGACACGGCGTGTGCTATACCCGCACTCGATGTCATCCGGCGGGCGTTCCCGCGCGCTCGTCTCACGATGGTCACGTCGCCGGGCTCGCCCGGGATGCCGGGCGCTCGCGAGCTGCTGGCAAATGCGGGGCTAGTTGATGAAATCATAGTCTATTACCCGAGCGAGCTTGCGGATCTTCACGGCAAACTCAGATTCATGGGCGAGATGCGCGCGCGGCGCTTCGATCTCTGGATCGAACTGCCCGTAGTCGCGGCCAACTTCCCCACCTTGCTCCGCAATATGATCGCGGCGCGCGCCGCCGGAGCCGCCTTCGGATGCGGCTGGCGCTACGCGGGGTTGCGTCTTTTCAAGCAGGCTCAATCCGCGGAACTCGAGTTTCCCGGCGAAGTCGATCGCCTGCTGGCCCTGCTGCGCGAGCAAGGATTCGCCGCGGGCGCGCCTCGGTTCCCGCTGGCGCTATCGAGCGTCGAAGGCGACGCCATCACCAGGATTCTCAACGACGCAGCGAGCGCATCGCGGCCGCTCGCGGCGCTCGCACCGGGGGCAAAGGCCTCGCCGAACAAATGGCCCGCTGAGCGTTTTGCCGAAGTCGGCCGTGCGCTAACCGCGCGCGGTCTCGGCGTCGCAATCCTGGGCGGTCAACCGGACTCTTCACTTTGCGAGGATATCGCGGGCGCGATCGGCACTGCTGCTTTCAACCTCGCGGGCCGCACCTCGGTCCGCGAGTCATGCGAGTTGCTCAGCCGAGCGGCGCTTCTCGTTTGCAACGACTCGGGCGTGCAGCACCTGGCTGCCGCTGTCGGTACGCCGTGTGTGGCGCTTTTTTCGTGCCGCGATTTTCGCGGCAAATGGTGGCCGCATGGCGCGCAGCACGTTGTGCTCCGCAAGCAGGTCGATTGCCACACCTGTCTGCTCGACACCTGCCCGCGCGACAATCTGTGCATCAACCTGATCGAAGTGCGCGAGGTCGTCGAAGCCGTCGATCAAATCCTCGCCCGCTCATTCACCCGCCAAGCTGCGTCCATCGGGCGCTCCAGATGATCGATCGCCGCTACAAGATCGCGGTCCTCTCCACGCATCCGATTCAGTACCAGGTCCCGCTCTTTCGCCGGCTCGCCGCCGATCCCGCGATCGATTTGCAGGTGTTCTTCTTCAGCGACCATTCGGTGAGCGGCGCCAACGATGCCGGGTTCGGGGTTCGCGTCAAATGGGATGTCCCGCTGCTCGACGGCTACCGCTACGAGTTCCTGCCCAGTGTCGGCGCGCGCGATGTCCTCACTTTCTGGCGGCCCTTCAGCTACGGCCTCGCGCGGCGCCTGCGCGAAGGCGCTTACGATGCACTCTGGGTGCACGGTTATGGTCATCGCGGGCTGCTCGCCGCGATCGCGGCCGCGCGAATGAGTGGGATGCGCCTGCTGCTGCGCGGCGATTCGCAACTGGGCGACGATCCACGTAATCCGACGAAGCTATGGCTCAAGCGCGCGATGATTCCGCGCCTCTTCCAGCAGTTCGACGGCTTCCTCGCGATCGGCACGCTCAACCGCGAATACTACCTGCGTTACGGTGTCGCGCCCGAGCGAATCTTCATGATGCCCTATGCCGTGGACAACGCCTTTTTTCGCGAGCGTGCCGAGCACGCCCATCGCGTGCGCGAGGAGTTCCGCGCCGCGCTCGGCCTCGCGCCGGAACGACCCGTAGTCCTCTACGCGTCGAAGCTCCAGGCGCATAAACGTCCGATGGACTTGCTCGCGGCTCACGCGCGTCTCCTGCGCGGCCAGGGCGACGGTCCGCATCCATATCTGCTCTTCGTCGGCGACGGTGAAGAGCGCGCCGCGCTCGAGACTCGCGCTGCAGAGCTGCCGGGCGAGTCGGTGCGCTTGCTCGGCTTCCGCAATCAGACCGAACTGCCCGCGCTGTTCGATCTTGCCGACCTCTTCGTGCTGCCTTCGGAGCGCGAGCCCTGGGGGCTCGTCCTCAACGAGGCGATGAACGCCGCCTGCCCGCTGGTTGTGAGCGATCACGTCGGCGCCGCGCCCGATCTGGTCGCCAACGGCGTCAACGGGTTCGTTTACCCCTGCGGCGATATCGCCGCGCTGGCCGATCGAATCTCAAAGGTGATCGAAAATCGCGAGCGCGCGGAGCAGATGGGCCGCGCCTCGCTCGAGCGCGTCGCGCAATTCGATTTCGAGGCCGACGCCGATGGCCTCTTCGCTGCGATGGACACGTTGACCAACAACGCGCGCCGCGCCGCGGCGTAGGCCGCGCGACTTCATGAACCGCCTGGAAAAAATCGCGATCTCGGTCCGTCATACGCCGGGCCTCGACAATGCGGAATGGTTGTGGCGCCGCGTCCGGCCCGCTTACGATCGAATGCTTCGGAGGTTGGGGTCGCACAAGGGCCTTGAGCGCACGATCAACGGCGTCGATCGAATTCGCCTGAGCCCTCTCTCACGCGGGTTCGTCGACGAGAACTACGAACCGCAGGTTTGGAATCGCGTGATGCGCGAAGTGCGGCCGGGCGACCGAATCGCGGAAGTTGGCGCCCATATTGGTCTCTACTCGCTGGCCTTCGCGCGCCGCGCCGCTGCCGGCGGTCACGTCGTGGCGTTCGAACCAGAGCCCGACAATGCGCAGACGCTCGAAGCGAACATCGCGGTGAACGGCTGGCAGGATCGGATCACCGTCGTCCGCGCCGCCGTCGGAGATCGCTGCGCCAGCGTGCGGTTTGCCGCCAACTTTGGATGCGAAAGCCATGTGCTTCGCGGCGATGAAGCATCGCAATCCGCGCTCGAGGTTCCGATGGTTACGCTCGACAGCTATTTCCCCGACGCAAAAATCGACCTGCTGAAGATCGATGTCGAGGGCTTCGAAGAACTCGTTCTGCGCGGTGGATCGTCGCTGCTGGCGGATAAACGTCGCCGCCCGCGGCTGATTCTCATCGAAGTGCATCCATTCGCATGGGAAGCCGTGGGCACCAGCAGTGATTCCCTCCTCGGACGCCTGCGCGAATGCGGTTACGGCGTCGAAACCGTAGCTGGAATCGCTGTCACGCGGATCGTTGACTATGGCCACGTCGTTGCCATCCCAGGCTGAAGGAATCGCAAGCTCCGTCGCTGCTGTCCGATCGGCGAAGCCCGCGCTGCTGATGGCGGTTTACGCAAACGCCGACGTCTACGTCCCGACGGTCGCGGCGGCGCATATACTCGCGCACCAGTTCAGCCTCACGATCGTGTCGCGTAATTCAGACGAATCGTATCTGGATTGGCCTGCGGGTATTGAGGTTGAGCGAATCGGACCGCCGGTGCCGATGCGCCAGCTCGAAACTGCGAGTCCCCTCAGCAAGGCGCGAGAGTTCCTGCGCTACCTGGGAGAGCTGCGCCGCGCGTCATCGCGCCTCGCGCCCGCGATTTTTTACGCCTACGATCCGATCGCGCTGGCCGCGGTCATGATGATCCGCAGCAAAGGCCCGGTGATTTTCCAGTGTCATGATGCGCCTGCGCTTGAGAAACTTCCCTTGCGTTCGCTTCAAACCTGGCTCATCAAATACGCACTCAGGCGCACCAGTGATGCGGCGGTAGTCGTGTTTCCTGAGAAGAACCGGGCGGCCTACTGGCTGCACGCGGCTGGCGACAGGCGCGCGGCGATCATCGTGCCCAACGGCGCGCCGCGCGATTTCTTCCAGCCCGACAGCGACTGGTGCGATCTCGCCGCGCAACGCTGGACGGCCCGCCGCGTTTTCTACCTGTCGTCGATGGGATCGGAAAACGGTCAACTCGAAGCTATCGATGCCTGCGCGACCGCCGGAGTCCCTCTCGACCTGGCGGGCCGCTCGTCGCCGGAGTTTCGCGCGAGCCTGGAAAAGCGCGTAGCCACCAACGATCCGGCCGAGCGGATTCGAATCCACGGCAGAGTCGATGATGCTACACGGATGCGGCTCTTGCGCGACGCCGCGGTCGGTCTGCTTCTTTACAAGCCGGTTTCCAAGAACTGGGAATTCTCCGGCTCCGCTTCGACGAAGTTATTTGAGTACGGCGCAGCCGGACTGCCCGTTATCGTGCCCGATCGACGGAGTTATCGGGAATTCCTGGATGGCGAAGAATGGATTGCGTTCGTTGATATCGATGATCCTCGTTCGATTGCCGCCGGAATTAATTCGATTCTTGCCGATCGCGACCGCTATGTGACGATGAGCCGCGCGGCGCGCGCCGCTCACGAGAATCGGCTCAACTATGAGTTACTCTTCGAGCCCGTGCGCGCCCGCATAGCGGAGCTTACAAACCTCAACGGCCGCGCGTGAGCGGCGGATGCGTCACCAATACGAGCCGTTTTCCTGTAGCAGATACTTCGGCGGCCGCTCCTCGGCTGATGGCCGAGTCCACGAATCGTTGCGCACCGCATTGATGAAGCCATTTGATTCCCAGCGCGCGCCCAGGATCCCAAACATCAACTGCGTCGCGCCGCCAAGATGAATCGCAAAAGCGCCCAGCGACCTGGCGTGCATCGCGAGCGGAATCGACCACGCACCCGCGCCGATGAGCGCAACATCGAACGGCACGAGCGCCATTTGTTGTTTCAGCGCGTCCAGCGCTTCGAACCAGTCCGGGTACTCGGGTCGATCGATAAGCCCCGCGAGCTGTGGGCATCGCACGACGCGCAGATCGAACTCCGGCAGCACATCGGGCTTGGCGGCCCACACTTCGCGTCGACGCCGGTACTGGGACTGAATCGATTTCTCGAACGGACTGACCACGACCACCCGTTTGCCGGCCAGCCGCGCACTCCACGGACGCTGATGATAGTAGGGTTCCAGCGCCGTCAATTCGCACATCAGCGCCCGAGGTGCAAAGCGGCGGCGCAGGGCCGCTTCGCCGAAGTTGTACCACACGGCGAGCAAGTCGATGCCGCCAAGAGTGTTGAGATACTCGCGGCAGAAGCGCGAGAGCGTCGGCGCATCGGGCGGATAGATCCCCGACGAGACGTGCGCCCACCACGCGTAGTGACCGAAATTGTCACACTGGCCGTTATGATCGCGGCGCCGCAGGTAGACGCGCGCGAGCTTCATTTCCGTGGCGCCGATTTTGCCCGCCACGCCTGGCCGATCAATCATCGCCGCAATTCGATCGTTACCCGCCTGCGCGCCGAGAATATCCGCGCCGAGGTACTTGGCACGCTCGATCAGGAAGCGGTGCCGCGCGATAGGACGAACTGCGGCCTTGAGTCGATCGAGCAGCGTGGTCTGCGCCATTGCCGAGCACCAGGAAGCGCCAACTTTAACATCGCGGCGCGCGATAACAGAATGCGCGCACGCCGCGCCGCCTGAGATGCGAATTCTCTACACCGAGACCACCGAATACCTGCCCTCGAGCGCGCACTTTCTCGAAGCGCTGAGCGCCCGCGCCGCGACGGGAAGCATCGAGCTCGGGTTCCTCGACGAAGCCAGGTACCTGCCGGCCAACGCAACGATCGCCGGCCGGATTGCGCGCCGTATCGTGGGCCGCCCACTGCGCGGCTATGGCGAGATCAATCGTGCTCTGCTCGAAATGGCCGAGCGGTTGCGTCCCGAAATCGCGTTGATCGCAAAGGGCGCATTCTTCACGCCCGCGACTCTGCGCGCACTCAAGGCCGCCGGTGCGACGCTCGTCAACTATGCTGCCGACGATCCCTTCAACCCTGCGAGCGGTTCACGCGACCTGACCGAATCGATACCGCTCTTCGATCTCTACCTCTGCGCCCGGCGCGCCATGATTGCCGACGTTGAACGCGCCGGGTGTCCGCACACGGCCTACATCATGTTTGGCTATAAACCGGAGGTTCATTTTCCCGAGCCTCTCGCCAATGCCGAGGAGCGGGCGCGATTCGAATCTGACGTGGTGTTTATCGGCGGATGCGACCCGGATCGCGCGCCTTACTTCGAGCGCTTGGTCCGCGAGCTTCCCCAGCTTCGGATTCACTTACACGGCGGATACTTCGATCGCTATCCTGCGCTGAAGCCGCGTTGGCGCGGCCTCGTTTCTGGCGCCGATTATCGCAAGGCCATCAGCGGGGCGAAAATCGTGCTCAACCTCGTGCGCCGGGCCAATCGCGACGATCACGTGATGCGCACGTTCGAGGTGCCGGCCTGCGGCGGTTTCATGCTCGCCGAGCGCACCGCGACTCATGAGCAACTGTTCGAGGAGAACCGCGAGGCGGTGTTTTTCGACACCGCCGACGACATGGTCGCCAGGATCCGCGAATGGCTGGGCAGGGACGAACAGCGCCGGCAGATCGCCGCCGCCGGTCACGACAAGGTCGTGCAGGGGCATCACTCGTACGCCGACCGCCTCGACCAGATTCTCGCTCAGGCTCTTCGCCTGCGCGCGGACAAGCACCATCTCGAGGCGGGCGCATCGCCGGATCAGCCATCGTGAGCGCAGCTCCAAAAATCGCAAATCAATCGGAAAGTCTGCTGGCGATCGACTGGTACGGCCTCGCGTGCGGCGAGGGCGCGCGCCGCTTCACCCTCGGTGCGGGGGCAAAGCTCGTTGTCATTGCCGCGGCGTTGATCACCGCGTTGAATTTCTACGCGCCTGCGTCTCCGACCTTCATGGAGCGATTGCTGGCCTCGGCGATTATTCTGGCCTGCTTCGCGCCGACCTTGCTGTGGATGAATCGGACCGATCGCGCGATCCCGTTTCTGCCATTCGTCATGGTGTTTTTCGCGTTCACTTATGCCGTTCCGGTTTTCCTGCTGCGCAGGTTCTCGACCGAAGTATTCAGAGATCCCGAAACGCCCCATGACGTAACGTTAGCGCTTGCTTACTCGTTGCTCGGATTGATGTGCCTGTATGCCGGATACTACGGAATCGTCGGCCGCGCCGTCTCCGATATCCTGCCGCGCATAAACCTTCGCTGGCGCGATCCACGCGCGGTCAAGTTCGTGAGCCTGGCGCTGACATTGCTGGGGCTGGTGACTTCAGCGTCTCACGCCGAGAATCATGTACCCGAGCAGTTGGCTCTGATCCTGAGCTACGTCGGCGATTTCTCCCTGATCGGAATCTGCGCACTGGTCGCGCTGCAACTGACCGGAAACCTCGACCGTGTCACGTCAATCCTGATTTGGGGCGTGTTCGTTCCGACGCGGTTTTTCGCGGGCCTCGGCGGCGCCGCGCTGGCGTCCGCGATGGGCATCGGAATCATGATTCTCGTCATCTACGCGACCGTTCGGCGCAGGATTCCATGGACGATCTTCGCCCTGGGTATCGCGGTGGTCTTTGTGCTTCGCCCGATCGAGATTCCCTACCGCATCATGACCGGCAAGGGCGGCCCTCTCGCAGATGCGTCATTAGTCGAAAAAATCGGGGGTCTCGGTGACTTGCTCTATCGTGCGACGGTCGGAGGCATCGTTCCGGCGCCGGTGTTCATCGAGGCCTGCTCGAACCGCCTCGCGCAGTTCACGATTTTCGCTTCCGTCATCCATAACACTCCCGGTCGCGTTCCCTATTGGGAGGGCGAATCGTACGCTCCCCTGCTCACCAAGCTGATTCCCCGGCTCATCATGCCCGACAAGCCCGAGGAGATTAGCGGGCAGACCTTTGGACATCGCTACGGCCTGATCTCGAACTCGAATACCAACACGTCGGTGAATCTCCCCCAGTTGGTCGAGTGCTATGCGAATTTCGGCGTTCCCGGAGTGATCGTTGGAATGTTTCTGATCGGGCTTTTGTACCGGATGATCATTGCGATCTACGTGCATCCGCGAATGGGCCTGGGCGCGATGATCGGCGCGGTTTACGTCACGTCGCGAATTTTCGATATCGGGTCGGCCGCCTCGATGGTATTGGGCGGAATCCCATTCGACATGCTCGCAATGGCGATCTTCCACCTTGCGGTCGAAGTTCTCGAGATCGACGCGCGCGCGTTTATGCCCAGCGAGCGATCTGCGTAGCCGCGTGCCGATGAACGCCCGGCTCAAGATATTGCAGGTCACACCCTGGTTTCATCCCTCGACCAGGTACGGCGGAATTGTGGAGACTGCCTATCAACTCAGCCGCCATGCCGCCGCGGCGGGCGCCGCGGTGCGGGTGCTTACGACCGACGCTGATGGGCCGCAATCGCTCTCACGCGACGAGATGATCTCGATCGCTCGCGCCGGCAACTTCGAAGTAACCTGTTGTCATCGTGTCGCCAGGCAATCGGTCTCACCCGGGATGCTGCGCAGGTTGGCAAGCGAAGCCAGGTGGGCCGACGTGATCCATCTGCACGCCGCGTATTCGTTTCCGACCCTTCCAACGATGCTGGCCGCGCGACTCGCAGGGCGTCCCCTGGTGTGGATGCCGCACGGCGCGCTGCAACGATGGAGCGGCACCAGGCGGCGCAGCTTCAAGGCGATCTGGGAGAGCGCCTGCAAAGCCGCCGCTCCCGCGAACCTTGTGATCCACGTAACTTCGGCGGACGAGGCCCGGCAATCTCAGTCGCGTTTCCCGGGCGCCACCGCGGCAATCATTCCGAACGGTGTCGAGATTCCTGCCTCGATCCCTGCCCGGGCGCGCGCTGCGCAGTTGCGTCTCGGCTATATTGGGCGGCTCAACGAGATCAAGGCTATCGACAATCTCATCGCGGCCTGCGGCCTGATCCGCGATCGTGCGCGCGTTCCTTTCGAACTGCGGATCGCGGGGACCGGCGAGCCCGCATACGAGGAATTCCTGCGGCAGAAAATTAATGCGCTTGGCATCGCGAATCAGGTTACTCTCGCCGGTGAGATACGCGGCGCTGCCAAGTCTGATTTCTTTGCGCGCTCCGATGTGATTGTGCTGCCGTCGCATACCGAGAACTTTGGGATCGTCGTCGCCGAGGCGCTCGCCCACGGCCTTCCGGTCATCGCCAGCCGCGGCACGCCGTGGCAGGAGCTCGCGACTCGCGCGTGCGGCCTTTGGGTTGCCAACGATCCGCAATCGCTCGCCGGCGCAATCGAGCGCATCGCGTCGATGCCGCTGGAGGAGATGGGCGAGAACGGCAGGCGCTGGATGAGCGAGCGATATTCCTGGCAGCGTGTGACCGACGACTTGTTCGATCTTTATAACAGGATGATTACTCGAAGCCCGGGCGTTACACTGGCAGTCGCGGACTGAGCGCCATGCTGATCATCGGCATAAACGCCTACCACGGCGACGCCAGCGCGGCCGCGATCGTTGACGGCCAACTCGTCGCTGCCGTGGAAGAGGAGCGGTTCAGCCGGATCAAGCACTCCGCCGGCTTTCCCGCCGCGGCGTTGCGCTCCGTGCTGGCCGCGTCGGGAGCTACGCCGCGCGATATCGACATGATCGCGGTGGCGCGCGATCCGTGGGCGCGCATCCTCGCCAAGGCGTGGCGTGCGCTCAGGATGCCGGCCCTGGCGCGCGAGCGTCTGAGCGTTCGCGGCCGCTTCTCCTCGATCGGCGCCGAGGTGGCGCGGGTGCTCGAACTCGACTCCGAGCCCACTGTCGCTCGTGTCGAACATCACATGGGTCATCTCGCCAGCGCCTTCCTGGTCTCGCCGTTCGATGAAGCCGCGGTTTACTCGATCGACGGGCTCGGCGATTTCGCGAGCGCGATGTGGGGCGTCGGGCGCGGCAGCACGATCACGCCGATGGGCGCGATCACCTTTCCGCATTCGCTCGGGCTCTTCTACACCGCGCTCACCCAGTATCTCGGCTTTCCCAAGTACGGCGACGAGTACAAGGTGATGGGACTTGCATCGTACGGCGAGCCCGAGCTGCTCGACGAATTTCGCCGCGTGGTGATCGCCGATTCTGATACCATGGATTTCCGGCTCGCACCCGAGTATTTCACGCATCCACAGGGCGAAGCGGCTATGACCTGGGACGAGGGCGAGCCGAGAGTGGGGCGGCTCTTCTCGGATTATCTCGTCGAGTGGCTCGGGGCGCCGCGCGATCCTGCCGCGCCGGTTGAAAAGAAGCACATGGCGATCGCGTCGTCGATTCAGCGCCGGCTCGAAGAGGTCGTGCTTGATCGTCTGCGCACGCTTCGGCGCGCCACCGGGATGCGCAAGCTTTGTCTCGCCGGCGGCGTCGCCTTTAACTGCGTCGTCAATGGCAAAATCCTCGAGCAAACCGGCTTCGACGATATCTATATTCAGTCGGCGGCCGGCGATGCGGGCCTCGCGATCGGCGCCGCGATGTATCAAGCGCACAAGAACGGCGCGCGGCGCGACTTCGTGATGAATGATTCTTACTGGGGCCCCGAATTTAACGACGCGCAGATCGCCGTGCTGCTCGAGGCGCGCGCCAGCGAAATCTCGCGCGAGCGCTGCGAAGTTCGCCACGTTGATAACGAACAGGAGCTGTGCCGCACCACGGCCGCGGCGATCGCCGATGGCAAAGTGATCGGCTGGTTCCAGGGAAGGATGGAATGGGGTCCGCGCGCGCTTGGTAACCGCAGCATCCTCGCCGACCCGCGGCGCGCGGAGATGCGCGACATTCTCAATGCCAAGATCAAGCGCCGCGAGATGTTCCGGCCGTTCGCGCCCTCGATTGTCGAGGAGGCAACCGCCGAGTACTTTACTCAGTCCTATCCATCGCCCTTTATGCTGATGGCCTACGACGTCCGTGCCGAGAAACGATCCATCATACCGGCGACGACGCATGTCGACGGCACCGGGCGTCTGCAGACCGTGAACCGTGAGCAGAACCCGCTCTATCATGCGCTGATCGGCGAGTTCGGCCGCCAAACCGGCGTTCCGATTCTCCTTAACACTTCGTTTAATGAGAATGAACCGGTAGTGTGCAAGCCGGAGGAGGCGCTGGATTGCTTTCTGCGGACCAGGATGGATCTGCTGGTGATGGGTAATTACACGGTGCGGCGCGCCGGGACTGAGGAGCATCGGCCGCACGCCTGAGACGGCATCGCCGTGATTGTGAATCGCTAAGGAGCCGCGCTCCGGGGAATTTTTACGCGACTACTATTTCTGAATCGCTCGTTCTGGCCTGATATCGAGGCGACCGGTCAATTCCTGACCGAGTTGTGCGAGGACCTGTCTCTGGCCCACGAGATCACGTTTATCGCCGGGCCGTCGTATCACGTCGGCGAGCGCGCGCGCCGCTTATGGACGCGGGAAAGGATGGGCCGCGTCACCATCATCAGAACCTGGGGCACGCGCCTGCCCAAGCAGCGCCTGCCGCTCAGGCTCACCAACCTCGCGACCTATTTTGCGCTCGCGACGATTGCCGCGATGCGACTCGAGCGCCCTGACATCATTGTCGCGGAAACCGATCCGCCGCTGCTGGGAGCGCTGGGCGCGATCCTCAAGCGGCGCTGGCAATGCCGGCTCGTGTACAACGTTCGCGATCTCTACCCGGACATCGCGCACGCCATCGGCGGAGTAAAGAATCCGCTCCTGCTGAGTCTGCTCGAACGCGGCAATCGCCTGGCTTTCGATCGCGCCGACCGCGTCGTCGTCATCGGCCATGATATGCGCGCGCGAGTGCTCGCCAAGGGCGTGCCCGAAGATCGCACGGTCGTGGTCCCGGACTGGGTCGACTGCGAGCGAATCCGTCCCCTGGCGAGCAATCCCTTCCGCGCCCAGTTCGGCGACAAGTTCGTCGTGATGTATTCGGGCAATCTCGGGCTCTCGCAGCAACTCGACACGGTGCTCCAAGCGGCCGAGATTCTCCGCGACGATCAGCGAATCGTGTTCGCCCTGATCGGCGAGGGTGCGAACAAGAAAGCGCTGATGCAGCATGCCGCGGCGCGCGCCTTGGTCAACATCATGTTTATGCCGTATCAACCGAAGGACAAGCTCGCCGAATCGCTCGGCGCCGCCGACCTCCACCTGATCCCGCTCGCGCCCGGCACCGCCGGATGTCTCGTGCCCAGCAAGATCTACGCGATCCTCGCCGCCGGCCGGCCCTTCGTTGCGATGATGGATGAAACGGCCGAGGTCGCTCGAATCGCCCGCGAAGAAGCCGTGGGCTTCGTGATTCGCCCTGGCGACGCGCGCGCTCTGGCGAGCGCAATCGGTGACGCGATCGATCGGCCCGAAATCCTGCGCCAGATGGGCGCGCGCGCCCGACGTGTCGCCGTGGATCGCTTCGATCGCCACAAGGTTACTCGCGAGTTCGATGCGATGTTGACGCGCGTCGCCGTGGGCCCCGCCTAGCAGAATCTCTGGCGCCCAACCCGGCGCCTGTTCCACCCATGAGTCTCCTTGTCATGCCTCTCCTCGGAGTGCCGCTGGTGGCGTTGCTGCTCAGCGTGGCGCTGGTCGCTCCGGCGCGTGCGATCGGTCTGCGCTACAGCATCACCGCGCGCCGCAGCATGGCGGCGCCCGACGAGCGGGTCGCAGTTTTCGGTGGCGTGGCGATCGTCGGCGCGATCCTGCTCTCGCTCGGCGTGTTCGGCGCACTGCCGCGATGGCTCGGGCTGAGTGTCGCGGCGCTCTGGATGATTGGCGTCGTCGATGACGCGCACGAGCTGAGGCCCTATCAGAAGCTGCTCGGTCAGATTGTAGTGGCAGCAGGAGTCGCGCTCGCGCTGCCGCGATTTCATTTCACCCCGTGGTTCGCAGCCGACCTTGCGCTCGAGATTTTCTGGCTCGTCGGAACCAGCAACGCCTTCAACCTGATCGACGGTATCGACGGCCTGTCGAGCGGCACGGGGATCGTCGCGGCACTCGCGATGGCGGCGACCGGGCTGCTGCACCACAACATCGCCCTCACACTCGAGGGTCTGGCGGTCGCGGGCGGGCTCGCCGGGTTTCTGTGGTTTAATTTCCCGCCGGCGTCAATTTTCATGGGCGATTCGGGGGCGCTCGCGGTCGGGATGTTGCTTGGCGCGATGGCGCTGCAAGGGGGCGCGCTCGCGACCAACTCGCGGGTCACCAAGTACGCTTTTCCGATCCTTGTGATGCTGATGCCGCTGCTCGACACGCTCATCGTCAGCGTCAGCCGTTTCGCGACGCAAAATCCAATTTCACGGCGCGGCGTCGATCATTCGCATCATCGGCTGATCGCGCTGGGCCTCTCGGATCGCGCGACTGACGCCGTGTGCTGGAGCGTGGCCCTGTTCGGCGCGGTGATGGCACTCGTCGCGGTGCTGCTGCCGCATGTGTACCTGGTGACGATGCTGCCGCTGATCGCGGTTGCAGTGGCGATGCTCGCGGTCTTCATGATCGATCTTACCTTCGAGATCCTGCCACCGGTGATGGTGCATAGCCGGGTGCGGGGTGCGGCGCGCTTCCTGCTGAGCTTCAGCTACAAGCGCCGAATCGCCGAGGCGTTCCTCGATTCGACGCTGATCGCGGCGGCGTTCTTCTTCGGCTCGATGCTGCGCTACAACTTTCACATCCTGGATTGGCAGGCGCGCGAGCTTATGCGGAGCATGCCGGCGGTGTGGCTCGCGACTTACGGCGCGTTCGCGCTCGCCGGTATCTACCGCGGAATCTGGCGCTACACGGGCCTGTCGGACGGAATGCGTTTCGCGAACGGTGCGATTCTCGCCGCGATCTTCCTGCTCATCCTGTCGAAGGTGATGCCGGTGATGATCTCGGGATCGATTCTGGTGCTGTTCGCGGTCCTGCTTTTCAACTTGCTCGTGATAACGCGCTCGTCTTTCCAGTTGATCCGCAACGGTCTGCTGCGGCTGGCGGCCGGCGAGCGCGTGCTTGTCGTTGGCACGGGCCGCGCCGGCGGAACGGCGCTCGGATACCTGGGATCGGATCGCCCGCGCGGTTTCCGGGTCGTCGGGTTCCTCGATGAAGACCTGCCGACACACAGGGATCGCGTGCCGGGACACATGGTGCTGGGCAAGATTGCGGATCTGCCCGAGGTTTATCAGACCTCGCCGTTCGATCGGATTTTGCTCGCCAGCGATTCGATCTCGGCGGATGGTCTCGCGGCGATTCGTGATTTCGCGACGCCGCGTGGCATCGCGCTGCATCGCTTCTCGATTCGCATGGACGATGTTGCCTGTGATGCGACAGCAGCGCCCGCACTCTCAATCGCAAATCCGGGCGCCAGCTCGGCGCGAACCTGACTTCGATGGCGAGCGCGACCGCGACATACCGAAACCTCGGGTCATTGAGCAAAGCCCAAGGGCGAACTGCGAGCGTCAGCTTGCGGCTCGTCGCGGCGCTCGTCACGGTGAACGCGCTCTGGATCGTATGGGCCAACCGCTTCCTGCCATTGTCGGACTATCCCGACTACGTCTACGAAGGCTGGATCCTCTCGCAGAAAATGCGGGGCGTGCAGTTCAAGCACTACTTGATCAAGCACTACGCCTTCACCCACGCCGCGGTGCCGCTACTGTGCAGTCTGCTCAACTTCGTAGTGAGCCCGGAGACCTCGGCGAAGATCGTGCTGAGCCTCGCGATCGTCATGTTCGTCGCGGGCAGCGCATACATGTTGGGAGCTTGCGGCGCGACCGAGCATAGCCAGTTTTTCTACATACCGCTGTTGTATGTATTCAATTCGTGGTTCTTCTGGGGCGAGATTGATTTTTATATCGGCTTCGTCGGATTCCTTTTTTTCGCGGGCTATGTCCTGAGACGGCGCGACCATCCGGAAACCGTTGCGCCGGCGATCATTCTTATCGCTTTGTGCCTAATCTTCGTTGCTCACTTGATGGCTTATCTAGCCTGTCTCGCAGTTGTCGCGGGAATTTTGTGGGCGCAACCGAAAGGAGCATCATCGCGGGCAATTCTATGGCCATCGCTCGCTTCAGTGTCGCTGCTGGTCTGGTATGTGGCAGGAAGAATCGCGGGGCATCAACTCGGCGGTCAGCAGATTTACGATCCGTGGACGCTGCGAGCGTTGGCCGCGAACTTTATA
>Ga0335073_10003601_pt1 | contig 21619 bp, 31 predicted proteins | sample Lox_Sample_22_FD_207093 | JGI IMG/M metagenome (GOLD analysis project Ga0335073, IMG submission 207093) | Soil microbial communities from Loxahatchee National Wildlife Refuge, Florida, United States - Lox_Sample_2.2 | ecosystem: Environmental > Terrestrial > Soil > Wetlands | place: USA...
AAGACGACTGCGACTTCTTGAAGATTACCTGCGTCGAAAAAACAATAGAACTATCAAACGATGCTTTACCTATTGGCGCGAACGAACGGATAATTACCGCGATTTGGGAAAGACCGCCGACCAGCTTCTATCTGAGAGGAATCGTGAATTATTACAAGACACATTGCTCCAGTGGAACGAACGTTTCTTGCGTCAGGCGACTTTGACAGTTCAAGCTGCCAATCATTATCAAACTCATCTGCTTGGGTACCTCCCCAATCGATGTTCGTGCTAATGATACCAGATCTCAACTTGGAATGTGGAGAGAAGCTTTAGGTCGTGTTGACGAATTATCAGGGATATTAGATTGTTTCCTCCTTGGTCAGGATGAAGACATGACAAAAGAATGTCTTCGAATATGGCGGCTTCGCATTTTCCAATTGCGGGGCAAGACGATGCAAGCCGAATTGTTTCAACAACGATCAGCTCGTCTGAAACTTCGTCTAATTTTCAGGATCTGGAGAGATAAGCTCAAGGCAGTGCACACCACCGAGATACAAAGTACAAGTGTCTCAACAATTGAATTATCAGACAGAGCCCATACGGCCCCGATTACTCCTCATAGATCTACTCGACGCTACATGTGGAGAAACTTGAATAGCAGATAGGCTCATATCCCATACTTTGGTTATACAGGGTCATATCGCATTCCCACCATCGACTATATCATCCTACACGGGCAGAAAAGTCACTGATTCATGTATTGATACAGTTTACGCGAGCAACGACTCTGTCTCGCACTTCCTTCCTTCTGCTTCACATTGGGTCTCCAGTCATGTTTTTCCATTAGAATCCGAAGTTGAAAGAATCCAAGAGACTAGATTCCTCATTCACCGTTGCTGGAATACCCAAAGCCTCTTTATTTTGAAGATTCTGCCGAAATTTAGATACCGAGATATCATCGATTGTGCTCCTTCTCCTTGACGATAGGACAGGACGAGTAGCATTCGCAGCTTCTGTGGTGAAGTCCCAATTCTTGACGAGATCAAGAGCCAGTAGATCGCACCCGAGACGATCGTATAAAGCGGCTATTCGTAGAATATAATCAAATTCCAGCTTTGGTGACACCTTTGCAGCTCCTTGTACGGTTTGCAATGTTTTGTCTTTCATTTGTCGATACAACACAATCAATGCAGGATCATCGATATGTATCAGCGACGGCCGTGGTACGGACGACGGTATGAGTTCATCTAACGGAAGCTGAAACGAGATGTAAGCGAAGCCCAAAATGAGGATATCTTACAATCAAAGCCTGCACAGACTTCCCTCTATCCCCGATCATCCAGAAGCCCCAGGAAGCTAGCCACCGATCTCCATCTTCAACTGCCTTGGGGAGAACATGTTCATTGATTATGTGAAACAGCACTGGACTTTCTTCGCCCTCGTAGACCCGGGCAAGTGCTACTGCCAGTTGATAATCCCCGAGGTTGCGTAAGCATACATTGACTGCATCCTTGAGAGAATCGGCAAGGAGGAAAAAGGCTGCAGCATATTCTAAACAGTTAATAATCGAATTTCATGTTCGTTACCATATCTTTGTTTGGCAAGTAATGCATAGGCATTCTTGCTAGCAGCAGTCCGCCATCTAGTATCGTTGAAATCGTGTGACAAAAATTTCAGCATCGCTGATTGTTCTTTATGCCATCCTGCTGTTCGCCACAAACCGAGCAGTACATTCTTTTTCCTCAGTGCAAGGTAGAACAAAGAGCAATCAACAGGGTTCCTCTCATCTGTCTGTGCGTATTGATCACGCGCAAGCACCTCCATCGTGATTTTCTAGAAACAGGTCAGACAATTTGATAGTACAATACCGACCAGGGCTTCGGGAGAGCGCGTCCACAAGAAAATTCCCGCTTCTCTAGCCTGTTCCCACTTCATAGGTTTGCCGTAGGTGCGCGAGACAAGGTCTAATAAAATTTCCTATCATTAACTTGCTATGCAAATCGGGCCGTCACTTGAGAATGACTATGAAATGCCCATAGCATATCTCGCAAAGAAAGTTGAACTTCGGAAGATTTCCTTGCAACACGTGACAACATATGCTGTCGAAAGAATAGGAAATATCGAGAAGCGTTGAGATCCAAAGAGCGCTGGTGATGTTCAAACTATGTGTTAGAAAACGACTTCATCCATTGGGGTTACTTCGCTCATACAGTCGATAATCACCGCAAGTCGAATCTGTTCAGCGCTTGTCAAATACGGAAGTGACGACCGTTCCACGAGGTCCTTAAGCCTGGCCGGTACCTTCTCGGTAAAGGGAGATTGTCCCACAAACGAATTCATTTGAAAGGCATTAAAACTACTTAGTGCATGTCCGGTGTCAGGTCCCTAAAATAGAGCTCAGTATCCACTTGCAGTGGAAGATACCTGGCTAGTTGTTAGAAAGTCGGACAGATCCGTATTCAGGAAAGTGTCTATGCAAGATGTGTCAATTTTGGATCCTGTTGGCTTCCCTGAGGTTGCACCATCTAGGAGACGCTCAAGTTTCTCCAGCAGCGTTTTCACGAGGGAAAGTTTCCCTGAAAAATAACGTCAATAAGTCCCGCAAAGCTGAGAATACCTGCTAAAATTGCTTGCTCCAAGAATTGTGGGTGATACACTGGAAGAGGTCCATTTAGGCGTCGACAAACGTCAAAAATATCGTTTAGCGGAAAATTGTGTGCGTCAACTAGATGCTGTCCCCTGATATCGAGATTGCTCAGACTCTTGTCAAAAACATATAATTGGGCACCTGCAGCTACTGCAAGGGTGCCTTCATCGAGCCAAATCGAGTCTGAAATTCGGTAGTCTGTAAGACTGGCATGTTAGCAAATATAACATTCATGACAGACTTATGCATATCATAAGACATGAAAGAAATCCACATTGATCCGCCGTTAAGATAGTCATAGCGCTGTTGACAGAAGAGTACGACTCGTCGAGGAAACCCAACAGCGAGTATGGATTGACTATCTGGCGTACTAGTCCAATCGAGATCTTTGATAATATCTTCAGGCGGAAAGGTTTTACGGTATTCCTTGTGAACATTGAACCGTGAGATTCTAGTGTCCCAAATTGTCAATTCATTCCCCGTGTTGTCGACTGGTATTGATCAGTAAAGAAGATGTAAGAGTTACCCATAGCGACTTTTCGTTCTGACGTGCCGTGTGCCAACCGTGGGTTGACTATGTTCGTGGGTACAGTAGAAATATTCAGCCATGTTAGGGTATTGGACTGCCGAGGTAAGTTGGCGGTCCAGGTTTGTAGACGACCACATCCGGATACTGTGATCAAAACTTCACGAGTATAAACATCAAGGGAATCGGAATTGATTGTAGCATGCCAGCCCATAGGATCAACTGCCGAGATAAAATGAAGGTCGTCTCCAGAAGGAAATGGCGCACAACTCGCTAATTTGACTTGGAGGATGCCAGGGGAAGCCTCTGACTCTAAAACTGTCGAGAAGTCAGCGCGCCAGGCGAATGATTCTTTGGCATCCGTAATGGCAATGAACTTGCGCACTTCACCATCATCGACAGCACGCGGTAATTGGAAAAAGCTGAGAAATTTGCCTTTGGCGGTCACCAGAAGACTATGGAGCTTGATGGGAGGACTTGATCGAGAACTCCATAATTCGAGCACGTTGGGATAGAGGGCCAAACAATACCGTCCTACGCCCAAGTAAGTTGACATATCAAATGCGACGTACCTGCAAGTAGCGTTATAGAGTGGCATGTCTGTTCAAAGGGCAAGATACACCGTTGGCGTATACGTCCCTTGCTATCAAGGCCCCAAGCGATCGAGTCTCCTGAGTGACCTTTGGAAAGAAGCCCAAGGCCGTCAACCGTTCTTGTAAGCGCTATATCTTGTGTCTTATGACCAAGGCGCGTGACATGCTTTTGAATGGGCCTCGAATTGCTTTCAGCGAGTATAGCAAGTATGTCGACCTCGGAAATATGCACGCATCCATTTAAGGTGTGTTCGAGAATAAAGAGGTCTGAGATGAGTTAGACAAGGGGGAGTCGTATACCAGCAACGCCGTGAGATCCGACGCAAAATGCCCAGAATAGAGAGTAGGGTGAAAGTCGACTCAGCCAGCCCGGTTGCAATGTCCTCTCTAGGATTTTGGAGGTGGACAAAGGCTTTCCGCTCTTAGGGTCTGCTTGCTTAATATATTAGCGGAGGCGTTAAGCTTGAAAAGTTAAAACGTACCTGAATTCCCCAGACACAAAGTTTGTCGCCAGCTTGATTTAGGACAAGACAAATTTCCGGACCTTCCCGGGCAATTTTGGCAACCGAGTCTAAGGTATGAGAGGTGGAGTCATCTGTCCCATCCATTCTGTTGAACACGGTCTCCAAGGCTCTGGTTAACTCGGAATGGCTCACCAGGATGCAAAAAGTGGTATGGAGTGTCGACGCGATTGACAAATGATCTTCTGAATTGTCCATCTTAATCGAAGTTCGTTGGTAGAGAATATGTGGTTCCCAAGCATTCATGGCCGCCCAGATAACAAGGTTATTATTTCCATCGATCGTGAAGAGAAGGTTCTCGATATCCCTGGCAAATCAGCTCTATTCCATTGGCGGTGATTTAACTCTTCGGTATAGAGAGACTGCTTCCATTGCACATGGACAACAACACAGGAAAGGGATAAATATACAAACGAGAAATCGTACGATGTCGGCGTTGGAATCCTGTGCCAAATCTTTACGACGCGATCATACTATCTGGTCAATTACAGGAGCAAAAACCGCGCAATTGGAAGCTACCTCAGCGATCGAAGCAAAAAGGCTGCCGTCTGGGGAAAAAGCCAACATCCTCAGCGGATTAGCAAGTCTATATCATTAGCATGGTCTTGAAAAACCCCACAATTTTTGCCAAATGAGCTCCATAGGAGAGTTTTGGCATGAGTATAATGCGATCTCTTTACTGCCGGTCAACAGCTGATCAGTCGATCCCCAAGACAAACAACTAATCTGGTCTCCAGTAGAAATCTTCATTTGTTGGCGCCACTGAAATATTAGAAAAGTCTTTGAAAATAGCTTAGATACTTGTAAAGAGCTGCCATGGTCGTTGTGAAGTTCAAATATTTCAATTTGATCAATCCCGGCCGCGGCCACCTGGATTGTCAATTGACATAGAAAGTGGAACATACCTTGCCTGTTCGAGGATCGATAGCAATACTAAGTGCTGTCTGTTCACAGCGTAATGTCTGAAGGAAGTCGTCAACTCCTCGATAGATGACTATCGCATTGCCAACTGCAAGAGCCTGATAGGAAAGCGATCGTCAGCATGAACATCTAACCATGGAAGAGGCAGGGTACTGTAAGCCTGGTCTCTCGAAAGGAAACAGTTGAGACAGAATAGAGAGACTCATTCGGCTGGCCTGACTGTACCTTTGGCATCTACGCAGGTAACTTGGGCCTTCCACCGAGTTGTCTGTTCTTCGTGTCAATCGAATCACTCGAAATCTGGACTGAGGTCGAGAGGATCGGCGGCAGATGCACGTGGAGGGATATTTCAGTGAGGTTCCTCTAACTGGCCACAGCGGATAATTATGGTATGTTACTTGTGACAATTTCAAGGTTGAAAATTCATAAGGCCCAGATAGCGAGACACACTTGACATTTTCTATCTCGTCCAAGAGTTCACGTCCAGCCTAAGCATCCCCGTTAAGACTTCCGTTTTAGTAAACAAAACTCGCCCCAGGAACTTCTACCGAGCCCTTTCACGGGAAGCCAAAATGCCCTTCCAAATAAGTTACTACTCGCTCCATCCAAGAATCTTTTACACGAGATTTTCAACCAATATCTGGAAAGGAGACCGTATCGAGGTTCCAGGGAGTTCTCCTGACTTTCATTTTCGAATCGAGAAGGGAAGTCCGAATCGACCAGGTAGTCGCAAGCCTCAACCGGGACCTACAACGTGAGATTCTTCGTAGACCAGGTTTTACATAGTGAGATGGCTCCTCCATGTTGAGATCATTCATGCCAGATGGAATCTGCCAGGTTCCACTTCTCCAGCCATTCCCACCCGAGCTTGCAAAGAGTCCTGGTAGAAGTCCACGAAAACTGCTCTGAATAAATTGTGGAGTGCTGCCTTCTGGGATCAAAAATGAGGAAGGAAACCGATACCATTCCTTTCCAAAACAGATAGTCGACGGTATATCAACATCATACCCGAGCTGCATTGGAGCAGAATAAGCTCTTAGCTGAGCCAATACCCGAGCCAAACAGATGACTGCATATATAAGGAAAATGCCCCAACGGATTATCGTCACAATACTCCGAGAAAAATGGGGCAGTCGCATCTTTGAAAACAGCTGATCGAGAATAATAAGAGCCGATTCGATTCCAACAGCGCCATTGTAACAAATTAACGGGTAAATGACATACATAAATCTCTCTTCTTTGTGTGGCTGAGCTATAAATATTGCGACCCAAAGGTAGACTGAAAGGAGGAGTGTGTTTTGACGGAACCAAGTCAAGATCTTTCTATGCTGCCAGATATTCGCCAACATCTTCCATTTAGTGAATACTTTTCAAAAGGGGATCTACGCATAAAGGCAATGAAAGTAATGCTGATACAATTATAACGTTGAAGTAGAGAAACAGATTGAATGCGTAGTACCACCAGGGCTCCGTACCGTATAAATCCGGTCCACGTCCTGGCCCTGAGAATACATTGTACAAGATGATGTTTAGAGGCACGACTTCCCACCGCCGATATGCTATCGAATCCAGCGAAATCATAAGGCCCTACGGGTCAAAATGACCGTCAATCAGGATTGTAGAACCAGAGAGAGCAATATAGTGATAGCAGCGCGCAACATGTCTTCAAACAATCGCCAAAGATTCGCTTTGTTCAGTGGAGGCTCAATCAAGTCGTGAATAGCAAGAGGAAATGCCAGAGCAAGGGCAAACGGCCAGCTAATTAAGGAAACCACTCCAACAGTTGCGAAGACATGGATGGTTCTCTCCTGAGATGACGGCTTCAATGCGAACGCGTGTGACAGAGTGATTCCATACATAGCGAACGTCGACGGTAAATAGGCTAGTGAGGTGAGAATAGGGGTTAAACACAAGGACGAGATACCAGTCGATGCTACAAACATGCCAGCACTTGCCGCCAAGAGAAACATGAGCATAATTCCCACGCTACGACTCTTGTACACTTGAACATTATGGACGAAGACACTCTCGCAATAAGTTGAGACTGCCCCTAGGACAACCCGAAGACCGTAGAATTGTGCTATCTAGAACTTTAGTTCTTGGAACTTAGTGGACTGTACCTTTGAAGAACCCAGCAGTTGAAACACTTTCACTATCAGTGCATGAATTCCGACATAAGCCCAACTCCTTATAGCATAAGTTGGAGAATATTCCCAAGTCTGAAAGCCTGTCCCGTGGACAAGGTAATGAGTTGGCTCCCAATAATTGAAAACTTCATCACAGTCGCCTACGATTGAATATTGAGCTGCCAATAGTCGTGGGGTCAGAAGGATTGAGAAGACAAAAACGAACGGAAGAGGTTCATTTCCAATGGATACAGTAGATGCATTCCTCTCAGCAGTACTTGATGCTACCGTAGCAACACCGTCCTCACCGTTGTCAGAGGTCATCAATCCCTGAAGATCGCCGCGCACGAGTTGCGGTTGATTCCAAGCTAGGCGTCAAGTTTCAACTAGACCGAACCAAAATTTTTAACCTTCCCTCTTCATGTCAAAAATGCCTGTACGTCGGATAACTTCCTATATGCTCAAGTGACCAGAAAATGAAAATTCCTGGTCTGGATCTTCTCAATGGGTCATCTCCCCTAGACGGCACGGAACCACTACAAAGCCGTACCGAAACGAAGGTGGGGAGCGACCAATGCCAATCGACCCTTCTCCCTGATCCTCACTCGGGAGGTTCAGTTTCGACTCAGCTGGAAGGTGAGCGGCAAATGGCGGTAGGTGTGAGTTCAAGTCTAGCTGTTAGTGTCCTTACTTCTTACCCTTCTGTTCTATCCTCGATCGTGGGCCACCTAGATCCCCTAGACCTTGCTCTCGCCAGAGACTCAGAAGAGACATCGGACCACAGTCCCAATGAAAGCAGCGATACTCCAGACGAGGATGAAAGGTAATTACTCCTCCAGGCTTTCTGACCGCTAGCATTGTTTCAGGGAGCGATGACGACAGTGTCTCCGTCATCATCAACCCTTCTCATGCAAACCCTGTCGCAGAACAAGACGACGCCGAGGATGAAGAAAGGGTTTCGGCGGCTAAAGGAGAAATGAGGACCAAACACGAGGTGACGGTTAACACAGGACCTATCGACCTTGGCCATGTCTCAATCAGTAGTTCTGCTACAATTGAAACCCTCGGCACTGTCCAGTATTTAATGGAAGCCAGTGTCATCGTCAAAGCCAATGTCGCTGGACACTACAGAGTCTTGGACGAAGGCTCGATTATTGTGACCAATAGCCGCGAGGTTGTAGGAATGGTGAAACTGCACGTTCTTATCTATCTAACTACTTAGCTTTCCGAGACTTTCGGACCTGTTAAGGCACCGCGCTATGTCATTAGGCTCGCTGCAAATTTGTCCTTTCCTGAGAGTACATTGATCGGTGGAACGCTCTTTTATCTTCCAGATCGCGCATCATTTGTCCTCACTCAGTCGCTTCGGGGAGTTAAAGGCAGCGACGCAAGTAATTTTTTCGACGAAGAAGTCAGTGAAGATGTGCAATCCCTGAAAAGTCACCGCTGATTCCATAGGAGAAAGAATTTTCAGACGATGAAGCGGAACTTGAACATAAGAGAATTTTGAAGCGTAAAAGGGAAGCAGAATCATATAATCTGAAGAACAGGCCGAGAGCCGATGAGACTACACAAAGCCGACGAAACTTTTCGTCCCATCACAGCCATGGTTTGGCTTACAAACCATTAGCTCGACCGTCCTCAGCTCTCCCCCCGCCATCAAGAACTCAATATGGGATCACTCCACCTTTGCAACGTTCTAATCATGGCGGACGATTACCGCCGAGACTCTCATCTTCTGCCGCCGACTCTCCACCTCCTTCGGCTCGGGACTCCTTTCCCTATTTCACTCCAGTTCAAGATTCGTACACGAGGCCACTGATATCCCCGGTAATGCAGGAGAACGGAAACCACCAAGCATTCCCACTGGTAGGTGGATATCCTTCGTTGCCTCCCGGTGCTTATGTGAATCCTGCCTTTTTTTCGCGATCAAATGATCAAAGGATTCCAAGCCACAATCTTCCGCTCGAGATCCAACATCAAATGGACATTCTAAAAAGTATCCAACGGCAGCCAAAATAAGTTCGAAGGAATGCGATGGGTCATAATGAAAGCACAGAGTGGCTCGCACTACAATAATGAGAGAATTAATCCGTTCATTCAATGCTATCCCAGTATGTAGAGACTCTGACGGATTAACTAGCAACCTCCCAAGCAACCCATACTCCAGAGCCATACACTAAGAAAAAGCTACTGTACATAGGAGATGCATCTCCTTTATTCACGATATTACACCCACACAATTTACGAGCGTTCACCTCTGAGACGGCGAGCCAATTGCATATCCTTTGGCATGATGGTAACACGTTTGCCGTGGATAGCGCAGAGATTGGTATCTTTATGTCAGATAATCACAACATAAGCACAAATACCTTCGAACAATGAAACAAGATAAGCCTCAACGGCTTCTTGGAGAGCACCGATGGCAGAAGATTGGAATCGGAGATCAGTCTTGAAGTCTTGAGCGATTTCCCTGACGAGACGTTGGAAAGGGAGCTTGCGGATCAAGAGTTCAGTCGACTTCTGGTAACGACGGATTTCACGAAGAGCGACTGTACCAGGGCGGTAACGATGGGGCTTCTTGACACCTCCAGATCTGATCTATTAGCTTGGTCTTTTATCAGATGGGAGGGGAACATACGCAGGTGCAGATTTTCTTGCAGCCTTGGAAGCAAGCTGTTTGCGTGGGGCCTTGCCACCAGTTGATTTACGAGCGGTTTGTTTGGTGCGTGCCATTTGATGTGTTGGTTAGATGTGGTGGTGTGTTTGCGTTGATAGAAAAATGCGGGTGATGTGGAGAGATTTGAAATGGTGGCCCTCCCTGTGTTTATAGCATTCAGGGGTGTGTGTGTGGATCAACAAAAAATAAAAAATAAACAACAAATTAAAAATGTGGTGGAACGTTGCAGAACCGTTCAACGGTTGATCAGAATATTTTATTGTTTTGATTTTATTATTTTGTTGTGATTGCGGGTCGCCACAACAACAACTAGCAGCGCGATCAAAAAATTTTTTTTTTTTATTTTGGTTTCGGTTTTGGGCGTCGCAAATCAACATTGTTTTTGTTTTTTAAAGTCCAATTTCAGTTTAAACCACCCATAATTTGTTGATCCCGCAACATTCAGTCAATCTATAAAACTCGGCTCTGCCAGCCTCCACATTCCGAATCACTCCCAGTCACACAACACAAACAAGCAGACGTTTTAAGTCTCCTATCTCAATAAACTCAATCATCAAACATGTCTGGTCGCGGTAAAGGTGGAAAAGGTCTCGGAAAGGGAGGTGCAAAACGTCATCGCAAGATTCTCAGAGACAACATCCGTATGTTCCCTTCTTTTATTCTGTTCTTCGGCTAATGTATTTCTATACAGAAGGAATCACTAAGCCAGCTATCCGTCGTCTCGCACGCCGTGGTGGTGTCAAACGTATCTCTGGTCTCATCTACGAAGAAACTCGAGGTGTCCTCAAGGTCTTCCTTGAAGGTGTCATCCGCGACGCAGTCACTTATACTGAACACGCCAAACGAAAGACTGTCACATCCCTCGATGTTGTATATGCTCTCAAACGCCAAGGACGCACTATCTACGGTTTCGGTGGTTAAATATGTTTCAAGGGTCGATGGCGTCGTTTCGGGTCTGCTGGGTTGTTTGGAGGGATCACTATTACAGTGGATATAGTATAGCGGCTCCGTAGTTGGGCTCTTTACATTGTACAATACATTCCCCTTGCACACATCCTATGTACTGTCTGGTTCAATGTGGCTTGTAAATCTGTTTTGCATGTACCTGTACACACCATAAATCCATTAATTGATTGTGAGACGTATATCATTTCGTTTTCAAAAATGGGGTGTCGTGAAGACTAATGGTATATGAAGAATAAACTGATTTAGAGGGCCATAATGACCTATATTTATATCGGATCAGCCTTAGATATTGCTCTCTTCGACCATTGACGGTAAGATCGGGATGTTGCAGTACAAAAGGCCCCTCTGTCCAGTTCCGGGACAACAGCAGGTGGTGCAGCCTGCTGCGTACGAAGCAATGAGTCCATCACGTTCAAGTTCGTTGATATCAACATTGAATTGCATTTCCCCAAAAAATTGTGCGCCTTGAGTTATGACCATATCTATAACAAGAATAGTCGTGACCGTCGTCGATCGTCTTCGATTGCACGACTATTATACATCTCCCCTTCAATGAGCTCAAGAAAGACGTAGTATGGCGAGACAACGGGGTTCGGAACTTCGTAATTAAACCCGTAAACGTGCGGGACCGGGAATGAGACGTTGTTTTGAGATAAAGAAGAGTAGCGACAAATCAAAGAGCGAGGGATGAATGGTTAGCACGCGTTAACGATCGATCACGATCGCGCAGCTAGGTATAGTCGTGTACCAGCTACTGCGGTCCACAAGCTGCTGCTCTGCAAGCAGAGGGTAGCAATATGCATGCACACTAGCTATAACCAACAACCGTCTAGCTATGCATGCACACTTCATTTGCAATGTCTCAATCCATGCCAGGTGTGATCCATAGATAGCAACTGGTATTAGGCCGGGTACATGCATGTACGACCCCAGCCTGGAGTGGAAACTCATGCAAATCGAACGCAGCTATGCATCATAAGACCATTTGCGTCAAAGTTACACATATGCTTTCACGTCACACTAGCTATAGCTAGCTAGTACGCGTAGTATACATCCGCATCTGCAGCCGCAGCAGCAGCTATTTTGCGAGACAACACATTCGGCTATAGCTATTTATTTGAAGTAACTGGGAGCAATGGAGAGTGGTGCCGTAGTAGTCTTGATGACTAGCACTACTAATGGCGCGCGAGCCCCAAGAGTATATGTATTCCCTCATGTTGCATACTAGCACTATGTTGCATGCACTTGCAACTGCAGCATAGAAAATTTTGCCGGCTGACTTGAGCTTAAATAAATTGAACTCTCTGACATTATGCAACGGCATGCATATGGCACACCGGCTTCTCAATGTCAAGTCTTGAAGCACATGTATATATCACATTTAGTGCATATCATAAGAAAATGTAATACAAATGCACAGCGGTCCTTATCAGCTGCATGCAGCAGGATATCATGCCAGTGGTAGTACTAGTAGCTACCAGGTATGCATGCAGTGCACATAACTTCTTCAACCACTGGCAGTAGCTATAGCTCGCGGGTTAGTAAATAGCCCATGCGTCGTGCACCAAACAGTGTTGCCGCACAGCAACGTCTTTTGTCACATTTTACTCACATGCAGCCTGCTGAGGCGATTGATATACCACGGCCGCATTATACTGATCGAGCGTACTTCACGTTCACAAATTCCAGGGTCATCTCCGAAGAGTGCAGCCAGAAGCTGCCGCAGCTATTGAAGTAGACCCGAGATGTAACAACGGACACTGCGCCAGTGGTGTGCCGTGGTCAATAGCATTACTGCGTTATATAGACTAGCTTTACCATTCCGACCTTATGCATCGTCATACACCGTCGCGGCACATATTTACCGGATATATGCATGTCAGTCATGTTCTGTTGGTCCGTTGGAAAATAGACCTATCAGGCAGCCGATGTTCAGATTTGCCGGGCAGCTGGTTACATAGACAGTAAGATCCGATGATTAAGAGAACGCGCGGCCGCGGACATATCTCCCTGCGATTGCTGCTGCTGCAATAGCTGGCCAAGAATAATCTTCCAGACTTAGTACCGAGCCGATTCCTCAGCCAATTCAAGGCATATATCCATATGGACCCCGCAGTATTCTCGTGCAAAAGAACTTGAATGTCGCAACGCGCGTACGAGGAAGAATCAATTAAGGCGCGTCAAGTGGAAAAGGTCGATAAAAATTGACCTAATAGCTCGAGAGGGGTACGTGAGAATCAAAATATGATGGGCGAGCGTCCCTGATTCGTCTGCTGCTTGGGGCCAAGGGCCGCTTAAATAAAAATTTACGTTTAGGAATCGAGACCCAATCGATACTCGGTCGCCGTATCGACTCCAACTTGAACCGAACCAGCACAGCTAGAGCGATATTGGAATTAGCTTAGAACCGTCTAAGATTTTCATCCCGCATCTCCTGTGCAATGTGCCGATAGGGTCCTTCATGCTTCCTCGGTCTGCCATCCATCGCACGCTATGGCTTCAAACACGTCCTCTGTTCCCGCCAAATTTCCGGCCCCTGAGGGCCTTCGGACCGTCGAGAAGCTCTGCTGTCCGACCGATGTTTCGATTGATTTCCACCGAAATCTCTGAGACAGAGCGGACTGATAATGGCGATGGAGGTGGAGTTGCCAGCACCTGGTCATCATCAGAGTCACCGTCCTCTGCCGACCGAAATATAGTCACCAAGGAAGAAATCCGCCGACAAACACCAGAGAGCGGCCCGAACCAGTCTGGCTCTCTTCAACCCGAGCCTCTGAGAGTGCATCAGTTTGATACATACAAAATCGTCTTAGCTTTACAAAATGCTGGATTTTCTCAGCCGCAAGCTGTGGCATTGATGAAGTGCCTCAGAACTGTTCTCGTAAACGGGACAGAATTTGCAAAATCGCACTACCTTACTCGAGGGGATCTCGAGAACGTACCGACCCACAGTTTGGTTTTAATGATGAAAACAGGAGACGTACCTCTTCCGCGCTGCAATGTCCGAATTACGCACGGAAGTGAAGACATTAAGACACAACGAGGCAGTCGGAGAAAGGGCGGATATCATCATCGTTCAGAAGGAACTAGATGCTCTTAACCAGAGGACACGAGAAGATCTGGAGAACCTTCGCAATGAGGTTACCATTGAAATGAACAATCGGAAGATTGCAACCAGGACCGAACACCAAACAATGCAAATCAAGATCCAGGATCTGAACAATAATTTCACCAAGCGGCTTGCCGATATGAGGACGGAGGCGGAAGCCCAAAAATGGCAGACCACGAGGCTGCTAATAGGTACCTCCTTTTTGTTCTGCCATGATCTCACAACGCAGTGACACTCGTGGTCATGATAATCTGTGGTCTCGGCGTGACTCGATACCTTCGAATGAAGCAAGACAAGATTCTGAAGGCAAGCGAAGGTGTTCAGACGGATGCAGAGCGACCTTCATCTGCGTCCGACATGGTATCGCTGGGATAAAACATATCTCTGTAAATTGCTGAATATTGACAATTTTAAAAAATTTCTATGATATCCCCTCCCAATGCACGCAACTTGCTATGAAAAAGGCGTGTTGGAATAAACTCCGGTCACGAACTCTTCTGACTTCAAGTCATCGAAAAACTTTTGTAGTCGCCGCACTTGCACATCCGATCCGTCATCAGGGAAATCAAGAATCTCCAGCGGCAGCCAAACTGTATCGGCAAATTCAATTTCGCAATCCAATTCCTTCAGTACCTGCCCCTTTGAAGGAACGTCCTCCGGTTCTACGTAGACCTGCAAAAGTCAACGAGCACTCTTCTCTAGGCTACTACCTTCACCGTGCCATCAGGTCCTTCCTCAACATCATCCACACCTAGATTGACGATCTGTTCAAACAGTTGCTCGAAAGTTTGATTTTCCGATCTCAGAAGAATTAAACCTTTCCTCGTGAACTGATAAGAGACTCGTGACAAAGACCCGTGCCGCGGCGACAGTAGCTCTTTGACCCTAGATGTGCTTCGGGCCTTATTATCTGTCATCGTCTCACTGATTCCCCCATGTCAGTACAAGAAGCAAAGGAAGTACGGTCCATGTACATTATTATAGCCACTCCTCCTGGTAGCACGGCTTCGTATGTAGTATGGACCAAGTCGGACCCTAATGATCGTGGTTGACCTCGAGCAATAGCTCGACCGATTGAGTCTTTGCTCATGTTCTCTAACGTCAATTGGAGGGGAGCCTGGAGTCTCATACCGGATTTAGCATGTTCGAGTTCTTGTGCCAGCCTCGGATTCACGTTAGGATCGGATCCACCCACTAGCTAAGCTATCTTCAAGAACAGGAGTCATACGTTTAACAGCCACAGTAATGCGAGATGCACGCTTATTCCATGTTAACTGCTTTGCATTGTCGACGGCAGCTGCGAAGAGGTTTAGAACAGCCGGATTCATTGTGAATGTACCTTTGCTGTGCTTTATCTTGGACCATTTGGAATGTCCCGAGAGATTCTCTACTGAGATGTGAAAATTCCGCTGAGAGATGCACGGGTGATCCAGGAAGTGCAGATGCCATCTCAAATGCCGAGAAGCTACAGTGACATAGCGCTGTGCTAAATGATGCATTGAGGGGCTCTTGCTTGACCGGTTGCGAAATTTCTGAAAAACCAAAAATCCCACTCGAAATCGAGGAAAGGATCTGCACACACTGCGACCGCCGTTAAAGCGGACCCCTTTTGTCTTCTGATTTGATGTTGCGCCGCTTACCGTCACGACACATTCCTCCAACTACCTGACTGAAGTTCATCAATCAACTAGTTTGGCAATCCAACCTGGCAGATCCTTGAGGGTGTATAAATGAAGACACCGAGTCCTCCAGAGCCTCTGGACTTGAATCAACTTATCTCCCTTCCTCAAGAAAAGCAGCTAAACTCCCTGTTACAATGGTTGGCCGATTGCGAAACGTTCCTTATCCGCGCAACTTCTGAAGAAGTATCACAACACCAGCAATTGTTTCTGGCGAATTTCCTCAACCTATTGAACCTACCGACCCCAGTTCTTGGTCACACTTTGCGTCACTGTTTGGGCCGATGTTTTGTCGAGATTTACAATCGCGGTGATCGCAAGACGCTCTTCGATGCTGTGTCCACCTTGCTGAACAGAGTTAATCAATTCAAAGCAGACAAAGACCTCAAACAAAAAGGGTACCGATACTGCACCCGCCTTTCCTTCTATTAATCAAACTGATCAAGTTTCTAGAGCCATTATTTTCTGCTTGGGCGAAATACTTGCTGTCGCCAGTGACAGTGTGATGCAGTTGGTACCCGAGGTCGTCTCGGGTCTGAACAAAATTATAAGGAATTCACATTTTGAGACAGGAATACGCTCCATAGCGCTCGACACTCTGAGGAAAGCATTTATAAAGTATGGGCAAATAAAAGAAGAGAGCATTGGAAAGGATGTGCTCAAACTTACGAGGGCTGGTCTATCAGACAAGGCTCATGTTGTTCAAGTTCAAGCTGCTGCGGTATAATCACTTAATCTTTTCTCTAACGGAAGCTCATGGAACAACTCTCTCTTGTCTTCCCGCTGATCGGCTCCCACTCCGACTTAGAAAATATCAAAACATCTCTTTCGCAAACCATGGACAGCCCGTCGAAGTCCGTTCGGACTGCTGCAGCTAGATGTTTGGCCACAGTTTTAGTATCGCTGTTGGACAATTCGCCAGAAAGCATTTCTGTGGTTGAAACTCAAGAAGCTGAAACAAAGAAGAAGAAAGGCAAGCAAGTGGTAAATCCGGACGAAGAAGATGGCAGGTCATCTCCTATCCCCTCAAAATCTGCGGCTCCCGCTCCTTACCACATAAATCTCAGGGAGCTACTTCGTCAAGTCGCCACACTATATGCTCGAACAACTAGTCGCCATATTCGAACAGGCCTCATTCAATCGTATGTCTTCATTTTTAAGAAGCTGCCGAGTCAATCGGTCCGTGCCAATTATGCTCTCATCCTCGATCACTTCTTGAAAGAGATGTCCCCCCATCCTCTCCTTAGCGATGGCCGATACCGTACACTGGAGACTCGACGCCACATCAACTATCTTTTGGGGAAGGTAATTCGACGGCAAATTCTTGATGAGCCCGCGAAAATGGCAGCTCTTCGAACGATAATCAGCGTCCTCCAGAGAAAACAACCATCGAAGACAGGTGATAGAGATCCATGGCCAGCAGAAGCAACAATCGTGGCCTTAAATGAAATCGGCGGCTTGATACAAGATCTAGGCTCCGCTACCTCTATCGAACAGGTTTTTTACCATTTGTTGCTTCCATCTGACCATTCTACAGGACTCGCTACAGGAGTTGTTGAGGAGTGCTATCCGTCATCCTCACATTGCCGTGCAAACCTCAGGATCATGGACTTTGCGTTCATTTATTCTTGCCGTCCCCAATCAGATCGAGGCTCTCCTATGGTCATGTAAATACGATTTGAAAGAGCTTCTAGATTCGCTGAGTGAGACAAACTTGGCTCAAGCCCGAGGTGTTCTGGGGTTAGCGCAGGCCGTGGCAGTCTTAGTACAGATATGCCCGTCTCGTCCTCTTTACTTTTCGGGCGACGTGATACTGGAAATATGGACTCTTGCCAACTCATTGCTTCAATCAAGCGCGAAGAGCGATCTTCGGGTTTCCCAGATTCAAATTCAAGTGGCGTGGAATCTCATCGGTGCTCTGATGGCTGCGGGAAGTCCATTCATTAAGTCACGACTCACTCAACTTTCGGTATTATGGCAAAATGCATTACCGCGCCCCTTCTCAAAAGAATCCATGGCCACAAGAAACCTTTCAGAGCTGCAGTACCTCCTGCAGGTTAAAGAGAAGGCTCTCAGTACGCTTTGGTTATTTTTGAAATACAATGTCAAATTACTCACTCACGATATATCAAAGCGTATCTTGACTATGCTTTCAGACACGAACTCCTTCGTTGGCAGTCTTCCCCCTGCTCCAATTGGCGAAGATCCTCGGACGCTAGCCTCACATTCTCAAATGACGGAAATTGCTATTAAGGTGAAAATGCGGGTCATGAGGTGCTACTGTAGTCTTGCTGCAACGCAGGGTGTCGGGAATCTCTCTGGTCCTGAGCTATTGATGTCTGCTATTTCTGTCTTCAGTGATTCCGACCCACTGTTTTCACGATTCTCGACGGGGAAGCAAGCACTGGGCGCATCATTCGAGTCCTTCTCGTTAAGCTCCGATAACTATGCTTGGGGACTCTCGAGTTATGTGCACACCTTGTGTATTCCGGAGCCATCTGACGACAAAGAAAGTATATGCACTGGTCATTGGTCTCTCTGGGATTCAGATAACGAGATATTAGAGCAAATGGTACGTTGGAAAGAGACCGCATTTTCTAATTGGAAGTTAACCGAACCCATTGTCGGTGCAATTGAACACGATACGACGCATCTATACTGTCACGCCGGCGATGTCCTAGATATCCCTCAACCTCCACCTCCTCCTACGGCGTTAGTTGATGCTGCCATAGAATTGTTTTCAATCAGCGTTTTTGACCAACCGGTGAAGATTCAAGAAAGTGCTTTCGCCCAAATTGCCGCTTGCTTCTCCAGTGGCTCGTTCTCAAAGCACGCTGGTCGAAAAGCTGCAGCCATGAATAATATAGGCATTGCAATCTCGAAGAGCCTCTCAAATCCCATGACGTCGAATTTAAAGAATGTTGTTGCTCAAATTGGATTGGTTAAAGTCATGCTCTTTGATACATTGAAGGTCCGCTGTATTTGCCTTTTTGCTAATCTTTAGATATGCTTGGTTGATGCAGACCCCTCTGTGCGGTTCGTAAGCGCCGACTCAATCGGTCGACTCTGCTGCTCATTACCCGATATGGAAATATCTAAGGAAATCAAGAAACTTACAGATGCAGTTATTGCAAACAGGGACCCGAATTCACGAGCGGGGTTTGCCTTGGCCCTCGGATCGATCATGCATTATATGGGAGGAATGGCAGCAGGTCTTCACTTGAGAAATGTGCTTGGTCTGTTGCTAACGCTGGCCAATGATCCGCACCCAACCGTTCACTTCTGGGCTCTCGAAGGTCTCGAAAAGACAATCAACTCTGCTGGCCTCGCCTTTTCTTCTCACGTTCCAAGTTGTCTTGGGGCTATCTCTGGGCTTATTCTGTCGGATGGCTTCGATTCGGCTGATGTCTCGTCGTCTTTGTCGAATATTGCCATAGATTTGCCGACTCTAGCATCACTCGTGCGGTGCATTGATGCAATTATTAATGCTCTTGGCCCAGATCTTGGAACATCAAAGAAGTCACGAACACTCATTTCTACACTCGTTAATCAACTTGAACGCGATGCCGACGATATTGCTTCAATCGAATCACTTCGATGCATGCAGCACCTTTCTCTGTTTGTCCCTGAGGCCGTCAGTATTTCATACTTTACAGGAAGGTTAGAGCATAATCTTGACAGTGGCATACCCCAGGTCAGACTAATGTCATGTGAGGCAATATATGAATTGGTCAGAAAGGATGTGCGAATAGTCTTCCGCACTGCAACCCCGTCCTTATCCGATAAGCTATGGGTTCTGTTGAATGAATTTGGCCAAGTCTCTGGGAGTGTCGAAGAGATTATTCGTTCCTGGGTCGAGCAAACTGCGTTGGACGACGTGGGAAAGTGGATCAAAATTTGCCTATTGTTCCTAACTCGTTCGGGTCAACAGGAGATTTTGGCTAAAGATGACACTAAGGACGAAGTTTCTGGCGCCGAGCAATCTGAATTTGTCGATGAGGCTGCCGCGTTTTCTAGTCAAGTTGCCCAATCTTCTGAGAACGAAGACCCTACACCGACCTTACGCTGGCAGGCAATCTCCTTCGTCCTCACATGCTTGCGTCGAGTTGTAGAATTAAACCTCAAAGTGCACACCGCCGAATCTGAAGGACAAGGCGATCCAATTGCCACCAGCGTGGGGGACCTGATTCGGGCCGCCTTCACTGCTTCGACATCCACGATTACCAACATCCGACTTGCGGGGTTGAATCTTCTCCATGATATCATCAAGGTACTGTTACTGCTACTTTCTATTTTGACATCAGGGATTAGCGGAATATGCAGATCCGGATTTCCCAGAAAGCACTTTACTAGAACAATATCAAGCACAGATAGCTTCTGCCCTGACACCGGCATTTGCATCCGACTCACTACCAGAGATTGCCGCTGAGGCCATCAGCATCTGTGCTGAATTCATCTCAAGCAACATCGTTAAAGATATGGATCATATGGGTCGGTTGCTCAAGATTCTAGTTGAGGGACTTGTGAACGTGGATGGTAAGGACCAAGCTGATCTGATTGAGCTAATTAGCAGACGAAAACCTTATCGGCGATTTAAAAATCTCGAGTAGCAATGCCAGGCTTATGGTCCGACTAGCTGTCTTATCTGCTTGGGCAGAATTACAAATACAAAGTACACAATGGACCTATCTCGTCGAAATAGTAGAACCCCGTGTGCCGGTACTAGTTTTTTTATGGTTGGAGACCCTAAAATCCTTTGCGAAGCTGCAATTTGAACCAGACATAACAGATGGCATCACCTTGGAAGATGTAGTTGGAAGCTCGCAATTCTCCTTCGTCTCTATAGAATTCTTGCTAGAGGTAAATCAATCTGCGATATTTGACTAAATCCACAGATTTATGACCAATTCTGGCTACAGATACTGTCGGCCGTCGCAACGTTGATCGAATTTGAAGGTGACTATGTGTATGCAGCACTCGACTACCGGGCTACGGAAAACGAGAAAGAGACAACAGATGATACACCTTCCAACTATCGCGATGAGCCAGTAGCATTTTTCTTCATAATATATGGACTATGTTTCCAAACCTTAATCAAAATGGTCAACAAGAGTGATGCACAAACCAACCACGTCATTACCACGGTACTTCGGGCCCTCAGAAGGTTTTTGAGACCCTCTATAAGCGGCAACGCAATGTACAAGAATTTCGTCTTCGCCGAGACTACCGATCTTTTGGATAGGCTAGTGTTAATGGAAAGCCCTGAAGTTCAATCCATGGTCGTCCAAATCACGATCAATCTTGCACGAAATCATCCTGGTGCATTGCAATCCATTGGAAATGAAAGGTATTTCACTAGAGGCTTCTGTTAATTGTAGAAGGCAGAATGGGGAATCCGGTGTCGCTGAATCTGATACCTTAAACGACGGGATCGAGCAGTTACTGGACCTTGTTCATATCCTGATCTTGGCTCTCAATCAGAATTCGCCGTACACTTCCACGACCAACCGACGACGTGTGTCCAATCGTCAATTTTGTTAATTGTAGTGCTAGATGCCGACAAAAGCGCCGAGCTTGTTGCTGAAGCTTTACTGGCGTTGATAGATATTACCGAAATTTTACCCCACATCATCAAAATTGACCTGTACGGAGGCATATTTAGATTCTACGACAGTAAACCCCCCGTCTGTCATGATCTATTCTGACGCAAAACAGAGCTGCTTGATCACCAGTCCGGCTTTTCTCCATACATGCAACTGTATCTTGCATCTTATCGAAGATTCTGTCGAGATCTGAGGAGCTACATTGAGCAAAACGGCAATGCGGTGGAGAAGGTGGTCTATTCTATAGCCGCTCTAGTTTTCAAAGT
>Ga0335073_10003602_pt1 | contig 21618 bp, 18 predicted proteins | sample Lox_Sample_22_FD_207093 | JGI IMG/M metagenome (GOLD analysis project Ga0335073, IMG submission 207093) | Soil microbial communities from Loxahatchee National Wildlife Refuge, Florida, United States - Lox_Sample_2.2 | ecosystem: Environmental > Terrestrial > Soil > Wetlands | place: USA...
GCTTGATCTGACAGCGCAGGCGGAGGTGAACGGAGTCCGCTTTGACGGCGTGGACCTGTTTTTGTCCTTGCCGCACACGAGCATCGACGCTGGCGATGACGATCTCAAAGAGCTTGCGGAGGGTATTGCCCGGCGTGGGCTGGTGGTCGGATCGCTGGTCGCGCCGGTTTGGCCACCGACGGGCGGAGGTTCCGCCATCGGTTCCGAGAGCGAGCGGGCGAGCTTTCTGACGCAGGTAAGGAAGGCTTGTGCCATTGGGAAAAAGCTGCGCGGATTGGGGATTCGCCGATACGGGGTCATCCGGATTGATTCGGCAACCTCCCCTGCAGAATGGGCTAAAGATCCGGTGGGAAATACCAAACTGCTTGCGCAGACATTCCGCGAAGCCAGCCTTATTGCTGAGGACTATGGCGAGCGGCTCGCGGCGGAAGGCGAGATTTGCTGGGGCGGTATGCACGGCTGGAAGCATATGGTCGAGTTGCTGGAGATGGTGAACCGGCCCAAGACACTGGGTTTTCAGGCCGACATGGCTCACTCGCTGCTCTATACGCTGGGCTACAACGCTCCTGAAGACCGGTTGCTGCCGGAGAATTTTGACTGGTCGCAGAAAGCGGTTCTGATGGAAGCATTGAAGAAGCTGACCCACGCGCTGCGTCCCTGGACGATCGACTTTCATGTGGCCCAGAACGATGGCACGGTCAGTGGTTCGGGTTCTCATGACAAAACGGGCCGCCATTGCACGGCTTTGGATCCCAACGGAAAGATGGATATCGTCGCGGTCGCAGGCCTTTGGATGCGTAATGAAAATGGGGAGCCGACGAACGCGTATGAGCATATTTGCTGGGATGGGTGCATGTTTCCCAATGCGGTGATGCTGGCGCCGAAAACGTGGAATGAGGTGTTGAACACGCTGTTGGCTGTGCGCAATGCGCATGGGTGGGATTGAATCCTGGGCTACCGGTCAAAAAAGATGTGAAGTCCTCAAGGGACGACTGAAAATCACCCAGGATGAAATCCTGGGCTGCGTCGGTCGGTTCACCCTTGTATATAAAGCGAGATCAGGAGGCAGCTGAGATTCCTACCAAACTCAATGTCGGTTTAGTTGGATATGGATTCATGGGGCGCACGCATTCGAATGCTTTCCTGCAGGCGCCCCGGTTTTTCGATTTGCCGTATCAGCCGGTGCTCAAGGCGGTGTGTGCCCGCAATGCAGAGCGTGCGAAGGGATTTGCTCAGAATTGGGGTTATGAATCCATCGAAACGGACTGGCGCACTCTCTTGCAGCGGAAGGATATTGACCTGATCGATATTGCCAGCCCCAATGATACGCACGCGGAAATCGCGATTGCCGCGGCCAGGGCGGGCAAGATGGTGCTCTGCGAGAAGCCGCTGGGGCGCACGGGAGTGGAAGCGAAGACCATGGTGGAGGCGGTGGAGTCGGCCAAGGTACCCAACATGGTCTGGTACAACTACCGCCGCGTTCCTGCTGTCGTGCTGCTCAAGCAACTCCTGGAGGAAGGGCGCTTCGGTCGCATTTTTCACTACCGCTCGCTGTTCCTGCAGGATTGGACCATCTCCAAAGACTTGCCCCAAGGAGGCGAGGGCCTTTGGCGTTTGGATGTGTCCGTCGCTGGTAGCGGCGTTACGGGCGACTTGCTAGCCCACAACATCGATATGGCACTGTGGCTGAACGGTCCCATTGTCGAAGTGACGGCCATGACCGAAACCTTTGTGAAAGAACGCAAGCACAATCTGACAGGTAAGGTTGAGCCGGTGGGCATTGATGATGCCAGCGCCTTCCTCTGCCGCTTCGCCAACGGGTCGATGGCCACGTTTGAAGCTACGCGGTACGCGCGCGGTCACAAGGCGTTGTTTACCCTCGAGGTGAATGGGGAGACGGCTTCGGCGGGCTGGAATCTGCACGACCTGCATCGTCTCGAGTATTTCGATCATCGCGACGAAGGCCGGTTGCGCGGCTGGAAGAGCGTTCACATCACCGACGGCGATCATCCTTACATGAAGAACTGGTGGGTGCCCGGCCTGCAAATCGGGTATGAACATACGTTCATCCACCAGGTCGCAGATTTTCTTCAAGGTCTCGGCAGTAAGCAACCTGCGGCGCCAACGTTTGCCGATGGCGCGGCCGCGGATTATGTAACCGATGCAGTATTGAAATCCGCCAAAACCAGGCAATGGGAGAAGGTCGAATGAAAATCAATCTCTTCCGGCATTCGTTTGTCGCAGTCATCTGTTTCGCTGTGATCGGTGCCTCGCACGCTCAGGCGCCTCCGCATCGTGCCTTTCCCGGCTTTTCCCATCCGGAGCCGATCGACTTCAACGACCACACCGGCTGGACGCAGATTTTCAACGGTAAGAATCTGCAGGGCTGGGACGGTTCCACGGAGGTTTGGCACGTGGAAGACGGCGCCCTGGTGGCCGAGTCGAGCCCCGAGCATCCGTCTGGCACGACGAACATCATTTGGCGCGGCGGCCAACCAGCCAATTTCGAACTGAAATTGGAGATGAAGCTGGAGGGAACGGGCGCAAACGGCGGGGTTCAATACCGCAGCTCCAATGTGCCGCCAAATCCTGGGCAGAAGGTCAAGTATCCCAAGTGGAATATGAAGGGCTATCAGGCCGATTTCGATTATGCCAATAAGTACACCGGCCAGCTCTACGAGCAGAGCAGCCCTCGCGGCATTGTCGCCTGGCGAGGCGACGTGGTGCAGACCGAGAAGGGCCAGAAGCCGCGCCTGATTGCTATGCTCGGGAGTTCAGATGAGCTCAAGTCCTATATCAAGGTGGGGGACTGGAATCAGTTCGAGATCATTGCCGATGGCAATACCCTGATCCACATTGTCAATGGGCACGTGATGGCGATCCTGGTCGACAACGATCCGACGTACAGTCAGTCGAAAGGGTTGATCGGTTTTGAGATCGAAGGGCCAGGGGTGGTCAAGATCTCGCACCGGAATATTTGGTTGAAGGAGTTGCCGTAGGGCTTCGACTGTTTCGTGTTTCTGCCGATCGAGCGAGATGTTTTAACCCCTCTGCAGCGCCGTCATCCTCGTAGCGCCTCCCAGATCTATCGCACAACAAGAGGTTTATAGAGCGAAGTCGCAGAGCCTGCCCCGGGTAGTCATCGGCTTCCAGCCAACCTATGAGGATGAGAACCTGCTTTTCAGTTGTCCTCTTTCCGTCGCTAAGGATGTGTCATCCCAATGACGGCTTTTCGCGTAACGATGCTCATGCGCCGAGTGGGAGTGATGTCCTCTCCCTTGAGTCCAGCGGAGAGAGCTAAAACTGGAGCCGGTCCTTTTTGGCGTCCAGTTTTTTTGCGTCCACGTTGGGGACTTTCTTTAGATCGTCGAGATTCTTGAAGTCTCCATTTTGCTTGCGGTAGGCGACGACTGCGTCTGCTTCGGCGGCCGTCAATCCCAATCCACTCACAAGCTGGGCGGAGGTCGCTTTGTTGACGTTGACCGGCGTCGCGGCGGGGAAGTTCTTCACCAGGTAATCGAGGATTTCGGTGAATTCCTCATCCGAGCCCTGGGCTCCGAAGCCGGCCATTTTTTGGATGGTGGCTTCCCAACCGGCGCGGTCCTGGCCGTTGGCAATCACATTGTCAGGCGAGTGGCAGTTGCTGCAGACCCGAATCAGAGTATCCTTACCAGGCCCTGCGGGCAGCTCAGGATGCGATTGCGATTGTTGTTGCTGTGACGCTTGTTGCGCATTAGAAGGCCCCGCGGAAAAGAGACACAGGCCCATCACACAGACTGCGGCCAGTTTGCTTGCTTCCAGTTTCACGGCGAATCCTCACTTTTTAGTATAGGGCGGCTCCAGTGCCTGTCTTCGTTCCCGCCATTCTTCAGCGGTAATTTGCCATATTTCGCTCAGGCACCTACCGGAGACGTAGTCGCGCTCTTCCATGGCTATGATGCGCATTCCGGTCTTCTCCGAAATTCGCCTTGAGGCTGTATTTCCCACTGCCTTCGGAGCGCGGAGTACGCGAAAGCCCAGGTCGTCGAAACAATAGTCATTGACGGCCACGACGGCTTCCGTCATCAATCCGCGGCGCTGCCATGGTAGTCCCAACCAGAATCCGCGAACCGCATATCCCTCTTTGGAGACCAACCCGATGGTTCCGATGAGATTTTCCGGCGATTCTTTCAGCCGCAGCGTCCAATGCCACGCTTCTCCCCGTTCCATCGCAGGCAGCGCGACCTCGCGATAGAAGGTCGAGGCTCCGTCTGCCGGATAGGGCCACGGAACCAGCGCAGTCATGAACCGAACAATTTCCCAGTGGGGGAAGAACCGCTGTGTCTGCTCGGCGTCGTCAAGCTGGAGCGGCCGGAGCAAGAGTCGCCTGGTTTGGAGTGGGGCGATCACAGTTCGCTAAGCTAAAGTGTATAAGCTGGCTGACGAGGTCTTACCCGAGGGAGATATGAGACGCCGACACTTTCTGCTGGGTGCCGCGGCAAGCGCTTTGGCTGCTGGACCGACCCGGTCTATGGCTGCCGTACCTGCGCCTGCTGCGCGAGGTCCGCTGAAGATCGATGCGGTGGAGTTGATCGAACTGCACGGAACCTACACGGCGGAAGGCGGTGTGGACCACCAGCCGCAGGTGAATCCCCTGGACGTGTACGACGACCTGCGTCCCGCGCCGTACGCTGACGAGCCATCTGGTCCGCGGGAGGTACATACCAGCGCGATCTACTTGCGCATACGTACCGATGCGGGTATCGATGGCCTCTATGGGCCGATCGAAAAGAGCGCAGCCATTGTCGTGCAGCAGGATCTGCGGCCCTTTCTCCTGGGCAAGGATCCGCTCGCCGGAGAAGCGCTGTGGGACCAGATGTACCGCTCCAATCGACATTCGCGCGACGGCTTTTTCATGATGGCGATCAGCGCGGTCGACAACACTTTGTGGGATATACGCGGCCGTTACTATGACGTGCCGGTGTACCGTTTGCTCGGCGGTCCGACACGCTCTTCGGTTGAGATGTACGCCAGCTGCCTTGGCTTTTCGCTGGAGCCGGAGGCCGTGCGTAAGCGGGCGCTCGCGATTCAACAGGAAGGTTTTCGGTACCAGAAGTGGTTTATCGGATATGGCCCTGGTTCGGGGCCCGAGGGGATGCACAAGAATGTCGAACTGGTGCGCATTCTCCGCGAAACGCTGGGCGATGACACCGAGCTCATGTTCGACGCTTACAGCGGATGGGACCAGGACTACGCTCTCGAGTGGGCCCACCAGGTGGAGAAGTATCGCCCGCACTGGATGGAGGAAGCGACGCATCCGGAGAAGATTGATAGCTTTGCCGCCATGCGCCGGAGCACCACTGTCCCCATCGCTGCCGGCGAGCACTTCTACGGGAGGTGGGAAGTCGAGCGCTATCTGCAGGCCGGCGCACTCTCGGTAGTCCAGGCGGACCCGGAGTGGTGTGGCGGCGTCTCGGAACTGGTGCGCATAGGCACGGTCGCATCATTACATGACGTGCCGGTGATCCCACACGGGCACAGCTTGCGTGCAGCCATCCATGTCATTTGCAGCCAGTCGCCGATGACGTTCCCTCTCGGTGAATACCTGGTGATCAAGATGCGGCACTACTACCACTTCGAAACGAACCCACTGGTTCCAGTGAAGGCGCACATCGTTTTGCCTACGGGCCCCGGCTTCAACGTGCAGCTCGATCCTGCGAAGATTGAGTTGCAGACGATTCTCAAATCTGAATAGGACGCGGGTAGATTGAGAAGGGAACGCGGGCCTCCCTTCAGTCATAATGACGATAGTGAGTCTTCGCCGCTGGTTCCGTGATCCGCTCTTTCTTCTTGCTTTGGCAGCTGGTCTGATCGCATTTGTTGTGCAATCAGGGGAACTAGGGTCTGCCGATACCACCCATCGCCTGCAGACCGCCCACTCCTGGTGGACCGGCGAGCCCGAGGTTTTCCCCAACGAATTCCCGGAATTTGGCGTGCATGGCCGCGGTGGGAAGTTGCAGAGCTGGTACAGCATGGGCCAGTCCCTGCTTCTGCTGCCCCCGGATATTGTCGGCACCTATGTCGCGCGGCTACCCATCTTTGCCGAGTACGGCGACACCGACCCCAGTGTGCGCGACATCATCGTCAGCTACAGCGTCAACATTGCAGTGACCGTACTCACGGCGCTCATCTGCTTTCGCTTTCTGCGGCAGTTACAGTTCACGGTGAAGCAGTCCGTCCTCGGCGTCCTGGCCCTACTGGTAGGGACTACACATCTCCATTACACGCAGAACATGATGGAGAACAACTACATTTTCCTTCTCACTTTGACCGGGTTCTCGTATCAGTATGAGTGGCTGCGCAGCGGCAGGCGGCGCGCGCTCCTGATTGGCTCGGCTGCGTTCGGGCTCAATTTGCTGACCCGCCTTCCGACCGGTCTGGATCTTCTGGCTGGAGCGTTCTTTCTTCTGCTCGTGTCGTGGTTCGAAGGTATCCGCAGCCGTGCTCTTTGGGCTCGATGCAAAGCGTTCATGGCAACTGCTTTGCCGGTTTACCTGTTTTTTGGACTGATCGACCGGCTCTATCAAGTCTATCGATTTGGCTGGCGGTCAGTGTTCGTTACCTATATCAGCATCATCGGGCGGGAAACCCGGATGCGGGATCCTTCTTTGCCTGCAAGCTATCCGTTTGAGACTCCCTGGCATGTGGGCTTCTTTGGCGCTTTATTTACGCCGGAAAAGTCGATCTTTTTGTTTGATCCTTTGATTGTGTTGATGATCCTCTTGTGCGTTGTCGCCTGGAAGCGGTTCAGCGCGGATGCCAAGGCTTATCTCATCATGGCTTGTCCTTTGGTGCTGGCGTACATGAGCTTTTATGGCCGCTATACGGTCTGGAGCGGCGATTTCGCCTGGGGCGACCGGTATGTTTCCACCGCTGTCGAGTTGGCCTCGTTGCTCGCGGTTCCTTTGCTTATGCGTCATCGACAACAATTGTCAAAGGGAATCTGGATCGCTGGCTTGGCACTGTTTGGCATCGCCGTTTTTGTTCAACTTGTGTCCCTGGCGTTCTGGTTGCCGCTCGAGATCTACCAGATGGAAACCCTTGGTCATCCCACGTTCGTGATCGGGTTGCGGGTGAAGAATATCATCGCATTCGCATTGGGGAAGATGAATGCCTGGGGCCTCAACAACCATGCCATGACCGAAGACGCATGGGACTATCTGCACATCACCACGTGGAATTTTCTCCCCTATGTGTTGTGGCGAGTGGGGGTTGCGCCTGCGTGGGTGGTGAATTTGGCATTCGCGGTGTGGGGAGCTGGATTGGCCGCGCTGACGATGACGCTCTTGCGCATCCGCAACGTCCTGCTGCGGGAGAAGCCCACTCTGTAGCCCTGTGCGTTCGTGGATAGGGAACTAGGTTCCCCTCAGATACGGGCAAACAGAAAGAGTCCCCGAAGGGACGGCTGGAAATAGCCAGGACGCCAGTCCTAGGTAAAGTTGATACGCACGACGTAGTCCCGAAGGGACGGCTGGAAATAGCCAGGACGCCAGTCCCAGGTAAAGTTGATACGCACGACGTAGTCCCGCGAGGGACGGCTGAGTGTGCAGCCGGGGACATAGTTGACACTTTAGACCGGGCGCATAGTTGACACTTTTGTCGTTGGTTTAGGTTAGCTGTTTTCTTTCGAACCCAGCAGTGGCGAGGACGGTAATGTGGGAATCTGGCCTGTTTTGGCCAGATTCCCAAGCGATGGTTCATCATCGCGTCATTTCCGTCCCTTCTGTTTCTTATTGTCCTCCGGCAAGCGCGTAATTTGTCGCCGGTGGCTATCAAACAGGGCGATGGGAAAGGCGGCGAAGTAGACCAGCCAAAAGTCGTCTTCAATGGCTTCTAGTCCAATGGGCTCGTTAGGCAAAGTCTCGCTGAGAAATACTTTTTCTCCTTTCCAGCCGAAGGTTCCACACGGACCTACTTTGCGAACCACCATCGTGGAGTCATATTCCGGTGTCGGCAGCCGCGATGGATAGGCTCGCGGAGACGGCTGATAGCAGCTGGCCGGCGTCTTCATGCCCAAGGCCTGGTGAGGCCGTTGTTCGTTATAGACCTGACGGAAATGATCAAAGGCTCTTTGCTGGGCACGGCGGTGAGCTGCGGGCGGCTGTGCGGTCTCTGCTTTTAACGTGCGATGCATGCGCTCATGGCGCCCATTTTGTTCCGGATGACCGGCCTGAATTCGCTCTGGCACAATGCCCAGCTTCATCAGATACACCGACAAGGGGGACAGTCCGCAGATGGCGCGCGTGGCAAACGGTGCGCCGTTGTCGGTGCGTATGGCCAACGGCAGACCATACTCGCGAAAGGCCGCCTCAAAAATAGCCTGCACCCGTGCCGTGTCGGTCTTCTCCACCACTTGGCAGCGCAGAAGATAACGGCTAGCTGCGTCGCTCATGGTTAAGGGATCGATGCGCTGTTGATCCAGAGTGCGGAACCAGCCCTTGAAATCCGCACACCAGACGTCGTTGGCTTTTTGGGCGTGTCCCAGAGGTTGCGTATAGGCCGGCGTCTTGCGTCGGATACGTCGCCCAACGACCAGCCCTTCTCGCTTCAGCATCTCTCCGATGGTGCTGGCGCCAGGCCAGACGGTCGTGGGATGCTGATTGCGCAAACGAAACAACAGCTTGCGTGCTCCCCAACTCGGATGCTCGCGACGCAACTGCAACACCTGCTGCTCAACTCCCGCTGCCGTCTGGTTGGGATGATGCCTCGCCGATCGGCTTCGGTCTTCTAACCCGCCTTCGCCTTCTGACTGGCTCCGCCGCAACCACTTGTAGCCGCTCTGACGGGAAATCTCGTACTGACGGCACAACTCTGTCATTGTCCAGTTCCCACTCTGGCACTCTTGCACAAACCGCTTCCGTTGATCCAAAACTTCGCTCGCTCTCCAGCACATGCCATGCTTTTACATGCGCTCTGCTCGAGACAAAAGTGTCAACCATCCGCCCGGTCTGTTCTGTCAACTATCCGCCCGGTCCGTACCGAGTGTCGCCCAGGATGTAAGTCCTGGGTGAACTCGAGGAAGGTGAGTCAGTCCCCGCGGGGGACGACTGAAAAATCCGGCTGCAGGAGAATCGGCCGCTCCAAAGAGAGGCGGAGGTGGAGGACGCACAAACCGTTGAAGCGGGCAGAGGTTATTGTTTTGTTCCCAGGGCTTCGAGAGCATCGCAGGCGGCTTTGAGGCCGTCTTCTTTGCGTAGTTGGTCTGCGATTCGGGCGGCTCGGCGGCGCTTGGCGGGTTTCTCAAGCAGCAGGCCGATTTTTTTGGCGGCGTGTTCCGCGGTGTAGCGACGGCGCCGGATGACTCGGGCGACACCCAGGCGACGGACGCGACGGGCATTGTCAGGTTGATCGTGACTGTAGGGCATGACCAGCATCGGTTTGCCCGAGATCAGAGCCTGCGCAGTTGTACCGATGCCGCCCTGGTGGATGATGACCGAGGCTCGCGGAAAGATTTTGGAATAGGGCGCGTAGTTAGCGACACAGATGTTCTGCGGAACCTCGGACGGAATGTTACGCGGATCTGAACCTACGAGGAGAACGGCACGCTGGCCAAGAGCGACCGCGGCCAACTTGCTCTGCTCGAAGAAATCGCCGGCGTCGAGGACGGCTGCAGAGCCCAGCGTGAAGACCAGAGGTGGCGGGCCTTGCTGCAGAAAGCGCTCGAGCCCCGGAGCGAGTTCGCGCTGGCCAGCATCACCATCGTAGAAAACAAAGCCGGTCACTTTCGTGACCGCGGGCCAATCGGGCTGGGGCTCTCCCAGCAAGGGAGAAAACATGGCCAGGACGAGGTAGGGGGAGTGTTTGGCCTCGAAGATGGGATCGGGACCACGGCGCAGCCCAAGCTCGGCACGCAGTTGATAGATCGGCTCTGGCCAGCTTCGTGTAACCCAACGAGCGAAGCGGGCGATGACTCTTCCCATTCCGGGCAGCGCAGGTTGCAAACGAGCCAGCATGGGATAAGGGGGCAACACAGGGGCGTCGTAGCGCGAAAAGAAAGATAACGGCGCAAGCACATGGGACGCCCACGGAATGCCCGTGACCTCAGCCACGATGGGCGCCTGATAGACCAGCTCCCCGGCAAGCATCAGGTCAGCGCCACCCTCCGCCTCAACGGCTGCGAGCAGTTCGCGGTAGCTCTGGCGAATGGCAGGAAACAGGATTTCGCGCAGGGTGCGCTCGGTGCCTTTGCGAATGTCCATCAGCATCGCGACCAGCTGATTGTTTTCAGGATCGAGGATGGGCCCCACAGGCGCGAACTCCAACCCGAGAGAAACGATCTTGGGGCGGAAGAGCTCCGGGACTGCCAGCACGGGAACGTGGCCGCGGCGTTGTAATTCCAGAGCGACGGCGATCAGCGGATGGATGTCACCAAGGGTACCGAAGCTGGAGAGGACAATGCGCATGCGCTGCTTCTGCAGTGTAAATGGCGGGTGTGGAGGTAGGGTTTGAAAGCGTAGCTCGCGATATTTGCTCTTCGTTGTAGCTGCGGCCGGAAAGGCCTGAAGGGCATCTGTCAGTGAGCATCGCTGAGGTCCTTCGACTCCGCGCTACAAACCCTTTTTTTGCGCGATTGATCCACGAGGCGCTTCGCTCCCACGGCACGCCCGGGCAGGCGGGAGGACGGCGCTGTGGTTGGATTGCAAAATGTTGGTGGTCCCCCTGACTCCATCGTTCTTATTCAGAATTGGTGCTCGAATAGCTGGAAGCGATGCTCGAGCTCGAATTGCTGGGTGGCTTTTTCGCTCGTTGCCAAGAAGGATGCACACGCTCCCGAAGACTTTTCACGGCCGAGTTGCGCACGGCAGGCGGCGCCGGGGTGATCATAGTTTTCCCACGGTCCGGTCTGCTCCCATAGACTGTCGCCGGGCAGAAAACTGTGCTCGAGTGCGGTGCGGACCATCTGCTTGAAGTCCAGGTAAGTCAGCGGATAGGTAAGCGCCGCGCGCACATATTCATGCGTAAGGTTGATACGGGAAACGCCCTCGTCATCGGTGGAAAGCGCCACGGGGACGTGGTACAGACGGTAGACGGGCAGCGGATGATCCGGGCCCTTGATGTTGAGAATCACGTCGTTGCTGGTGAGATTGATCTCGACCATCACTCGTTTGGTCGCCATCTCCTTGATCAGATCGTAGGGATGATCTTCGTACATTACGGAAACTCCATGACCGATACGCTCGGCGTGCGCCACCTCTACCGCAGAGCGGATGTGGAAGCGTAAATCGTCCCATGGAACCATTCCCGGGGCGAGTTCGCCGGCATGCAACGTGATGTGCACTTTGGGATAGATTGCGTGGAGCGCCGCGACCATCTGCATCTGTTGGCGGTAATTAGCCAGGACGGCGCGCCAATCTTCAGGCTGTACCATGTTGATGCCGACGATCCGCGGATCCGTATTGGCCAGCTCGAAGCCGCAAACCAATTGGACAAAAACGTCCTGCGGAGAAAGCGCGCGCAATACCTGATAAAGGAAGCGGACCTGAACCTTGCAGGCGGGCGCTGCTTCCGCTGAATCGCAGTGCTCCAATTCGCGGCGCCGGCTCTCGGCATCATCAAACTCCGCACGCTGGGCGGGCAGGTATTTCGCAAGACCCGCATCCATCAATTGATGGTGGAGACGGGCGAAATCTGTGTGCTCATCGATGGAGCCCAAGCTGCCGGCCAGAGCTGCAGTCGCCGGCCTAAAGTTGGGAGTATTCATGATTTCGAGGTACTGCTCATTCTGGCCGGCTGCTCGCCGGGCCAGTTCGTCGACCCAGACCCCTGTATTTGCGGGATCCTCTACGGCAAAGAAATGATCGAACGATGCGAAGAAGTGATCATGGCCTGAGTCGGCGGTTTTGGGCACGAACGTTCGCATGGAGAACATGTCGATGAGCTGATCGTAGAGTTTCTGGTCGCTGAGCGCGTTTGCCGCCGGAACGCCGTCTTCGCCGCACACCGGCTGCGGTGGCAGGCTGCGCGTCATGGCCTCGGTTTTGAATAGCGTCAGGGTTTGGGTGTTGAGGCAGAGATTGTCTTTTGCCGCCTGGCGGATAAAGGATTCTGCGTACACGGCACCGGCGAGATGGGTGTGCAGGTCGGCAGCTTTGGGCATGTCATGAAAGAAGGCGTATAGCGCGAGCGGGCCCTGTTTGCGGGCTTGCTCGAGGGCTCGTGCGGCGCGGCCCTCGCCCGTTTGCGTCTGGGCCAGTGTGGCCGGCAAGAGGCAAAAGAGCAGCGCGGACGCGGCCAGGCTTACAGAGGCGCGAGAATGAGGCATAGGACGGTCGGCATCCAGCGTCGTTGAAATTGTGCTGCGAGCGTTCAGTGTACGACAGCAGGTTTGCGGACGGCGAGGTGATTGATATACTGAGGCTTGTTGCTTGTGCGCAGTTGCTGACCTGGCCGGGTCTTTCCGCCCGAAATTGCAGACTCAGACACAACGTAAGCGGAAGCAGCACCCTTGGATTCTCCGAGGCCAGATAGCTCAGTGGTAGAGCGCGGCCCTGAAAAGGCCGGCGTCGGCGGTTCGATCCCGTCTCTGGCCACCATTTCGAATCAATCACTTATACGGACCTACAGATAAGCTCGCTATTCTGGAGGCTTTCCTCGATTTTTCCTAACTAGCCTCTATTGAACAGCTTGCTAGTTGTTTAACGATGGTCGCGTATTGGTCGTGCGGAGACTTTGCGATGCTAATACGATGTCTTCTAGCACCTTGAACTGTTCAAGTTGGGAGGCCGAATCATCGGCGACGCCAGCCCTTTCATTCCGCAAGCGTGCAGATCTCTATCCCGCAAAACCCTAATCCGCGGAGCTCGCCCCGACCAAAGCATTATTACGCACCGATCGCAGCCACCGGCGACAACATGGCGAGGGTCGCTTGGGCCGTATTGTTGTGCGGCGAAAGAGTATCGAGCTTTGCCCTAAGGCGGCTTCTTTCGGAGCTGAAGCAAGTATGGAAAAACGACTACGGCTTGGAAAAGGCACTGCGTTTCCGACCCCCTGAATTACCGGGAGAATCGCCCCGCCCACAATCGCCATATTCAGGATGCCGGACCCACTTCCACTCAAAGGACCGAGCTCTGCTTCGCCCAAACTAAAGATGGTCGGGAACATAATCGAGTTGAAGAACCCGACGGCGAGGATGCTCCACATGGCGATGTGCCCGCTCCAGAGCATTGAGGCAGTGACCGACGCCCCGGCAACAATCGCACAAAGAGCAAGCAGATAATCGGGGCCTGAAACGCGGGAGAAGGCCTGCGCCAACAAAGCGCCCGATCATGGCGCCACCCCAGTAGAACGAGACAAAACCTGGCGCACCTTGGCGGAGAGACCCGCAATCTCGGGCAAGCCAAAGTAATTCACCAGAAGCCTGCCGATCGAGACCTCTGCACCCACGTAGGCAAAGATCCCAATCGCGCCGTAGAACAGATTGGGATGTTTCCAGATCGAGTCGTTCACCTTGTTTCCGGGGCGAGATGTTGCGATCTCGATTTGTCGCAGCTTCGAAATGCCGATCAACGCCGCCAGTAACAGCAGTCCAACGCCGATCACGGTATACGGCATCTTGACCGAGGCCGCTTGTTGTGTACGGTACACATACAAGGCCCGGGGCGTGAGATTGCGTAGCTGTTCGATCGCCAACGGCGCTGTGCTCAGGATCAGCAATCCTCCGAGTTTCGGAGCGATTGTCGTACCTAGAGAGTTAAGAGCCTGGGTCAGATCCAGGCGGCTCGATGCTGTTTCTGGCTTGCCTAACATAACCACATAGGGATTCGCCGACACCTGGAGACCAGTTATCCCCGGAGCGAGGACGAGGAACGCTGTCAAAAACAGCGGGTACGAAATAGCGGATGCCGCAGGAACGAACAGAAATGCTCCAACAGCCATGGTCAGCAGGCCGATCACCATCGTCTTCTTGTAGCCGATCGCATTCACGATCTTTGACAAGGCGCTCTTTTTGCGCGCGCTAGCCTTGACTTAACCGCCCGAACCGTGATGCCAGGAGATTGGGGAATCTCTTGCCCTGAACATTCTCTTGCGTGCCGGAGCTGGACTACATCACGGAAAACCGCCGGCAGCTGGTGAATCGCAGGCCTTCGCAATTCCTGCCTCTCTCTACGAATGTAGCCGTTCTCAGGATCTTCACAAGGAGACCTTGGCTCCCAGGTCTGGAGACTCCCCTATATTCAGTATCGACACTGTGTACCGCTGGCATAAGTAGATTCATGACTGACCTCTTCTATGGTTGATGTCTTCGAACGTTCTGGAGGCATTTAGCCGGGAGGATCCTTGGCCAGGTGATTCATTTGCTGACTCCAACAACATTCTGAGCTGTTGGTTCTTGATGAGAAGCTCGCAAACGCATTGCTGCAACCTCCGCAATTGTTCTTGCAAACCTTCTTCGGATGACTGACACGGGTCTCCGTGCAGCGGGCTGTCAAAGGGCGAACTCGTCAAGTATTGCACTGTAAAGGTAGCGCCTCGAGCAGCCTGCTCGAAGAGCTCTTGAGGCGGTTGTGCGGCCATAAGATCCTCCACTTCAAGTTCCCATGTCGTAACGGCTTCCCATCGCACCCTTGGGCGACATGTTGATCGATACTGAAGTGTGCGTCGAGCCTTAACGTGCGATCGTGGCGTGGCTCGTTAGTTAAAACGATTGATTACGCGCCGCCGATGAGTTACAACACGTTCCGTTCTTGCATTAAGCCAGAAAAGCGGGGGCAAATCTATTAGACGATGGTCGTGGAGATACCTTAGTAGCGGTGGTGTTCGATGACGCTATATATGATCAGCCCAACGGCGCATTATCTCTCCCGGATATTTTTCGGCGCCTGGTGCTCGATCATCGTCGGCCGCGATTTCAACGCGCTCGACCACCAGAATAATGACGGCCTTGTCGTTATCGGTTCTCGCTGGCGAAGCATTGGCTTCGGTGGCACGTTTAGCCGGTAGCTATTTCGTGAAGTGAAGATGGCGGGCGGCCGCCTGTGGCTATCTCCGCGCTGTTGCTGACAGCTGCCGTTGTCGTTTCGCTGGCGCCCACGGCTGAGGCTGACCGCGTCGATGTAATGGAGGCCCTGTGCTCCAAATAACAGTTCGCCACCTCACGGGAAAATCGGACATAATTATCAACGGCCGGAACAGACCGAGTCACTTTTCAAGTGCGTTCGCGATAGTGTGCCCTTTGACAACCCGCAAGATCGTAGGACTGAATCCGGCTTGTGAGGCCTATGGGGAGCTTCGCCATGATCTGGAACAAATGCAGGAATTGCGGAAGAATCTGGTTTTTAGGCGGGTCTTTGGATACGACCGCGCTCTAGGGTTTCCATTTGGGCCGCGGCAAACGAAGACGTGCGGCTTGGTTCACCAGTTCCGCCAAAGAACCGGCTCCCATCTTCTGCATCATGCTTCCGCGATGCGCTTTCACAGTGACCTCACTTATGCCCAACTCATTACCTACCTCCTTATTAGCCTTTCCGACGACAACCAAAGCCAACACCTCTCGTTCGCGAGAGGTCAAACGAGCATACCGCGCTTTGAGCGCGCGAAGCTCAGCATCGCGACCGATCAATGCTTTGCTCCGGTCGATGGCTCCACGAATAGCAGAGAGAAGTGTGCTGTCACTGAAGGGTTTCGTCAAAAACTCTACTGCCCCGGCCTTGATAGCTTGTACGGTCTTTGGAATGTCGCCGTGACCGGTGAGAAAAATAATTGGCATGTCGGGCCGTTCGACCGCGAGTCGCTTCTGTAGTTCGAGCCCATTCAAGCCCGGCATCGAAATATCGAGGACCAAGCAGCTTGGGATGAACTCCCGTGGACGATTGAGGAATTCTTCCGCCGACGTGAATGTTGCTACATGCCATCCTTCGTCCTGGATCAGGAATTCAAGCGATTCTCGAACCGAGACATCGTCATCGACAACGAAGACAATCGGTGATGTACTTGGCACGAAGAAAGTTTCCTCTCTACAGCAGATCCAGCTTGTTTTTGTCATTGTAATCACCTGCGACGTGCACCGGAGCATTTATTCGCCGCCGACGGCCTTGTCCAATGCCTGCAACAAGGCACTATCGCTGAAGGGTTTGAACAAACATTCGACTGCTCCGTCATCAAGCAATCGCGATCGTACGACTTCGTCCTTGCGAGCGGTAATGAAGACAACCGGAATATTCAGGTTTCGGCGGCGAAGTTCGCGGAAGAGTTCGGGTCCGGACATCACTGGCATTCCGACGTCGAGGACCAGGCAGTTCGAACGCAAGGGAGCATCGGAGGCCAGAAATTCTCGTGCCGACGAGAATGTCTGCGCGTCAAATCCCAACTCGTTCAACAGTTCCGGCAATGACTCGCGAACTGACTGGTCATCGTCGACTACCGAAATCAGCAATTGCGCTTTCATCAAGAAACTCTCACGCCGTAGCTAAGCAAAAGTCACGGAAAACATCGAAAAACATATCCGAGGGATTAGCGTTGTCAAAGGAATCGATGTGCTTGGACCTTGCGTAATCCATTTTGTCTGAGGCGCACATGAGCAACGCGGCTGATTGAGTCTCTTCCAGGCAACCAGTTGTCGCAACCATACCACGGCCGTTGCGCCGAGCGATTACCACTAATACTTCGGTATTGGTTTTTCTCATCGTCGCCCCAAGACCAGGTTCCCGCTGCACTGATCTCGAGCTTGCACGGGATCGCAAAGGCGAACGCTTCTCATGGTCCTCGTTGGCTGCGGCCAGCCGGCCGTTATAGGCTTCTACAGTCGAACGGGAAGCTGACGCCCGATCCCGTATGCGTTTCATTCAGCGGAACCGATACCAAAGTCCAATTGGCGGTCTGCACTGTTTGAGAATATGTTGCTTGAAGTAGCGGGGACCCCCCAACGAAGGAAATTTCAGCAGGAGAGTCCCGTCGAGCATGATGGCCGCGCCTAACCGTTCTTTTTTTTCGGGTCGACGCTCGGTGGCTATCGGCACCTTTGTGCGCTTATTCGGTTCGAGGATGCGCTTACTCTTCGTCCTATCACTTGTCTTGCTCCCAAAGTGGGCGTGGTCGCAATCCCAGCTTGCGACCCTTTCCGGCACTATTACCGATAAGAGCGGCGCTGTTATTCTTCGAGGCCGAGTTGTAATTGCCAACCAAGGCACCGGATTGGAGCGAAGCACCGTCACTGACGCCGCAGGCATGTATCATTTCTCCGGCCTGCCACCGGGAACCTACACCATCCGCGCGGAAGATCAGGGATTCCAGACACAGGTTCGCGAAGGTGTTGCGCTCGTTTCGGCCTCCGAATCGGTCATCAACTTCTCACTAATCGTAGGCGACCTACGGCAGCAGGTATCGGTCAACGCGAACGCCAGCGGCATCGACAGTACGAGCTCAACTGTCAGCGGACTCGTGGGAGAGCAAAGCCTGACGAAACTGCCTCTCAATAATCGGGATCTGTTTAGTGCGGTTGCGCTGGAACCTGGAGTGGTTCCTAACCCCAACAGTGCTCCGTCGTTGCTTTCCAACGGCAAGGTTGGGCAAGTGTCGATTAGTGGGACGCGTCCGAGTATGACAAACGTTCTGATCGACGGTATGGATGCGACAGATCCGGTTTTCGGTTTTTCGCCCGCTGGTGCTTCCGGTTTTTTTCTCGGTCTGAATGAATTGGAGGAAGTCAATGTTTTGACCCAAACCTTCAACGTGGGTTACGGTGGCCATGGTCTTGCCGTCATCGACATGACAACCAAGTCGGGGACCAACCAGTTTCACGGATCCTTGTGGGAATTGCATCGGGATGCGTCGCTGGACGCCAAGAACTACTTCGATTTGTCCGCGAATCCGATCCCTCCGTTCGTCCGCAATCAGTTCGGCGCTGGAGTCGGAGGGCCACTAAAACGTGACCGCACGTTCTTCTTTGTCAACTATGAAGGCTTTCGAGAAGTGCAGGCGTCCACGGCAATTGCGACGGCACCGGACGCCCTGGCGCATCAAGGGCTGCTGCCCCCGGCTGGTAATCCCACCGCCTGCAGTAGCGCAACTCCAAGCGGATGCGTCGCTATTCCGATCAACCCTTTGGTACAACCGTTTCTCAATCTGGTGCCCCCTTCAAACGGACCAGACAATGGCGATGGAACGGGCGAACTGATCACGGCTAACAAAGGCAACACCCGTGAGGACCACGGTATGGTTCGCGTCGACCACAACTTGTCCAACATACATTCGCTTTTCGCACGCTACACCGTAGATGACAGTTTCTCTCAGGTTCCGTACGTCGGGACTCCACCGGGAACTTACGATCCTGGCTTCCCAGCCTTCCATCAAGGTCGCAACCAGTACTTTGCAATTCAGGACCAGAGCACTCTCGGCAACGATTGGATCAATGAACTGGGATTCGGAATCAATCGCACTACCGCGTCCACGTCAATCGATAATACCCATCCGGGCCTGTCTCTTTCTTTGCTCCCTGGCGTGCCGATGGGAACGATTGATATTACCGGTATGAGCCTCTTGGGGAACAGCGCGACATTTCCTGTGGTCGATGTTTCGACCGTTTATCAGGTTCGGGACCAACTTTCGCGTACCATTGGACGTCAAACCCTGAACTTCGGCGCCGAGTTCCGAAGGCTCCAAAGTAATGGGACGCTGGATTTCACTGTCAGCGGACTGTATACCTTTGAGGATCTGGCTCCCTTAGGGTATCAGGCGTTCAGCAACAGCCCGGCTCTCGAATTCTTCCTGAAAGGTTTGCCCGTGTCCTACGTTGGGGCTAATCCCTCCAACGCTGATTCCGAGCGGGGATACCGTCAGAGGATCGCGTCTGGTTTTGCCCAGGACTTGGTGCGCGTGAACAGCCGGCTGTCTCTAAATGTCGGCCTCCGCTACGATTTCTATTCCAATCCAACCGAGGCGTCCGGGCGTCTTTCGGCTATTCGGAACCTGGCGACGGATTCCGCGCCAACCGTCGGCAAGGTCTTTGCGGGGACACCGCTGGATCTACTGTCTCCCCAGGCAGGCTTTGCGTGGGACGTCTTCGGCGACGGCAAAACCTTGCTCCGGAGCGCATTCGGCATTTATCGAGACAATCTTTCAGTGATCATGTATGGCGCCGACCGCTTTCTTCCCCCATTCTTCGAAATGGAGTCCTTTGTGCTTCCTGAGTTCCTTGACCCGCAGAACGCTGTCGCCACTCAAGTGCTCGATCCCATTTCAGTTGCCTATTATCCGAAGTTCCCATATGCGATGCAATATAATCTCAATCTGCAACGAGAGATTGTACCGGGCACGGTCCTCAAAGTGGGTTATTTCGGAGCTCGCGGCAATCATCTCACTCGCAGCGCGGAAGGGAATCCTTTCGAGCCAGCCCTCGGCCATCGGTACAATCCCAACCTGAATTCACCTGTGCTAACGATTTTGACCGACAGCCAATCTTTCTATAATTCTTTTCAAGCCTCGGTTTCGGGGCGCAATGGACATAATCTTTTTTGGCAGGCCTCGTACACATTTGCCCACTCCGTGGACGATGCTTCGGTGGATCTGTCCGTGGAATCTGTGAATGATCCTCCCGGATCTCAAAACATCTTCGATCGCAAGGGAAGCCGAGGTCCGTCAGAGTTCGACATTCGGCACAATTTCGTGGCAAATGTCGCTTACCAGTTGCCTGGACGCGGACCCCTCACCGGTGGTTGGCAGGTCTCGGCTATTGCCAGCGTTCATAGTGGCCCCCCATTTACCCCAATGCTCGACTTCGACAATGCCGATATACAGTCGTTGATTATTCCAGAGCGTCCAAACCTTGTCGGCAATCCTTACGCCGGCATCTGTCCGAATGGGGCCCGCGTGGGCACTCCGTCGTGCTGGTTTAATCCAGGTGCTTTTGCGGTACCGCCTGCCGGTCAGTTTGGCAATGCCGGACGAAACATGCTGCGGGGGCCAGGGTTTGCGCAATTCGACCCGGCGATGCACAAAGATTTTGCGATCACAGAGCGAGCGAAGATCACGGTTGGGGTGGAAGCTTATAACGTGTTCAACCATCCGAATTTTAGTGTTCCGAGTAATACACAAAGCGCGCTTTCCCTGGGAGGTAACGGGGACGCCATTTTCAAGGATGCGGCTGGCAATCTCGCCGCGAACGTCGGCCAGATATCAAGCACAGCAGGCACCGGCCGTCAGATTGAACTGTATGCACGTTTCGCCTTTTAGCACGCCATCTGATGAGTCTGTGCCTTCGCCATAGGAGTCTCCCTTATCTGCCTGCAATCTGGACATTTTCATCGCCCGGAATCTCAACGGGCAAACTCAAATGAAAAGTCGCGCCGCGCCCTGGGGAACTGACGGCCCACAATCGGCCCCGATGAGCCTCGATGATTGATCGGCTGATACGAAGCCCCATGCCGGTGCCGTTGGGTTTCGTGGTAAAAAACGGATCGAAAACCTGTTCCACGATTTCCGGCGGAAGCCCTATACCGGTATCACTGAATGAAACAAGAATCTGCTCCTTCTCAGCTCGTTGCGATTGGATGGCTATCTCTCGTATCCCATCTACATCCTTCATCGCTTCGATGCTATTGACGATCAGATTCATCATGACCTGTTGCAACTGCACACGATCCCCGAAGATGTGAGGTAGACCGCTTGCCAGTTCCGTCCGAACCGACACGCCGTATCGCATTGCCTGGTCGCGAAGGAGGGTGACGGTTTCTGTAATGATCTCGCTTAAATCAATGATCTGTTGATCCAGGGCGCCCTTCTCGAATTGTGAACGGATTCTGTCGACAATCTCAGCAGCCCGTTTTACATCTCTTCCAATTCTGGTGATGCCTGCGCGCACCTCATCGAGGTTGGGTTCATCGCGTCCGAGCTTTCGCAGGCAGGTGCTGACGTTGGTGATCGCGCCACTGATCGGCTGTTTGATTTCATGTGCCAGGGACGCCGCTAACTCTCCCATGGTTGTCACCCGATTGATGCGTGCGAGATCTCCCTGCGCCTGGCGAAACGCGTCTTCAGCCCGCTTCTGCTCGTCAATGTCGGTGGTTGTACCGACGAATTTAAGCGCTTTCCCTTCTGCGTCACGCAAGGCCGCGGCTTGCTGGAGATGCCAGCGATAGGTCCCGTCCTGAGAGCGTAGAGACCGGGTTTCGAACGCAAAGCCCTGTCCCGAATGCACACCCTCCCAAAACCTCTTGGCTGCTATCTCCCGATCATCAGGGTGAACCGCGGACATCCAGGCTTCGGGATGGGAGCGGATAAAGTCAGGGGTTTGGCCAGCGAAGTCAAGCCAAACCTGATTTACGAAATCCGGTGTCCCATCAGGCTTGAGTGTCCAGGCGGATACAGGCAGATGTTGCAATATCCCAACTTGGAGTTGCAGATCGGAATAGAGGGTGGCGTTCTCCAGTGATATAGCTGCTTGCGATGCCAGCAACTGCAGTGTGGTGACCCGGTTCGGCGTAAAGACGAATGGCGCGAGGTTATTCTCGAGATAAAGCACGCTGACAAGCTTCGCTTGATGAACGATTGGCAGGCACAGGACCGACCTTGAGCGCTTCAGTCGCACATATTCATCCTGCGAATAGATTTTTTCGGAAGAAGCATCGTCGAGTAGCAGGTGCTCTT
>Ga0335073_10003603_pt1 | contig 21616 bp, 19 predicted proteins | sample Lox_Sample_22_FD_207093 | JGI IMG/M metagenome (GOLD analysis project Ga0335073, IMG submission 207093) | Soil microbial communities from Loxahatchee National Wildlife Refuge, Florida, United States - Lox_Sample_2.2 | ecosystem: Environmental > Terrestrial > Soil > Wetlands | place: USA...
TGACGACCACGTTCGCTCACTCCGCCGGCTCGCCCACGCCGTGCTCGGCCGCGACCGCCGACGCGCAGCAGAACGACGGGCTGACCGACGATCAGATCGCCCGGGCCTACGGCGCCTTCGGCCTGTACGACAACGGCGACCTCGGCCAGGGGCAGCACATCGCCCTGTACGAGCTCGAGCCCTTCGCCTACTCCGACGTGCGCACATTCGACACCTGCTTCTTCGGCGCCCCTCAGGCCGCGGCCATGCTCGGCCGCCTGAACGTCATCCCGGTCGACGGCGGCCAGCCGATCGGACCGGGCAGTGGTGAGGCGAACCTCGACGTCGAGGACCTCTCGGCGATGGCGCCGGACGCCACGATCGACGTCTATGAGGCCCCCAGCCCCGGGGCCAACGGCTTGATCTACGACCCGGTCGACAACTACGCCGCGATGATCGATGCCGATCGGGACCAGATCATCAGCACGAGCTGGGGGCTGTGCGAGCAGGCGATCCAGGCCGGCCAGCCCGGCCTCCAGCAGGCCGAGAACTTCCTGTTCGAACAGGCTGCCGCGCAGGGCCAGTCCATCTTCAGCTCCGCCGGGGACAACGGGTCGGATGACTGCAACACGTTCGAGACCCCCACGGTGGCCTCGGGTCAGAACCCGGTTTCGGTCGATGACCCATCGAGCCAGCCGTACGTCGTCTCGGTTGGCGGCACGACGATCACGGATGCCAGCGAGCCGCCGGTCGAGCAGGTTTGGAACGACGGCGGGACCGGCGGCGCCGGAGGTGGTGGAATCTCCGAGTCGTGGACGATGCCGACCTGGCAGCGCGCATCCACCGTGCCCGGGATCGATCTTCCCGGCAGCGCCGACTACACGAACGCCAACGCCGTGGAGAAGGCCTTCGGCTATCCGACCAACTTCTGCCAGTCGACCGTGGCGGGCGCCGGCCCCACGACCCCCTGCCGTCTCGTCCCCGACGTCTCCTCCCAGGGCGATGAGCTCACCGGAGCGGTCACCGTCTACGACGCCTCCGAGGGCGGTTGGACGACGGTTGGTGGCACGTCGTCCTCGGCGCCCATCTGGGCCGCGATGCTCGCGGTGGCCAACGCGTCGCAGACGTGTGCCTCGCTGCGGGCCACCCGCGCCGGCGTCGGATTCGTCAGCCCGCTGCTGTACGCCGTCGCCTCGAACCCGACCCATGACGCGGCCTCGTTCACCGACGTCACGCAGGGCAACAACGACATCTACAACCTCGCGGGCGGCAACGTGTTCCCGGCGAGAAGCGGATACGACCTCGCCACCGGGTTGGGCTCGCCGCAGCTAACCGCGCCAGGCGGGGGCCCAGGGCTCGCGTACTACCTGTGCAGCTTCGCGGCGAAGGCGACGCGGCCGGTGGTAACCGGTCTGAGCCCCGATTACGGCAGCACCGCCGGCGGCGAGCGGGTCACGATCACCGGCACCGGGTTCGAGTCTGGCGGGGTGTCCGACGTGGCTGGCGTTGAGATCGGCGGCGCCCAACTGGCACTGGGTCGCTTCACCGTCAACAGCCCGACATCGATCACCGCGACATTGCCGCCGGCGCGCCAGACGCTTCCGCCGGACGCGCCCGCACCGCAGGACGGCGCCGGGCCGGCCGACGTGATCGTCACGCTGAACGGCGGCGAGTCGAGCGCCCCCGGCCCGAGCTCGACGTTCGAGTACGTCGATACGAGCGCCGGCAGCGTGGTCCCGAGCATCACCGCCGTGATTCCGTTCGGCGGGTCGGAGTACGCACCGCGGAAGGCCACGATCCTCGGATCGGGCTTCACAGGAGCGACGTCCGTCACGTTCGGCGGCGTGCCCGCCCGGCTGGTGGCAGTGAATAGTCCGAACGAGATCACGGCCGTTCCGCCCCCGTTCTCGTCGCGCACAGCATGCTCGCCGCTGCCCTCCACCGGCGTCTACCGCGGCGAGAACGCGTTCAACGACATCTGCCAGGTGCAGGTCAGGGTGACGAACCGTCACGGCACGAGCGCGACCGGGCGGATTCTCCCCCCGATCGAAGGCGCGATCGAGGTCAACAACCTTGGCGTTCTCGTCGCACCCCCGGGCTGCGGATGTGAGACCCAGCTCGCCCCGACCGAGTACGACTACCTGCCCGGCCCCCGGGTCACCTCAGTTTCGACCTCTGCCGGCCCCGCAAGCTGGCTGAACGAGGACGGCACGTCGGTGCTGACGGCACACGGGATCGGCTTCAACCCGCTGGACATCAACTGGGCCGACTTCGGCAGCCCGGCGCTCGAATCCTCGATGGACATCAACTACGTCTACCTGACCGGAACCGAGATGCAGATCCTGGCCCCGCCCGAGCCGGCGACCACGTACCCGTTCACCGTGCCGTTCAGCGTCCAGACGCTCGCCGGTCAGTCCAATTCCGTTCCGGTCACGTACGCGCCTACGCCACCCTCGTGATCGGTCCGGCCGGGCGTCTGTTTTGAGGGTCGCGCAACTCGGATCGTCGATCCCCCTGACGACGCTGAACCGGCGCCATCGCGAGGATCGCCGGTCTTGTCGGCGGTGCTACGATCAGTAGTCCGCCGCGGGGTGGAGCAGTCTGGTAGCTCGTCGGGCTCATAACCCGAAGGTCGCGGGTTCGAATCCCGCCCCCGCTACTACAAAAGGCCCGGAAGTCGAGACCTCCGAGAGATCGGGGGTTTCGTCGTTTAAGGCTCTCTGGTCGTTTGATCATGTTTGATGTCAGGCGGGGGTCTCTGCGGCGGGCGAGCAGCTCGTCGCCCAAAGATGATGCGGCGATGCGGTAGCATCAATTCATGCGCACGACGCTCGACATCGACGATGACGTGGTCGCAGCGGCGCGCGAGCTCGCGGCCGGCGAGCGCCGGTCACTCGGCTCGGTGATCTCAGAGCTCGCGCGGCGCGGGCTCACTCCGGCCCGGGTCGAGGCCGAGGGAGACCTACCGGTGATCAGGGTGCCGCCGGGTACGCCTGCGATCACCCCGGAGATCGTTCGCCGCGCACTCGAAGAGGCGTGACGCGCTCGTGGGCCTGCTCGATGTCAACGCGCTTGTCGCGCTGGCATGGGACTCGCACATTCACCACGCTGCGACCCGAGAGTGGTTTGCGGCAAACGCCGGCGCCGGCTGGGCCACTTGTCCGCTGACGGAGAGTGGCTTCGTCCGCGTTTCGTCGAATCCGATCGTCCTACCCAGCGCCATCGGCGTCGAGGATGCGCGCGGCGTGCTGGCATCGCTCCGCGCCGCCGGGCGCCATCGGTTTCTGGTTGACGACGTGTCGATGACCGACGGCGACGTGCCGCCGCTGGTCGCCCACCGACAGGTAACGGACGCTCACCTGCTGATGCTGGCGCGCCGGCACGGCATTCGCCTCGTCACGTTTGATGGCGGTGTCCGTGCGCTCGGCGGCCCGGATGTCGAGCTTCTGACGGCGCTCTGAGGCCGGCCGGCGGACTGCGCATCGAGGGCTGCCGACGAACCGTCAACGGGCTCGCCCCTTGGTCCGACGCTGGCGACTGGGTGTCGGCGCGGGCATCGATACGGCAGCGTCCTCACTCAGGAGTGGCCGGGAAGATACGGGCGTCGTCGGAGATCGCGTCCATGATCTCGTCGATCAGCTCGGTCGCCTCCTCGATCCTCCGCCCGCCGTGCCGTCCGACTACGTTGCCGATCGCATCGCTGATCATTGAGTAGGGGTCCGGCCGGGCCAGCTTCTGATCTGGATCTTCATCCTGGTCGCTGGCACGTTCGATGATTCTGTTGATCATCTGGCCAAGCACCCAGTGGCAGACGAACAGCTGGCGGATGAACTCGTTCATCGCCTCTGTCGAGATGTGGGATGTATGCGTATCGCTCATGTCGTTAAGAGTCGGGACGAGTAGGATTTCCTCCCCCCTCGATCGCGACCGCGATCCGGTGGACGAGGATCGTCGGGCTCGAGGCGACGTGAAGGCGATCATCAACATCGGAACGATCGACGTCCGGCGCTCACAGCGAGACCTATGGCGCGGTGGCGGCTTGATGTCGGAGTGGAAGCTGCGATTCCCTGAGCTGTTCGATGAGCAGGACCTGGGCATCGCCCAAAACCAGCCCGACTACCACTTCTGGGAGTGGCTCGCGGCGATCGTGCTATATCACGCGACGGGCTATCGAGCCCTGGTCGAAAAATACGCGTACGCGAACCACCCGAGGAAACAGGAGATCGTCACGAAGCTGCTCCCGGGCGATGTGCTGCGGGTACTCCGTGACCGGAATGAGCACGGCTCCATTCAGGGTCCTGATCTTCTGATGTATGCCCCGGACATGTCGGACTGGTTCTTCTGCGAGGTCAAGGGCCCGGGGGACCGCCTGCGGTCAGAGCAGATGAGCAAGTTCGGGGCCCTCGCGACCGTGAGCCGGCAGCCAGTGCGGCTGCTGCATCTCAAATGGACAGAAGATACGGGTCGCACCCCGGCTGGGCTGACAGTGCCGCCTTGATCGAGAGGTAGAAGCGTCGCGATCGCTCCGAAGCGCGAGATCCCATCGGAGGCTCAAGTCGCACGCGGATCGCAGATCGCGTCGCACGCCAATGGCGGTGATATACCGGCGGTGCCAACACTAGGGAGTGCGCCCGCACCGCGGACCTGGAACTCGCCCGGCGCGACTTCGCTGTGATCGACGGCCAGGGGCAGGCGGTCCTTATTTCCCGAGCGGCTGTCTATCTACGATCGGACCGTCACGTATGAAGAGAGATACTCGCTCGAACAACTAAACAACGACAACAACGACTAACCCCTCGTGTCCACGGAACCGGGGAAGTCCACTTCCCCTGCCGTGCCCGGCGGACGAACTCTTCTCGTTCCGTGCAGTGCCTCAGTCCACGCGTCTGCTTATGAACCGGGCGGCGTCTGCGGAGAAGCCCGCGGTGGCGTGGGTGGAATACTGACGACAAGTCTGCTTTCGGGCCGAATACTTGGAGAGAATGACGGGTCGCGTGTTTTGTCCGCTTTGTGGTGACGTGATCGGGGTGTATGAGTCTTTGCTCGTGGTTGGCGGGGGTGCCGCGCGACGCAGTTCGCTCGCCCGGGAGCCTCTGCTGGGTTCGGGTGAGGACGTGATCGTGCATCATGACTGCGGTCTCCAGCTGGGAATTTCAGGCTTGGAGGGCGGGATGTCCGCGACCGCCGAGCCGCACTCGCCGGACGCGTAGTCGGCCCAGACGGAGCGATCGTGCCGTCGTTGGCTCTCGCCGATCTCCCGCGCCGATCGCGCGAGTCCGTAGTTTTCCGCACCAAATCGGCGCGATTACCTCCCGCTTTCGTCGTGCTCCCCGGGAGGCTGGTGTCGCCGCGGACGGCTACGTTGGAGTCATGCCGGCATCCCTCCAGCTAGCCCAGCCTCTCAGAAGTCCCGCCCAGATCGACCAGACCAGCGCGCCGCTAAAGCTCGTAGTCGCCGATGACCACCACGTGGTGCGTCGGGCTCTGAGGCTCTGGCTGGAGAGCGAGAAGAACGTCGAGGTGATCGCCGAGGCAGGGGACGTGCCGACCGCGATCCGTCATGTCAAGCGCCACCTGCCGCACGTGCTGCTTCTGGACCTGCGGATGCCCAATGGATCAAGTATCGAGGCAATTCGACGTTTACGCGCGGAGGTGCCAGAGACCCAGATCGTGGTGGCCACGACGGAGGAGAGCCCGCTGTTCGCGCGGCAGGCGCTCGATGCCGGCGCAATCGGATACGTCCTGAAGGACAACGCCGACGCGGAGCTGCAGACGGCCGTTCGTTGTGCAGCACGCGGCGAGGAGTACGTGTCGCCGTGCGTTGCGGCGCGCCTTGATGGACTGCGGCGCGCCGCGCAGGACGACGGTCTGAGCCCACGCGAGACTGACGTACTGCGATTGATCGCGTTGGGTCTCACCAGTGCTGAGATATCTGGGCTGCTTCATCTCTCGCGGCGCACGGTCGAATCGCACCGCCGGCGAATCCATCGCAAGCTTGGACTCGGCAAACGCTCAGAGCTCGTGCGCTACGCCTTCGCACGCCACCTGATCGGCGATCCCGCGGATGCCGCTCGCGGATCCGCTTGTCGATAGCCCGACCGCGCTCACTCGTTTACGTTCTCGATCGCCTCCGCCGCCCACTCGGCCAGAACCACCCCCGCCTGTTCGTCAGCCTCGCTGAACTCACGGGCATCCTCCTTCTCGGCGAAGTACAGATTTCCCCACACCTCACCCCCGATCATGATCGGCACACCGAGAAAGCTGCGCATGGGCGGGTGGCCTGCTGGGAAGCCGTAGCTATCAGGATGTTCCCTGACGTTGGCCAGGCGCAGCGGTCGAGGATCCGATATCACCACGCCCAACACACCGCGACCGCGCGGCGGCTCCCCGATAGCCTCACGCGTGACCGGATCGACGCCGGAGGTGAGAAACCGCTCCAAGCCGACCCTCTCCTGATCGAGCACACCGAGCGCGGCGTAGCGCGCACCGGTGATCGCCCGCCCCTCCTCGAGCACGCGCTCGAGCAGGCGCTCGTAATCCGATTCGGACGCCAGCGTCCTCCGTACATCGAGCAGGCGCCTCAGCTTTTCATGATTGGGCGACTCGCTCATGCGGACGGGCGCGAGCATAACCCTGCCTCTGTCCGCCAAACACCGCTGGCCATCCGTAGGAAATACGCAATCATTCGCTCGACGGACCTGCACGTATGTCAACTGAATCGCCAAAGTTCGGGCTCGACCGTTCGGACAGCTGTGTACTGCCCACAATGGCGCTCGCTTGCGCAACTGCCTCTATGGCACGGGAGAGCACGAGGACGTTCGAGACGGACTTCTGGAACCTTCCAGAGGACTCAGAAGCGGGCCCCGAGAGACCTCGTTTCGTTGCACCATGCGAGTCGCGGCGCCCGCGCTCTTCACCCGAGTTGCGCGGTCAGCAGGCCAAAGTCTGTCTTTGGCGGCCGGGTTCGTGCCGAGCGCGAGCCGGCTGGCTGGTGGCGCTCAGGCGTTCAAGAACGAGCTGACCGTCAACACAAATGCCTCGGGTCTTTCAATCCACGGCAAATGACCAACCCCCTCAAGCACTTCGAGGCGGGCGTTTGCGATGCCTTCTGCGACTTCACGGCACGCCGCAGGACCGAGGATGAAGTCCTTCTCCCCCGCCACCACGAGAGTTCGTGCGGTGACACTTGCGAAATCCGGACGCAGGTCGAAGGTCAGGAACTCGCGCGTGTTGAAGTAGCGTAAGGCATTCGCATGGACGGGCTGCTCGAGCGCCGAGCGCACAAACGCCTGCTCGTTTTCACCGTAGTGCGCGAAGTAGAACGGGAGCTCTCGAGCGACCAGCCGACCCAGCTGCGCATCATCGCTGAACCTGCCCTCCTGTTCCTCCTCCAACGCTGCGGAGGCGTCGTCGAACCACGGCTCATCGGACCGGCGTTGTATCGCTTCCCGCATCGCCTCGACCTGTTCCTCCCGAAAGCGCGAGCCGACCGCCACAAGAACCAACCGCCCGATTCGGTCGGGGTACCGGGCCGCATAGAGCAACGCGACAAGACTCCCGTGCGAGTGACCAAGCAAGTCCATTCGATCGAGTTCAAGGTGGTCTTGAAGCTCACCGAGATCGGCGACGTAATCGTCGAGCGCGTACCCATCAGCTGAATCGGGTGGATCCGAGCCGCCTGTTCCACGCGGATCCAACGCGACCAGTGCGCGAGCCTGAGCGAGCCCACCGAGACCCCCAAGATAAGCGCCAGAGAAGCCGGGGCCGCCCGGATGGCACACGAGCACGTCGCCGCTTCCACGCAATTCGTGGAACAGGGCCCGTCCGTCGCGCGTCATAAACAAAGGCATCAGCGAACGCTTCTACCAACCCGACCGACCGAAGACAACCCCACTCAGAAGATCGTCGGCGAACCCCCTTTGCCGACCACGCGCGCATTCGGTGGCGACCCAGTGCGCACCCGCTTCGCCCGGGACGCTGTCGCGCAAAACCTGGTGTGCCGTCCCGCGTTGTAGTCAGATCACAAAGGACGATCCCGCGAGCAGAAGCCTGGTCGAGAAACGTGCCCTGGGCTTGCGTTTCTCGACCAGGCTCGCTAGATCGCGCTCCACGCCGGCAACGGCGCGACAGGCACTTGTGAGCCCGTCACAACGACCCGCGTTTGTGCGACAGCCGCCGCGGATCGGGTGTCTCAGCCGTTGCCCTCGATGCCGATGAGGCCTCCAACCAGGTCCGAGCCCTGAGATCCGCAACGCAGGTGTGACGTGCACGACCACGAGAGTCGCGTGCCAACAGCGAAGCGGGACCGACGTGCCAGCCTCTCGGTCGACAACCTCGTGCAGACAGACCGACGCGACCCTGAATGGTGGCTTGCGCTCCCCGAGGGATCGCGGCGAGGCAGACTCGTGAGATGGGTTCGGTCCGGATGCTCCGAGTCGTTCCGGTAGCGACAGTGTCAGTCGTGGCTGCCGTGTTGATCGAACTGTCCGGGGGCCCATCATCTGTGATCCGCGGGGAGGCGAATCCTTCGGCGACGAGCCAGATCGGGAGGATCGACTCGAAGAGGCCACTGGGACCAGCGCGTCCATCCCGGCGCCGTGAGTGACGTGGATCAGGCCGAACATGGCCAGGACCGTGCCGACCAAGAACACCGGGTAGCCGAGCAAGCCGAGCATGGATACCGTCCGCGGCACGAGCCGCGACGTCCACAGCGCAGAGGAGAGGATGAGCCCACCTGCACCGGAGACGGCGTAGACCGGAAGCACGGAAGTGTTCCTGTGTGTGCGGCTCGTCAGGAAATATCCGCGGATTGCCACGATGGTCAGGCACTCGACCGCCCTCAAGATCAGATAGGCCTGCGAACGAAGGCGTATGTGTGGCGTCAAGGCACTGCGCATCGCCAGGCGTTCGTCACGACCGCTAGGCCGGTGCAGGCGAGAAGGAAGACGCCGGCGACGAGGGTGCCGTCGCGGGACGTCCCGCTCGAGAAGTGCGATTGGATGAGCGCGCTACCGATGGCGAAGGTGAAGGTCGCCACTAGAAGCAGAGTCCAACGAGCACGGCCGTGTTCATCGCGGACGTCTTCGTCAGCCCCTCCAGGCGGGTACGGAGCTGGCTGCGGGATGCGGCTTGTCGACGGGCTGAGCGTCCCGCATTCATGGTTCCTCCGATGATCGAGCCTTACGTCGTATGACGTTGGAATCTTCGGCGCAATCCGCCCTATTGGGCGGGGCTATCCAGAATTCCCACCTCACCTGATGAGGATGAAGAGAAGGTTTGCCGCTCGGGGCGGGGACGCTTGCGAGCTGCGAGGCGCCGACCGGAGGTCTACTCTCGCGCCCCGATCGCCTCGATCGGCCGCGCGCGCAGCGCGTGCCGCGTTGGCAGGGTGAGGGCGAGCAGGGCGAGGAGCGCCGTTACGCCAATGATCGCCAGGAACGGGCGGGCGGGCACGTATGGGAGGCCGCCGTTGAGGGCGTTGCTGAGTGGCAGCAGTGCTGTGGCGGCGATCGCCAGGCCGAGGCCGAGGCCGATGGTGATGATCAGGGCGGCCTCCCACCGGGCCATTGACCGGACTTGGCGGAGGGTGCCGCCGACGAGCCGCAGGAGCCCGAGCTCGCGGCGGCGCCGGAGCGCGATCATGATCAGCGTGGTGATCACGGCGATTGATGTGAAGGCGAAGATCTCGGCGACGAACTGTGGGCCGAACCAGCGGTTCATCTCGTCTTCGGCGGCGGTGGCGGTGGCGAGCGTCGCGCGGTTACTGATCTTCAGTCCGGGATACCGCGTAGCAAGGGCGTCAAGGCGCCGGGCGACCGCGGCGGGGTGGTCTGTTTGGATGAGGATCGTCCCGAGCAGCGGGATCGTTTGGTGGCCGGCGGCGAGGTCGGGGGAGAGCAGAGCGTCTCCGAAGGCCAGGTCGCGGCTGTAGATCGCGACGACGGTGGCGCGGGTACGGGTGCCGTCGCCGAGCATGATCTGGACGCGTTCGCCGATGTGGGCGTGGGCGGCGTTGGCGCGGTGGCGCCCGAGCGCGATCGTGTTGCCGTGCAGGGCGTTCAGGGATCCGGCGGTGACGCCGACGTCGAGGCCGCCGCCCTGCCCGCCGGCGAGGATCTGGGCGGGGAGGGTGTCGTCGGAGTCGCCCAGGCTGGGGCCGAGCGTGGTCGAGGTGAGCGCGACGGCCGAGCGTACTCCGGGGGTGGCGCGCGCGTCGCCCAGCGCTGCCGTGGGCAGTCCCGGACCGGTGGTGGTGAGGGCGAGCTGGCCGGTCATCCCGGCGTGCCTTTGCTGGGTGATGGCGTGCTCGATGGTGGTCGTGCTGAACAGAAGCGTGCAGCTCATCGCGACGGTGAGCACCAGTGGGGTGCTGGCCGAGGAGAAGCGCCGGGTGGCGGTGCGCAGGTTGGCGGAGGCGAGGAAGCCGCCGACCGGCGAGATCGCCCCGAGCGCCGGCGCCAGCAGCCGAGCGATCACGTACGCGAAGATCGGTCCCAGGAAGCCGACCGCCACGACGAGGCAGATCGCGGTCATTTCCGCTGTCGCCGCGGCGGTGTCGGGCGTGCTGGTGGTGACCGACACGGTGAACAGCGGCACGGCGCCGGCGAGCGCGAGCAGGCCGCCGATGATGCGACCGGGGCCGAGCAGCCGCGGCTCTACCGCGGCGTCGGTGAGCGCGAGGGTGGGCGGCACGCGGGCGGCGCGCCGTCCGGCGGCCAGGACCGCGAGCAGCGAGGTGGCGACAGCGCAGCCGATCACGGCGGCGGCGGGGAGCCAGTCGTAGTTGAGGGCGAAGTTCGGCGGGGCGATGCCGTGGCGTACGAGCCCGTGTGCGAGCGTGCGGCCGAGCACGATCCCGGGCCAGATCCCGGCGGCCGAGCCGATCAGCGCGATGATCGCCGCTTCCCAGGTGATCATGCGGCGGATCTGCCCGGGGGTCGCGGCCACCGCCCTGAGCAGCGCGATTTCCCGCTCGCGCTGCTGGATTGAGAGACTGAGCGTGCTGGCCACGACGAACATGGCGATGAACAGCGCAAGTCCGCCGAAGGCCGCTGTTACAGGGATAAGAGTGGTGCGGGTCGCCGCGAGCTCGGGGTATTCGCCCTGCCCGCGGGCCGCGCCGGTGAGCACCTGTGCTCCCGAAGCGGCGGCGCGCACCCGGTTGATGTCAAAGCCGGGCCCGGCGAGCAGGCCGATCGCGTCGACTCGCCCGGGGTGGCCGGCCAGCGCGGTTGCCTGGGCGTCGGTAAGGAAGATCGCGCTCTGCTGGGTGACGGGACGGCGGGGGCGAGCGACGCCGACCACGGTGACCATGCGCGAGCGCGCGGTCGATGCGAGCGGCAGCCGCGCGCCGAGCGCGGCGGGATAGCCGGTGACGACCTCGTCGGGTCGGGCGGGTGGGCGTCCGGCGCTCAGCACGTAGGGGGTGAGCGCGGCGCTCGACCACCCATGGGCAACGGCGGTGCGGTCGCCGAGCCGGGCAGGCACCGACACGTCGCCGATCGCGGCCCGGACGCCGGGCAGCCCGGCCAGGCGAGCGGTGAGCGCGGTGCTGACCCGCGCGCGTTCGGTGAGCTGCACGTCGTGGTCGGCGCCGACGTTCTGTTGTCCGGCCACGACCGCCGCGGCGCCGGCGTACCGCTCGACGGGCGGATGGGTGCGGAGCATCGACTCAAGTTGCATGCCCCAGGCCATCGCGAGCACGGACGCGGCGAAGAGGGCGATCAGGGCGCCGGTGAACGTGCCGAGGCGGCCGCGGGCGCTGAGGATGGATAGACGCAGCATGGCTCAGCCCCCCAGATGCGCGAGCTGTTCAGCGACGTCGTCGGCGCTGGGAGCCTCAAGCGTCGCGGCCACGCGTCCGTCGGCGAGCACGATCACGTGGTCGGCGTACGCCGCGGCCACGGGGTCGTGGGTGACCATCACCACGGTGCGGCGGTCCTCATCGACGATGTCGCGCAACAGCGCGAGCACCCCGTGCCCGGTGCGGGTGTCGAGCGCTCCGGTCGGCTCGTCGGCGAACACGACCTCGGGCCGGGTGACGAGTGCGCGGGCGATCGCGACGCGCTGCTGCTGGCCGCCGGACAGCTGCGAGGGTCGGTCGCGCAGCCGCTTCTCCAGGCCGACGCGCGCGGCGACGTCGCGGATCGTGGAGCGCCGCGGACGGTGACCGTCGAGGCGCAGCGGCAGGCCGATGTTCTGAGCCACGGTGAGCGAGGGCAGCAGGTTGAAGGCCTGAAAGACGAACCCGATCCGCTCGCGCCGCAGTATCGTGAGCCGCCGCTCGCTCAGTCCCGCCAGCTCAGTATCGGCGAGCGTGACCGTGCCCGATGTCGGTCGGTCGAGCCCCGCCGCCACGTTCAGGAACGTGCTCTTGCCCGAGCCCGATGGGCCCATCAGAGCTGTGAATGATCCGCGCGCGAGGCCGACCGTGACCCCGTCGAGAGCGGCGACCGATCCGTCACCTTGGCCGTACACCTTGCGCACCTCGCGCAAGGCGACTGCCTGAGTCGAGGTGACCGCATCGGAAGTGCGGAGAATCGAGTTGAGCATGAACTTCCTCCTAGCCGGGCCGGCGGCGCTCGGTCGCGCCTCGCGTGCGGTCCCTCGTTGTGCCATGCGACGAACCTAAGGTGCGATCGCGAGATCGGCATCGTCGCCAGGCCGGATTGCGGCTCCTACCCTCCGACGATTTCGCCTCCTACCTAGGTAGGAGGCGGGAACCGAGGGGGTGGAGTACGTTCACCACGTGACCCGGATCGAACATCTCGCCCGCACGTACTGGTTCGACCTGCTGATCGCGCTCGTGGCGATCGTGGCGATGCTTGATGTGGTGCTCGGACGCGGCTCGCCCGGCGTTCCGACAACGACGCTTTGGTTCTGCCTTCCCGCGCTCGCGATCCTGGTGCTACCCGTGTTCGCGCGGCGATGGTTTCCGTTTGCCGGGCCGGCGGCGTACTGGCTTTTGGCCGCGGGAATCTCGTTCGTCGACCCGCTGCTGATCCCGTACCCCGAATCCCTCTTCCTGCTCGGGCTGGCGACCGCATTCCTGCTCGGGAACCTTCGGGACGTCCGGCGGGCCGGCCTCGGACTGGCGATCGTGGTCGGCGCTGCGGCGACCCTCGTCTACAACATCCCCGGGCACTCGGTCGACCAGCTCGTCTTCATTCCCGTCGACTTCGCCGTCGCCTGGGTTGCAGGCTTTGCGGTCCGCGCGCGAGCCGAGCAGGCCGAGGTGGCGGACTCACGTGCGACACAGGCCGAGCAGGAGCGCGATGCAGCGACGCGCGTCGCCGTGGCCGAGGAGCGGGCGCGGATCGCGCGCGAGCTGCACGACATCGTCGCCCACGCCGTCAGCGTGATGGTGCTGCAAGTCGGCGCTGTCCGCCACCAGCTCCCCGACGCGATGGCCGAGGATCGCGACGCCCTCAGGAGTGTCGAGCAGGCCGGGCGCGGCGCGCTGGCGGAGATGCGCCGTCTGCTCAGCGTGATGCGCCGTGACGGCGACGACCTAGAGCTCACGCCTCAGCCCGGCCTTGACGGCCTCGACGCGTTGATTAAGGACATCGACCGCGCCGGGCTGACCGTCGAACTGCACGTCGACGGGGAGCGTTTCCCGCTCCCGCCAGGAATCGACCTCTCCGCGTATCGGATCGTGCAGGAGGGCCTCACCAACGCGCTCAGACACGCCCGCGCCACCCACGCGGAGGTCACCGTCCGGTATGCGCCGAACGAGATAGGGATCGAAGTGCACGACGACGGCACCGGCGCGACGCCGAGCGACGGCCACGGCCACGGCCACGGCCTGATCGGAATCCGCGAGCGCGTCAAACTCTACGGGGGCGAGATGACCGCAGGCACGACAAACGGCGGCGGGTTCACGCTCAACACCCGCCTCCCACTCACCCCAGACCGGCGATGACGATCCGAGTCCTCATCGCCGACGACCAGTCCATGGTCCGCGCCGGCTTCCGAATGCTGCTCTCCCGCGAACGAGGCATGGAAGTCGTCGCCGAAGCAAGCAACGGACTGGAAGCAGTCGCAAAGGCCGCGCGGTTTGACCCGAGCGTGATCCTGATGGACATCCGCATGCCAGAGCTCGACGGGCTCCAGGCCACCCGCCGGATCCTTGCCACCGACAACACCGCGCGGATCCTGATCCTCACCACCTTCGGACTCGACGAATACGTCTACGAAGCACTCAGCGCCGGCGCGAGCGGATTCGTGCTCAAAGACGACCCCCCCGAACAATTGATCGAGGCGGTCCGCACCGTCGCCGCTGGAGACGCGCTCCTCTCACCGGCGATCACCAAACGCGTGATCAGCCAATTCACCCGCATCCCTCGCCACGAGCCGCCGAAAGAACTCGACGAGCTCACCGCACGCGAGCAAGACATCCTCCGGCTCATCGCCCACGGCCTGTCCAACAAAGAGATCGGCGCGGAGCTCTACATCAGCGAGACGACCGTCAAGACCCACGTCACGCACATCCTCCAGAAACTCGGCCTCCGCGACCGCGTCCAAGCCGTCGTGCTCGCATACCAGACCGGGCTCGTACCGGCAGGCACGCCCACCTAAGTTTCACGGGCGGCCCGCAAGCGCGACTGCCACCGTTCCGTCGATCCCGCGCGCAGGACCATCTGAGGTCGCCTCCGCGGGTCTCCGGGAGGGGCCGTTGTGAACGCGCAGGGACGATCGGCTCCTGCAAATGGCCGCTGGACACCCGAGGGCCCGCCCGATATGACCTCCCCGCGCGGCTGCGTGATGCCGGCCCTCGCCGTTCCTGGCGACCGGGCGTGGGACAGCGCCTGGGGCCTCGGGTTCGAGGACCGTGACGTCACGATCGTGATGGACGCCGATCGGGCCGGCCGTCTGGCGGCGCAACGTACCCAGCGCGATCTCACCGACGTCGCGCGCACCGTCCTCATCGCCGACCGCGCTCCCGATCGCCAAGACGACTAAGACCTCACTGACTGACTCCACGGGCATCGCCACCTTCGCCACCACACCCTTCAGTGCATGTTGTTGCCCGACGTGTCGCTCGCCGACGAGGACCAGGTCGCCCGGTCTGAGCACGCGGGGGCAACCGCACCCGAGCCTTCTCCTGCGGTATCCGCTCGCCAGCCGGCCGCTCTGCGACCGCACCCAAGCAGCCCCCTTCCCTCGCCGCCGGCCCCGGCAGTTGGAGTTGGGCAGCCTCCTTCGGTTGGGGGCTCTTGCGGGCTCTCGCCCTCGACGCGGCCTCCCGGGCGCGTCGGCGGCTATGAGCGCGGCCTGTTGCCGCTATGCCCTGGTCTCTTGCTGTCGCGTGAGCCAGGCGCGCCCGGCGGCGACCGCGTCGGCCAGCTGGGCAGCCTGCCGGTCGCAGGCCGCCTGCTGGCAGCTGGCGCATGGCCCGACGTGGACCCGGTGCCCGCACCGCACGGGCTCGCGCACGGTCGGTGTCTGGTAGGTGTGGGTGGTGGCGAGCCTCATGGGGTCCTCCTCCCGTGGTGGTTGCGGGGCCTGCTCCTCAGCCTGGCCGGTCCTCCCGGCTGGCTGGGGACCAGGCCCCGGGCGTGTTGGCCCGGGGCTGGGTCTGGACTGGCTACTTGACGGCGAGGCCGCGCTTGGCGGCTGCCTTCAGCAGGCCCTGGATCGAGCGGCTGGCCGCGGGCTCCGTCTGCGGGTATGGGCTCTCGCCGTCGACGTCCTAGCTCCCCGCTTTCCCGAGCACCAGCCCCAGCAGGAGGACCAGGAAGAACACCGTCTGCGCGCTGTGGACGACGATCGCCAGCAGGGCGCTCCGGCGCCGCTTAGCGGGAAGGGCGAGGACGAAGCTGTCGCACAGGGCGCTCGGGATGACCCACGGCTCGTGCAGGTGATAGGCGGCGAAGATCACGCCATTGGCAAGCCAGTCGAACCGGCCGAACGTGCGGTTCATGCGCGGGAGCAGATAGCCTCGGAACAGCAGCTCCTCGCCCAGCACGGTGTTGAACATCAGCATCACCGCGGTCAGAGCGAACCAGCCCCACGCGCCCGAGAAGAACGCATGACCGGCGTGCGAGCCGAGGAACAGGCCGAGGTCGCGGCCGTCCGGGTGCGGGAGCGACGGCACGAGCAGGTTCGTCACGGCGGAGGCGACGACGAGGCCCGGCAGGATCAGCCAGCCGCGGCCGCCGCGTCGTCCACTGCGCGGGTCGCGCGGCGCGCGCAACCAGAGCACCTCGCGGACCACCGACCAGCGCAGGGTGCGCTGCTCGCGGTAGACAAGGCCGACAACGAGGGCGAACTGCCAGATGAGGCCGACGGTGAGCGTGATGATCAGGGCCTGCACGAGCGGTGCCCTGCCGCTGAGGCCGTCGGCGAGCCGCGGCGCGATGACCCAGCTGAGCAGGCCCATCGGCACGGCCGCCGCGGCCCAGACGCCGGCGACGCCGGCGGCGGAGAGCTGGCGGACCGGCCGCGGGACCGCGCTTTGCTCAGGGGAAGCATCGGTCACGGCGGGTAGCGGGGCGGGGGGTGCGAATGTGCTCATGGGACGGGACCTCCTGTGGGGTTTCGGGGTGTCCCCACGCTAGGTCCGGCCGATCGCGTCGTCGTCGTCGGAACGTCGCGTTCGTCATGGCACTCCCCGACGACCTGGGGTCCTCCTCGAGGAGGAGGCGGATCCGCGGGGTCCTCCTCGAGGAGGAGGCGCAGCCCGCGGGCCCGGTGTAGCCGTGTGCTCGTGAGCGAGATCTACCGGATGAGCGCGGACGCGAACGTGACCATCAGTCCCCGGTCACGGTGAGCGAACTCGGTGGCGTCCGCCGGGAACCGCGCCATTGCACCGGCCAGCACCCTGATCTGTACGGCCGACATCGGTGAGGGCCGCATCTGGACGCGATCGAAGATCTCGATTCGGCGTGCTCGCCGAGCTCGTCGAGGAACATCGAGCGGGTGGCCATCCGGATGCGCGCGGGATCGGGCCCCTCTCCCGCGTACATGTCCTGATAGGGCATGGGCGTGAGCGCGTCGGCCAGCGCGCAGCGGGGCGATTGCGCGCTGGCCGGCGTCGAGATCGCCCGCATAGGCGAGGCGCACGATCAGGGCCGGCTGGCCGTGATGCTCCGAGGGCACGAACGGCAGCGGGGGGGGACCGGGGCGAGAATCGCGATCGTCGATAGCTCGTCCGGTGCGCCTGCAGCAGCGGCGATGGGGGTCGAGCCCGTACACATTCGCCCTTACCTGGGTGAGCCGTTGCCCGACGCGGAGGACCTGACCGGCCTGGTCGTGCTCGGCGGCCCCGAGGGCGCGGCCGACGATGAGGCGCCCGAGCATTTGGTCCGCGAGCGCGACTTGCTGAGGAGCGCGGTGGACATGGGATTGCCGGTGCTTGGCATCTGCTTCGGCGCGCAGCTGCTTGCCGTCGCGCTAGGCGGTGCCGTCACGCGCGACGCCGAGCCAGAGGTCGGGATCGATGTCGTGCGGCTAACGCACGAAGGTCGGCACGATGCGGTCCTCGGTTCTCTGCTCCGCGAGTTTCCCATGCTGCAGTGGCACTACCACAGTTATTCACCACCCGCTGGGGCGGGACGGCTCGCGAGCAGTGACGCGTGCAGCGAGCAGGCGTTCCGGATCGGCGAGAGAGCCTATGGCCTGAAGCTCAGTGCGACAGGTGCCTCACCTGGCGTGGGCGTCGAGCGTGCTTGGGAGTGGCGATCGCTCAAGCGCCTCACGCATGCCAGCAATCGCCTCGAGCAGGGTTGAAAGTGGCCTGAGCAGGAGTGTCGCGCTCTCGACACGTCCGAGCGCGTCATGGGTCTCGTGTAGCACTCCACTCATCCGGTGTTCTGCGAAGCTCGCATCGATGAACGTGACGACCTGTCGCTCGGCGACAAGTTCGTGTCCGGCCTCGATCTCGTCCAGGACGTCGCCGATCGTCATGAGGATGTGGGTCACGTCCGCGCGGCCGCGGTAGTCCCTGACCGGGCTGTGGAACACGGCGTGCTCGCCGAGCGCGGCGTGGAGCCTGCTCTCGGCGTCCCGTGAGGTGAGTGGAATCAGTTTCGAGTGCATGATCTCTCCAGTGAGCTGACGTGGGTCCTCAGGCCGCGCGATCGTGTTGTGCGTCCCGAGGGAGGGGGTGGGGTGGAGCGAGCGTGGCCGGGGCGGCGGCGCCGGCGGTCGGTCGCTGCGCCGTCTCGGTTATCAGCCGGGCGCCGCGGCCGTGCGCGAAGAAGCTGAACGCCCAGCGAGTCAGGACGAGGAGCCGGTTCTCGAACCCGATGAGGTACCAGAGGTGCACGCTCATCCAGGTGATCCACGCGACGAGGCCGCCGATCCGGATGTGCCCCACCTCGGCAACGGCGCGTGCGCGTCCGATCGTGGCCAGGTTGCCTTTGTCGTGGTAGCGAAAGCGTCGAGGAGGGCGGCCGCGGAGGCGGTCGCGGACTACGCGCGCGGCGTGACGGCCCTCTTGCATGGCGACGGGCGCCAGCCCGGGAAGCGCGACCGACGAGCCATCGGGCTGCCGGATGCGGATCATGTCTCCGATCACGAGCACGTTGGGATGGCCGGGGAGCGAGAGATCCTCGAGCACCTCGATGCGCCCGCCGCGGTCGACTTCGAGACCGGCGTGTTCGGCGAGTACGCCGGCGAGCCTGGAGGCGATCACGCCCGCGGCCCAGATCACGGTGCTCGCGGGGATCCGGCGAGAGACATCGTCGCCATGTGCGAGGGTGACGGATCGAGCATCGAGCTCGACCACGGTGTGTTCGAGGAGGATGGTCACTCCGAGCCTCGCGAGCGAGCGCTCCGCCTTGGCCGAGAGCGTCGGTGGGAAGGCGGGCAAGACGCGGTTGCCGGCCTCGACGAGCAGGATCCGGGCGTGGCTGGTACCGAACGAGTGGAAGTCGGCGCGCAGGTCGCGGACGATCTCGGCGAGCTGGCCCGCCATCTCGACTCCGGTCGGACCGGCTCCGACGACGACGAACGTGAGCCTGGCTGCGCGTCGCTCGGGGTCGGGCTCGCGCTCGGCGGCCTCGAACGCGCGCAGGATCCGGGCGCGGATCTCCAGCGCGCTCTCTACCGTCTTGAGGTCCGGGGCAACCTGCGGCCAGTGATCGTGATGGAAGTAGTTGTACTGCGAACCGGCCGCGACAATCAGTGTGTCGTAGTCGACTGAGTCGTCTTCGCGCTCGCCAGCGGCCGGACGCAGGCTGACCCGTTGCGCGTCGAGATCGATGTCGACGACGTCGGCGAGGAGCACGCGGACGTTGCGGCGACGGCGGAAGACGCGGCGAAGGGGGTAGGAGATCTCCGCGGCGGAGAGCGCGCCGGTGGCGACCTGGTAGGCCAGTGGTTGAAAGAAGTGGAAGTTGCGCCGGTCGATGAGCGTGACGTCGACGGACAGCCGGGCGAGCTTCAGCGCCGCCTGCAGGCCGCCGAACCCGCCACCGACGACGACGACCCGGTGGCGAAGCTGCGACCGCGGGTCACCCGGATCGAGACCACGGGCCCTGCGCGTGAACAGGGCTGCGCACACGACGGCGCTCACGGCGAAGATGCCGGCCGCCCACGCGAAGGCGACGGCGTACCCGTGCACGGCGGCATGCCCGTTCGGGTCGGGGACGTGAGGGGCGCCGGCGAGGTAGCGCGCGCTCGCACTCGCGGCGATCGTCGAGAGCAGGGCGACGCCGAGCGAGCCGCCGACTTGCTGGGAGGCGTTGACCGTGGCGGAGGCCACCCCTGAGTCACTGGGTTCGACACCGAGCGTGGCGTTGGCGATCGCGGTCGAGAACACCAGTCCGAGCCCGGCGCCGATCACGATCAGCGCGGGCAGAATGTCCGCGGCGTACGAGGAGCCCACGCCGATCTGGGTCAGATAGAGCGACCCGGCCGCGCCGAGCGTCATCCCGCTCGCGATCAGCGCTCGGGGCCCGAACCGCCGTTGGAGCCTGGTCAGGCCGAGAACAGCCGCGCTCATGATCGTGGCGGTCATCGGCAGGAACGCCAGCCCGGTGCTGATCGGCGAGAAGCCACGGCTCTGCTGTAGGTAGTAGGTCAGGAACAGGATGACCGCGAAGATCGCCCCGCCGGCGATGCCGATCGAGAGGAACGACGCACCGCGGTTGCGGTTGGCGAGAACTCGCAACGGCAGGAGAGGGGTTCTGCTTCGTCTCTCGAGCGCCACGAATGCGCCGAGAAGCAGCACGCCGGCCGCGAGCATTCCGATCGTCAGGCGGTTGCCCCAACTGGTTGTCTGCGCGCGGGCGAAACCGTAGACGAGCGCGAACAGGCCGGCCGAGACGGCAGCGGTGCCGCGGATGTCCAGTCGCGGTCGCGTCGAGGGCCGCGAGTTGCCCAGCAGCGTCATCGCGCCCGCGACTGCCACCGCGGCGAACACGAGGTTGATGTACATGCAGTAGCGCCAGCTGAGCGCCTGCGTGAGAGCGCCACCGAGCAGCAAGCCGATCGAGGCGCCACCGCCGGCGATCGCGGCGAACACCCCGAATGCCTTGGCACGCTCGGCCGGTTCTGTGAAAGTGGTGGTCAAAAGCGAGAGGGCGGCGGGCGCGAGCATCGCCCCGAATGCGCCCTGTACCGCGCGCGCCGCGACCAGCCCCGTGAAGGATTGGGCGGCGCCGCCCACCGCGGAGGCGAGCGCAAAGCCCGACAGGCCGGCGATCAGCGTCCACTTGCGTCCGAACCAGTCGCTGAGCCGGCCCCCGAGCAGCAACAGGCTTCCAAACGCGAGCGCGTACGCGGTGATGATCCACTGACGGTCCTCGTCGCTGAACTGAAGCGTCTTCTGAGCCGAGGGAAGTGCGATGTTCACGACAGTCGCATCGAGCACGACCATCAGCTGAGCCGTGCCGAGAATCGCGAGGATCATCCAACGTCGTCTCGGGTTCGAGCTGGGAGGGGTCATTCGAGGGCTCCATTCGGAGAGCTGGGCGTGTCGTCCACGCTAGGTGTCCACGCCCCGGATGTGAAAGACCGCTTTGCGCTCTCTTCAGCGCGGTCCGGCATCACCGACCGCCGGGCGGCCGCTCGCTCGCGCAGCTACGATCCGGGCGGTGACCGATCTTCGTCGGTTGCAGTACTTCGTCGCGGTCGCGCGGGAGCGGAACTTCACGCGCGCGGCCGAGCGGTTGCACGTCGCCCAGCCGGCGCTCAGCCGGCAGGTGAGGCTTCTCGAGCAGGAGCTCGGCGTCGAGTTGCTGCACCGCACCACGCATGAGTTCGAGCTGACCGAGGCCGGCGAGTTCCTGATGGAGCATGGACCTGCGCTCCTGAGCGCCGCCGACGAGTTGTGGCGTGGCGTCCGCAGGTACGGCACCGGCGAGCACGGCGGAGTGACGGTCGCCTACGGGGCCAGCGCGAGCTACGAGACCGCGCCGCGTCTGCTCCAGGCACTGGCGGAGAGCCATCCAGGGATCACCCTGACCACGGCGGTCAAGTCAGTCGACGAAATCGTCACGGGCCTGCGCAACGGCTCGGTCGACCTGGGACTGGTCCGTTGCCCTCCGGATGTCACCGGATTGGACGCGCGCCGGGTCCGGATGGAGCGCCAGGGCGTACTGCTGCGCCGTGACCATCGGCTCGCAGCAAGCTCGACACTCGCAGTGGCTGACCTGGCCGAGGAGACGATGCTCTTACACCCCCGCGAGGG
>Ga0335073_10003604_pt1 | contig 21613 bp, 15 predicted proteins | sample Lox_Sample_22_FD_207093 | JGI IMG/M metagenome (GOLD analysis project Ga0335073, IMG submission 207093) | Soil microbial communities from Loxahatchee National Wildlife Refuge, Florida, United States - Lox_Sample_2.2 | ecosystem: Environmental > Terrestrial > Soil > Wetlands | place: USA...
TAGCCCATGATCGTGACGGCCTCGACCAGGGCGTACGGATCCTCCTCCATGAGGACCCTGTCCTTAAAGGTGCCCGGCTCGGACTCGTCGGCGTTGCAGACGACGTAGTGCGGCCGGACCGGGTTGGCGGCCACGGCCTCCCACTTGACCGCGGTCGGGAACGCGGCACCGCCGCGGCCGAGCAGCTTGCCGTCCTTGACCTCGCGGAGCACGCCCTGCGGGCCGAGTGTCACCGCGCGGCGGAGCATCTGGTACCCGCCTGCCGACCGGTACGATCCGAGCGATGCGGGATCAACCTCGCCGATCCGGCGGAGCAGCCGGAGCGTGCTGGACGACTCGTCGTCACGCTGCGGCACGAGCGGCGGGTCAGCCGTCGCCGGCGGCCCGCTGGACAGGACCTGCCAGATCTGGTCGGTGGCGGCGGGCGCCAGCGCGGCCCGGGCCGGGTCCGCACCCGCGTGCTGGATCAGCGCGGCCGAGCCGCGGTCGCACTGACCGAGGCACGGGCTGCGCTGCCAGGTGACGCCGGTGCCGTTGAACGCGGACTCCGTGCCTTCCGCGCCGAAGCGGCGCGTCAGCTGCTCGCACAGCTGCTCCGCGCCGTTCACCTGGCACGCGAGGTCGTCGCAGACGTGCACGACCGCGCCCGGGGAGGGCGCGGTGCGGAACAGGGCGTAGAACGAGGCGACGCCGTACGCCTCGGCGGGCGGGACGGTAAGGCGCTCGCAGACGTGGTCCAGTGCGCCGGGGCTGATCCAGCCGATCCGCTCCTGCACCGCGTGCAGGACGGGGATGAGCAGGTGCCGCCGGGCACGGGCGGCGTGGCCGCCGAACGCGACGTGCCCGTCGGCCGCCTGGCGCTGCCCGCCGTCCCACCCGGTCTGCGGCGGCCCGAGAACCGACGCGATGGCCGCCCGCTCCTCGTCGGTCGCGGGCACCGTTGCCCCGAGCCGCAGGTCCACTTAGCTGCTCACCTCTTCTTCTTCCTGGTGGCGCGAGCCAGCCGGCAGCTTGTCGACCCGGATGGCGGTGGCCTTGAACTCCGCCGTGCCGGACTTCACGTCCCAGGCGTCGATGGTCAGCACGTTGGTCTGCACCTGCTCGGGGAAGTGCAGGGTCATGAACGCGAGGCCATCTCGTAGCTGGGTGTCGATGTGCACGGGCGCTTCCACCGACCCGCGGCGCGAGGAGATCCGCGCGACCTCGCCTTCGGCGAAGCCGAGCCTGGCCGCGTCCTCCGGGGACAGGTTGAGCGTCTCCGGCCGCCGGATAGGCGTGACGTACTGCCCGGTCTGCACGCCGGTGTTGTAGGAATCCAGCCGACGGCCGGTGGTCAGCCGGATCGGGAACTCGGGCGACAGCTCGTCGACCGGGTCTTCCTGCTCGACCGGGGTGAACGGTGCCGGGTTGCCCCGCTTCTCCGGGTCCTCCTCCCACAGCCGGGCGTGCAGGAACATCGTGCCCGGGTGATCCTCACTCGGGCACGGCCACTGGATGCCGCCGAGCTCTTCCAGCCGCTGGTAGCTCATGCCCGCGTGCATGGGCGACAGGGCGCGGAGCTCTTCCCACAGTTCTTCCGGCGTCGGGTGACCCCAGTTCGCGCCGAGGCGGCGGGCGAGCTCGCCGATGATCTCGATGTCGTCCCTGACCCCTGGCGGCGGGTCCAGCGCCTTGCGGACCCGCTGCACCCGGCGCTCACTGCTCGTGACGGTACCGTCCGCCTCGCACCACGTGGCCGTCGCCGGCAGCACGACGTCCGCCGCGGCGGCGGTGTCGGTCAGGAACATGTCCTGGACGATGAGGGTCTGCAGGCCCTCGAGCAGCCGCCGGGTCCGTGCGGTGTCAGCCTCGGAGCGCAGCGGGTTCTCGCCGATGATGTAGCAGGCGGTGAGGTCGCCGCGCTCCATCGCCTCGAACATCTGCGACAGGTGCAGGCCCTTCTTCGGGGGCAGGTCGGTCCCGTACGCCTTCTCGAACTTCGCACGGGCTTTCATGTCCGTCTCGACGTCCTGGAAGCCGGTCAGCTTGTTGGGGATGGCGCCCATGTCGCCGCCGCCCTGCACGTTGTTCTGGCCGCGCAGCGGGACCACGCCGGAGCCGTACCGGCCGATGTGCCCGGTGAGCAGCGAGAGGTTGATCAGCGCGAAGACGTTGTCCGCGGCGTTGTGGTGCTCGGTGATGCCGAGCGTCCAGCAGATCTGCGCCCGGTCGGCCCTGGCGTAATCGTGGGCGAGCTGCCTGATCAGGGCGGCGGGCACGCCGGTGTCGTGCTCGGCACGTTCCAGCGGGTACGCGCTGACGGTTTCCGCGTAGGCGTCGAACCCGGTGGTGGCCCGCTGGATGAAGGTGTCGTTGACCAGCCCAGCGCGGATGATCTCGTTGGCGACCGCGTTCGCCAGCGAGATGTCGGATCCCACGTGGATGCCGAGCCAGGCGTCCGCCCACTGCGCGGACGAGGTCCGCCGCGGGTCCACCGCGTACATCCGGGCGCCGTTGCGCAGGCCTTTCAGGACATGATGAAAGAAGATCGGGTGCGCTTCCCGCGCGTTCGAACCCCAGAGGATCAAGAGGTCCGCGTCTTCCGCCTCCCGGTAGGAGCTGGTGCCGCCACCAGCTCCGAATACTGCCGCCAGACCGACGACACTAGGGGCGTGTCAAGTGCGGTTACAGCTATCGATGTTGTTGCTGCCCATGACGGACCGGACGAATTTCTGCGCCGCGTAATTCATCTCGTTCGTCGCCTTGGAACAGCTGAACATCCCGAACGAACTCGTGGCGTCTCTTTCCCTGGCGACCGCGAGCCCCGCGGCGGCACGGTCTAGCGCCTCGTCCCAGCTCGCGGGCCGCAGTACACCATTCTCCCGGACCAGCGGCTCCGTTAGCCGTTCCTGCCTGCTCATCGAACGCACACCTCTCTGGCGCTCCGACAACTATTCCTGATCGTAGTCGCGGCCTGCATGAGGGTCTATTGCCGCACACAAGGGCAGTAATGCCATTGGAGCTGACACCAAACTAGCCGTACGGACCGTTGTCTCGCAACACGACACAGTCGTGCGGACTGGAGCTAGCGTGCGAGGATGTCGCCGATGACCGAGGCCGCGCACCGACCGGACCCGCAGGCCGCCTATGGCCAGTGGGCGGCAGCGTGCACGGCCGCCGGCTGGCGTGGCGACCCCGTGGCCGAGCAGGTGCCGGTCCGCGACGGGCTCGGGCGGGTAGCGGCCGCGGCGGCTCGCGCGCGCTGGGCCGCTCCGCGTTTTTCCTGCGCCGCGATGGACGGCATCGCGGTCGCCGCCGGCTCGGCCGCTGGCGCCGTGATCGAGGCGGGCCGGTATGTGCTGCCTGCCGCCGCGTTCACCTGGATCGACACCGGCGATCCGCTGCCCGCTGGCACGGATACCGTCGTGGAGCGGGAACGGGTGGCACTGCGCGGCGACGGCAGCGCCCTCGTGACCGGGCCGGTGACCCGCGGCCATCATGTGCGCGCGAGCGGCGAGGACTTCCCGGCCGGCGAGCTCCTCATCGCCGCGGGCCGCCGGCTGACGCCGGCCGATCTCAGCGCCGCCGCGGCGGGCGGTCACGCGGCACTGCCGGTCGCGCGGCGGCCCGTCGTGGTCATCATCCCCACCGGGGACGAGATCCGCCCGGTCGGCTCGGTGCTCGGACCCGGCGAGTTCACCGACACCAACTCCCTCATGCTCGCCGCGCGGGCCGTCCAGTGCGGCGCAGCGCCGGCCGTCACGGACGTGCAGCCTGATGACCCGGACATCCTCGCCGCCGCCGTCTGGGAGGCCGCGCTAACCGCCGATCTTGTGCTGGTCATCGCGGGCTCTAGCCGCGGCCGCGGCGACTACACGGCCACCGTCCTCGACCAGGTCGGCGGACTCGCCATCCATGGCGTCGCGGTACGCCCCGGTCACCCGGTGCTGCTCGGCTATGTGAAGCCGGGCCGGTCGGGGCACGCGCCGGCCGACGCGGCGGAGACCGTTCCGGCCATCGGGGTTCCCGGGTACCCGCTGGCCGCCGCGGTGGTCTTCGAGTTGTTCGCCGCGCCGCTGATCGCGCGCCTGCTGGGCAGTCGGTTCCCCGACCGCGGGCCGGTGCGGGCCCGGCTGAGCCGCGACTGGACCTCGCCGCCGGACGTCGAAGAGTGGGTCCCTGTGTCGCTGGGCGGCGCGCCCGGTCCGGCCGGTGAGTCCGGCAGCCACGCCCTGGCCGCCACGCCAGACAGGGGTCACGGCGCGGGGTCGGTCAGCCGGCTGGCCAGGGCGGATGCGTGGTGGCGCGTCCCGGTCGGGCAAGGACAGTTCGCGGCCGGGACGTACATCGACGTGCAGCCGGCGGATGCGTAACAGGACCGCGGTCACCACGTCGCGGTGCTCGCGGATCGCCTGCTCGGGGGTGCTGCCGGGCGGCACGCGGAAACCGCAGTACAGCGCCACGCCGAAGTCGGGCAGGAACTTCGCGGCGGTCGCCTGGCGCCGCCGCAGCCCGGGCTCGCCGTCCAGCGGCAGCACGATGCCGAGGAAGATCCTGGCGTCCCCGGTGCGCAGGCCGGTCAGCGGCCGGAAGAAGCTCTCGTCCTCGCTGCGCAGGTAGCGCGGGCCCGCCATGTGCACCCAGTCGATGCCGCGGCCGGAGTTCGCGACCGCGTAGTTCGCCATCCTGACCAGGACGCTCATGTCGCGCGCCTCGTACATCGGCCATTCGGGGAAGGTCCCGTAGCACAGGTGAAAGCCGGTCAGGACCTCCTCCGGGATCAGCCGCGGCAGCCGGTCCACGGCATCGGTGTAGCGGTCCCACGCGCCATCGGTGGTCCACGACAGCACGTCCTCGATGTCGAGGGTCTCGTAGGCGATGTCCCACTGGATCGCCAGGTCGTCCGGCGGGACGGCGGCGGTGAGCCGGCCGATCTCCCTGGCCACCAGGTCCGCGTAGCCGCGCGCGGCGACCGGGTAGTCGGCCGCGAAGTCGGCGCGCAGCCCGTTCAGCGCGCTGACCGGGAACGGCAGCCCGACTTGGAACCGCACGCCGTCCGCCAACATGCCGGCCGCGCGCAGCTTCCTGAACACCTGGTAGGAGGCGATCGCGTCGTCCACCCGCGGCCAGGTGTCCCAGTGCACGGCCGTCGCGCCGGGCCTGATCCTGAAGACCGGGGTCTCGTACATGTGCCGCGGTATCCCGGTCGGCGAGTCGGTCTCCGTGACCGTCTCGATGTCCGGGTTGGGGCGCACGAGGCGTTCCCGCTCGTAGCCGACCCACGAGGACCGCGGTCCCGTCTCGCCGTCTGGCAGGGCGAACACGAGGCCGGGGACGGCGAAGTTCGCCGCGGCGGCGCGCAGCGCGTCCTCGGTCGACGCGGCTGGCACGCTGCCCACGAGGAGCAGGTCGCTGGTGACTCGCGGGGACATCGGTGTCTCCTCCCGGTCCTGTTGCGGCTATAAACAAGATCATGACCACAACTGACGAACTACGGCAGCTGCTTGGCCCAGTCGGCATCTGGATGCGTCCGCCGTCCGCGCTCGGGCTCGACCCCGGGGAGTTCGCGCAGGCGGTGGAGGAGGCGGGCTTCGGCTCGATCTGGCTGCCCAGCGTGAACACGCCGGAGAACCTGGCCGCGCTCGAGCCGCTGCTGGCCGCGACCAGCCGGCTGGTCGTCGCCACCGGCATCGCGAGCGTCTGGACCTGGTCCCCCCGTGAGCTGGCCACCGAGGCGGACCGGGTGACGGCGGCGTACCCTGGCCGGTTCATCCTCGGGCTCGGCGTCAGCCACGCGCCGCTGGTCGAGTCGACCGGGCAGGCCTACGTGCGGCCGCTGGCGAAGATGAGCCAGTTCCTCGACGAGCTTCCGGCGCTGGAGTCGCCGACGGTGCTCGCCGCGCTGGGACCGAAGATGCTCAAGCTGGCCAGGGACCGCACCCACGGGGCGCACCCGTACTTCATCCCGCCCGAGCACACCGTGTTCGCGCGGTCGGTCCTCGGAACCGAGTCGCTGCTGGTCCCTGAGATGGCGGTCGCGCTCGCGCCTGGCGACGCCGGCGCCACGGCGGCCCGCGAGTACGCCACGTACTACCTGCGGCTGCCGAACTACACGTCCAACCTGCGCCGGCTCGGCTTCGGTGACGAGGACCTCGCGGACGGCGGCAGCGACCGGCTGCTGTCCGCGGTCGTGCCGCACGGTCCCGAGGCGGTCACCGCCCGGCTGCGCGAGCACCTGGACGCGGGCGCGGACCACGTGCTCCTTCAGCCGCTCGGCCCGGACGGCAAGTTCGCTCCGGCCGACATCGGCGAGCTCGCCGCGATCGCCGCCGGGCTGACCCAGTGACCCGTGCGCCGATCTCGCTGCCCGGCCGGCTCGTCATCGTCGACTACGGCGAGGTCATCTCGCAGTCGCAGTCGGCCGCCGACCGGGCGGCGATCGCGGAGCTGGCCGGGGTGAGCGGGAACGGCGAGCCGGCGTTCTGGCAGGCGTACCACGCGCACCGCGACGGCCTCGACCAGGGCAGTGCCGGGGTCGCCGCCTACTGGCAGGCCATCGCGGCCGACATCGGCGCGAGCTGGGACGACGCCCGCGTGCACGAGCTGTGGGCAGCCGACCTGCGCAGCTGGATGTCGATCAACCCGGGCACCGTCGAGGTGCTCGCCGACCTGAAGGCCGGCCGGACCAGGCTGGCGCTGCTGTCCAATGCAGGCCCGGACTACGGCAGCTACTTCCGGCACGGCCCGCTCGGCGACTACTTCGCGGCGTGCTACGTCAGCGGGGAGCTGAACCTGCTCAAGCCGCACGCCGCGATCTTCCAGCACGTGCTGGACGACCAGGGCGTCACCGCCGCCGACGCCGTGTTCATCGACAACAGGGACAGGAACGTTCGCGGCGCCGAGGCGCTCGGCATCACCGGCCACGTGTTCACCGGCGCGCCGGAGCTGCGCGAGTTCCTGACGTCGCTGGCGTGATCAGTGCCTGATCAGTAATAGAAGTAGGGGTCGAGGACGCTCACTTCGGTGATCGTGTCGACCGGCAGGCCGTTCTCCTTCGCCGCCTGCCAGATGGCCTCAGGCGACGGGGCGTCGTAAACGCAGAACGACGTGATCTTGTCCCGGCTGACGTACGAGTGCACCCAGTTGACACCGAGGGCAGCGTTGTTCTGCCCGACCGCCTGGAGCTTCTTCGCGCCGTCCTCGTCCGCCGGGATGTAGAGCCCGTCGTCGAACGTGCGCTGGACCATGTATCGCGGCATCGTGCCGACCTCCCTTAATCGCTGTGTTTCTCGCGATCGGCCCGCGATCGCTGTGTTTCTGGCGATCGGCCCGCGATCGCTGTGTTTCTCGCGATCCAGTGTCTGGTCCGGCAAGCGGGCTAGGCATCGGGAGCCATTCCCTATCTTGGGGTCGCCGGCTCCCCATTTTCCGCGCGGCCGGCCGCATCCTGCCTGGTGCGCACGCCGAGCTTGGCGAGAATGGCCGAGACGTGGTGGTCCACGGTCTTGGGCGACAGGCTGAGGCGCTCGGCGATCGCCTTGTTGCCGAGCCCCTCGCGAAGCAGCGCGAGCACGTCGGCCTGCCGCGCGGTGAGGCCGTCCGGATGTGCCAGGGTGGACCGCCGCCGTGTCCGGATGCCCAGGTCACGCAGCCGCCGGGCGGCCTGGTCGGCCGCCGGCCGCGCGCCGAGCTGCTCGAACCGGCGCAGCGCCTCGGCGAGCGCCTCCGCTGCCGGGGACGCCGCCAGCGCGACGGCGGCCTCGTATGGGCAGCCGAGGGCGTCCCAGGCGCGGGCGGCCTCCACGGGCGGCAGCTGGTACGGCCCAGCTGCCCGGAACGCGTCGCCGTCGCCGAGCCACTGGCCGAGCTCACCGATCGCCCAGGGATGGCCGAGCCGGACAGCGAGCGGGTAGACCGGGCGCACCAGGGCGGCGACCTCCGCCGCGGGCAGGCCGGACAGCCAGGCCAGCTCGGCGCGTCCCGCGGCCACGGGCCACAGCCGCTGCAGGTCACCGGTCCGCTGCGCCAGCTCCCACGCTTCGTCAAGGGCATCGGCGGCGCCGGGGGCACCGCGCCTGGCACGGAGCCTGCCGCGGACCGTGAGCTCGACGATCCTGGTGGGCGCCGACGCGTCCCCGGTGCTGACCTCGGCGAGCGTGCTGGCGGCTTGGGGCCATTTCCCCCGTTCGAACAGGCACCGCGCGAGCCATGCCGTGGCGTAGTTCCAGCCGGTGTCCAGGTCGCGCGCGGCACACCAGTCGATCGCCTCGCGCAGCCACCGCTCGGCCGTCTGGTACCTGCGGATCTCCCCGGCGCCGGAGCCGAGGTTGACGAGCGCCCACCCGGCCGCCGCGTCGTCGCCCGCGTCCCGGGCCGCCTGCACGCTTCGCGCCAGCGTCTGCTCGGCCAGCTCAGGGTCGCTGAACCAGCGGGCGGTGCCGACCGCGTTCAGCGCCCTGGCGAGCAGTCCCGGCGGCCCGAACTCGGCGGCAAGCTCGGCGGCCCGCTCGCCGGTCGCGATCGCACCGGAGATGTCCCTGGCCAGCATCATCAGGTACGCCGACCAGGTGCAGGCGGCGGCGAGCGCCGGCCCTGGCGGCAGCCGTTCGGCGCACGCGACCGCCTCCCGCGCCGTGGCGTGCGCTGCCGCGTTGTCCCCGCTCATCCACAGATAGTGCGCCCGGCGCGCCATGAGCGCCGCCTCCCGCGCCGCGTCGCCCGCTTCCCGCCAGCAGGCCAGCGCCTGCGCGGACGCGGTCAGCGCGGAGCCGGCGCCCACGCTGCCGCCGACGCTCTCGCAGACCTCGCTGTACGCCTCGAGCAGTTCGGCGCGGGCCCGCGCGGGCAGCGCCGAGGCGTACCGGAGCGCCTGCGCGTAGTGGTCGGCGGCCTGCCGGTAGGCGGCGACGTCCCGCGCTCGCCGCGCGGCCTCGGGGGCGTACCGCAGCACCGACGCGGCGTCGCCCGCTTCTTCCGCGTGATAGGCGAGCTGGGCGGGCTCCGCGCCCAGGCCGGTCAGGGCGCGGAGCGCGGTTTCGTGCAGGGTGGCCTTCCGGCCAGGCGGAATGCTCGCCGCGATCGCGAGCCGCGCCAGTTCGTGCCGGAACGCCAGGCGGGTCCCGTCGGCGGTCAGCATCCCCGCGCGGATGCACGCGTCCACGGCCCCGCGGCTCGCGCCGGCCATCGAGACAGCGACGCCGCCAGGGAAGATCGCGACCGCCTCGAGCGCGTCGCGTTCCGCCGGCCTCAGCGCCGCGGCGCGGGCCAGCACCGCGTCCCGCACCGTTGCCGGTACCGCCGGCCCGGGGTCGGCAAGCACCTCGGTCACGAAGAAGGGATTGCCGCCGGTGCGGGCGTGCAGCTCCGCCGCGTCGATCCGTTGCGGCGCGGCGAGCCCCGCTCCGGCGACGAGCGTCGCGACCGCCGGAACCGACAGCGCGGGCAGCCGCACGCGCAGCACGCTGGTGTCGGCGGCCACCGCGCCGAGCACCCGGAGCAGCGGGTGACCGGGGCCAGCCTCGTTCTCCCGGTAGGTCACGGCCAGCAGGCTCGACGTGAGGGAGACCCTGCGGACCGCGTAGACGAGCAGGTCCAGCGTGGCCTCGTCGGCCCAGTGCGCGTCGTCGACGACGGCGACGGCGGGCCGGGCCGTTAGTTCGTCGAGGAACGCGCCGAACATCGCCTGCCGCGGGTGCCCCGCCGCCATCGAGGCCGCGAGCTGGCCGCCCGCCTGCCTGGCCATGTCATGCAGCGGGCCGAGCGGCCGGGGCGTCCGGAGGGCGTCACACGAGCCCCACAGCACCAGCCTGTCGCTGGCAGCGCACCAGGCTCTCAGCAGTGACGTCTTGCCGATCCCGGCCTCGCCGGACACCAGGACGACACGCCCGGGCGGACAGTCGGCCAGCGACTGGAGGAATTGCCCGCGCTCGAGCAGCTCCATGCGCTGATGATACGTCCGGTCCCGGGCGTGAGCCTGGTGTTATTAGCTGGCCTGTCCGTCCAGCCAGGTCTCGATGCTGCGCGCGAGGGTGGGCATCGGGAGCGAGCCGTGGTCGAGGACGGCCGCGTGGAAGGCGGGCAGCGAGAACCGCGCGCCGAGCCGCCTGCGGGCCTCGTCCCTGAGCCGCTCGATCTCCAGCTTGCCGGTGAGGTAGGCCAGCGCCTGCCCCGGCATGACGATGTACCGGTCGACCTCGGCGGCCATGAACTGCGGCGGCATGGGCACGTGGTCGACCGCGTAGTCCACGGCCCGTTCGCGGCTCCACCCGAACGCGTGCAGGCCGGTGTCCACGACCAGCCGGACGGCGCGCATCAGGGCGTTGGTCACGGCGCCGAGCTGGCCACGCTCATCGGCGTACAGCCCGGTCTCCTCGGCGAGCTGCTCGGCGTACAGGCCCCAGCCTTCCGAGAACACGGGCAGGCTGCGCTGGCGCTGCAGCGCGGGCAGGTCGGAGAGCAGCTGGAGCCGGGACAGCTGGAGGTGATGGCCGGGCACTGTCTCGTGGAAGGCCACGGCGTCGATGTCCCATCCGGTGCCGGCCGTGGGCCGCTTGGTGTTGAACCAGAACGTGCCGGGCCGCCCGCCGTCCAGCCGGGGCGGGGTGTAGTGCGGCGCCGCGCCGCCCAGCGCCACGACGTCCGGCATGGGCGTCACCGCGCACGGCGCGGGGAGCGGGGCCGGGAAGAACTCCGGCGCCTGCGCCTCGGCCCGCCGCACGGCGGCTACCGCCTGGCGGACCGCCTCCTCGGGAGGGATCTTCCCTGACGCCTCCCGGATCGCGGCGAAGACCTCATCACGGCCGGACAGTCCCAGCCGGGCACCGAGCTCCTCGGCGCGCGCCTCCAGCGCCGCTACGTGGTCGAGCCCGGTCTTGTGCAGGTCGTCGGGCGACAGCGGCAGGGTCGTGTAGACGCGGACGGCCCGCGCGTAGTCGGCGTCCCCATCCGGCAGCCAGTGCAGCCCCGCCTGCTCAGCGGGCCGCGATCGCGGCAGCAGGTCCCTGACCGTGGCCACCCACCTGGCCAGTGCCGGGTTCACCACGTCCGTCACGACCGCACGGCGGGCCGCCTCCCAGTCCGCCGCGCCGGACCAGTCCTGCGGCGGCGCGGGGACCAGGACGGGGCTGCTGTCGGGGCTGGCCAGGATTTCCCCGGCCCAGGCGATGGCCTCGTCGGCGAGCGGGGCGACCGGCAGCCGCCCCCGGCTGTCGCCGGCCCGCAGCCGCTCGGTGATCTGGTCCAGCCAGACGCCGCCGCCCTGTACCCGGCTGAGGAAGTTCTCCGCTGACTCCTGATCCAGCAGGACCGTGCGGGCCGCCACCGCGAGGAAAGCGGCCGGACCGCCGTAGTGCATCGCGGTGACGGTGTACTCGTCGGCGGCCAGGTCGACGACCGTGACCTCCTGGGCGGCGGCGCCCCTCGCGCAGTCGAGCGTGACGGCATCGGCGGGGCTGAGCGCGCCGCGGTCGATCGCGTCGGCCTGCGCGAGGAATCCCTCGGCTTCGGCACGCCAGGCCTGCTGGCCCTCCTCGCTGTCGTCAGGAAGCAGGTCGTCGTACCCGGGAATCCCGTACATGGTGGCGGCGAATGGGTGAACGCGCAGCCAGCGCTCGTGGAAACGATCGGCAAGATCCCGTGCGTCAGTCATGAAACATGAATCGTAGCGCGATACGCCGCGCTCGTTTCAGGCGAGCCCCCGGGGCGGGTTCACTCGAAAACGGACGGGTCGCCCGCGCCGCGGCGGACGATCTCGGGTTCCGGCTGGGAGAAGTCGATGACCGTCGTCGGCTCGGTCCCGCAGTCCCCGCAATCGACCACCGCGTCCACGGCCTGGCCGAGCTCTTCGGAGATCTCCCAGCCCTGGGTCATCGGCTCGTCCTCGCCGGGCAGCAGCAGCGTGCTGGAGACGAGCGGCTCGCCGAGCTCGGCGAGCAGCGCCTGGGTCACCACGTGGTCAGGGATCCGTACCCCGACCGTCTTCTTCCCCGGGTGCTGGAGCCTGCGCGGCACCTCCTTGGTCGCCGGGAGGATGAACGTGTACCTGCCGGGGATCGCCGTCTTGATCGCCCGGAACACCCGGTTGGGGAAGTACGTGAACTGGCCGAGCTGGGCGAAGTCCTGGCACACCAGCGTGAGGTGGTGCCGTTCGTCGAGCTGGCGGATCGCCCTGATCCTCGCGATGCCGTCGATGTTGCCGAGCTGGCACCCCAGCGCGTAGCAGGAGTCCGTCGGGTAGGCGATCACGCCGCCCGCGCGCACGATCTCGGCGACCTGGGCGATCGCCCGGGGCTGCGGGTTAGCCGGATGAACGTCGAAGTACCTGGCCATGCCAGGAGCGTAGGCTCACGGCGCTGCCAGGACCAGAGGCGAGTCAGAAGCCCGGAAAGACCGCCTGGAGCTCCGGCAGGGTCACGTTCTCCGTGCGCAGCTCGCCGGAGGCCACGGTCGACTCGTCCACCCGCCCGTAGACCATGCGGAGCAGCGCCTCGGACGTCAGCTGCACGGAGGCCGCAGCCGGCGCTTCCGGAGCACCAGGCTCCATGGTGACGCCGCCGGTGTTGAGCGTGAACGCGCCGTCCGGGTTGATGGCGGTGACGGCGATCACCGCGGGGTCGCCGGCCTTCTTGCCCATCCACTGCATCATCTGCGGCAGCCCGCCGATCAGCAGCTCGACCGCGTCCTGGGACACTCGCGCGGCCGGATCGACCGCGACGGCCACGTCCCAGCTGTGCACGGCGTGCTCCGACAGCCGCATCCGCAGCACCCCGGCGATGTCCATGATCATGCCGCCGAACATCGGCACCTGGAACGCCTCAAGCTGGTCCGGGGTGAGCGACTCGATGCGGGATATCAGCGCCTCGTTGGCGGCGACGCTCTGCGCCGCCTGCTCTTCCGGCGGCCGCGCGTTCCAGGTGTCCCAGATCGCCTTCATGTCCTCGGGCCCCGGCGGCTCGCCGCCCAGACCCGCGGTCACGTAGAGCTCGAAGATCTCCGCGCCGCTGCCGAGGTGGGACAGCACGTCGGCGATCGACCATTCAGTCGCGTAGGACTGCTTGCGCAGGTCGCCGGAGTCGAGGGACCCGACGATCTCAGTCAGGCGGTCGTGGGAGGCGCGCAGCGCGCGCGTGAAGGGCGCGGGATCGGTCACGCGGCCGATCCTATGACGAAACTAGCCCGCCACGCTCCAGGCGGAGGATCTGGTCGACGGCACCCGGCGGCACCGGGCGGTGCGTGATCAGCAGGACCGTGCGGCCCGTGACGGCAGACAGCAGATCGCGCGTCAGGTCGGCGGCGGTTTCGGCGTCGAGATGTTCGGCGGGCTCGTCGAGGATCACGACGGGGAAGTCCGCCAGGAGCACCCGGGCCAGCGCCAGCCGCTGGCACTGGCCCCCGGACAGCCGCGCGCCGTGCTCGCCGACCTGCGTGGCCAGGCCCCGGGGCAGCGAATCCACCCAGGACAGCAGCCGGGCCCGGTCAAGGGCGGCGCGCAGTTCCGCCGGTGACGCGGCTGGCCGGGCGAGGCGGAGGTTCGCCTCGATCGTGGAGTCGAAGACGTGCGCGTCCTGCTCGCAGAGGCCGATCACGGAGCGGACCGCGCCCGCCGGCAGCGATCTCACGTCGGTGCCGCCGAGAGTCACCACGCCCGCTGAGTAGTCGAGGAAGCGCAGCAGCACCATGGCGAGGGTCGTCTTGCCGGCCCCGGACGGGCCCACGATCGCGGCTCGCGTCCCCGCGGGGATCGTGAACGACAGGTCACGCAGCACTGGCTTCCCCGGCAGCCACCCGGCGGCCAGTCCGCGGGCGGCCAGGTCATAGGGCGGTCCTGGCAAGGCGGCCGCCGAGACAGGCTCGGCCACCGGCGCCGGCCGCGCGGCGATGTCCGCCACCCGGGCGGCCGCGGCGCGCAGCCGGGGCATTTCCTGCGCGGCCGGCGTCACCGCCGCGAACAGCTCGTGCGCCGCCAGCGGCGTCAGCACCACGACCCCGAGCAGCACTACGGCCAGGCTTCCGGCACGGACCGCGGGAACGGCGAAGAAGACCGCGCCCCACACCGCCGCTCCGGTCGCCAGCGCGGTGACCGCGGCGCCCGCTCCCCTTCCGTATCCAGAACGTACGGTGGCTTCTCCCACCGCCCGTTCCCGCTCGGCGACGGCGGCCAGCGCCCGCTCCGCCGCGCCGAAGGCGTCCAGCTCCGCCGCGCCGTCCAGCAGCTCCATGGTCGCCGCGGCGAGCTCGCCGCGGCGCGGTGCGAGATCGCGTTCCTCGCGGTGGGCCACCGCGAGCGCGACGGCCGGGGCGGCGAGCGCCGCCGCCACGAGGGTCGCGGCAAGGACGAGACCCGCGGCGGGCAGCGCCGCGAAGACGATGGCGACCGCGCCGGCCCCGGCGACGGCGGCGGTGACGTACGGCAGCCGGACGCGCAGCCAGCGGTCCGCCAGCGAGTCGATGTCGCTGACGACCCGGGCGATGAGGTCCCCCGACCGGTATTCCGCGAGGCCGGCCGGAGCGAGTCTGGCCAGGGAGTCGTACGCGCCCGTTCTGAATGATGAAAGAAAGCGGAGCGCCGCGTCGTGCCCGGCGAGCCGTTCCGCGTACCTCAGGCCGGCGCGGCCGAGTCCGAACGCCTGCACCACCGCCGCGGGCGCCATCAGGTAGAGCACCGGCGGACGCTGCGCCGACCGGGAGATCAGCCAGGCGGCGGTGGCTAGCAGGCCGACCGAGCAGGCGGCGGCCAGCGAGCCGAGGACCGCGGCGAGGACGAGGTGCGCGCTGGCGCGCTTCTTGCTGTTATCAGCCGGTGCCGGGTTCACGCCAGCACTCGCTCTCGGGTCCCGAGGTCCGCTACCGCGTCGGCGGCGGCGATGACCGCGGGGCGGTGCGCGACCACGAGGACCGCGCCGCCCGCGTCCGCGTAGCCGCGCAGCGTGCGCAGCACGGCTGCCTCCCGTTCGGCGTCCAGCCCGGCGGTCGGCTCGTCGAGCAGCAGCACCGGGCGGCGCACCAGCAGCGCCCGCGCGAGGGCGACGCGGCGGCGCTGCCCGGCGGACAGCCCGCCGCCGCGCTCGCCGACGGGCGTGTCCAGCGGGACGTCGTCGAGGGCGGCCTGCCTGGCGGCCTCCGCCACCGCCGCGTCCGGGGCGTCCGGCCAGCCGAGCCGGATGTTCGCCGCGACGGTGCCGGTGAACAGCGTCGGGTCCTGCGGCAGCCAGCCGATGTCGGCGGCCTCGAGACGGGGCGTCACCGTGCCCGACGATGGCTGCCTGGCGCCGCGGATGACCTCGAGCAGCGTCGACTTCCCGCAGCCGCTCGGCCCGGTCACGACCGTGATCTGCCCGGCGGGGACGGCCAGCGTCGCCTCGCCGGGAGCCGGGTCGGGGCGCCCGTCGTGCCGCACGGTAACGCCGGTGACCTCGATCGGGCCGTCCCAGCGCGCCGTCCCGGCGCTTCTTGCTGTTATCACCGGGAGGCTGGGAGCCGGGCTGTCCAGTACCGGGCTGTCCAGTACCGGGCTCTCCAGTACCCCGAACGCCTGCTCGGCGGCGGCCAGCCCGTCCGCGGTGGCGTGGAACTGCGCGCCCACGGCGCGCAGCGGCAGGTAGGCCTCCGGGGCGAGGATGAGCACCAGCAGCGCGGTCCGCAGGTCCAGGTGGCCGTAGGCGAGGCGCAGCCCGGTCTCGGTGGCGACCAGCGCCACCGACATCGTCGCGATCAGCTCGAGCGCGAAGCTGGACAGGAACGCCAGCCGCAGCGCGGCCATCGTCGCCTTGCGGTAGCTGTCGGTGACCTTCGCGATCTGCTCGCGCTGCGCCGCCGCGCGGCCGAAGATCTTCAGCGTGGGCAGGCCGGTCACCACGTCGAGGAAGTGGTGCGCGAGCGTGCCGAGGGCGCGCCAGCGTTCCCTCGCGTACCGCCCGGTCGCCATCCCGATCAGCGCCCCGAACAGCGGGACGAGCGGCAGCGTGGCCGCCACCACGGCGCCGGAGAGGGGATCGGCGACGGTGATCGTCACGAGGACGGCGAGCGGGACGACGACGGCGAGGATCAGCTTGGGCAAGTAGCCGGTGAAGTAGCCGTCGAGCGCGTCGATCCCCCGGGTGGCCAGCTCGGCCAGTTCGGCGGTCTTGCGTTCGCGCCGCCACGCCGGGCCGAGGCGGATGACGTGGCTGAGCAGCCGGCGGCGAAGCTGCGACGTGGCGGCGGCACTGGCGCGGGACGCGGCGGCCTCGGACGCCCACGCGACCAGCGCGCGGGCCCCGAGGACAAGGGCGAGCGGGATCAGGACGGCGGTGGTGCGCCAGGCGATCGCGGTGGCGAGCAGCCCGGCCTGGACGATGATCAGCCCCGCGGCGACCGTGCCGAGCGCGGCCAGTGCGGCGATGGGCACTACCGCGCGACGGGCGTAGCGGAGCAGCCGGGGATCGAGCGGGCGCACCTACGGCACCTTCGGGGCAGGCTCGGGGGCCGGCGAAGGCGGCGGGGTCACCGGCCCGGCCGGGGGCCCCGGCACCGGCACGGCCGCGGGCTGCGGCCGCGCCGTCACACGCCTGCGGAACACCCAGTACGACCACGCCTGGTAGGCGAGCACGAACGGCAGGAAGATGCACGCCACCACCGTCATCACCATCAGCGTCTTGGCGGCGGACGCGGCGTTGGCCGTGGTCAGCGAGTAGGCGGCCGAGGTGGTGGAGGGCAGGACGTTCGGGTAGAGAGCGGTGAAGAGGGACGCGGTGGCGGCGGCGATCGCGACCGCGTTGGCCGTGAAGGCGACGCCCTCCCTGGTGGCCCGGTTGGCCACGGCGGCGGTGATGAGCGCCGCGGCCGCCAGCGCGGCGAGGACGACGGAGGCGATGCCTTCGCCGGTCGTCGTACCCGCGCGGTGGGAGAACCCGGTCCAGGCGAGGAACCCGGCGCCGGCCACGATGGCCACCACGGCGACCTCCGTAGCGGCCCTGTTCGCCCGGCCGCGCAGGTCGCCGGTGGTCTTCAAGGCGAGAAACAGCGCGCCGTGCATGGTGAACAGGGCGAACGTCGTCAGGCCGCCGAGCAGCGCGTACGGGTTGAGGAACGTGAAGAAGTTCCCGGTGAAGTTGTGCTCGGCGTTCAGCGGAATGCCGCGCAGCACGTTCCCGAACGCCACGCCCCACAAGATCGCGGGCAGCAGCGAGCCGAGGAAGATCGCGGTATCCCACCCCGCGCGCCAGCGCGCTGAGTCGCGCTTGCCGCGGTACTCGAACGCGACGCCACGGATGATCAGCGCGAACAAGATGATCAGCAGCGGCAGGTAGAACGCGCTGAACATGGACGCGTACCAGGCGGGAAACGCGGCGAACGTAGCGCCGCCGGCGGTGAGCAGCCACACTTCGTTGCCGTCCCAGACCGGGCCGATCGTGTTGATCATGATCCGGCGCTCGGTGTTGTCGCGGCCGAGGACGGGCAGCAGGATGCCGACGCCGAAGTCGAACCCCTCGAGGACGAAGTAGCCGGCCCACAGCACGGCGATGGCGATGAACCACAGGTCGGACAGGTGCATGTCAGGGCGCCTTTCAGTAGACGAGCTCGAACGGCGCTGCTTCACCGGCGGCGCCCGCGCCGGGTTCCTGTTCGCTGCCCAGGCCCGCCTTGATGGTCTTGAGCATCAGCCCGACCTCGATGACCGCGAGCACGCCGTACAGCAAGGTGAAGACGATCAGCGACGTGAGAACCTCGCCGGCGGAGTTCGCGGACACGCCGGCTGCCGTCTTCATCTGCCCGTACACGATCCACGGCTGGCGACCCATCTCGGTCATGATCCAGCCCCCTGTGTTGCCGAGGAGCGGCAGGAACGGCAGCACGATCGCGCCCGCGAGCAGCCACTTCGACGTCGGCTTGCGGCCCTTGCGCACCGCCCAGAGCGCGACGAGCGCGATCAGTGCCGCGAGGAGTCCGGCGCCGATCATGATGCGGAACGACCAGTAGGTGACCGGGATGACCGGGACGTAGGAACCGGGGCCGTACTGCGCCGAGTACTGCTGCTGGAGATTGTCGATGCCCTGGACCTGCCCGGACCAGTTGCCGTCGGCGAGGAACGACAGCAGCCGCGGCAGGGTGATCTCGAAGATGGGCTTCGAGCCGTTCAGCGAGCCGATGGTGAGCAGCGAGAACGGCGCGGGGGCGGCGGTGTGGTACAGCGCTTCGGCGGCGGCCATCTTCATTGGCTGGTAGTGCTGGGTGAACAGCTTGCCCTGCAGGTCGCCCGTGAAGGTCACGACGACGGCAGCCGCGACCGCGGTGATCGCCCCGGCCTTCAGCGCGTGCCGGAAGGCCAGCGCGTGCTGCTCGGTGATCGACGGCCGCATGAGCTGCCACAGCGCCACGCCGGCGACCAGCGCTCCCGCGGTGAGGAAGCACCCGGCGATCACGTGCGGGAACCCGGCGAGCTGCGCCGGGTTGAAGAGCACCTCGCGGAAGCTGGCCAGTTCGTCCTGGTGCGTCTTCGGGTTGTAGACATACCCGACCGGGTGCTGCATCCAGGCGTTCGCGGTCAGGATGAAGTACGCGGACAGCAGCGTGCCGGTCGCCGTGATCCACATGCAGGCGTTGTGCACCTTCGGCGGCAGCCGGTCCCAGCCGAAGATCCACAGCCCGAGAAACGTGGACTCCAGGAAGAAGGCGAGCAGCGCCTCGATCGCCAGCGGCGCGCCGAAGATGTTTCCCACGAAGCGCGAATAAGCCGACCAGTTCATGCCGAACTGGAATTCCTGCACTATTCCCGTCACGACGCCAATCGCGAAGTTGATCAAGAATAGCTTGCCATAGAACTTGGTCAGGCGCAGCCAGCGCTCGTGGCCGGTGCGCAGCCAGGCGGTCTCGAACCCGGCGACCAGAAACCCTAGGCCGATAGTAATCGGAACGAAAAGGAAGTGGTACACGGTGGTAACTCCGAATTGCCACCGGGAAAGTTCGAGCACGCTCACCAGCGTTTACACCCCCGCATCAGTGAATCCGCCCGCGCTGTGAGCGGTCGGTACCCAGGAACGACGACCGGTTCAGCACCGTGCGTCGCGTCATTCACCTAACCAGGAGGCGACATATGCGGATAAGTGAGCAAAGGCCCTTTAGATTTGGGACCTAGGTCCCTGCTCGGGAAGGAACACGCCGCGTGCCATAGGAATTACACATTCTCAAGGAGGAGATCCCATGAAGGCGCTCGTCTACCACGGGCCCGGCCGCAAGGCCTGGGAAGATGTTCCCGACGCCACGATCAAGGACGACACCGATGCGGTCGTGCGGGTCGACACGGTGACGATCTGCGGCACCGACCTGCACATACTCAAGGGCGACACGCCGGAGGTGACCGACGGGCGCATCCTCGGCCACGAGGCGGTCGGCACGGTCGTGTCCGTGGGCCCGGGCGTGAAGACGGTCAAGGAAGGCGACCGCGTGCTCGTGTCCTGCGTGTCCGCCTGCGGGCACTGCCGGTTCTGCCGTGAGGGCCGGTTCGGCCAGTGCCTCGGCGGCGGCGGCTGGATCCTCGGGTACATGATCGACGGCACCCAGGCGGAGTACGTCCGCACGCCGTTCGCGGACACGTCCCTGTACCAGGTCCCCGCCGACGTGAGCGACGAGGAGATCCTCATGCTCGCCGACATCCTCCCCACTAGTTACGAGGTCGGGGTACTGAACGGGCGGGTGGCGCCCGGCGACACCGTCGCGATCGTGGGCGCGGGGCCGATCGGCCTGTCGGCGGTCCTCGGCGCGCGGATGTTCTCCCCGCGGCATGTGGTCGCCATCGACCTGGCCGACGCGAGGCTGGAGGCGGCCAAGGCCTTCGGCGCGGACCTGACGGTGAACAACGGCCGCGCGGACGCCGTCCAGTTCGTCCGCGAGATCACCAGCGGCCTCGGCGCGGACGTCGCGATCGAGGCCGTCGGCGTGCCGGCCACCTTCGAGCTGTGCACGCAGCTGGTCCGGCCGGGCGGCCGGGTGGCGAACATCGGCGTGCACGGCGCGCCCGCCACCTTGCACCTGGAGTCGCTGTGGATCCGGGACATCACGATCACGACAGGCCTCGTGGACACCTACTCCACGCCGACGCTGCTCGGCCTGGTCGCCGCACGGCAGATCGAGGCGGCCCGGTTCGTCACGCACCGCTTCGAGCTAGCCGACATCCTGCGGGCCTACGACGTCTTCGCCAACGCGGCCGACACCGGCGCCATCAAGGTGGTGATGAGCCGGTAGGCTGCCAGCCGGCCCGCATGCCGGGCGCCCTGTGCCGGACAATGCTCAGGTGGGCACGAGCAGCGACGGCATCTTCTTCACGGGCGGTTCCGTCTTTGACGGCACTGGTTTCCTGGCACCGGGGACGCACGTCCTCGTCACGGACGGGACGATCAGCGCCGTCGGGACGGACGTCGAGCCGGGCACGGCCGACATCGTCGACCTGGACGGCGGCACGCTGCTGCCGGGCTTCATCGACGCGCACGCGCACCCGGTCTCCGGTGGCCTGCAACTGCTCGGGTGCGACCTGACGGACGGCGCCGACTCCGCCGCCTACCTGGGGATCGTCGCCCGCTACGCGGCGGCGAACCCCGGCCTGGAGTGGATCATCGGCGCCGGGTGGGGCCTGACCGCGTTCCCCGGCGGCATCCCCACGAGGCAGGCGCTGGACGGCGCGGTTCCCGGCCGGCCGGTGTTCTTGTACAACCGCGACCATCACGGCGCGTGGGCCAGCAGCAAGGCCCTGGAGCTGGCGGGCATCGACCGCCATACGCCGGATCCGGCCGACGGCAGGATCGAGCGGGACGCCGCCGGCGAGCCCGTCGGCATGCTGCAGGAAGGCGCGATGAAGCTGGTCAGCCGGCTGCTGCCGGAGATCACCGGGGAGGACATGTACCGGGGGCTGCTCGCCGCCCAGGACTACCTGCTGTCGCTCGGCGTCACCGGCTGGCAGGACGCCATCGTCGGGCCCGGTTATGCCTCCATTGACGACACGACGGACGCGTACCTGCGCGCGGCGTCGGCCGGCACGCTGATCGTGGACGTCGTCGGGGCGCAATGGTGGCAGCGGGACCAAGGCCTGGAGCAGCTCGAGGGGATGCTGTACTACCGCCAGCAGAACGCGGCCGGGCGGTTCAGGCCGGCCAGCGTGAAGATGATGCTCGACGGCATCGTGGAGAACCACACCGCCGCCTTGCTCGGCCCCTACCTCGGTCACGACGGCTGCGCGACAGGGAACGCCGGGCTGGACTTCATCGACCCCGCCGAGCTGCCCCGTTACGTGACCGCCCTCGACCAGGCGGGCTTCCAGGTGCACTTCCACGCGCTCGGCGACCGGGCGGTCCGCAACGCGCTGGACGCCGTCGAGGCGGCCCGCGCGGGCCGCCGTGGCAGCGGCGGGGAAACCTGGATCCGGCATCACCTCGCGCACCTGCAAGTCGTGCACCCCGACGACATCCCCCGGTTCGCCGCGCTGGGCGCGACAGCGAACCTGCAGATGCTGTGGGCCACGAACGAGCCGCAGATGACCGAGCTGACGGTCCCCGTCCTCGGCGCCGAGCGGGCCGCCTGGCAATACCCGTTCGCGGAGCTCGCCGCCTCGGGCGCGCGGCTGGCCGGCGGCAGCGACTGGCCCGTGAGCAGCCCGGACCCGCTGCTC
>Ga0335073_10003608_pt1 | contig 21604 bp, 17 predicted proteins | sample Lox_Sample_22_FD_207093 | JGI IMG/M metagenome (GOLD analysis project Ga0335073, IMG submission 207093) | Soil microbial communities from Loxahatchee National Wildlife Refuge, Florida, United States - Lox_Sample_2.2 | ecosystem: Environmental > Terrestrial > Soil > Wetlands | place: USA...
GCCGGCGGCAGCGCAGAAGTTGTTGAGCGCCTTCATCGCATGGCCCGACGCCAGCGGCCCGGTGCGGAAGACCCGCCGCCCCAGCACCTCCAGGATCGGCAACACGCGATCGAGCGCCGCCTCGTCGTCGGCTCCGGCCATGATCGCCAGGGTTCCGTCGGTCGCGCGGGCGACCCCACCCGACACGGGCGCGTCGACCACGGCGATCGATCGCCGCTCGAGCTGTCGTCCGAGCTCGCGAGTGTCCCGCGGGCTGGAGGAGCTCATGTCGATGACGACCGCGCGGCTGCCGAGCGCGTCCGCGATGCCATCGGTGATCACCGCCTCTTGCACGGCTCGACCGTCGGGCAGCATCGTGATCACCGCACCGGCGTCGGCGAACGCGCTCCCTTCCCCGGCCGCCTCAGCGCCGAGCTGCTCAGCGAACCGCCTTTCAACCTCGCTGTCGGCGTCCCGGACGATGAGCCGATGGCCGGCTCGCACCAGGTTGGTGGCCATTGGCCAGCCCATGCGCCCAAGGCCGACGAATCCGACCGTCTCACGAAGTCGTTCGCGTCCGTTCGCGTCCATCGATCTCCTCCCTCTCGATTCCGGTTGCCACCGCGCTCCGGATCATCCTCCCGGACGCATCTGAGCACCCCGCATCACGCCGGGGTGGGCACACCACGCTGATTCGACTGGCCTTCGCTACTAGGCATGGCAACTCCAGACCCGGCGGCGCCGGTCGGGCTCGCCTCTGGCTCCCGCGCCCGGGAGGGCAGCGTGCTGATCAGCAGCAGGAGCACCGGGGTCGTGGCCAGCTCGACGAGCAGGCAGTGCTGGAGCGCCGTGACGAAGCCGAGATGCCCGAGCGCCGAGAAGAAGATCGTGCCCATCGCGGCGACCCCGATCGCCCCACCCAGCTGTTGGAGGGCGTTGAGCACTCCGGACGCAGAACCCACCTCGGGCTCCGTCACCGAGGCCAGCACGAAGTCGAACAGCGGCGCGATCGTCATCCCGATCCCGAGCCCGACCACAAGCTGGGGTGCGATCAGCTCGAGCGAGCCAGTGTGCATGCCGTGCGCCCCGACCACCTCGTACAGCCACCAGACCCCGCCGGCCATCACCACCGTCGCCGCCTGAAGTGAGATCCGTCCCAGCCGCGGGACGAGCACGGCCCCGGCCAGCGTCGCACCGAGCGCGGTCCCCACCGCGAACGGGGCGAGTGTCAGGCCGGCATGAATGGCGGTGAAGTGCTCGCCCAGCTGGAGGAACAGGGTCAACACCAGCAGCGTGCCGATCATGCCGGCGAAGAAGACGACGATCGTGACGAGGCCTGCGGTGTAGGAGCGGTGCGCGAAGATGCTCGCCTCGACCAGCGGGTCCTTGCCGACGCGACGCCGGCGCCGGCTCCACAGCACCAGCAGGCCGAACGCGGCCGCGCTGCCGGCCCCCATCAGATACGTCCACACCGGCCAGCCCGCCTCCTGACCCTGGATCAGCGGATACACGAGAAGGCCCATTCCGAGCGCGGCGAGCGCGGTGCCGACGAGGTCCAGCCGCGGCCGGCGCGTCGCTCGCGATTCCGGCATCAGTCGCGCCGCCCCGATGGCGGCGATCAGCCCAAGCGGGAGATTGACGAAGAAGATCAGCCGCCAGCCGCTGCCGAACGCGTTGGCCGCGATCAGCGCGCCCCCGAGGATCGGACCGAGCACCGCGGATCCGCCGATCACCGGCCCGAACACCGCGAACGCCGTGCCCAGCTCGCTGGGCGCGAACACCTCCTGGATGATCCCCAGGCCCTGCGGAATCAGCAAAGCGGCTGAGGCGCCCTGGGCGAGCCGGCAGGCGATCAGCATCGCCGAGTCGACGGCGAACGCGCAGGCCAGCGACGACGCGATGAAACCAAGCGTGCCGATGATGAACAGCCGTCTGCGCCCGTAGATGTCGCCCAGGCGGCCGCCGGCGATCAACCCGGCGGCGAAAGCGAGCGCATAGCCGCCGATGATCCACTCGAGCGTGGCGGCACCGGCATGCAGATCGGCGTGGATCGTCGGCGCGGCGACGTTGACGATCGTTCCATCGAGCAGATCCATGCACTCGGCCGCGAGCACGAGCGCGAGGATCTTCCACCTCAACGGGTGGCCTACGCGTTTGCCTGAAGACATCTCGGAATCCTCTTTCGTACGCTGTTCGTAATCTCGAATCTAATTCGCGAACACTGTTCGCAAACGGTGTTCTACAATATCGGCATGCCGCCGTCAAGCCCTGAGCCCAGGAAGGTCGCGAGCTCGTCGACGCAGGCCGCCGGCGCGGCCAGCGCGGCGCTGCCGCCCCCGCCCCGCCGCGTCTCCCGCCGGCCGAAGGGAACCCCCCGCCGCACCGGCCTGTCGGTGGAGGCGATCGTCGACGCGGCGATCGCGGTGCTCGACGAGTCGGGCGTAGCAGGCCTGTCGATGCGCCGGGTGGCCGACCGACTCGGAACCGGTGCGGCCTCGCTATACGCGTACGTGACGGGTCGCGACGAGCTGCTCGAGCTCGTGTTCGATGAGCTGATCGGCCGGGTGACGCTGCCCGCGCCCGACCCGAAGCGCTGGCGCCAACAGATCCATCAGGGACTCGGTGAGCTGCTCGAGGTCCTCACCTCGCATCGAGACGCCGCGCTCGCCGGGCTTGGCCGCATCCCCACCTCACCGAAGGCACTCGCCGGGGCCGAGACGCTTTGCGCCCTCCTCAGAGCCGGTGGTCTCTCAGATCGGGCGGTGGCGCTGGGCCTTGATCAGCTGCTCCTCTACGTGTCCGCGTGCGCGTTCGAGCGAGGACTGATCGAGCACAGCGGGATGACCCAGGCGGAGATCGACGAGTACTTCGCCGGCATTGACCGCTTCTACGCCGCCTTGCCGGCCGAGCGCTTCCCGGTGCTCGCCTCAATGGGCGAGGAGCTGGCGGCGTACGACGCAGACGAGCGGTTCACGTTCGGCCTCGACGTGCTCCTCGCCGGCCTCGAAGCCGTCGACCGCCGGTCCCGCCGCGAGCGTTAGGCAGCCCGCTTGCCCATTTCATCGCCCCACCGCGGGCGAAACTGGATGCTGATCCGCGCGCCAAGACAGTTGGCCACCTTGGGGATGCCATGTAGCCAGGTCCGCTGGCAGCTGCCGCCCATCACGAGTAGGTCTCCGTGGCCGATTTGGAGCTTGAGGCCGGGGCCGCCCGACTTCGGCCGCAGCCCGAACGGTCGCGCGGCGCCGAGCGAGACGATCGCCACCATCGTGTCGCGCGGGCTCTCGCGAGCGATGCGGTCCCCGTGGTACGCGACGCTGTCGTTACCGTCGCGGTACAGGCAGAGCCCGACGCTGACGAACGGCTCGCCGAGCTCCTCGGCATAGTGGGCGCTCAGCGCCGCGCGGGCCTCCTCAAGCACCGGGTGCGGCAGCGCTTCACCTTCGCCGTAGCCGGCCAGGAGCCGCGGGACCCGGACGGTCTGGTCATAGATGTGCATCCGCTCCTCGCGCCACGGCACCGTGCTTGCCAGCACATCGAACAGTTCGTCCGCCGCGGTAACGAATCCCGGCCGAAGATCAACCCACGCGCCCTCGGACAGGGGCCGGCGCTCGACGGACGCGCCAAGCTCGGCCACGCCAAGCTCGCCAAAGGAGCCGAACAGCGACGGTTGGACGACGAGCGACACATCGTTGAGTCTAGTCCGGCGACGAACACACGTTCGTGGCGCCAACAGCAGCGGCAGCAGGACGTCCCCGCGGGAACGCGACCGTTTGGTTGCGCGGCTGCTCGGAGTGGCGCTCTGATTCTCCGGCACGACGCGGCGAAGGAATCGAACCTTCCAAGCCGGGGGCTGCCCGGCCCTGCCAGTTTTGAAGACTGGATGGGCCACCAGGCCCGTGCCGCGCCGCGGGTGATCCTACGTGGCGGATCTAGGTGGTGGATCGCTGCGTGCCTTCGAGGCCGAGCCCGTGGTCGACCGCGCCCTTGATGCTCGCGTCGAGTGCGTTCACCCGATACAGGGTCAGCGCCTCCACCGAACCGAACCGTCCGCCGGGCGCGTTCGCGGCGCCGTGGTGGCACAGCAGGCAATGCAGCAACTCAAGCCGCCGCTGATCGTCGAGCATGCCGGCACGCGCCGAGACGATCTGCTCGCCGAGCACGAGGTGGCCCAGCAGGCGGCCCTCGTCGGACAGCCCGATCTCGGCTCCGTAGGTGAACTCGCGCGTCCGGCCTAGGTCGTGGACGATCGCGGCGGTCAGCAGGAGGTCCTGGTTCAGGCGCGGATGGAGCTGGCAGACGTCGAGCGCCAGCGTGGCCACGGCCACCGTGTGCTCGAGCAGGCCGCCCAGGTAGGGGTGGTGCCCGCCGCGCGTACAGGGTGCCCGCCGCCACTGCGCGCGTAGCTCACGATCCGCGAGCAGGCGCGAAAGGAGTTCGCGATACCCGCGGTCGAAAACCTCCCCCGCCAGGTGCTCGAGGAAGCCGTCGAGCTCGTCGAGATCCCGGTAGGTGACGGGCAAGAACTGGGTGGGATCCGCGCCCTCCGAGGAACCAGAAGCGGCCGAATCGACTGAGACCCGCGCGATGTTGGTCACCTCCAGCACCGGCTGGTCACGGAAGCGCTCGACTCGTCCGGACACGCGAACCAGGTCGCCTCGCTCGAAGCGTCCAGCCAGCGCGTCGGCGTCGTTAAACGCGCGGGCCGCGATCGTCCCGCTGCGATCGCGCAGCTCCAAAACCAGATAGGGCGAGCCGTTTCGCGTGAACAGGCGGTCCTTGCGCGAGCAGGCGAACACGCCGTCGACCTGCTGCCCGGGGCGCAGACCGCTGATCGCCACGGCGGTGGATTCACCCGAACTCATGCCCCCATGATCTACGCTGAGTCGGATGCAGCCGCTGCAATGGGAATATCGGCCCGATGGATTGAGGGCACCGGCGCTGATTTGTGCCTTCAAGGGGTGGAACGACGCGGCGGATGCAGCCTCGAGCGCGATCACCTTCGTCGCCGGCGCGCTCGGTGCGCGCCGGTTCGCGACGATCGATCCCGAGGAGTTCTATGACTTCCAGAGCACCCGCCCGCACGTCAAGCTGATCGACGGGCACGCGCGGCGGATCGTCTGGCCCGAGGTCGAGCTGTTCGAGGCGCGGGTGCCGCGCGCTCCGCGCGACCTGGTGCTGATGGTGGGACACGAGCCGTCGTTCCGGTGGCGCACGTTCAGTCAGGTGATCACCGAGCTGGCCGAGGCGCTCGGCACCCAGCTCGTGGTCACGCTCGGGGCGCTGCTCGCCGACGTCCCGCACACGCGGCCGATCTCGGTCACCGGGATGGCCACCGACTCCGACCTGGTCGCCCGCCTGAACCTGAACCGCTCCTCGTATGAGGGACCGACCGGCATCGTCGGCGTGCTCCACGCGGCCTGCCAGGAGAGCGGCATGCCGTCGGCCAGCCTGTGGGCTGCCGTCCCCCACTACATCGCCGCCGCCCCCAATCCAAAGGCGGCGCTCGCGCTCGTGCGCAAACTCGAGGGGCTCGTGCAGGTCGCCGTCGACGCCTCGGACCTGGAGTCGGCCACCGCCGACTACGACCGCCAGGTCAACCTCGCGGTGCAGAGCGACCCCGACGTGCAGGCCTTCGTAGAGCGCCTCGAGCAGGCCGCCGAGCCTGAGCTGACCGAGGAGGAGGGCCCGCTGCCCTCCGGCGACACGATCGCGCGCGAGCTCCAGCGCTTCCTGCGCCAGCGCGGCGACGACGACCCCGACACCGCCCGCGGCTAGCCGCCGACGATTTGGGGCCGCCTACGGCGGCGTCCATGGGGCCGTTCCGCCGGGCGTCCGTGCCCGGCGGGGTGGTCGCGTTCACGCCGCCCGGCAGGGATGCCGGGCGTAACCGGCCCCATGGATGCCGCCGCAGGCGGCCCCTAACCCTCAGCCGCCGGACACACCAGCCGGTAGTCGCACACCGAGCAGGCGGCGAACGACGGCGTCGGCTCGAACCCCTGCGAGAGGATCCCGTCCGCGACCTCCATCGCCACCTCCTGGATCCACTCGAACCGGTCCACGCGGTCTTCGGGCACGGCCACCTTCTGGTCGTCGAGCACGTAGTAGTAGGCCTGCTGGGAGGCGTCGAGACTCCAGGCCTGCCGGGCGCCGACCGCATACAGCGACAGCTGGACATCGTCCACCAGCTGCGCCGCGCTCTTGGGCCGCCCGGTCTTGTAGTCGATCAGCTCGTACTCGCCGCCGGGCAGGCGGTCGACCCGATCGACCCGACCGCGCAGCAGATGCGGCCCGAGCTTGAACGAGAACGCGCGCTCGAACCACAGCGGCTCCGCCTCCGAGGACTGGAAGCGGTCGTGATAGCGACTCAACGCGGAAACGGCCTTGCCCCGGAGCTGGCGCTCCTCCTCGGACTCGCCGAAACCGCCGCGCCGCCAGCTGAAGTCGAGCAGCCCGAGCAGCTCGGCCAGCGAGCCCGAGACGCCGTCGCGAGCCGCGTGGAAGCGCTCGAGCACCTGGTGCACGACGATCCCGAACCGCTGGTGGATGGTCGGCTCCTGCGGGATCCGGAACACCCGGGCGAACTTGTACTTCAGGGGGCAGGTTCGGTAGGTGTCGATGTCCGAGGCCGACAGGACGACCCCGTCACCGCGCGTGGGCAGGAACGTCTCGACGGATGGGTCATCGCGCGCAGTCACGGCCGCAGCTCGCCGGCGCGCGTCGCGTTCGGCGTCCAGCAAGTAGTCATCCAGCGCCGAGGACGTGAAGATCTCGCGCTGCTCGGCCGAGACCGCCTGCAAAATTCTTGAGTTGACGTCGCGTACCGCCTCGGCCAGCGACTGGCCATCGGGCCGCTCGATCAGCGCCGCGAGCTTCAGGAGCTCCAGGTAGCGCACCACCGCGTGCGACACGTCCAGATCCGTATCCAGACGCAGCTCGGCCAACCGGCCCCCGGCGCGCATCGTGCCTTCCAGAACCTCATCGCGCAGCAGCCGGTAGGTCGAGTGGAGCGTCTCGGCCGGGCCGAACATCTCCTCCTCGCGGTCCTCCCACGCGCCGCTCACCGCGTTCCGCATCGTCTCGACCGCCGGCGCCGGACCGAGCGCGGAGCCTCGCTCGCCGACGGCCGGATACGCGAGCACGACCCGCCGGCGCGTCCGGGTGACCGCGATGTACAGCGCCTGGCGCAGAACCGGGGCCTGGGGCGCCGGCTCGTGCGGGGCGATCGCGGCCACGGCAGGCTCGGGGGCCGGCTCGACCAGCCCGGCGTGCAGCCCGAGCACGTACACGTGCTCGGCCTCGAGCGCGCCCGCCCCGTCGAGCGCGACGACCTGGACCGCCTGGGGTCCGAGCAGCTCCGGCTCCTCGTGCTCGCGCAGCCCGAAGTCGGCCACCGCGGCGATGTGGCGCGCGAACTCGCGCGGCGTGGCGTGCGGCGAGCGCCGCGCGTAGCCGGCGGCGAGCTCGCCGAATCGCGCCAGCGCCCGCAGCCGCTGCACCACGTCGGGCTGGGCGGCGAACAGCTGCTGGCGGCGCAGGCCCAGGCGGTCGATCAGGCGATGGACGTAGAGGTCGGGGCGGGTGCTGTCGATCCCGGCCATCCCGTCGCGATACAGCTTCAGGAACACACGGATGCGCTCGCGCGCCTCGGGGGGCACCTGCGGCGACTCCATCGCCGCCTCGAGTGCCGCGACCATGTCGAGCTTGCGCCGGCGCGCAATTTGGGTGCAGCGGGCGATGTCCACCGAGCGCAGTTCGACCGGCGGCCGCGCCAGCGCCCGCACCACGGCCGGGGCATCGGTCGGATCGGCCAGCAGCCGCAGCCAGGCCAGCACGTCGCGGATCTCAGCCCGCCGGAAGAAGGCGGTTTCTCCGACCAGCCGGTGGGCGACGGCGCGCTCCTCGAGCGCGACCGCCACCGCCTGCCCCTCGCGGGACACGTTCGGCACGAGCACCGAGATCTGGCCGGGGGCTACCCGCTCGGCCGCGACCAGCCGCTCGATGTCGGCCGCCACCGCTTGGGCCTGCGCGCGCTCGTTGGCGCAGCGCCAGAACGCGATCTCCCCCTCGACCGAGGTCGACTCGCACTCCACCCGAACGACCGCGCCCGCCGCCCGCAGGACCCGGCGCGGCACCCGCAGGCTGCAGTCCAGGGTGATGATCTCGGCCGAAAGAGCATTGAGATCGAGCAAGGGCGACCCCGCGGCCGGCCGCCCGGGGTCGGCGGCGACGGTCAGCCGCGCGCCGGCCAGCGCGCGCGTTAGCGTCGCGGCGGCGAGGTCGAGGTCGTGCCCGTCATCCACGAGCACGTGCTCGAACCCGCGCGAGACGACCGGCCGGTCGCGAACCACCCGCAGGGCGTCGCGGATCAGATCCCCTCCGTCTCGTGCGCCGACCTCGGCCAGCATCTCCTCGTGGACGCGATAGACCTCGGCGAACTCCTGCTCGACCCCGGGGTCATCGGTCGCCGCCGAGCCGTCCGCCTCCCCGTCCCAGTCACCCGCCAGCCGGGCGGCCCAGCGCGCATATTCCTGCGCCCCGATCAGGTGGGCCTTGAGCCGGTCGATGCGCCTGATGAACCCGGCCAGCAGCGCGTTGGCGCTGCCGCCGAAGTCGTGGCGCTCGATCGACAGCCGGTCGATGCGCTCGAGCAGCATCGCGAAGCGCTCGGCCGGGCCGAGCACCGGCTCGAGGGGGTCAACCTCCGCCCCGGAGCCCGCCCAGCACAGGATCAACGCGGCGAGCTCCACGGGCGAGCAGACGAACAGCTCGTCATATCCGGCCTCGAGATTCTGTTCCAGGCGAGCCCGCGAGGCGTCGGCCCGGGCGTCGGAAGCGGTCAGCAGCAGCATCCGCTCGGGCCGGCAGCCCCCCTCGACCAGCCGCAGGAAACGGGCCTCGATCGTCCGCGTCTTCCCGGTCCCGGCCGCCCCCAGGACGACCAGAGGCTCGTGATCACAGGTGACAGCTTCACGCTGAACGGGAAGCAACGGATCTAGGGTGAGCCCCACGTCTGACAGCATAGGTTCACAATGACCTCCACCCGTTCGGCACTTGATGCGGATTGGCTCGGCGTCTGCCAGCGCGCCGTGGGCGGGCTTGAGCGCATGCTGGCGAAGGTTCCGACGACCGCCGAGCGGGCGCTGGAGACGGGCACCCGAGGCAGCGGCGGCGACCGCACCCTCGAGATCGATCAGGGTGCCGAGCAGCTCGTTTTGGACCAGCTCGACGGGCTGGTCCAGGAGGGGTACCGCTTCATGGCCGTGTCCGAGGAACGAGGCGAGATCGACTACGGCGACGACGGCGTCCGCGTCGTCATCGACCCGATCGACGGCTCGCTGAACGCCAAGCGCGGCCTCCCCAGCTACGCGCTGTCGATCGCCGTTGCCGACGGGGAGACAATGGCCGACGTGGCGTTCGGGTTCGTGCACGACTTCGGGCCCTCGGAGCAATGGTGGGCGTGGCGCGGCCAGGGCGCCTGGCTGAACGGCGCCCCGCTGGATCCGGCGCTCGGCGAGCGCCGCGGACGCGACGGCCGGCTCGAGGTGCTGGGCATCGAATCCGCCGATCCACGCTGGATCCAGGGCTCGATCGACGCCCTGGTCGACACCGCGTTCCGCCTGCGCGCGCTCGGGACGATCGCGGCGTCGCTCTGCCAGGTGGCGGCCGCACGATTCGATGGTCTGGTGTCGCTGCGACGCTCCCGCGGCGTCGACGCCGCCGCCGGCCAGTTGATCGTCCGTGAGGCCGGCGGCCTGGTCAGCTTCCCCTGGTGCGACGGGCCGCTGAGCGCGCCCCTCACCGCGGAGCCGACCTCGCCCGTTATCGCGGCACGCAATCCGGACACCCTCAGCCAGCTCGAGAGGATCCCGGTTTGATCGACTGGGTCATCGCGCAGCGAATCGCCACCTTCGTCGGCGGTACCGGCGACGCTCCCGCGCCCACCGCCGACCTGACCGCGCTCGCCGCCGAGTCCGAGGCACGCGTCGTCGCCTACACCGGACTGCAGCCGGCGCGGCCGCTCCCGCCGCCCGAGGGCATCAGCCGCCGCGAGTGGGTGGCCAGCAACGTCGGCTCGATGCGACTGCTGCTCGACCCGGTGCTCAAGCGCGCGAGCGACAACCTGGGCACGCTCAAGCCGGCGATGGAGATCGGCATGGGGATCGTGCTGAGCACCGAGGTGGGCGTGGTGCTCGGGTACCTGGCCCAGCGCGTGCTCGGCCAGTACGAGCTGGTGCTGCTCGACGAGGCCGTCGAGGACAGGCCCCCGCGGCTGTTGTTCGTGCTCCCGAACCTCGGTCAGGCGGTCCAGGCCTTCGGTGCCGAGGAGGACCAGTTCATGACCTGGGTGGCGCTGCATGAGGTCACCCACGCCGTGCAGTTCGCCGGCGTGCCGTGGCTGCACCCCCACGTCGCCGGGCTGGTCCGTGAGCTGCTGAAGAGCGCCGAGGTCCGCCTCGAGGCGCCGCGGAAGCTCAGCGTCCCGAGCACCGAGGAGGTCAAGCGCGTCCTCGGGCACCTGCGCAACGGCGATCTCATATCGATCGTCACAACCACGCCCGAGCGCGAGACGCTGGATCGCGTGCAGGCGGTGATGGCGGTCATCGAGGGGCATGCCGAGCACGTGATGGATGCGGTGGCGCCCGATCTGCTCCCCTCGCTCCCCAAGCTGCGCGCAGCCCTGGATCGCCGGCGCCGCTCACAATCGGGACTCTCGCGGCTGGTCGCGAAGTTGCTCGGACTCGAGCTCAAGCTCCGCCAGTACGAGCAGGGCAAGTTCTTCTGCGACGCGATCGTGCGCGAGCGTGGCGTGGCCGCACTGCACCACCTGTGGTCCTCGCCCGAGGTGCTCCCTACGCTCGCCGAGCTGCGCGACCCCGACGCCTGGCTGGAGCGAACGATGCCGCGTCAGCTCCGGAAGACCAGCTCCTCTTCTCCGGACGCCGCGGCCTAACCGGGCGCCCTCCGGGCTTGACCGGGCGCCCTCGAGGCGCGTTCACGACTTTTTCATTCGAGGTGGCTGTAACGACCGCTAACCTTTCGGTGTACAAACACACGTTCGATCATTCCGAGAGATCTAAGCGGAGTTAGGCCAAGACTATGTCCACTAGCACCCCAGGCGCCCAGAAGCCCACCACCAGCGCAAGCACCACTCGACGGAAGCCGGCCAGCGCCGGCACCCGCACGACCAGGAGCACCGCACGGAGCAGCCGGACCACCGCCGGCTCGCGGCGGACGAACGCCCGCGCAACGTCCTCAACTCAGCCCAAGACCCGCACCGCGCAGGCGCAGGTCATCGCCGAGCGGGCGGTCCTCGTGCCGGTCGGCGCGAGCCTGCTGGCGAGCGACAACCTGGTCTCGACCGTCAAGGGCCTGGCGTCCAAGTACAGCACCCGCTCGAACCTCGAGCGCGAGCTCAAGCGCTACGAGCGTCGCGGCGCGACGGCCAGGAACCGGTTTGAGCGGCAGGTCCGCCGGGCACGTACGAAGTTTGAGCGGGAGCTCCGTCAGCGGCGCAGCCTCGTCGAGAAGACAATGCGTCAGAATCGACGTCGGCTGAATCGTGAGATAAGCTCAGTACGCAAGGACTTCGAGAAGCAGTCGGGCGCGGTAGGCGCTCGGGTTGAGCGACTCGTAAGTAACGCGCAGGGCATCATCGGCTCCTAGCCGAAAAGCTTCCCCCGCCGGGCGCCCAAGGAGAGCGCCGTCGGGCGGGACAGGTTCGCCGGCCTCATATCCTCGCCGGCGAATGCAGCACCCTCTCCTCCCTCAACCGCCGGGCCGTCACGCAAGTGGCGGCCCGTCGGTCTTTAAGGACTAGCGGGCCGCGAGGCCGAAGGCCTCGTCGGTACGGCCCGCGAAATTAATCATCTGCCCGCGCGTGACCGTTCTCACACAAGCCCAGACGGCGTGCGCCGCTGCCTACAATCAAACCCATGCCTACTAGAGACCAAGTAATCGACTCCCTCCGTTCCGTCATCGACCCTGAGCTCCGGCGCGACATCGTCGAGCTCGAGATGGTCCGGTCGGTCGACGTGCACGAGAACGGCGTGGTCGACGTGATGGTCTCGCTGACGACGCCGGGCTGCCCGATCCGCGACCACTTCCAGACCGGCGTCAACAGCGCGATCCGCAAGCTCGAGGGCGTGACCGGCGTCAACATCAGCTTCGACGTGCTGTCCGACAACGAGAAGCAGGCGCTCGGGCGCAAGCTCGGCCGGGGCACGCTCCCGGAGGGCGCACTGGCGCAGGTCAAGAACGTGATCTGCGTGGGCTCGGGCAAGGGTGGCGTCGGAAAGTCGAGCGTGACCGCCAACCTGGCCGCTGCGCTCACCGCCGACGGCAAGCGGGTCGGCGTACTCGACGCCGATGTGTGGGGTTACTCACAGCCGCGCATGCTCGGGCTCGGCAATCAGCGCCCGCACGTCAACGCCGAGCGCAAGATTCTCCCGCTCAGCGCCGCCGACGGGATCAGCGTGATGTCGATCGGCTTCTTCGTCGAGGAGGACGCCGCCGTGGTGTGGCGCGGGCCGATGCTCCACAAGGCGCTCCAGCAGTTCCTCGAGGACGTCGAATGGGGCGAGCTCGACTACCTGCTGATAGACCTGCCACCCGGTACCGGCGACGTCTCGATGACGCTGGCTCAGCTGCTCCCGCAAGCGAAGTTCGTGATCGTGACCACGCCCCAGCCGGTGGCGCAGAAGGTGGCCCGGCGCTCGGCGGAGATGGCGACCAAGCTCAAGCTCGAGATCGCGGGCGTGATCGAGAACATGTCCGGCTTTGTGGCGCCGAACGGCGAGCGCTATCAGCTGTTCGGCGAGGGCGGCGGCCAGCTGCTGGCCGAGGAGCTCGAGGTGCCGCTACTCGGCAAGGTTCCGCTGACGATGCCCCTGCGCGAGCAGTCCGACGCCGGCATCCCGGTGGTCATCTCAGACCCCGACGATCCGGCCTCCCAGGCGCTGGCGCACGCTGCGCGCGGCCTGATCGCGCTCTCGCCGGTCGAGCTGCCGGTCATGCAGATGCCGGCGCCGGCGGCCGCGCCCAAGCCGGTGGGCATGTCGCTACCGATGGCCTAGGCGCGCTGTCCGGCTCTAGCTTTTCGCGTAGTAGTCGGCGTTGAGCTTCGCGTAGTGCTGCCACTCGTCGGGCAGCTGGTCCTCGGCGAAGCAGGCGTCCACCGGGCAGGCTTCGACGCAGGCGTCGCAGTCGATGCACTCTTCGGGGTCGATGTAGAGCATCGGCACGTCGTCGTAGTCCGGCTCATCGGGGGTGGGGTGGATGCAGTCGACCGGGCAGACCTCGACGCACGAGTTGTCCTTCGTGCCGATGCAGGGCTCGGCGATCACGTAGGCCATGAAATTGCTGGTTTCCTCGTCAGGTTTACGGAGACAGTCGGGGCGATTCTACGGATGAGTCGCGGACGAGCGCCTCTAGGCTCGGTCACAGAGTCCCTGCGTTGAGCAATAGACGTGCGAATGGACGTAGCACCGCGTAATCGCGACCACTGGACCGACGCCGCGCTGCTTTCGGCGATCGCCGGGCGCGATGGCCCGGCCTTTGCCGTGTTCTACCGCCGCCACGTTGCGACGGTACTCGCGTACCTGATGCGCGAGACGCGCGACCCGGAGGCCTCCGCCGACCTGGCCGCCGAGGTGTTCGCGGCCGTGCTGCTCGCGGCGGGCAAGTACGTCGCGCAGAGCGAGTCAGCCACCCCCTGGGTGGTAGGGATCGCCCGGAACAAGCTGCTGATGAGCCTCCGCCGGGGACGGGTCGAAGCGCGTGCTCGCCGCCGCCTCGGGTTCGAAGCGGTGGCGCTCGACGACGGCGACCTGCAGCGGATCGCCGAGGTGGCCACGAGCGGCTCGGGCCCGCTTCTGCGGCTGGTCGAAGACCTGCCGCCGGATGAGCGGCTTGCCGTGCGCTCGCGGGTGCTGGACGAGCGTCCGTACCGGGAGATCGCCACCGAGCTGCGGTGCTCGGAGATGGTGATCCGTAAGCGAGTCAGCCGAGGCCTGGCCCGGATGCGCGACCAGCTCGAGGAGACAGAATCGGCATGAGCGACTACCTGGATCAGGTCGAGGCGCAGCTCGCGGAGCTCACCGACCGCGGAGCCCATCGGCGGCTGCGCGCGCGCCGCCCCGGCCTGGGAGGCGCCGGAACCTCCTCGGGCGGCCCGCGCCCCCCGCGCCGGCGCACGGAGGTGCTCGCCTTCCTGTCCGCGGCGGCGGTGGCGGCGGCGGTGGTGGCGATCGTCGTCCTGAACGTCGGGACGAGCAAGCCGCAGCGCACATCGGCGCCGGCGACCGCGAGCGCAAAGCACTCGGCTCCCCAGGCCAAGACCACGCCGCCAACCGCCACGATCACCCAGAAGATCACCTCGACCGCCTCGCCATCCCCGAGTCAGGCCGCCAGCCTCTATCCGCAATCGTTCACCGCGATCAGCGAGCTCACCTGGTGGCTGCTGGGGGAGGCACCGTGTTCGCTCGTCGGCCAGCAACCACCCTGCGGCGCGATCTTGCGCACGACCGACGGCGGTCGCACATTCAGTGCGCTCGAGGCTCCACGCGCGTCGCTCGCGAATGACTTATCGCAGTCCGGCTACTCGCAGATCCGCTTTGCCGACCTCACGAACGGATTCGCCTATGGCCCGGATCTCTACGCCACCCACGACGGAGGGACGACCTGGCAACCGGTCGACCTCGGCGGCGATGTGTCGGACCTCGCGATCTCGGACGGAGAGGTGTACGCGATCGTCAGCCCTCCGCCCGGGAGCGCCGGCCGGCTCATGCGCTCCCCGGTCGGCCAGGACCAGTGGACTCCGGTCACGGCAGCGGGACGGGTTTCAGGCGGTCTCTGGGTGCTCGGTCAGGAGGTGCTCGCGCAATCGGCAAGCGGCCCGGGGTACGGCCCCGACCTGGTCGTATCGACCGACGGCGGCGCGAGTTTTGCCAGCGTCCCCGCCCCCTCCCCGGGGCTCCCCTGCGCCTTGGAGGCCCAGTCCCCGCCCATCATCTGGGCGCAGTGCGCCACCGGCACCGAGAGCGGGGTCTGGCGCTCGACCGACTACGGCAAGAACTTCGTCACCGCCCACGGGTCCGGCCTGCCGCCGCTGCCGAATTCCGCCGTGTTCGCCGCGGCCTCGGACAGCACCGCGGTAGTCGGCTACCAGCAGCTCTACCGGACCTCGGACGCGGGCGCCACGTGGATGCCAACCGGCCCATCTGGGATCTCGCGATGGACCTATATCGGGTTCACCGACTCAACCCACGGGGTCGCGCTTGGGTACGTCGGCTCGGTTTCGCAGGCCAATCAGCGGCTCTACTACACCACCGACGGTGGCCAGAGCTACCACCTCGTGCCGGTGCATTGAAAGCACGGGGTGGACGGTGCAGCGGGTGCCCTGCCGATAGGTCCACGCGATCACACGGCGGACACTTTGGGCACCCGACTGCCCGCAGTCAATAAACGTGAACCGGGGTCGGGTACTCGCGTGCCGGAAACGTCTACACCGGAGCCGTGCGGTCCGCCCACGGCAGCGCCGTCTCGAGCTGACCGGCGAGGCTGAGCAGCACCTCCTCACGCGCCGGCGGGCCGATCAGCTGGACCGCGGTGGGGAGCCCGTCTTCGCCCTGGTACAGCGGAAGCGAGACCGCCGGCAGGCCGGTGATGTTGACGATCGCCGTGAACGGCGTGAAGTACCCCGACTTGCGGAAGTCGGCCATCGGATCGGCGCCGAAGCCCGTCATCTCGCCAACGCGCACCGGGCGGTCGGCCAGGGTCGGCGTCAGCACCACGTCGTACTCGGCCAGCGAGGCGACGATCGACCGAGCCGCGGATTCGATTCGGCCCTGCGCGGCCAGATACTTGATCGTGCCCTGGGTGCGGGCGTGCTCGTAGAGCGCCCAGGTGAGCGGTTCCACGTCGTCGGATGTGGGCTCGCGACCGGCGATCTGGCCGCCGAGCCAGGTGGTGAGGGAGACGAGCGGTCCGAACAACCGCATGAACTCGGGCAGCACGTCCAAACCGACCCACGGCGGCTCGATCTCCCGAACGTCGTGTCCGAGCGACTCGAGCAGCGTCGCCGCGTCACGGACCGCCCGCTCGGACACGGGATCGACGGTGGCGTCGGCGAGCGGCGGGGTCAGGGTCACGCCGACCCGCAGCTGCCCGGGGTCCACCTGGGCGAGCGCGCTGTAGCCGGCCGCCGGCGGAGGCGGCGCCCAGGTGGCGTCGCCGGGCTCGGGCCCGTTCAGCACGTCGAGCAACGCGGCGGTGTCCTCGATCGTCCGGGTGAGCGCGCCGTCGGAGACCAGGAAGCTTTGCCCGCTGTCGGGTCCGACCGACACCCGTCCCCGCGCCGGCTTGAGACCGACCAGCCCGCAGCAGGCGGCGGGGATCCGGATCGAGCCGCCGCCGTCGTTTCCGTGCGCGACGGGGACCATCCCGGCGGCGACGGCCGCCGCCGAGCCGCCGCTCGATCCGCCGGGGGTCCGCTCCGGATCCCACGGGTTCCGCGTCGGCCCGAAGCGGCGCGGCTCGGTCGTGGGCAGCGGACCCATCTCCGGCATCGAGGTCTTGCCGACGATTACGAAGCCCGCCTCGCGCAGCCGCCGGACGAGGTACGCGTCGTGGTCGGGGACGAAGTCGCCGAACAGATCGCTGCCCATGGTCAGCGGCATGCCCGCCACCGGTCGGTTGTCCTTGACGGCGATGGGCACGCCGGCGAACGGGCGGGGGTCGCCGGGACGGATGGCCTCCGCCGTCGCCAGGGCCGAATCGTGGGCGACGTGGGTGAACGCGTTGATCGTCGGCTGCAGCTCGTCGATCCGTCTCAGGGAGGCCTCGACCAGCTCGCGGGACGACAGATCGCCGGCGCGCAGCAGCGCGGCGAGCTCGGTGGCTGGGCGCAGAAGCAGCTCTGACACGGGCGAGCGAAGGCTATCCACGTATGCCGCCCGGCGCGTGAGTCGCATGGCTCCTGCGATAGCTACGCTGTCGAAGCATCAGCCGCCCGGCGAGGAGTCCGCCGGGAGCGTTTTCTTGCCCGCCCCCACTCGGAGACGCCCCATGACCGCCACCGCCGAAGTTCAGTCAGGCCTCGAAGGCGTCGTCGCCTTCGCCACCGAAATCGCGGAGCCCGACCGCGCCGGGGGCGCCCTGCGCTATCGCGGCGTGGACATCGAGGAGCTCGTCGGGAACGTGCCGTTCGAGCAGGTGTGGGGGCTGCTCGTGGACGGCCACCTGCTGCCCGGGATGCCCCCCGCCGAGCCGCACCCGCTGATCGTCCGTTCCGGGGATCCCCGGGTCGACGTGCAGTCGGCGCTGGCGATGCTGGCGCCCCAGTGGGGGTTCGGCCAGCTGATCGACATCTCCGACGAGGAGGCGCGCGACAACCTGGCCCGCGCCTCGGTGATGGCGCTGTCGTTCGTCGCCCAGTCCGCGCGAGGGATCGGCCAGCCGCCGGTGTCCCAGCGGGAGATCGACAAGGCCAAGTCGATCCCCGAGCGCTTTCTGATCCGCTGGCGCGGCGAGGCCGATCCTCGCCACGTGGAGGCGATCGACGCTTACTGGATCTCGGCCGCCGAGCACGGCATGAACGCCTCGACCTTCACCGTGCGCGTGGTGGCTTCGACCGGCGCGGACGTGGCCGCCGCGCTGTCGGCCGGGGTCGGAGCCCTATCGGGCCCGCTCCACGGCGGCGCCCCGTCGCGCGTGCTCAAGATGCTCGACGACGTCGCGGCCTCCGGTGACGCGGAGCGCTATGTGAAGGACCTGCTCGACCGTGGAGAACGCTTGATGGGCTTCGGCCACCGGGTTTACCGCGCCGAGGATCCCCGCGCCCGCGTGCTGCGGCGCACCGCGCGCAAGCTGGGCGCCCCGCGGGTCGAAGTGGCCGAGGCGCTGGAGGAGGCCGCCCTGGCCGAGCTCCAGGCCCGCCGGCCCGACCGCGTCCTGGCCACCAACGTGGAGTTCTGGTCGGCCGTCGTGCTCGACTTCGCCGACGTCCCGTCCGAGCTGTTCACACCGCTGTTCACCTGCGCGCGCACCGCCGGCTGGTCCGCGCACATCCTCGAGCAGAAGCGGGAGGGTCGGCTGATCCGGCCGACGGCCAAGTACGTGGGCCCACCCCCGCGCCCGCTCTCAGATCTGCAGGACTGATCCGGCCGCCCAGGCCCAGGACTGACCGGGTCGCTCAGGCCCCGCCTCCACGCCACAGCTAACCCAACCGCCAAGGCCGGCACTCGTATGCTGGGGCCACGGTGGGCGGGCCACGAACATCTGTCGACCGTCAGCTCGAGCCCGAGGCGCTCGGCGATCACATCGATCGGCTGTATCGCGCGGCATGGAGCCTCTGTGGCTCGCGCGAGGAGGCCGAGGACCTCGTGCAGGAGACCTTTGAGCGGGTGCTCCGCCGCCCTCGCTTCCTGCGCTCCGAGGACGACCTCGGCTACCTGTTGCGCGCGCTGCGCAACACGTTCTTCAGTCGTCGTCGTGCGGCGGCTCGGCGCCCGCAGACCGTTCCCCTGCCGGACGACGTCGAGCTGCTCGCGGACCGGACCGCGCCGCCCGCCGATGCCCGGCTCGAGTCGGCCGAGCTATACGCGGCGATCTCGCGACTCCCCGACGACTTCCGGGACGCGCTGGTCGCGATCGACGTGGCTGGCCTGTCTTACCGCGAAGCCGCCCGCGCGCTGCGGACCCGCGAGGCCACGATCACCACCCGCCTCCACCGCGCCCGCCAGCGGGTGGCCCGCGAGCTGGTCAGTGATCCGCCGGGACCCTCCACGCCGCGAGCATCTGCAGCTCCGAGGCCTTGACCCCGCTCCCAGACAGAACGCACGCGTCGCCCGCGCGGCGCCAGGTCACGATCAGGCGCCCATTCAGGGTCAGGGTTCGCATCGCGGTGCCGTCCAGCCAGGTCTCCGGGGCAGCAGGCCCGGTCAGCGTCGGCGTGCCGACGATCGTGTAGGCGATCCACTGCTTGCCCCGCGCGTAGTACACCGTGACGGCCGTCCGCCCCTTCAGGTGATCGATCCGCTCGCCCATGGCGCGCCACTGCAGGCGCGACGACGCCCAGTTGGGGAAGTACACCTCGCCCACGCTTTCGTTGAGCCGCGCCGTCGGGTTGGACGGGTCGGGCGCGGGCGCGGGCCGGTTGGGAGTGAGCGTGGCCAGCGCCGCCGCTTCGGACACCGACGGCGAACCGAGGGTGCCGGAGGGCAGAATCAGGACGAGCGCCAGCGCGATGGCCGCGAGCGCGCCGGCGAAGCCTCCGCCGTAGACGATCCGCCGGCGCGCCGCCGTGCCCCGGCTGGGACGGGCGGCCTCAACCCTGGCCCGCAGGGCAGCGGGGGCTCGGTCGGTGCTCCGCGCCTGCGCCAGCGCGGCCAGCAGCCGGCGCTCGCGCTCGTAGGCCGCGCTCAGCTCAGGCGAGGCAGAAATCCGCGCCTCGACCTCGGCTCGGCGGGAGGGATCGAGGGTGCCGTCCGCGAGCGCCGAGAGCTCGGCCAGCTCGCGGTCGGTCGGCTTGCTGTTATCCGCGCCGGTCGCCATGTCCCAAGATGCTGAAGGGTGGTGTGGAAACCATCAGCTTAAAGACGCCCGGGGCCCTCGCTACCTTCCCGGCGTCCAGGACCAATGGCGTCGGCGCCTTACGGCGACGCCTCAGGCCCCCCGATACGGCCCGGCCAGGTACTCGGAAAGCATCCGCGTCGCGCTGAAACGCGGCGCCAGGGTCTTCAGCGAGGCGCGGACTCGGGCCATCCAGGCGGGCGGCGGGCCGTCGCCGTCGCGCCCGTAGAAGGCCGGTAGTACCTCATCGTCGAGAGCCTCATGGAGCGCTGCGGCGTCTCGCTCGTCCTGCGCGTGATGGTCGGCGTCGACCTCGCCCGGCAACCCCCAGCCGTTCTCGCCGTCGTAGCCCTCGGCCCACCACCCGTCGAGGACGCTCAGCTGCAGGCCGCCGTTGATCACCGATTTCATCCCGCTCGTGCCGCTCGCCTCCAGCGGTGGCCGCGGCACGTTCAGCCACACGTCGCAACCGCGGACCAGCCAGCTGGCGGTGGCCAGGTCATAGTCGTCCAGGAACACCACGCGCTGGCCGACGATCCGCGCCTGCTTCATGCCGAACAGGCGCTGCAGCACGCGCTTGGCTTCTTCGTCGCGCGGATGGGCCTTGCCGGCCAGCACCACCTGGACCGGGCAATCGCCGCCGAGGAGAGCGAGCGTCCATTCAGGGTCACGGGTCAGCAGATCCAGGCGCTTGTAGGTCGCCACCCGCCGCGCGAAGCCGATCGTGAGCACGTCGGCGTCGAACGTCTCGGCGGCCGCGCGCACGTACTCGGAGACGTCGCCGCGGAGCAGGCGCTCGGTGGTGCTGCGCTCGCGTACGGCATCCACGAGCTCGGCCCGCTGGTCCCGGCGGGCCTTCCAGAGCTCGGCATCGGAGATCCGGTCGATCGCCGCCCAGGTTTCGGCGTCGCCCGCGCGGGTCATCCATCCCTCGCCCAGGTGGCGGTCGAACAGCTCGCGCATCGGCGTCCCGATCCAGGTCGGGACGTGGACACCGTTGGTGACGTGGCCGATCGGGACGTCTTCCTCGCCCAACTCCGGCCACAGCGAGTGCCACATCTCGCGCGCCACGTCGCCGTGGCGGCGGCTGACCCCGTTGGCGGCGCGGCTCATGCGCAAGGCGGCCTGCGTGACGCCGAACGGCTCGTTCTCGTTCTCCGGATGCGTGCGCCCGAGCGCCATCACCTCCTCGGCGGGCACGCCGAGCTGACCGGTCAGGCGGCCGATCGCTTCGTGCACCTGCTCTGGTGTGTACGTGTCGTTCCCAGCCGGCACCGGCGTGTGGGTGGTGAACACGGTTCGCTCGCGGGCCCCGGCGATGCCGGTGGCGAGCGACTCGCCGGAGTGCAGCTCCTGGGCCGCGAGCTGTACGGGGGCGAGCGCGGCGTGACCCTCGTTGAGGTGGATCACACCCGGCTCGATCCCGAGCGCGTTCAACGCGCGCACCCCGCCGGCCCCGAGCAGGACGTACTGGGCGAGGCGGATCTGCTCGTCGGATTCGTAAAGCCGCCCGGTGTACCAGCGCTCGACCGGGCCATTGCCGGGGATGTCGGTGTCGAGCAGGAACAGCGGCACCCGACCGACGTCGACCCGCCAGATCTGGGCGGTCACGTCCGCGTCGTAGATCGGGACCTCGATGGTCAGAGGGACTTCCCCCGGCCCGGTCACCAGCGCGGCGGGCAGCCGTTGGGGATCGGTGTCGATCCAGTACTCGTGTTGCCAGCCGCCCGCGTCGATCCGCTGGCGGAAGTAGCCGCGGCGGTACATGAGCCCGATCGCCACCAACGGGACAGCGCAGTCGGAAGCCTCCTTGAGCAGGTCGCCGGCCAGGGCCCCGAGACCGCCCGAGTAGATCGGCAGCGAGACGTGGATGCCGTATTCGGCGCAGAAGAACGCCACCGGTCGCGCCGGATCGATCGACGGGTACGGGGGGCGCTCCAGATCGGCCCTCACCTGAGCCTCGACGGCCGCGATCCGGTCGAGCAGCGCGCCGTCGGAGGCGGCCCGCTGGAGCGTGGCGGCGGATGTCTCCTGGAGCAGGCGGACCGGGTTC
>Ga0335073_10003609_pt1 | contig 21593 bp, 19 predicted proteins | sample Lox_Sample_22_FD_207093 | JGI IMG/M metagenome (GOLD analysis project Ga0335073, IMG submission 207093) | Soil microbial communities from Loxahatchee National Wildlife Refuge, Florida, United States - Lox_Sample_2.2 | ecosystem: Environmental > Terrestrial > Soil > Wetlands | place: USA...
GCCGGGAGGGCCGGTTCGGCCAGTGCCTCGGCGGCGGCGGCTGGATCCTCGGCTACATGATCAACGGCACCCAGGCGGAGTACGTCCGCACGCCATTCGCGGACACGTCCCTGTACAAGGTCCCCGCGGACGTGAGCGACGAGGAAATCCTCATGCTCGCCGACATCCTGCCCACCAGCTACGAGGTCGGAGTGCTCAACGGGCGGGTCCAGCCAGGCGACACCGTGGCGATCGTGGGCTCCGGCCCGATCGGCCTGTCGGCGGTCCTGGGGGCGCGGATGTTCTCTCCCCGCCACGTGGTCGCGATCGACCTGGCGGACGCCAGGCTGGAGGCGGCCAAGGCCTTCGGCGCGGACCTGACCGTGAACAACGGCCGCGCGGACGCCGTCCAGTTCGTCCGCGAGATCACCGACGGGCTCGGCGCGGACGTGGCCATCGAGGCGGTCGGCGTGCCGCCCACCTTCGAACTGTGCACGCAACTGGTCCGGCCCGGCGGCCGGGTGGCGAACATCGGCGTGCACGGCGCGCCCGCCACCTTGCACCTGGAGTCGCTGTGGATCAAGGACATCACGATCACGACCGGCCTGGTGGACACCTATTCCACGCCGACGCTGCTGAGCCTGGTCGCGGCGCGGCAGATCGAGGCGTCGCGGTTCGTCACGCACCGCTTCGCGCTCGACGAGATCCTGCCGGCCTACGACGTCTTCGCCAACGCGGCCGACACCGGCGCGATCAAGGTGGTGATGAGCCGCTGAGTCACCAGCCGGCGCGCATGCCGTAGGGGAACGCGGCCCCGATCGCCTCGATCCGCCGGATCAGGCCGCCGGCCACCTTGAACAGCTCCCAGATCAGCATGCTGTTGGGCGCGGCGATGGGCGAGTCGAAGCCCGCGTCGCGTACCTTCCCCGGATGGTCGAAGAAGCAGCAGACGAGCACGAGGCCGCGTTCGGTGTCGACGGCCACGAAGCGCCGGTCACGGATGTCCTCGATGTAGCGGAAGGCGAGCGTGCGGATCTGCGCGCGGACGCCGAGCCCGAGCCCGCCTAGCCCGCCGCTGCTGACGAACGTCTCAGGGAACCCGTCGGCGCCGGGGTTCAGGACTGTCTGCAGGCCGTTCTCGATCCGCACGCAGTCGTCGGCGGCCGGGATGAGGCCGGCGTCGTCGCGGGAAACGCCGTCCAGGTAGCCGTTGGCGGCCCGCACCAGGTCCTCGCGGGTGCCGCAGTCGGCCGGCGCCAGGATCTCCGCCATCGCCGCGCTGGGTTCGAGCAGCCGGCCGGGGAACGTCGTCCGGCCGAACGGCCCGCGGCGCACCACCAGCGTCTCGATCTCGCTGATGGCCTTGCCGGTCGTCTTCAGCCGGACGCCGAGCAGCGCGTCCGCGCCGTCCGCGCCGCCTTCGGTGATCATCCCCCAGCCGGCCACGCTGCCCGCGGTCCCGCCAGGCCCGTACGCCTCTTCGCTGACCGTCACCACGCGGCTGTCAGCGGCCCAGGTCGCCGTCGCCCACAGCCCGGCGCCGATCGCGATGGGCTGGCCGTTCTCGGTGAACCTCACGTCGGCCGCCAGCGGCAGCCGGCCGGGGTCGCCGGCCGCCAGCGCGGTGTAGTAGTCGCCGAGCAGGTCCGCCAGCCCGCCGCCTCTTGCTGTTATCACTCTGTCGTCACCGCCCCTCCGCCGCCGCCCACCGGTATCCGTACGGGAACCAGGCGATGATCGCCTCGATGTGCCTGATCAGCCCGCCCCGCACCTTGAAGACCTCCCAGGCCGGCATGCTGTTCGGTCCTATGAATGGCGCACGGCCCTGCCAGCCGCGTACCGCGCCCGGGTGGTCGAAGAAGAACCGGACCATGACAAGCCCGCGCGACGGGTCGGTGAGGTACATGCCGCGGTCCCGCGCCGCGGCGATGTGCCTGGTGACGCCTTCGCGGACCTGCTGCGCGACGCTCATCGCGGTCGCGGGGTTGGGCGCCCGGCCGGGCAGCGGCCCGTCGGTCCGCAGGACCGTCTGGACGCCGTTCTCGATCCGCGGGCAGTCATCGGCCACGGGGATGAGGCCGGCGTCGCCGGACGAGACGCCGTCGAGGTAACCGTCCGCCGCCCGGCGGAGCTCGGCCACGCTGGGGCGTTCGCCCTCGTCAACCAGGTCAAGCAGCCCCGGCGTCGGGCCTGCGAGCCGCCGCGCGTCCAGCAGCCCGCTGCCGCTGAAGGTGGAGCTCATGTCGTTGAACCGCACGACGAACGTGTCGATCTCGTCGATGAGGCCCTCGTCGTCCACCTTCAGCCAGACCCCGAGGATCGCGTCATGGCCCGCCTCGGTCACCATGCCCCAGGTCGCGATCTGGCCGGCCGGGCCGTCCAGCACCGTCACCGCCCGGGTGCGGGCCGCGCCGGTGGCCGTCGCCCACAGCCCCTGTCCCAGCCGCAGGCGCTGGCCGTTCTCGGTGAAGGTCACGCCGCGGGCGATCGGCAGCCGCGGGTGACCGCCCGACGGCAGCAGCTCGAAATAGCGGTCGGCATAGGAGTCGAGGTACGCGCGGCGCTCCTGCAGGTCCTGGCTCACCTCCCCCACGTATCTCCGTCCGCGTGAGGTGTCAAGGCTCGGTAGGCTCGGCACCCACTGCAACCGGAAGTCAGGTGGGCAAGATCAGCAACGGCATTCTCTTCACGGGCGGTTCGGTCTTCGACGGCACCGGCTTCCTCGAACAAGGGACGCACGTCCTCGTCGCGGACGGGAGGATCAGCGCCGTCGGGACGGACGTCGAGCCGGGCACGGCTGACATCGTCGACCTCGACGGCGGCACGCTGCTGCCGGGCTTCATCGACGCGCACGCGCATCCGGTCTCCGGCGGCCTGCAACTTCTCGGGTGCGACCTGACGGAAGGCAGCGATTCAGCCGCCGCCTACCTGGACATCGTCGCGCGCTATGCGGCGGCGAACCCCGGCCTGGAGTGGATCATCGGCAGCGGGTGGGGGCTGCCCGCGTTCCCCGGCGGGATCCCCACGAGGCAGGCGCTGGACAGCGTCGTTCCCGGCCGGCCGGTGTTCTTGTACAACCGCGACCATCATGGCGCGTGGGCCAACAGCAAGGCCCTGGAGCTGGCGGGCATCGACCGCCGCACACCGGATCCGGCCGACGGCAGGATCGAGCGGGACGCCGGCGGCGAGCCCGTCGGCATGCTGCAAGAAGGCGCGATGAAGCTGGTGAGCCGGCTGCTGCCGGAGATCACCGGCGAGGACAAGTACCGGGGGCTGCTCGCCGCCCAGGACTACCTGCTGTCGATCGGCGTCACCGGCTGGCAGGACGCCATCGTCGGGCCCGGCTACGCCTCCATTGACGACACGACGGACGCGTACCTGCGCGCGGCGGCGGCCGGCACGCTGATCGCGGACGTTGTCGGAGCGCAGTGGTGGCAGCGGGACCAGGGCCTGGAGCAGCTCGAGGGGCTGCTCCGCTACCGGCAGCACAACGCGGCCGGGCGATTCAGGCCGACCAGCGTGAAGATGATGCTCGACGGCATCGTGGAGAACCACACCGCCGCGATGCTCGCCCCTTACCTCGATCATGACGGCTGCGCGACCGGGAACTCCGGGCTGGACTTCATCGACCCAGGCGAGCTCCCCCGCTACGTGACCGCCCTCGACCAGGCGGGCTTCCAGGTGCACTTCCACGCGCTGGGCGACCGGGCGGTCCGCAACGCGCTCAACGCCGTCGAGGCCGCCCGCGCGGCCCGGCCTGGCAGTCCCAGGGAAACCTGGATCCGGCACCACCTCGCGCACCTGCAAGTCGTCCACCCCGACGACATCCCCCGGTTCGCCGCGCTTGGCGCGACTGCGAACCTGCAGATGCTGTGGGCGATGAACGAGCCGCAGATGACCGAGCTGACGATCCCCTTCCTCGGTGCCGCGCGAGCCACCTGGCAGTACCCGTTCGCGAAGCTCGCCGCCTCGGGCGCGCATCTGGCCGGCGGCAGCGACTGGCCCGTGAGCAGCCCGAACCCGCTGCTCGCGATCCACGTGGCGGTCAATCGCGCGCTGCCGGCGACCGCCGGCGATCCCTTCCTGCCGCCGCAGGCGATCACCCGGCGGACGGCCCTCGCCGCTTACACGTCGGGCACCGCGCGGATCAACGGCGTGGCGGCCTCGGCCGGGTCGATCAAGGCCGGCTACGACGCGAGCCTCGCCGTCACCGACGCCGACCTCGCCACGATCCCCGACGCCGAGATCTGCCGGGCGTCCGTCACCCAGACCTGGGTCCGGGGCGAGCTCGCCTACGGGTAGCCGCGGATTCTGTCAGGCCGTCGCGGCCGCCGCCGCGCGCCCGGCGATCCGGCCGGAGAACAGGCAGCCGCCGAGGAACGTGCCCTCCAGCGACCGGTAGCCGTGCATCCCGCCGAGCGTCTTGCGGGTGAGCACGTGCAGCCGGACGGCGATCAGCGGCCCGGCTGCCGGGTCGAGCAGCGCGTGCGGCCGAGCGACCCGGATCAGCCGGTCCCCGATGTACCGCCGCGCGCCTCGCACCGCCATCAGCTGCGAGTCCTTTCCGAACGAGCGCGTGGCGTCTGCGTCCCGCGTGGTTATCTCGTGCTCGATGCTGTCCGCGTCCAGGTGCGGGTCGCCGCCGGTGAGCTTGTTCATCTGGCTGACCAGCTCGGGCAGCGTCCCGGCGGTCACGAAGTCCTCGCCTCGGTCGAGGAACGCCTGCACCGGCCCCGGCACCTGGCCGCCGAACCGGCTGGTGATCATGGCCTTCCTGTCGCGGCCGGTCAGGTCGGGGTTCTGCTCCGAGCCGGATAGCGCGAACTCCTTCGCGATGATCTTGCGGGTGAGCACGAACCAGCTGTGGTCGTACCCCGTCCCCCGCAGGTACTCGAGCGTGCCGAGCGTGTCGAACCCCGGGTAGAGCGGCCCGGGCAGCCGGCGCCCGGCGGCGTCCAGCCACAGCGGGGACGGCCCGGGCAGGATGCGGATGCCGTGCAGCGGCCAGACCGGGTCCCAGTTGGCGATGCCCTCGACGTAGTGCCACATCCGGTCCCTGTTGATCACCTGGCCGCCGGCCGCCTCGGTGATCCCGATCATGCGGCCGTCCACGTGCTGCGGGACACCGGACAGCATGTGCCGCGGCGGCGTGCCGAGCCGCTCCGGCCAGGCATCGCGCACCAGGTCGTGGTTGCCGCCGATGCCGCCGGACGCGACGATGACCGCCTGCGCGCGCAGCTCGAAGCTGCCCGCTGCCGTCCGGGAGCTCGGCGTGCCCCGCGGCGCGTCGCTCGGCTCCAGCACGGCGCCGGTCACGCCCTCGACGACGCCGTTCGTCACGATGAGCTCATCGACCCGGTGCCGGAACCTGAACTCGAGGCGGCCTGCCTCCGCCGCCGCGCGCACCCTCTTCTCGAATGGCTCGACGATCCCTGGTCCGGTGCCCCAGGTGATGTGGAACCGCGGCACGGAGTTGCCGTGGCCGGTGGAGAGGGAGCCGCCGCGTTCGGCCCAGCCGACGATGGGCGTGACGCTGTGGCCCATCTGCCGCAGCCAGGACTGCTTCTCGCCGGCGGCCCACTCGACGTACGCGCGCGCCCACTGCCTGGGCAGCTCGTCCTCAGGCCGGTCGAACCCCGCGGTGCCCAGCCAGTCCTGCCAGGCCAGCTCCAGGTCGTCGCGGACGCGCAGCCGCCGCTGTTCCGGCGAGTTCACGAAGAACAGCCCGCCGAACGACCACCAGGCCTGCCCGCCGAGCGACTGCTCGGGCTCCTGGTCGAGCAGCAGCACCCGCCGCCCGGCCTCCGCCGCCTCGGCGGCCGCCGCGAGCCCGGCCAGCCCCGCACCCACCACGATCACATCAGCGTCGATGACCGGACCTCCTCTATCGCGGACCCAGCCTAACGATGAACGTTACCCCTCGGTAATCGATAGCCACCGCGGAGGCGAACCTCCTTGACAGGTCTCACAAACAGAATCATAATTCTGTTTGTGAGTATCAGCTTCACGGCGCAGACCATGGCCCTCCAGCGGGCCATGGAGACGGCGCGGCCACGATCGTCGCGGCTCTTCGATGATCCGCTCGCCCGCGGGTTTCTCCGCGGGCCGCTGCGCGCGGTCGCGGACCTGGCTGCCCTCCCGGTCGCAGGCCGGACCGTCGCGGCGCTGTATGACCTGATCTGGCCGGGTCCACGGCCCTCGGCGGTCGCCAGGACCCGGCTGATCGACGACACCCTCGCCGGGGCGCTGACCGACGGGATCGCGCAAGTCGTGCTGCTGGGCGCCGGCTTCGACAGCCGGGCCTGGCGGCTGCCGGCTATCCGGCGGGCACGGGTGATCGAGGTGGACCGGCCGGAGACGCAGCGGGCCAAGGTCGCCGCGCTGCGCCGGACCGGGCAGCCGCTGGAGCGGGTGCGGTTCACTCCCGTCGACTTCGAGCGCGACGACCTTGCCGCCGCCATCCGCGCAGCGGGCCTGGCCACGGACCAGCCAGCGGTGTTCGTGTGGGAGGGTGTCACGAACTACCTCAGCGCCGCCGCGGTCGACCAGACGCTCAGCGTCGTCAGGGCACTGGCCGCTCCTGGCAGCCTCCTGCTGTTCACCTACGTGCACCAAGGGGTCATCGACGGCTCGGCGCATTTCCCCGAGGCCGCTCGCTGGGTGCGCAGCGTGGCCCGGGCGGGCGAGCCGTGGACGTTCGGCTTCCTACCGGAGACGCTGCCGGGCTATCTCGCGGCCCGCGGGTTCACCCTCAGCTGGGACCTCTCCACCGCCGACGCCGGCCGCCGCTACTTCGGCCCGGCGGGCCGCCGCGACCGCGCCTCAGAGCTCTACCACGTGGCCCTGGCTCAGGTTCAATGCCAAAGCTGACGGCGCGGACCGCGGCGGTCCGCCGCCAGCAGATCCTCGACGCCGCCACGGCCTGCTTCTCGGAACAGGGCATCCACGCCACCACGATGCAGGACATCTGCCAGCGGGCCGGGCTCAGCCCTGGCGCCGTGTACTGCTGGTTCACCGGCAAAGAAGCGATCATCGACGCGGTCGCGGACGAGCGGCACGCCCGCGAGCGCGACATGCTCCAGGCCGCCGCGGCATCGGGTGACCCGCGAACCGCCTTCGGCTCCTTCTTCGACGCCTACCTCGACTGGCTGGCCGACCCGGCCGAGCAGCGGCGCCGCCGCGTCAGCGTCCAGATGTGGGCCGACGCCCTGGTCAGCGACCGGCTCCGCGCCAGCGTCCGGGCGGGCACTGATCAGCAGGCCATCGCCCGCGACTTCATCACGGCGGCCCAGGCCGCGGGCGACCTTCCGGCGACGCTGCCCGCCGACGGCCTCACCCGGGTGCTGCTCGCCATCATCCAGGGGTTCATTCTCCAGCAGGCCTGGGAACCCGACATCGACATCGCCAGCTACCGGCAGGCCGTCGGCTTCCTCATCGACGCCCTCACCGCACGCTGATCTCCTTGTATCTCGCCGGGGTGTGCGCGGATCTTAAGGTCGCGGCGGCTGTACTCTCGTACTCTCGTCGGGGAGCACCGGTCAATGCCTGGTAGGGGTCCATGCATCAGTTCACGCGTTTGCGCTTCGTCGTCGGCGCTGTCGCGCTGTCGGGGCTTACGGCCCTCGCCGCCGGGTGCGGCAGCTCGGCGGGCACGCCGTTCACCGGCAATCCGACGTTCCAGCAGCAGATACAGCCGAACTCGACCGCCGCCAGGCAGGTCGCCCAGCAGAACCTCGTCAATGACCTGGCCCAGCTGAAGAAGGACGCGAAAACGCTGACCAAGGACGGCACGCTCCCCTTCGACCTGACGACCCTGTCGACAGCCCTCACGACCGAGCAGCAGGACTGGCAGCAGATGCAGCAGGACAGCTGCTCGAGCATGGCCAGCGACGGCCAGCTCGTCGCGTTCGACGCCCAGACCGTGAGCCGCGACGCCACAAACCTGCAAACCGACGTGCTCGGCATGCAGGAGGGAGACATCGCGGCGGTCAACAACGACCTGAGCGACATCCAGAACGACCTGTCCGCCCTGAAGACCCTCGGCACTACCCCGCAGGTGACCACCGCCACCGAGGTCACGGCCGGGACCAAGGCGATAGACAGCGCGAACGACATGATCAAGTCGGACAGCAAGTCGCAGACCACGCTCAGCGCCAAGGGGAACCAGTACCTGGCCAGCGCGCAGACGTGGGCGAAAAAGCACACCTGCTAACGTGCCGCCATGACCGTCCCGTTTCCCGAGCCGACGATCCCAGCCGGGTCACGGACGGAGGTGTTCCTCCGCTACCTCGGCTACTTCCGCGACCGGCTGGCCGCCACGCTGCGCCTGCTGCCCGGCAGCGAGCTGCGCCGCAGCATCGTGCCGTCCGGCTGGACACCGCTGGAACTGCTCAGGCACCTGACCTACGTGGAGCGGCGCTGGCTGGAGTGGGGCTTCGAAGGCCGCGCCATCGGTGACCCGTGGGGCGACCAGCGCGACGGCCACTGGTACGTCCCGCCGCACGAGACCCTGGACGACCTGCTGGCGGCGTACGCCGAACAGGCGGCGCGCAGCACGGCCATCATCGAAAGCCACGAGCTGACCGAGGTCGGCGAACCCGGCGAGCGCTGGTCGGGCGCGGAGCCAGCCACGCTGGAGCGCGTGCTGTTCCACCTGCTGCAGGAGTACGCCAGGCACCTGGGCCACCTGGACATCGTGGCCGAACTGGCCGGCGCCGGGACGGGCGAGTTACTCCAGCGACAGCAGCCCGGCGGGCAGCAGCGCGTGCACCCCCCACGTCACGTTCGCCACCTGCGTCACCCGCAGGTCCACGCAGGTGGACGCCACCGCCAGCGCCTCCGTCCGGGAGGTCCCGTACAGCGACGCCAGCCACGTCACCATCGCGTCGAGCGCGTCCCCCATGGCCTCGTTCAGGTCGGCGCTGAACCCGAAGGTGATCCGCCCGGCCGGCGTCTCGGCGTGCACCGATCCCACCGGCCGGTCAGCAGCCAGGCCCACGACCGTCTCGGTCGTCATCGGGCACTCGATCGCCGTGCCGCACACCTCGCCATCGCCTTGCGCCCCGTGCCCGTCGCCCAGGTAGAGCAGCCCGCCGGGCACGTTGACCGGCAGGTACAGCGTCGAGCCCGCCACGAGCTCCTTGCAGTCGATGTTCCCGCCCGACTCGGTGCGCGGCGGGATCGTCGAGTGCTCCCCCGGCGCGGCGGGCGCGGTCCCCGTCACGCCGAGGAACGGCGCCAGCGGCCGGGTGTACGTCCCGTTCGCCGTGGCCGTCCCCGCGTCCGCGTCGATCTCCCACAGGAGCCACGACTGGTCCGTTCCGAGAAGTCCGAGACGCTGCACCACCGGGGAGTCCGGGACCGCCGGTGCCACCGTCCATCCCCAGTCCCCCGGGGTCACCGACACGAGCCGCACGGCGAGCATGTCGCCGGGCGCCGCGCCGCGCACCGCGATCGGCTGGTTCAGGCAGTGCCCGCGGAAGTCGCCGGGGAACATCTTCGGCTGCTCCGCGTCGCCGGGAAACTTCTGCCGCGCCAGGTACCCGGCCGCGTCCAGCGTCCGCACAACCACCGTGTCACCGGGATCCATGGTCAGCACCGGCTCGTGCGCCGCGGAAAAGACGTTGACTGTGCTCTCCGGTGTGGGTGCCACCTCATGCAAGGCCATAAAAGCCATTATCCAGAACGGTCTCGTGACTTCGCCCCGCCAGTTCGCGCTGTTGACTGATCGGGGGCAGACGCTCTTGGCTTGGGTCATGCAGCGAAGCACCGATCGTATCTACACCACTCACGTCGGCAGCCTGGCCCGCCCGGTGGCACTGCTCGACCTGATGCGGGCCTCCGCCGCGGGGGAACCCGTCGACGAGGCCGACCTCGACAGCGCGCACCGCCGCGCCGTAGCGGACGTCGTCGCGCGGCAGCGCGCCGCGGGGATCGACGTGATCAACGACGGCGAGCAGGGCAAGACCGGGTTCTTCGCCTACATCGCGCAGCGGCTGAGCGGCTACGAGCCCCGCGGCCGCGACACGATGGGCAAGTTCCGGCCGGAGATCGAGGAATTCCCCGAGTACTACAAGCAGTACTTCCAGCGCGCCATGACCGGCGGAATGGCGGTGCCCGCCGCGTCGCTGGCCTGCACCGGCCCGGTGTCCTACACGGGCCAGGAACAGATCGCCCGCGACCTGTCCGCGCTGCGCGAGGCGGTCGGCGACGCGGACCCTGAGCAGGTGTTCGTCTGCGCCGTGGCGCCGAGCGGCGTCGGCGGCAACGAGTACTACCGCGACGAGGACGAGTACCTGGACGCGGTCGCCGACGCGCTGCACGTCGAGTACCAGGCGATCATCGACGCCGGGTTCACCCTGCAGATCGACGACCCGTTCCTCACCGAGGAGTTCAGCTACAGCGTCGGCTCGCCGGCCGAGAAGCTGGAGAACGCCGAGCTGTACGTGGACGCGATCAACCGCAGCCTGCAGGGCATTCCCCGGGAGCGGGTCCGGCTGCACACCTGCTACGGCATCAACGAGGGCCCCCGGGTGCACGACGCGCCGCTCGCCGACCTGATCGACATGCTGTTCACGATCAACGCGGGCGCGTTCTCCTTCGAGGCGGCCAACCCGCGGCACGAGCACAGCTACCACGTCTTCGAGACCGTCAAGCTGCCCGCCGACACCGTGCTGCTGCCCGGCGTGATCAGCCACGCCACCAACATCGTCGAGCACCCGGACACGATCGCCGACCGCATCGTCCGCTTCGCCGAGGTCGTGGGCAGGGAGAACGTGGTCGCCAGCGCCGACTGCGGCTTCTCCTCGCAGGCCACCTACATCCCCGAAATCCACCCGAAGATCGTCTGGGCAAAGTTCGAATCCCTATCGGAAGGTGCCCGTCGGGCCACGGAGCGGCTCTGGTAGCGGCAAGATAGCGCGTATGCGCGTCGAAAACCGCCTCGCCGAACTCGGTCTCGAGCTCCCGCAGCCGATGAAGACCCCGTCCGGCCTGGAACTGCCTTTCCCGTGGGTGCGCCTGTGGCCGGGCCGCGCCTTCGTCTCCGGCCACGGCCCGCTGCACGCCGACGGCTCACTCTGGTCGGGCCTCGGCAAGGTGGGCGCCGACCTCACCGCGGAGCAGGCCTACGGCGCCGCCCGCGCGACCGCCCTGGCGGTGCTCGCCAGCCTCCAGCGCGCCCTCGGCGACCTGGACAGGATCACGGCGTGGCTGCGCGTATTCGGCATGGTGAACACGGCGCCGGGCTTCAACCAGACCCCGGCCGTGATCAACGGCTTCTCCGACCTGATCATCGAACTGTGGGGACCGGAAGCCGGGCCGCACGCGCGGTCGGCGATCGGGGTCGCGGCGCTGCCGTTCGACATCCCGGTGGAGGTGGAGGCAGAGGTAGCCGTCGACTAGAGCCCGCCCTCCTGGGTTATCTTCCTGATCCGTCCGGAACCGGCGTCCGGGTCGGGGGCATTCGGGCCGAGTGGGCCGAGGTCGGCGGCGCCCAGGTCGTTGTCGCCGATCAACTCGATGCCGTCGTCGTCCGGCTCGTCCGGACTCACGGGGCCGTCGCCGGCCCGCTGCCCGACGGGCTGGCGTGGCCGTTGGCCTTGCCTGTGTTCTGACCGCCTGTGTTCTGACCGGCGGGCCTCCATGTCGGCGACGTCTTCGTCTCGGGACTTCGCATGCGGGTCATGCCTTGTCGTGTGCTGGCTCATGACCACCTCCGCTGCCGGCCGTCTGCGAGGCCGGCTCGGATTACCTGCCCGGTCTGACCGCGCTTTAAGAATAGCGATGGGGAGGCTACGACCTTTAAGCCGATACGCCACGCGGTTCAGGCTCCCCGTCTTATGCTGGGGAAACAGGCTGGCTCTCAGTATGTTGGAGGGGATGCCATGCCAGACGAAGACGCCTCCGCGGCTGACGACACACGCAGGCTCCGGGCCAGGTTTCCCCGGTGGGGCATCATGTTTGATCCCGTAGGAAGGATGTGGGTCGCCGTCCGGGGCAAGCGGACGCTTGTCGCGGCCAGCAGCCCTGAGAAGCTGACCGAGCAGGTGGAGGCAGCGGTACGGGGCGAGGCGGGGCCGGATGAGGGCGACAAGACCCGGGCGTGGCGTGCGCTCCACCCGCATGAGCAGGACCAGTAGCGGCCGGGACGAATTCGGCCGGTCTCTTTAGACATACTTCCCGCAAGTGGGACAGTGGCTGGCTAAACTAGGCGACTCTGAGGAAAGCCAGAAACGGAGTGGCCTCGGTCACATGTTCGCCGGCGGCGCGTCAGAGTGAGGCGGGATTGCATCATGAGCCGTCCAGTCCTGCGGCGGTGGTGGCTGGCCGACGGCGGCCGGGTTTAGTATTCGGCGGCTGACCATGGTGACACGCTCTTCTCCCCGACTGCCGGAACCAGAACTGGCCGGTCGGCGTCTCCTGCTGGCCGCGGCCCGGCTGCCCTGCGGCGCAACGGCGTTCGCGGCGAGCCTGGAACGCTGGGGCCGGTCAGCAGGGCGCGCCGCGGGCCTGTTCGCGGTTATCGCCGGGGCGTACGTGGTGGGCGCGGAGCTGGCGTGGCACCACTTCAGTTCGGGCCTGGCATTCGGATACCCCCCGTCGGGCGTCGATGTGGCCGCTCTGCTGCTATTGGCGCGGCGGCGCTGGCCAGTGGTGATCGCCGCGATCTTTGCTGGTGAGATCGGCGTTGATCTGCAACATCACCTGACACTCGCGGTGGCGCTGGCATCGGCGCTGGCCAACGCGGTGGAGCCGGTGACCGGTGCGTCGCTCGTCCGCTGGTTTTGCGGAGGACGGCGGCCGGACCTAGGGACCCGCCGCGGTCTGAGGTTTTTCGTATTGGGCGCCGCGGTCCTCGGGCCGCTGGCGGGCGGGCTTATCGGGGCCACTGTGAGCTGGGCGACCAAGGGCGGCTGGTGGCCGGGGCTGGTGCTGCAATGGTGGGCCGGGGACGGAATCGCGGTGCTGGTGATCGGCGGTCCGCTGCTGTTGTGGGCACAGCGGCGCGCACTGGTGTCCTCGCGATGGCTCGAACTCGTGGTGGTAGTCCTGCTCGCCGCCGGGCTTTCGGTCGTGGCGTTCCGCTTCAACACACCGTCCAGCCTGCTGTTCTTGCCGATTCTGGCGTGGGCGGCGCTCCGGCTACGTGACCTGGGCGTGGTTCTTACCGGCGCGGCGTTTGCGGCGGTGGCCAACTACATGACGGCGGCCGGGTACGGCGAGTTCGCTGACCTGGGGCTATCGCCCGCGGCTTCGGTGGCCGTGACGCAAGCCTATATCGCCCTAGTTGTCCTGGTCGGCTGGGTGCTAGCCCAGGAAGTAGCGGGCCGGATGTCCGCGGTGCAGGACCGGGAAAGTGCACGGCTGGAACGAGCGATTGCCGAAGCCCGGCGGGAAGCCGCCGAGCTGGGCACGGCACTCGCCGATGCCGTTACGGTCTATTCCGTCGGTGACCAGGTGTCTGCCGCGGTTCGCGCCAGGCTGGACGCGGCGCAGGTGGTGATCAGCATGCTGTCCGCCGACGGACACCGGTTCGAGCCGCTCGCGGCTGGTGATGCTGCCGGGCAGGTGGCGGTCATGTCAGCGGAGTGGCCGATCGATTCCGGCGCGCCAGGACCGCGCGCGGTCAGGGACCGCGCTCCCGTGTACCTAGGCGACCTAGGGGGATCGGACGCGGGGATCGGGCCCGCGGCCGCGCTTCCGCTGCTCACCGAGGTAGGCGCCCTTGGCTATCTCGGCGTCTGGTGGCCCGCGCCGCGTGCGGCGACCGCCGCGGAACGCGAGTACCTGCGCAGCATGGCCGAGACGACGAGCCGTGCCCTGGAACGGGCCCGACTCCGGGAGGCCGAGCGGCGCGAGCACGCGCGGGTCGAGGCGCTTGCCGAGCTCACCAGGCTGCTCGCCGCGGCGCTGACACCGGAAGCGGTTGGCGAGGTGGTGGCCGATCGCGTCCGTGCGGCCGTCGGCGGCGCTGACGCGCTGTGCCTCGGCGTCATCAGCCAGGACGGCCGGCGGCTGGTATGGACCACCACGGCCGGCGACGGCGGGCAGATCCGCGAGCGGTTCTCGGACCTGCCGATGGACGCCCCCTCTCCCGCGACTGAGGCTGCCAGGAAGGGCGAGCCGGTGATCATCAGGACGCCGGCAGAATATGAACAGCGCTATCCGGGCCCGGATACCCCGGCGGTCGTCGCGCAGGGATCGAGCTGGCTGACGTGGCCGCTGTGTGCGGGCACGGCACCCGTCGGGGCGATCGGCCTGATGTGGAAGCATCCCCAGGAGTTCGGGCCGGGGCAGCTCGCCTTCGTCGCCGCCGTCGCCGAGCTCGTCGCGCAGGCTCACGTCCGCGCCCGCGTCTACGCCGATGAGCACGCGCTCGCCGCAGTCCTGCAGCGAGCGGTCATCCCCGCGACGGCCGCGGTGATTCCCGGCCTGGATGTGGGAGCGAGCTACCGGCCGGCCGGAACGACCCAGCAGATCGGCGGGGACTGGTACGACGCGCTGGCCCTGCCGGGCAAGCGCGCCTACCTGGCCGTCGGCGACGTGGTCGGACACGGCCTGACTGCCGCCGAGGACATGACGCAGCTGCGCAACGCCGGGCGTACCCTGGCCATCGTTGGCCACCAGCCCGCCGGCATCCTTGAAGAACTGGCGCGCGTCACGGACTGGGCGACCAGCGGCAAGTTCGCCACCGTCGCGGCTGCGATCATCGAGCCGGACGCGTCCCTGATCACCTACGCCAGTGCGGGCCACCCGCCGATTCTGATCCGCCGCGCCAAGACCGGGGAGGTGGAGATCCCCCCACCCGCCGAGGGACCGGCCTTGTGCTTGCCGAGCGACCAGGACCATACGCAGTACATTCAGGGCCAGACGGGATTCGACGTGGGCGACATCATGCTCATGTACACCGACGGGCTGATTGAGCGGCGCGGTGAGGACCTCACGGAAGGCATAGCCCGTGTCGCCGAGCGATTGCGGGCATGGCATCCCGGCGCGCGGCTCGGCGGCCTTTGCGACGAATTGATCGCGTCCCTCGGCACCGAACCCCAGCTCGATGACATGTGCGTGCTGGCCGTCTCCCGGCTGGGACCAGACCGGCCGCGGGGAGACGCGGTCTGAGGGTCAGAACCGGGCTTTAAGCTCGTTGATCTCACGCACCCGGTCCTGGAGCTGCGCGTATGCCGGGTTCTCGCGGATCCGGCCCACCGCCCAGCGCAGCACCTCCGCGCGGCTGCCCGCGATGCCCGCGGTGATCAGCATGTCCACAGCCGCCAGGTCGGCAGGCCCGAGCCGCGTCATGACGGGGGTGAATTCCTCTGGCGCCTCATCCAGTGGCTTAGGAGCCCGGCCCCCGCGGGCGAGCTTCAGGACATGGCGATCGAGCTTGTCCGCCCCGCCCGCGCTGTCAGGCTCGAACTCCAGCCACGCGATGAAGCGGGGCAGTCCGTCGTTCAGCTTCCTGATGTGCTCGCGGTTGGCTTTCTCGAAAGAATCGACGATCTCCTCGTCGGCGTCCTCGCCCTCCGGCAGGTCCGGCCGGGGGAAGAAGATCCGGACCGCGACGTCTCCCGGCTCTACCGCCGGGTCATCCCCGTACTCCAGTACCTGGACCCGGCTGATGACGCCGTCGGGAAAGACCGACCTGACGTGCTTCTCGACACGGGAGGTCCCGGGCTTCGCCATGTCACCGTCCTTATTGCAAGCCTTACGTGTGTAACACATGTAAGCCGTAAAACAAAAACTACTGCGCCACCGGCGCCTCGTCAAGCAATGACGCTTGGCAGTCGCGGACTGCGCTCGTGGGTGGAGCGCTTGACGAAGACCGAGCACCTCAGGAAGAGTTTGTTTCACGGCGGCGACCGGTCGCCGAGCTGTGGAGCATCCGCCCCAGCCGGGGTTCCATTGGCGAAGGGGATTCGCCCTCTCGGTCGTCAACGCCACAGGCCATCTTCCTTTCACCGCGTCGCTGGGGGACGAGGGTGTCAAGGGGAGGCTTGTCCATGACCAGGGACGCCAGTTTCAAGAAGGCTGTCCGGCGCCACGCCGAGGAGACCGGGCAGCGCTACACCGAAGCGCTGACGGATCTCGAGGGTCTCGGTGCGCGAATGCACCACGAGCCAGTTCCTGAGCGGCTACTCGCTCATCTCAAGGACCGCTACGGCATCGATCCGGTCGCGGCGAAGAAGCTCAGTGTGCACAAGACCTACGTGTTCCGCATCGACCGCAATGACGGCAGCCCGTGGGTCGCCCGCGCGTTCCCGCCCGCCCGGCCGCGTGCCGGTGTTGAGGGCGACGCCGCAATCCTCAGATTCCTGGAGCGGCAGGACTATCCCGCCGAGCGCCTGGCGGCCGACGATGCGGTATCTGACTTCGATGGCAGCGCGGTCCTCGTGACGCGGTTCGTTCACGGCGCCCAGCTCCCCGGCGGTGCCGCGAAGTTCGCCATGCTGGGTGAGCTGCTCGGACGGCTGCACGCGCTGCCGTACGACGATTCCGCCGGCCGCCCGGGCGGAGCCAGTGGCGAGGACCCGAGTCGTGAGGGCACGCCGCGTCAGGACCTGCTGGCGGCCCTGTCGTTTCTCGACGCCGTCGACACCAAGGTCGCGGCCGCCGACCGCGAGCGATTCGAGCAGCTCCGCGACCAGGTGCGCTCGGCCGACGACGGTCACGGCCTTCCGGAGGGCCTGCTCCACGGAAACCTCCTCCACGCCCCCGATCACGCCGTCCTGAGCGAGCAAGGGCCAGTCGCGATCAACTGGAAGGCGTCCGGGCGCGGACCGCGCCTCGCCGACTTTGCTTACCTGATCTGGGGCACGGGTTCGTGGAACCCGCGCCGGCCCAACCAAGAGCAGATCGACGCTGCCGTCAACGCCTACCGAGAATATGTCGAGCCGACCGGCGACGAACTCGACCGGCTCGAGGCGGTCATGTATATCCGGACGCTCTACCTCGCCTGTTTCGGCTACCGGCGCGCCGTCACCAACGGCTCGGCATTCAACGAGTGGGGCTTCATCGAACCTCCCGAGTACTTCAGCTCCACCGCAGCCGCAGTCCGAACCGCATTCCGCCGGTAGGCCGTCGGCGACCACGGTCAGCCGGGTGGCCGAATCGTCTGTGCGCTAGCGCAGACAAGGGTGGTGGCCAGGGATGCCCACTGGCGCGGCGCACCCGCGCGAAGGGCGATCGTGAGGCAGTACCACGCGTGAAAGGGGCTCCTCATGACCTCAGCGTCTACCCCTGAAGGCCCCGGCTGCGCCCACTGGGTCGCCGAACAGGCTCCCGGACAGCTGCTCGCCGCGCTGACGACGTTCCTGGCCCCGTACCGGGACAGGACTGCCGCGGCGCACCACTGAACACCGGGCCGTGATCACTAGATCAGGCACCAAATCCAGGGAGGCAGAGACTTATGGCCAGCGAAACTGAAATCCGTCCCTTCCGGGTCGACATGCCCGGCGAGGCGATCGCCGACCTCCGGCGGCGCATCGCCGCGACGCGCTTGCCCGGCAAGGAGCTCGTCGACGACCGGTCGCAGGGCGTGCAGCTGGCGACGAGCCGAGAGCTCGCCCGGTACTGGACGACCGATTACGACTGGCGCGCGTGCGAGGCCAGGCTGAACGCGCTGCCGCAGTTCACCACCGAGATCGACGGGGTCAACGTCCACTTCGTCCACGTCAAGTCGCGGCACGAGAACGCGCTGCCGCTGATCATGACGCACGGCTGGCCCGGCTCGGTCATCGAGCTGCTCGAGACCGTCGGCCCGCTGACCGATCCGACCGCGCACGGCGGCTCCGCCGAGGACGCGTTCCACCTCGTCCTGCCGTCCATCCCCGGGTACGGCTTCTCCGCCGAGCCGGCCGAACTCGGCTGGTACGCCGGCCGCGTCGCGCAGGCGTGGGCGGAGCTGATGTTCCGCCTCGGCTACACCCGCTACGTCGCCCAGGGCGGCGACCAGGGCGCCGCCGTCACCGACGCGATGGGCCGCCAGGCACCCGAGGGGCTGGCCGGCATCCACATGAACCTGCTCGTGACAGCGCTGGGCGGCGGCGCCATGCCGGCCGAAACCGATCAGGAACGCGCGGCGCTCGAGCAGACCAAGACATTCAGGGCGACCGGCTTCGGCTACTTCCTCGAGCAGGCCACGCGGCCGCAAACGATCGGCTACGCCCTGCTGGACTCCCCCGTCGCCCTGGCGGCCTGGATGCTCGACCACGACACCGACGCCTACTACAAGATCTCCCGTGCCTTCACCGGCGGGCAGCCGTCCGGGGGTCTGACCCGGGACCACATCCTCGACAACATCACGCTGTACTGGCTGACCGGCACCGGCGCCTCGGCGGCCCGGTCCTACTGGGAGAGCGCGCGAGCCCAGGCCCTCGCGGCGGGGCAGGCTCCCCCGCCGGTCAAGCTCCCGGTCGGCTTCACCACGTTCCCCGGCGAGATCTTCCGGGCCCCGCGCAGCTGGGTCGAGCTAGGCTACCCAACCCTCAGCTACTTCCACGAGGCTGACAGGGGCGGTCACTTCGCCGCCTGGGAGGAACCCGAGCTGTTCGCGACCGAGATCCGGGCGGCGTTCAAGCCGGTGCGCTAACGACATCCAGGCTGCGCCTGTCCGGGCAGTCCTGGTTAGACGGCGTTATTGCTGGCCTGGCGGATGAGGCGCTAGTCCCGGGTGGCGGAATTCGACCTGACCGCCGCCGTCCAGGAAGACGCCGAACCTGATCAGGCTGGCGTCCGCCGGGATCTCGGCGGTGACCTCATACTGGGTCCACGCGCCGGTTCCGGTGGCGGAGGCGATGTGGATGGCCGGGTCTTGCCGGTGATCTGGGCTGGCCGCCCGCGGTGGCGTGGACCGGCCTTCGCTGCTGACGCGGAGCGCCAGCCCGGCGCGGCCGTCCGCCTGGGCGGTGCGCAGTTCGCCGCGGAAGGTGACGGTGCGGCCGCGGTAGTCGCCGGCGTCGATGTCCTGGGCGAGGAAGGCGAATCCGGCCGGCTCGGGGCCGGCCGCGGCCAGGATCGCCTGCCCGTTTTCGGCGGTCGCCGAATAGTCGAACCCGGTGCCCTGGCGCAGGAAGGTGCCGCCGAGTTGCCATCGGTCCAGGCCGTCGGTGAACGCCATGTTGCGGGGCTCGAACCGCCGGGTGAAAGACCTGGGGGGTGTCTCCTGGCTGCGGAACTGGCCGAGCAGGTCGGGGCCGGTGACGGGGCTGGCGAGCCGGTCCATGACCGGGTCGTCGACGGCCAGCGGCGCGCCGGCGATGACGGCGATGGTCAGGCCGTCGGCGAGGCTGGCGGTGACCGGCCGGGTTCCGCCGGGCCCGGCGACGGCTATCCGCGTGACGGTCACTCCCGGACCCAGGTCGGTGACGGTCACGCCGTCCACGGCGACCCCGGCCGCCTGCAGCAGCCGGCCGGTCATCTCCTCGTCATGAGCGGCCAGGGGGTCCTCCTCGTGGAGGTCGTCGGGGTCGCTGAGCAGGCGCCAGAGCTGTTCGTGGCCAGGGAGCCGGACCGGCAGCGCGCGGTGGCCCTTATCGTCGGCGAGGATCACGAGTACGTGGCGGACGGACATTCGCCCGTCCGGCTGGCGTCCGGGCCAGGGGTCGGCGTGCGCGATGCGGACAGCGGTCATCGGAACCCTCCGGGAGATGGCGGGGATGAGGTCGGGGCGGTGCGCGGTGATGTACTCACGGAGCTGGCGCCGCGCCTTGTGCAGGCTGGCCTTGGCGGCGCCGGGAGTGGCGGCGATCTGCCCGGCAGGCTGGTCCGCGTAGTAGTACCGGGTGACGGCGTGGCGCTGCCCGGGGGGCAGCCCGGCGACCGCGCGGCTGAGCACGTCGGCGCGGTCCAGGTCCTCAGCCGACGGCAGGGGGCCGGATGAGGCCGGATGCAGGTTCTCCGGCCAGTCGCCCAGCAGGGTCAGCGGGGGGCGGCGCCATTGGGCGCGGCAGACGTTGGCTACGATGCCGCCCAGCCAGCCGGCGAACCGGTCGGGGTCGCGCAGCCGGTCCAGCGCGATGAACGCCTGCAGGAACGCGTCTTGGACGGCGTCGTCGGCGTCGTCGGGCTGCGGGCATAGCCGGGCGGCGCGGGCGCGGGCCATCGGCAGGTGCCGTTCGACCAGCAGCCGGAACGCGGCAGGGTCGCCGTCGCGGGCCAGCCGGACGAGGTCGCCGTCCGGGATGTCCATGGGCTGCCTTATTCCTGTGTTCCCGGCCGCGCCGGGGTCAGTTCCGCGTTACGCAACTCGACGCGGCCGGGACCGGCCAGGGAGATGCCGAACCGGATCACGCGGGCGTCCCCGGGGACCGGCATCGTGACGTCATGCCAGGTCCAGTCGCTGCTGCCGGGGGCGGTCAGGCTGCTGTCGTGGTCGAGCCGGGGGACGCCGAGCGGCCCGTCCGGCCGTCGGCGCACGGCCAAGTGCAGCCCGGCCTGGCCGGCGATGCCGATGGCGCGCAGCTGTCCGCGGAAGGTGACCGCGGCGCCGCGGTAGTCCTCGGCGGCGATGGCCTGGACGAGGACAGCCGAGCCGGCGGGTTCCGGGACCGTGGCGGCCAGGACCGCGGACTGGTGCGCGGTGGTGCACGAGTAGTCCTGCCCGGCCGGCTGGCCGTCATCGGAGAAGCTGCTGGCCAGTTCCCAGTAGTCCAGGCCGCCGGTGAACGCCATGTTCCGCGGCTCGAAACGCGGTGATTGCCTGGCGGGGGGGCCCGGCCGGGTGTCCGCCGGAGGCAGGAACGGCGCCAGCGCGTCCTCGCCTGGCACCGGAACCGCCAGCCGGTCCATCACCGCATCGGCCACCCGGACCGGCGCCCCGGCCACGGCGGCCAGCGCCAGGCCGTACTCGGCGCTGACCGTGACCGGCCGGGTTCCCGAGGCCGTGGCCAGTTCGACGCGCGCTGTGACCGTGTCCGAGCGCAGCTCGGGCACATCGTCGCTAGTCGGCTCGATGTCCACGGCGCTGACCTCCGTCCCGGCCGCCCCCAGCACCCGGACCGCTGTCTCCAGCAGGCCACTGGCCACCTCGGCGTCCGCAGCGGGCCGGCCCAGCCGGTTCAGGTGGCCCAGCAGCCCCTTGTGACCTGCAATTACCCACAGCGGCACCGCCCGGTGGCTGCCATCGTCGGCAGGCACGGTGTCGGCCAGCACGATGAGACGCTGATGCGGCCGCCAGCCGGGCACGTCACTCCCGTCCGGGGCCCGTCTGGGCCGGATGTGGCGCGCGGGAACGATGCGGACAGTCGTCACGGCGATCCTCCAGCAGGCGGCGAGGCAGCGATTCGGCTCACACTCATTAGTGTCCGACGGCCCGCCACCGGTTACCCGCCTGCCGCGAGGCCGGGTCACGAATGGCTGATCACGACGGCACAGCCGCCGGGCACCTCATGGCCAGCGTTCTCCTCACATAGGGCGAGATCGTCCCCTTTTATGCCCCGTTTGCCCTAGTTACGAGGTGCCTTTCTCGCCCTATGTGCCTAGCGGCCCGACGCGGCTGAGGCAGCGATGCCCCACGAGTCCCACCGTCCCCGACATCACCAGGATCACGGAACAAGGCTCTTCGGCCCTGCCCTGATCCTGTCGATTGCGCAATCGACCTGCTCTATCAGTGTCGA
>Ga0335073_10003611_pt1 | contig 21590 bp, 10 predicted proteins | sample Lox_Sample_22_FD_207093 | JGI IMG/M metagenome (GOLD analysis project Ga0335073, IMG submission 207093) | Soil microbial communities from Loxahatchee National Wildlife Refuge, Florida, United States - Lox_Sample_2.2 | ecosystem: Environmental > Terrestrial > Soil > Wetlands | place: USA...
TTGCGGCGCTTCCAACTCAATATCCAGAGAGTTTAGCGCATTCAATAGACCGTCGCGATGCTGGATGGAAAACAGGAGGGTTTCTTTGGGAAACATGATCCGAATCTCGCGGTGAGAGGGGATGTCCGATGCGATGATCCTAACTCCACTCGCACAGGCTTCCAGCAGGGCCATAGGAAGACCTTCGGACTCGGAGGCGGAGATCAGATAGTCCGCACCGCGAAGCAACTCCGGAATGTCCGGCCGGGGCCCCAGAAATCGAACGTTGTCGGATTGCCCGAATGAGAGCCTGCATTGGTTTAGAAGTGGACCTTCCCCGGCAATCATCAGAACCGCATGACGTCCCATGTTGCTTCGCTGGAAAGCGTCTATCATTTGCACCGGGCGTTTTCTTGAGATCAGGCGTCCGGAATAAAAGACGACCTTCCTCCCTTCCGGGGCCATCATCTTTTGTCGGGCGATGAGGCGCTCGGACGGCGAAGCCGCGGGACGGTAGCGATCAGTGTCCACGCCGTTCAGAATGACCCTGCTGGATACGCCCCTGCTCTCTGCAGCTCGGCTCACCATCTCAGAAACCGCAACTGAAGCATCGATGCTGCGCAGCGCCCGGTAGTGCACGAATGCCATTGATCTACCTATAATGCTGCCGGACAACCCGCAATAATCATCTCGCAGGATCGAGTGAATGGTCGAGACTGTGAAGGCGTCGAATTTGGCGCCACTGATGAGAAGATCAGGGCGAAATCCGTGGCCATGGACGATTGTTGCGCCGGTGGCGCGCACAACCTGCGCAAGTCGGCTCTTGCCGTTGGTGATCGCTTGGATTCGTCCCAAAGGAACCAGGATTCGGTCTATCTTCTTCGCGTCGAACTCACCTGCGCAGCTAAGCGTCCCTTCCGGGGAAAGGGTCGCGATCACGGGTCGAAATTCCTGCAGGTCCAAATGGTCCACGATGCCCCTCAGAACCGCAACTGGCCCCGTCCGCGCAAGGCTCGACACCACAAACAATATCGTCCGCGCCACGCTCTGTTCCCCCCGCCTCTTAGTCATTTCCCGGCCGCTGCGCATCCTAACTTCCCTGAGCGAGCCGCAATTGAATCTCAACCTAGGATGTCAAGGTAATTCAGGGTACCCGCTCGTGCTGCTCCTCATCCTGACGCTGCAGTAGCCATTTCGAGGTTCGCGGCCTCCTTCCTAGACTTCGACTCTCGGGTGGACAGAATTCCCAGCACGACAAACGGGATGACTCCGATTCTCGTGTTGATGATCGCGCCCTGGGTGATGCCGTAGAGAAACGTAATCGCCAGCATGATCAGCGCGAACCTGGCCATCTCCAGATTCCGTCTTTTTGCTCTGCTGGCGCAAAAATACCCTGCCGGATAAAGTGCCAGAAGCATCGCTAACCCAACCAGACCGTAGCGATGGAAGGTATAGAGAAGCTCGCTGTCCGCGGCGGGCCCAAGCAGGGAGCGGGTCACGACTCCGAACCAACGGGCATGGTCCCACGTGTATTGGGCGAGCTGGAGGTTCTCGATCCGGTTGGCGATGCTCTCGTCATTCTGCACATTGGTGGTAAACATAGTCCCCATGATGTCGTAACCCGACAAGCTTGTAACGCGGACAACCCCGACCATGAGGATCAGCCCGGCAAGCAATAGGTACGCAGCGGCTATCAACCGCGTTCGTCTTTCTTTCGATGAGGGGCTGCTGAGCCAAGCATCCATGATGAACAGCAAGGGAAGGCTGAACAGGAAGGTGCGTGTTTCCGAAATGACTAGAGCCAGGAGGGAGGCCCCCACGATCCACTTCCGCTTTGCGCGCGGCACAAGAACTAGACCCACAAAAATGCCGATGGTGGAGACGTAGCCGAGGTCGGTCGGAGTATTGAAGGTGGCATATGGCCGTAGGGCAAGCATCGTGCGCGCGTGCTCCTCCTGCAACTCCGTATATAACAGGAAGAACTTCGTCACCATTCCATTGCTATCCACACGGATGAAGATGAGTTGGTAAAGAGCGATGAGAGCCAGAGCGATCATGGAGCCGTTCAGCACGCGGATAAAGGTCCGCTGCGAGGTCTGCGGCGGGATATGCGCGACCATTAGAAATACGATTAGAAATTTAATGGGCCTCAGGATGTCGAGATATTCCTTAAGTCCTATGGGAAAGGTTCCTTTCATGGCCGCGACCAGCGTACATAGCAGGACGCTTGCGGGAACCAAAGTCAGGTAGAGCCACGGTCCGCTCGTCTTCGGGATGCGAAGAGTGTAGAGCGCTCGAAGGAAGGCGATCAAAGCGGCTCCGAAGATAAGTACATCTTCAGGACGGAGCGGTATCTCACCAGGAAGCCGGAGCGTCGGCGTGAAGAAGACAGCCAACAGCACGCACGCGAGCCACCAGTCCCAAAGACGCTGCACGGGCGAGTCCGTCGATTGCTTTCGCGGACCTGCCAGTGACGTGCTCATGACCTCCTCCCTTCGAAGCCGCCATCCGCGGGGCGGCGTTTTCCGATCTCTCGGGCTGCCATCCATGGGAGCAAATCATTTATCTTGGTGCTCGCGGCCCGCATTTTCTGGTGTAGTGAAACCAAGTGTGTGGCATCCGTCAAGAAATGAATCGATTCTCTCACGCGGAACGAAGATGAAATTATTTACGTACAGTCCGTTGCGAACCCATTGATTTCGCCAGCCACCAATGTTCCTTGGATTCTGATGCATATCCAACAGAAAGCTTTCCACGGGATGTATGGCGCGATCATTGAGAAAAAACCCTGCATATTCGTGGGCTCGCATCCACCTGAAAACCGCTCCAGTGGCACCTTTCACATGGCGATCTTCAGTCTCGACAATTAGCGGGCAGCGAGATCGCGTTATCGTTTCATTTGCCCCATCAAGTACTGCTAATTCATGTCCTTCGACATCAATTTTAATGAAACCAAGGTTCTGTAAACCATAGTCGTCCAGGCGTCTGGTCTCCACTTCCGATTGACTTTGCGGACCATCGTCGGGGTCATCGAGTTTATTGGCCTTTTCGACGGTACTCCGTCCGAGATCCTTCAACAACACTCGCAATGTTGCTGTGCCGGTTTCATTCGACAGGGCAACAGCTTCCACCCTGAGAGCAAGTCCAAGTGCGGCTGCCATTTCGGATAGGGCTTTGGCCTGATGTAGTCTGGGTTCAAACGCAATTACGTTAGCACCAAGTTCCAGGAGATGGAGAGCATAAAGCCCCTCCGCTGCTCCGATGTCTGCACCGGTAGTTCCAAACCTAACAAGGGCAGGGAGCAAAGCTAATTCGCCCTCCCCTTTCCTTCTGATTATTTCGCGTATGTAGTATTTCCAATACTGCTTCGGAAAAAACTTACGTCCAGCCCAAGTATGCATTGGGCGTAGAGCCGCCTTCAGGCCTCTCATATGATTGTTCCTTCTTCGAGTCGTTCGAAAATCCACTAGCTCCTGGGACCATCGCCAGAAATGTGCCGAATATGTGCTTCTGAAGAATAGATCAAAATGGCTACTATTCACACTGTTTCGCAATCTGCTACCTGATCGTTGATCAACTGTCCGGTTCTGAAAAGCCTCGTTCAACAGCGGCGCAGGACTTCCCGGTACAAATCAACTGTCTGAGATGCAATTTCACCCCATGACAAATCCTTTCTGCATCGAGTCAGAGCGGCCAATGCTAGCCGCTCCCTCAGGTGCCCATCGTGCAGCAACCGCAGGATAGCCTGCGCCAGACTCTTATGGTCGCCAGGTGCGACAAGTACCCCGTCTTCTCCATCACGAATTAATTCCGCCAAACCGCCGACCTTCGAAGCAATGACGGGGATGCCCAATCCCATAGCAAGACTCGCTACTCCGCTTTGCGACGCTTCAAGGTACGGAAGTACAGCGATTTGAGCCCTTCTGAAGAGAGCCGCAACCTCAGGGTGCGGAATAAATCGGTCGATAATTTCGATATTGGCTCTGCACAGGCCTGGTGGAAAATAGCGATCTAACCTTTCTCCACACCCAGCAAGAATCAACTTCGCCGTCGGCCTAACCTCTTGTACAAGCTTCAGCGCAGCGAGAAGCACGTCAATTCCCTTATATCGTACAATTCTTCCGAAGAAGAGAACAGCATCCGGCTCTTTGGATGCAGTAACAGTCGGCTTCCCCGGAAAGTTTTCATAGAGGGATCCCAATTCGCCGTGAGGAATAACATAAGTGCGTTCGCGCGGAATGCCCCATTTGCTGCTGAGAAGTCTCTTCTGACTCTCGCAATGAACAATTACTGCCTCAGCGCGACGAAGAATGACATTTCGAAGTCTTCCTGTGAACCACTCCGTACTGTTTTCTCCTGGATGTCGAGCGGCATCATGAACCGTTACAATCAATGGGGGAAGATTGCGCAATATTGCAGCGATATCAAACCACGGATGGACGGGGTCCTGTATATGAAGAAGATCAGGACCCCCCGAGCAGCTTAGTTCAAGAAGCTTGGAAGCTGCAAATAAGCTACGCGGATCCCGCATTCTTAGCATCTCGCTTGTTATGAGGCGAACTCTGCTACTCAGCACTGGTCGCCATGGAGCCGCCTGGCTGGGCGGTTCCACCAATGTCACATCCACCCGATCCGCCAAGGCGCCGGCAAGCGCTGTGGTATAGTCTGCCACACCTAAATTAATGAGAGCGACTTTCACAGATTAAGTCTCTCCTCAGGCCCATGTGCGGAAGGCGTGCTGCACGCAACAGAGTCAATAGAAGGGTGCTGCTGGAATATGAGGTAAATCTCTCGACTCTGGGTTGTTAACACAAAGAGGATATAGGATACGATGGTACCGAGCACTACGCCGGCCGTGCCCAATACTCGGACCCACCAGATTGATAATGCAAGGTTCGCTATAGCTGCAATCACCGATGAGATTGCTTGACGTTTCACTCGTCCCAGAGCGCCCATCAAACATGCCTGATTGATCGCTATAGCGCATATTACCATCCATGCGCACATCAGACGGTTCAATAGCGGGGAAGGCTCTGCGGCTGCCCCCGCCCATATTCCAACGATTTGACGGCCGAAAAAGAAGAGACCGATTCCGCCGATCATTACATAGGTAAGAGTGATATTGCGCGTTCGATAATACATATTGCGCACCCAGGAAAAATCCCCTCGCGCATAGGCCTCTGTATAGGCCGGCCAAATCGCCGGAAAAACAATTGCCTGTATACTTATCAGGTAGCTGGTCAGTCGCCATGCAATACTGTACGGAGTTACAGCCACAGGCCCGAGATAATGCGAAATGACAATGTTATCGCTATTTGAAACGACCAGGGTCGCGATCTGAATAACGAAGAACTGCCCGCCTGAATGGAATATCTTCCCGATGTATTGTGGCGCGATGCGCGTTGGCCAGGGTTTCAACCAAGGCTTGTGGAATAGCCAAAGCCAAACCAGGCAAAGATAATTCACCGCTACCGGGGATCCTGCATACGCGGCGACAAGAATTGGAAGGCTTCCATGGAGAAGGATGACGGCCATAACAGACAGGAGACAGAGAATGTTGCCCGCAGACGCAAACAGATTGGCTATGTGCAATTCCTGATAACCAGCAAGGACCTTATTGACCAGGCTGGCTGGAAGTCCGAACAGAAACACGAGAAGCGCAATTGCAACCGTGCGGGAAGTTTCCCGCACTAAGGCTGAACTGTGGACATTGAAGAGATATCCCCATTGAATCGAGTGCCAGACCGCTAAGGTGATAATACCAAAAATGGAGGAGACGGCCAGAGTTAGCCAGAATGCCGTGGTTGCATAGGTCGAGGCAAGAGTTTTGTCGTTGCGCGTGTAGGCTTCGGATATGAGATTCGTTAACGTATTTGCGATACCTATGTCAAGTACGAGATACATGGTTACCGTGCTGGCGATTGTAGCCCAAAGACCATAGCTTTCATTTCCCAGATAGCGAACGGTCAGCGGAATCGTGATAGCATTTACGACTATGCTCATGCCTCTTCCAGCAAATGCGGAGAGGATTGCGGTGAGCATCCGCCGATGACGCTTCCGAGTTACATCTTGCGTTTCTCCGTGCGCAGGGAACTCGATCGGACTTGAATTTGAACGAGCGCTCGCGCTGTTGCGGATACCGAACCAGTTCATAACACCTCGGGGAAGGAAGGAGACCGGCTCGCCAGGGCACGACGAAGCGCGCTCAATTTGGTGCGAGACCCTGGGTTTTGCTTGGTGCGCCCCCTTCCGGTTGGCAAAAAAACGGCTCTGGTTCCAACCGCGCAACCGGAGGTTGCGGGCACGATTGCGATTGGAACCGCAGGCGTTACAACGCCAACCTGGTGAGCGAAGCCGATCAGGACGGGAGCGAAAAGAGCGGCCGAATCTGAAACCACGGAAATGGTGAGGGTAATGACGCGGCCCGCTCGATCGAGATGGCTTGCGCGGTGTTCCGTGACGTACTTCGTTGTGGTCATTGGCAGTCCGAAGCCGGCGAATGTTCCGAACAGGCCAACGGCGCTGTTCACTATCTCAAGCTGGCAGAAACCGGACTTTCCTGGCCGGCGCGCAGTCATGATCGACGCGATCAGCCTGAGACCCTGAGAGATGAGGGCACCGGAAAGCGACCCCATCGTTCCTCTGGCAGACTTCGCCCGAAGAGAATCGGCATTCAAGGCGCGGCTGAACGCACCACGCGCTGCGTTCCATTTCGCGATATAGGCCGACGTCAAAAGCAAAATCACCTGTACGGTAAAAGGGTCGAATTACTGTGACCATTGTACTGACAGCGCCGGCAGCATGACCGGCCTGACCCTTCCTCCGGGCGGGACCGGTACGAAATAATGGAATAATCCCCTGCATGTCTCGTGATACTTTTGGGGATACTTTTTTCCAGATTTCCATGCAGTTCGGTGCAGTCGGCTGCGCGAGCATACCATCCCGCAAATCATAGCTACTGTGGGACTTACTCAACCCCGCGCGTTCTGGTGCAGCCCGCTGCAAAACCCAAAAAATTCGACTCATAATCCCCCGCGACGCCGCTCATCCGTTGCAAAGCCGCAACACAATCTCCAGTTCGAAATCATCGGGAAGCGAAGGGCAGGATATTAAGACCCTCTGTATCACATTCGTATCACAGTGCATTTTTGACTCATTATAACTTTATCTATAACTCCTTTATTTTCTATGGTGAGCTCGCTGGGATTCGAACCCAGGACCCACGCCTTAAAAGGGCGTTGCTCTACCAACTGAGCTACGAGCTCTCACCGCTGTTCGATGTCGCCAGCACTGTTCAAGTCTACCTTAGGGTGGCCGGGACTGCCAGCAGGCTGCCTTGCGGTCTTCAGCCGCCCGTCCCGGGGCACGAAGGCGGGGCGTGAGAAAGCCTGTGGACTCGGGGAGCCGTAGCGTGCTTACAATACACAGGGTTCCATTTGACAAACGAGCGCCTGTTTTGCGACTGGTACTCAGCTCTCGCGATACAAAGGTAATCCCCTTTTCGGGGGATATGATTACTAGCAGGTCACCTCTGCCTGCATCGCATAGAAAATGGATAGTTTCTCCACAGCATCATGCCACGAAAGTGTTAGTGAGACGACTGTACAAGTGTTATTGATCAGATAACAGAAGTGCCGCTAGGATGCGGGTAGGGCGCTTTGCGTGGGCGTGTATTCGGGCTCCTGTCCCCAGGCTGAAGGTGGCACTCGGGCCCGTTTGCCGGGCGGTGCCTCGCGAACGTCAAGAGTGAGGGGGTAAGTCATGGCAGATCGTAAGACGCTCAACGATCCCAATGAAACTCCAGAGGATGTAGCGACGCTGTATTCGTGGGCGAACCTCCACGGGGCCAAGTATCGCGACTTCTCGGCGTCGCGGGCGCAGACGCGGGAGAAGGCCCGGCAGCGGGTCCAGGAAGCGATGGAAGAGGAGCGCGACCGGGCCCGGCGGCAGGCCGAGATCGACCGCGCCCTGGAACTGCGGCGTGCGCAGGAGGCGGAGGAGGAAGTCCGCAGGGCGAATCTGGCGGCACAGCAGGCCGCGCAATCGGCCGCGCAGCAGGCGCAGCAGCGGATGAGCCAGCAGGCGGGCCAGGAGAACGGGCGTCAGGCGGCTTACGAAGCGCTGCCGATCGCGGTGCCGCAGAACGGCCGGCAACAGCCCCAGGGGGAGCGTCACACGACGGTGCCGGTTCCGTTCCACAGTCCCGATATCACCCTGCCGTCCGGCTACCGGCCGGCGAGTGCGCCGCAGCCGTTCGCGCCGGTGCGCGAGGACGGCAACGCGCATCCGCGGAGCGCATGGGCGCTGGCGGAGACGGCGACGCGTCCGGCCTGGCTGACATCGGAGCGGCAGGAGTTTGTGCCTCCGGCCGTGCCGCAGGCCCCGGAAGACTCCTTGCAGGGCTCGCGCGACCGGCTTACCTCGCGCTGGTTTGCGTTGAAGGGCGTATTTGAGGGCGCCAGCGCACCCGCTGAGGCGGTGCCGGCTCCTCCGGTCGGGCGCGCACCGGTGCTCGGAGTCTTTTCGCTGGCTGGAGGCGTGGGCAAGACCAGCCTGGTGGCGACGCTGGGCCGTGCGCTTTCCGCGCGCGGCGAGCGCGTGCTGCTGGTGGACACGGCGGCCTATGGGCTGCTGCCCTTCTTTTTCGGGGCGCGCGATCAGCGCCCCGGCGTGTTGCGGACCTTCAGCCCGCCGGTTTCGAGCGGCGACGCGCCCGTGCAGATGGTCACCTTCGACCCGGATGGGCTGAGCCCGGAGGCGGCGCCGCAGGAGACGCTGGCGACGGAGATCGCGAAGTTCTCGCGCGGCACCAGCCGCGTCATCGTCGACCTGGCGACGGCGTCGGCGGGAACCACCCGCCGCATTCTCCGCATTGGACCGATCGTCCTGGTGCCTGTGGTGCCCGATATGAACTCGGTGATCAGCGTCGGCTCCATCGAGTCGTTCTTCCAGCACAACGGCGGGGTGCAGGCCAAGCCGATTCAGCCCTACTACCTGCTCAACCAGTTCGATCCCTCGCTCCCCCTGCACCTGGATGTTCGCGAGGTGCTACGCGAGCGTCTAGGAGACCGGCTGCTGCCGTTTGTACTGCGGCGGGCGCCGGCCGTCAGCGAGGCCCTCGCGGAAGGCATGACGGTAATGGACTACGCTCCCAATTCGACCGTGGCGGAGGACTTCGGCAGCCTTGCCGGCTGGGTCAAGAGCCTTTCGGCGCCTGCGAACATCAGCTATCGCGGAGTGCGGTGGAGCGAGAGATGACGGCAACAGGCCTTTGGCAGGACATCGGGGCCGGAGAAAATCTGCTAACCAAGTTGTTGCGGCTGCTGTTCCTGCTGGCGGCGGCCGGGATGTTCTATTTCCTGGCGGTGCTTCCGCTGACCTGGCCGCAGCAGGCGGTTCTGGGCCTGCTCACGCTGCTGATGGCGCTGGCCATGGCGCGCAGTTCCGACTCGTATCTGATCACTCTCACGCTGATGATGATGTCGATGTTCTGTACCTTCCGGTACGGGTACTGGCGCATCGCCCAGGTGGTGCGGTTCTTCCAGGACCCCGGCAACCACTGGGGCGCGCTGGACGCGTTCTTCATCATGAGCCTGCTGGTGGCCGAGTTCTACGCATTCTTCATCCTGTTTCTGGGATACTTCCAGACCATCTGGCCGCTGCGGCGGGCGCCGGTGGCGCTGCCCGAGAACACCGACGACTGGCCGCACGTGGATGTGCTGATCCCGACCTATAACGAGCCGCTGGACGTGGTGCGCTACACGGCGCTGGGCGCGCTCAACATGGACTGGCCGATCGACAAGATGCACGTGTATATCCTCGACGACGGCCGGCGCAAGGAGTTCGAGCAGTTCGCGTTCGAGGCGGGCATCGGTTACAAGACGCGGCCCGACAACAAGCACGCCAAGGCCGGCAACATCAACGCCGCGCTCAAGAGCATGACTTCGCCCTACGTGGCCATCTTCGACTGCGACCACGTGCCCACGCGCAGCTTTCTGCAGATGACCATGGGCTGGTTCCTGCGCGACCGCAAGCTGGCCATGCTGCAGACGCCGCACCACTTTTATTCGCCCGATCCCTTCGAGCGCAACCTGGGGCAGTTCCGGGTGATCCCGAACGAGGGCGAGCTGTTCTACGGAATCGTGCAGGACGGCAACGACTTCTGGAACGCTTCGTTCTTCTGCGGCTCCTGCGCGGTGCTGCGCCGGGAGGCGCTGGACCAGATCGGGGGCATCGCCGTCGAGACCGTGACCGAGGACGCGCACACCTCGCTGCGCATGCAGATCAACGGCTGGAATACGGCCTATATCAACATTCCGCAGGCGGCCGGGCTGGCCACCGAGCGGCTGTCGGCGCACGTGGGGCAGCGCATCCGCTGGGCGCGGGGCATGATCCAGATCCTGCGCACCGACAATCCCCTGGTGGCGCCGGGGCTGAAGTTTCCGCAGCGTCTGTGCTACTTCAACGCCATGATGCACTTTCTGTACGCGGTGCCGCGGCTGATCTTCCTCACCGCGCCGTTGATCTACCTGCTGCTGAACCACACCAACATTCCCGGCTACTGGGCGGCGATCCTGGCCTATGCCCTGCCGCACCTTACGCTGTCGAACGTGACCAACTCGCGGATTCAGGGCGAGCACCGGCACTCCTTCTGGAACGAGATTTATGAGACGGTGCTGTCGCCCTACATTCTGCTGCCCACGCTGATGGCGCTTGTCAATCCCAAGCTGGGCAAGTTCAACGTGACCGCCAAGGGCGGCATCGTGAAGCGGACTTTCTTCGACGCCAGGATCGCGCAGCCGTTTCTGGTCATGCTGATCTTCAACCTGGTGGGTCTGCTGGTGGCGATTCCGCGGTTCTTCATCTGGGACCGCGACCGGCCGGGCACGGTGCTGATGAACGTGCTGTGGTGCGTCTTCAACGTGGTGATCCTGGGCGTCTGCACGGCGGTGGCGCGCGAGATGCGTCAGCTCCGGACCACGGTGCGGATCAACATTGTGACGCCGGTCATGGCCAGGCTGCCGGGAGGAAGGCAGCCGGTCGCGGGCGAGACCATCGACATGTCGAGCGGCGGGGCGAGCATCCGCTTTGCCGAGCCGCTCGAGGCCGTCTCGGAGTCGAAGATACGGCTGTCTTTTCCCATGCCGGCGGTATTCACCGACCTGCCCGCCACGGTCGTGTCTTCGGAAGGCTCCGTCATGCGGGTCCGGTTCGACCAGCTCTCGATAGCCGAACAGGAGGTGCTGACCAGGGTGCTCTACTCGCGGGCCGATTCCTGGCTGGGCTGGGGCGAGTCGCGCGAGAGCGACAACGTGCTGCGCAGCCTGGGCCGGATCTTCCAGATCTCGATGCACGGCCTGAAGGGAACCTTCGTCAGCCTGTTCATGGACCGGAAGAAGAAGCCGGCAAAGTCCGGGTCGCTTTCGATTGCGGGGTCGGCGGGCCTTGTTCTTGCCGCCGCGATCCTGCTGGGCCCAGGCGCCAGGCTGCACGCGCAGATGCAAGGCAACGAGGGCGAACCGCCGCCCGGCACCGCGGAGGCCATGAGTAGCGAGGCCACCGCGGCGCCCGCCCAGAACCCTTCCGTTCCGCCCGGCCAGTACGAGGACAGGTTCACCATCGGCGACGCCGGATCGCCGCAGATCGAGCTGCACGGCATCGACAGCATGCACACGATCTACTTCACGCTGCCGGAGACGCACGTGGTGCGCAGCGCGAAGATTCATATCAACTATGCGTTTTCGCCCAGCCTGCTGCCGCAGCTAAGCCATCTGAAACTCATCATGAACGGCACGCTGTTCGCGACCATCCAGCCCACTCCGGGGCAGATGGGCGGCTCGGACAGCCATGATGCGGAGGCGGAGTTTTCCATTCCGCCCGAGCTGCTGGTGCACAATAATGCGCTGACCATCGAGTTCATCGGCCACTACACCCTGACCTGCGAGGATCCGTCCAATACGGCGCTGTGGGCGCGCGTGCACCGCAACAGCTTTCTTGACATCCGCGGCGACCTGCTGCCGCTGGCCGACGACCTGAAGCAGCTGCCGATGCCCTTTCTGGATCCGGCGGTGGTCGCGCCGCTCAGCATTCCGGTGGTCTTTCCGAGCGCGCCCTCCTACAAGGCGATCCAGGCGGCAGGCATCGTCACCAGCTACTTCGGGCTCATCTCGGATGCGCGGCCGGTGCGGTTCCCGGTGCACATCGGGGCCATCCCGCCAGGCAACGCGATTGTGGTCACCGACACTCCGTCGAGTCTTCCGGCCGCGCTGAATCTGAGCAATGCCAGCGGGCCCACGGTGGCCATGCGCACCAATCCCAACGATCCGTACAGCAAGGTCCTGGTCATCACCGGCGGGGACGCCAACCAGCTGATCACCGCCGCGCAGGCGGTGGCCCTGCGCAGCGATATGTTGAACGGTCCGCAGGTCGCCATCGATCATCTCACCCTTCCCAACAAACTGGCGGCCGACGCCGCGCCGCGATGGGCGCGTACGGACCAGACCATCGCGCTTTGGAATTACGCCAATGCAGACCAGCTGCAGGGGGACGGATCGGCCCCCATCGATGTGTACTTCCGCATTCCGCCGGACATCTTCTACGGCAACCGGGCCAACGCCAAGCTGAAGGTGGTCTATCGTTACAATTCGATTCCCATCGGCCCCATCTCGAGCCTGCAGGTGCGGATCAACAACGCCTTCATGGGCTCGATCCCACTGATCCCCGGCCAGGACGCCTCGCGCCGCATGGAAACGGTGGTGCCGGTGCCGGTGGTGAACCTGCGGCCGTTTTCGAACTCGCTCTCCTTCGACTTCACGTTCCAGTTGCTCAAGAAGGGCGGCTGCCAGGACACGACCCCGATCAATATGGTGGGTGCGATCCTGCGCGACTCGTACCTGGATCTGCGGGGCTACGCGCACTATGCGGCCCTGCCCAATCTCGAGCTGTTTGCCAACGCCGGGTTCCCGTTCACCCGGTTCGCCGATCTGCAGACGACCGCCGTGGTGCTGCCGGCCGACCCCACCGCGCAGGAGATCGAGATGTTTCTGACGCTGATGGGACACTTCGGACGCCAGACGGGATACCCGGGGCTGCGGGTGACCGTGACCGGCCCCGATGCGATGCACGCCGGCGCCGCCAACGACTTTCTCGTGATCGGCACAGGCGACGACCAGCCGGGACTCGACAAACTCTCCGGCAGCCTGCCCGTGGCCCTGCGCAGCGGACAGATCCAGGTGCGCGACACGCAGGGGTTCTTCGCGCCGCTGCACAAGGCCTGGTGGAAGATCAGCTCGAGCGACCATACCGCCTCGGGCGAGTTGACGGCCGCCGGCACGCCGGACGCCATCATCGAGGGCTTGGAATCGCCGTACTACCGCCTGGGCGGCAAGAGTATCGTCGCCATCTACATGCGCGATTCGGGCGACTTCGAGCCCTTTATGGACACCTTCATGAAGGTGGAGCAGTCGAGCGAGATCAGCGGCTCAGTGACGGTGATGCACGGATCGCAGTTCCAGGCCTTTCGCATCGGCTCGGAGGTCTATCATGTGGGTGTGCTCCCGTGGTGGACGCGGCTGACGCTGTGGTTCATGGAGGTGCCGTGGCTGGCCGCCGTTGTGATCGTGGTGCTGGCCCTTCTGCTGGCCGTGTGGACCCGGCAGTGGCTGCGCGGCAAGGCGCGCAGGCGTTTGAAGATGGTCCAGGACTAGGATTTCTCAAACCGGCACGTTCACCTAGGATGGCGGGGAGTGATTCATTGTCGCGCGCAACAGGTACGCCCAACGGATGAAGTCTCTCCGGCTGCGGGAAACGGCCGCCGCGCTCCGGGGTCCCGAAGGTTTGCGGACGGGCCGAGCCTGGGCGGCGCGCGGCGGCATCCGGCCGGGACCGGCCGCGGAGGCTCTGGGGCGACGGCTGCCGCGACCTCTCCCTGGGAGAGGTGTCTGTTGCTCTTCGCTCTCTCGATGAGTCTGTGCGCCACGGGCGGATGCAAGCAGGGCCCCTGGTCGCTGTGGGAGTCCTACTCGTCGCGGTTCATCGATGCGCAGGGGCGGGTCATCGATCCGCAAGGGGACGCGCGGACGACCTCGGAGGGACAGGCCTACGCGATGTTCTTCGCGCTGGCCGACGGCGACCGCCCGATGTTCGACCGCCTGCTGATGTGGACGCAAGACAACCTCGCCCAGGGCGACCTGGCCACCCACCTGCCCGCCTGGCTGTGGGGCAAGCGTCCGGACGGCTCGTGGAAGACGATCGACCCGAACCCGGCCTCGGACGCCGACGTGTGGATGGCCTACACGCTCGTGCAAGCCGGCCGCCTGTGGAAGAACCCCGCCTATACAAGCATGGGCCGCGGCATGATGGCGCTGATCGCCAGGAACGAAGTCGCCAACCTGCCCGGCTTCGGCCTTATGCTGCTGCCCGGCCCGGCGGGATTTCAGCATGGGACCCAGTGGACACTGAATCCCAGTTACGAGCCGCTGTTTCTCTTCGAAGGGCTGGCCGCTGCCGATCCCTCCGGACCCTGGGGCCAGATTGCCACGAATATTCCGCGCTTTCTGTCGCAGAGTTCGGTCCACGGCTGGGCGATGGACTGGGTCGGCTACCAGCCGGATCGCGGCTTTTATCCAGCCAGTGTCCAGGTAACGGGGAACAAACAACCAGCCGCTCCCGGCGGCAGCTACGACGCGATCCGGGTTTATCTCTGGGCGGGCATGATCAACCCGGCGGATCAAGCGCGCGCGCCGATCCTGAACGCGCTGCCCGCCATGGGCGTCTATCTTTCCAATCACGACGCGCCGCCTGATAATGTGAATGACCAAGGAATTCCATCCGGCAAAGATGGCCCCGTGGGCTTTTCCGCCGCCGTGCTGCCTTATCTGAGAGCGCTCCCCAACCTCTCGAAGGCGAGCGCGGCGCAGAGTGCCCGCATGACGGCCCAGCGGGATCAGTCGACCGGTTTGTATGGCAAGGACTTTGCATATTACGATCAGAACCTTGTCCTCTTCGCGACAGGGTTCATCGATGGTAGATTCAGCTTTGGCCGGAGAGGGGAACTGAAAGTGGGATGGGAACGCCGATGAGGGCTCTCTGCGGAGCTTGGAAGGTTCGGATGGTGGCGGCGGGCTGCCTGATACTCGCGCTGCAGATGGGCCGCGCCCAAAGCAGAGCGGGAGCTCTGACGCCGCAGACGGCGCGCACCCTGCTCGTGGACCAGGCCCATCAACTGGAGGCGCGCGGCCGCCCCGATATGGCCGTGCAGCTCTGGCAGCAGATCCTGCTCTCCGATCCGAAGAACCAGGAGGCGATGGAAGGGATCGCCCGGGACTATAAGCTGATCGGCGCGGCGCAAAAGGCCAGCGATGCGCTGGCGCGGCTGCGCAGCGCCTATCCGAACGATCCCAACATCCCGAAGATCGAAGCGCTGGCCAGCACGCGCGTCGAGAGCGATCAGCTTCGCCATGCAGGGGAGCTGGCCCGCAGCGGCAAAAACGCCGACGCCATGCGCGTCTACCGGCAGCTCTATGGCGACCATCCTCCCGACGGCGACATTGCCCTGGCCTACTACCAGACGCTCTATGGAACGCCGGGGGGCAAGCCGGAAGCAATCGCCGCCATGCGCGCCCTGGCCGCGCGCAACCCGGGCGATCCGCGCTACGCCATCGAGCTGGGCACCATGCTCACCTACAACCAGGACTCGCGCGGCGAGGGAATCCGCCTGCTCGAAGAGCACCGCAGCGACCCCACCGCGGATGCGGCGCTGCGGCAGGCCCTCATCTGGACCGTGCCCAATCCCGCCTTCACGCCCGACCTCGAGTCGTATCTTCGCGAACACCCCCAGGATGCCGAGATCGCGAAGCTTCTCGGCGAGGACCGGGCGGAACTGGCGAAGGGCGGCACAGGGATCGCCCGGACGCCGGCGGAGATCGAGGCCTTTTCCGCGCTGCGGGAACACAAGCTGGAGGATGCGGAGGCGCGCTTCAACGCCATCCTGGCCCGGGAGCCGAACAACGGGCGGGCCGCGGCGGGCATGGGCTTCCTGCGCATGCAGCAGAAGAACTTTGGCGCGGCCATCGCCTACCTGAACCAGGCGGAGCAGGACGGATTAAAGGACCGCACCGTCGAAGACGCGCTTCAGACTTCGCGCTTCTGGTACACCATGGGCGAGGCGTCGCAGGCCTTCGACGCCAACCACTTCGACGTGGCCGAGGCCAAGTACCGGCAGGCGCTGGTGATGAAGCCGGGCAGTCCCGATGCGCTCAGCGGGCTGGCGGGCCTCTACATGAAAGACAAACAGTATGCCAACGCCGCCGATGTCTACCAGGCGCTGCTGCGCGTTCAGCCTGAGGGCGCCGATAGCTGGCGCGGCCTGTTTCTGGCCTATGCCCAGGACAAGCAGTACGACAAGGCCCTGGGGGTGCAGGCGCACTTTCCCACGGCGGTCAAGACTGCCCTGGAGCGCGACCCCGAATATCTGAGCCAGCTCGCCGCGATCTACCAGGCCGAGGGGCGCAGCGCCGATGCGCAGCGGGTTCTGGCGCTGGCGCTGGCGCTGCCGTTCCCGAAGAACGGCGCCGGTCTCAAGGTGGACACCAGGCTGCAGTACGCCGGGTTGTTGATGGCGGCGCAGCGGTACGACCAGGCCGCGGGGCTCTACGAGCAGATCCTCGACGCCCAGCCCGACAACCTTTCGGCGTGGCTGGGCCTGATCAGCGCACATCATTCTCTGGGGCAGGACACACAGGCGATGGCCGAGGTGCAGCGCATGCCCTCAGCCGCCTACCAGGCGGCGCTCAACGATGCGGACTTTCTGGCGCTGCTCGGCTCCATCTACCAGCAGGCCAACCAGCTCGAGGTGGCGCAGGGGCTGCTCGAGCGCGCGGCGCGGGTTCAGCTGGCGAGCGGAGCGGAGCCGGCGCTGACGCTTCAACTGCAGCTTGCGGCCATCTACCTGCAGCGCAACGACGCCACACGCGCCTATGCGCTCTACCGCGAGATTCTCACCCGCCATCCCAACCGGCCCGAGGGTTGGATGGGATTGATTTCGACACTGCTCGCCACGCACCGGGAGCAGCAGGCGCTCGAAGAGATGGCGCTGATTCCCCCCGCGGTCCGCAAAGAACTGGACGCGGACGTGGACTTTATGCAGGCCGAGGCCAGCGCGTACGCCGCGACCGGCGACATTTCCCACGCTGCCAAGTACATGAATGCGGTCAACGATTACTATGCGCGGCTTAAAGAGGAGCCCCCGCCCAACGTCGCCGTGCAGACTGCCTGGCTGCTCTATAACACGCACAGCGACAGTGCGCTTTACCAGGCGCTGATGGGCCTGGGCGCACGCCGCGACCTGACCGTCGTCCAGCGCGAGACCGTGGAGGAGATCTGGGCCGACTGGAGCGTGCGGCGCGCCAGCGAGGCCATGAACAACCAGGATCCGGAGAACGCGCTCGAGATCCTGGACGCCGCGCTGCAGGCGTTTCCCAACAACCTGACGGTGCGCAGGGCGGTTGCGGGCGGCTATGCGCAGGTGGGGCGCGCCAAAGAGGCCCTGATCCTCTTCAAGACCATCCCCATGCAGAACGCCACCGCGGCCGACTATGAGGGCGCGATCGGCGCGGCCATGGCGGCCAACGATCTGCCCCAGGCCGAATCCTGGCTGCGCGACGCCCTGGCGCGCTACGCGAACGATTCCGGAATCCTGGCCCTTGCGGCGCGGTATGAGCAGGCCCGCGGCGACGATCAGCGCGCCGCGGCGTACTGGCGGGCCTCGCTGGCGGCCATGCCCCAGCCCTCGGCGACCGACCGGCTGGCGCACGAGCTGGTTTATCCGGAAGAGGACACCCGGGCGCATCGGGCCGCGACCGCTGCCGATCTGCAGCGGCTGCTGAACCCGGATAACCAGCCCTTCGCCAGGACAACCAAGCTGCCTCCGCTGCCGGCCTACGGCCCCGATCCCTACCAGGGGGCGGCGCCGGTCGTCCTGCAGCCCGCCGAGTCCCAGCCGCAGAGCCAGCCGGAGGCCGCTCCCGCGACCAGCGCGCCCGCGAATGGCCCGCCCACCAGCGATTTGGAACCTCCGCCAGCCCACGATCTGCAAGCGCAGCCCGCCGCGCCCCAGCACACGGCGATGACAGTGGAGCCGGCAACTCCGCTGCGGCCGTCCACCGGCCGCGCAGCCGGATACACGATCGCGGTGCTGCGTGCTCAACATAGCGGGGCTCCGTTGCGCCCGGCCGTCTATGATCCGGACGCCAATGAGGCGCATCTGCTGCGGGTCGCTGCCGCTCCGCAAACCGCTGCGGCGCAGGCGGAGAGCCCGGACAATGGAGTCGGGCTTTCGGCGCATGCGCCGCACTCGCTGGCCTCGGATGCGTGGAAGGGGCTTATCTTATCGTTGCTGGCGCAGGGCCACGACGCGCAAGCAATCGCGGAGATCGGCAAGATTCCTCCCGACATTCGCAGCATCCTGGACGCGGATCTGGATTTTGTGCAGAGCGAGGCGAGTTTGTATCTGGCTGTGCACGATACGCCCCGTGCCGTGAAATATCTGAACGAGATTGAGAGCTACTATGCCGCGCAGGGAGGCGCGCCACCGGCCGGTCTTGAAATTCAGCACGCGCTGATTCTCTTTCAAGCCCAGGACGACGGCAAGCTCTACCCGCTGTTGACCCGCCTTGACGCCCGGAAAGACCTGACGGCGTCCGACCGCAAGCAGATTGACGATCTGTGGGCCGAGTGGGCCGTGCGCCGCGCCGACGCGGCGATGAGCGCGGGCGACGCCGCGCGGGGAGTTGAGCTGCTGGATGCGGCTTCGACGGACTATCCCAATAGTCTGACGGTCCGGACCGCAGTCGCCGGGGCCTATGCCCGGCTCGGCCGTGCCGCCGACGCCGTGGCGCTCTTCAAGACGATTCCTCCGGGTTCGCTGGGGCCGGCGGATCTTGCCGCTGCGATCTCTGCCGCAGTGGCCGCGCCCGATCTGACCCAGGCGCACATCTGGCTCGATGCGGCGCTGGTGCGTTATCACGGCAATCCCTCGATCCTCGAGGCCGCGGCGCGGTATGAACAGGCTCGCGGGGACAACACCCGCGCGACCGAGTACTGGCGCGCGGCCATCGCGGCGATGCCGCCCGGGTCCGCGCCCGCACCCAGCGCGGAGATCAATCCCGGCAGCGCCGGCAACGAAACCGCCATGTGGCCGGCGATGCCCCCGGGCGAGACCAAGCGCCTTCTTGCGGCGAGCATGGGCGAGGAGACCACACTGCCGCCGCCCAGCGCTCCCGCCGCTCCCCATCCCGCTGGAGGGGTTCAGCCGGCTGCGGAGCCTCCGGCGCCGAATCCGAAGCCGGCCGGCCAGCCTACTCCGTTGGAACAGAGCTCCGTGCAGTCAGCCGCTCCGGCAGTGGGTGTGGACCAAGGTACGCCGCTCGGTTGCGGAACCGCGAGCACCGGCGGCTGCGCACCGGCGGTCGCGGGCAGCGCAGCGCCGAACCCGACCACGAAGCACTCCGCCGCGGCGGCCGCGCCCAGCATCCCGTTGCCGGCCGCGAACCAGGAGAGCGCCGAGGAGGCCCATGCCCTGGCGGTTCTGCAGGCGCTGCGGCGCCCGGCGCAGAGCGATGCGGTGAACGTCGAGACTGTGCCGGCTCCTGCAGAGCAGAGCATTCCGGCCGCACCCGGACCCACGGCGGCGCCGCCGGTGCTGCTTCTGGCGCAGTACACACCTTCGGCGCAGGAAGCGGCGACAGGCGCATACTCCTCGCCCAAATCGCAGAGCGCACAGCCAAAGCAGACGCCCGCAGCCGGCGAGCCGGCGCCCGCATCGCCGCGCAAGGAAAGGCACCGGCGCGGCAGAAAAAAGAATGCTCCCGCCGAGACCCTCCCCGCACCTCCGGCCTCCGCGGCACCTGCGTCCCAGCCGGCCGCGCCCACGCTGGGCAGCGTCCCGGCCGCACCTCCCACTCCGCAGGCGCCGCAGATTCCCGAGCAGGTTCCGTCGCAGACCCCGGCAAATACAGACACCGGGCTCAGCAACCAGGAACTCGAACAGCGCAATCTTCCTCCGCTGACCGGCCCGTGGGTGCGCGTGCAGCGGCAGCAGCGGCCGCTGAGCCCGCGCGACGAGGCGGAGCGGCAGCTCCAGGCCATCCAGAGCAGCTACAGCGGCTGGCTGGGCGGAACGGGCGTCGTCAACTATCGCAGCGGCAACCTGGGATACGATCACCTCTCCGCGCTCGTCGCGCCCTTTGAGGCCTCGGTGCCGATCGGCTACAACGCGCGCTTCACCGTGGTCGCCAGGCCGGTCTTCCTCGATTCGGGGCAGGCGGCCGGCAACGCCGTCATCAGCGTGGACGAGTCGACCACCGCCGGAACCACGCTCACGACCATTCCGGAGCCGCTGGGCACGGATACCAACACGGCCGGAACCACCACGACGGGGGTCGGCGTTCCTCCGCAGCAAAACGCCACCGGCGTCGGCGGCGAGGCGCAGTTGATCTTCCCGCACTTTGCTCTCGCGGGCGGCTACACGCCTTCGGGGTTCCTGGTGGCCACCTTCACGGCGCGGGGGTACTGGCGCCCGGCCAATGGCCCGATTACCTTCACCTTCAACCGTGACTCGGTGACCGATTCGCAGCTCTCTTATTCGGGCCTGCGCGATCCGGAAGGGGCCACGCTGGGCACGCTGGGAACCATCTGGGGCGGCGTGGTCGCGAATTACGCGACCGTGCAGTTGTCACGGGGCAGCGCGCAGTCCGGCTTCTACGTGGGCGCCGGTGGGCAGTACCTGAGCGGCTATAACGTCGAGACCAACACCCGCATCGAGGGCTCGGGCGGCGCGTACTGGCATGTTTACACCGTCCCTGAATACGGCGATCTGAGCATCGGGGCCAACTTCTTCGGCATGCACTACGCCAACAATCAGGACGCCTTCACCTTCGGCATGGGCGGCTACTTCAGCCCCCAGGCCTACTTCCTCGCCAACATTCCCTTCACCTGGGTGGGCCACTACCAGACCCATTGGCACTACAACATCCTGGGCGGCATCGGCGTGCAGGCCTTCCAGGAAGACGAGACGCCGCTGTGGCCGCTGGCCGCTCAAAAGTCCCTCGAGACCGGCAACAACAACCCCATGCTGCCGGCTCTTACCAGCGTCGGTCCCAACTACGATCTGCGCAGCCAGGCGGCCTACGAGATCAGCCCGCACTGGTTTGCGGGCGGCTTCTTCAGCGCGAACAACACGCGCAACTACTCTTCGGTCTCGGCCGGGTTCTATGTCCGGTACATGTTCCGCAACCAGCCTGCGGCCATAACGGCTCCAACCGGCATCTTCCCAACCGACGGCCTGCGGCCGTTCAGGGTGCCGTAGAGATAGACCGACGCGAGCGAATCGGAAGGGAGGAGATGCGAGTGTCTTCTCCCTTCCGCGCATGGGCCGAACATTTTAAAGCGGTTCTCGCATCTCTACAGGGCGTTTCAGGCGGCTCCCAAAGGCGATTCCCCACAGTTTCACAGTTTCGCAGGGAAAAGGGGGGAGGGGGCGCCTCTTCAACACGCAGTTTTTCCCGGAGGCAGACAAGATCATCATGGGGATATTTTGCAGGAAGAGGAGGAAA
>Ga0335073_10003612_pt1 | contig 21589 bp, 23 predicted proteins | sample Lox_Sample_22_FD_207093 | JGI IMG/M metagenome (GOLD analysis project Ga0335073, IMG submission 207093) | Soil microbial communities from Loxahatchee National Wildlife Refuge, Florida, United States - Lox_Sample_2.2 | ecosystem: Environmental > Terrestrial > Soil > Wetlands | place: USA...
CGGCGCGGATGACCAGGGTGAGCCCGATCGCGACCACGTAGCCGGCGGCGGCCACGGCCAGCGGCAGGCGCAGGGCCATGCCGTGGCCGGAGTGCTGCGAGCCAGCCAGCAGCGCGCCGAGCAGGGCCACACCGAGGGCCCCGCCGGATTGCCGGGCGGCGTTCAGGATGCCGCTGGCCAGGCCGGCGCGCTCAGGGCCGGCCGAGCCGACCACGACGGCGGTCATCGCGGGCATCGCCAGCGAGCACATGCCGAGCAGCACCGACCCGGCGACGATCAGCGCCAGCGACGTCCCTGAGCCGGCGGCGGCCAGCAGCGCGGCGCCGGCCGCGGCCAGGACGAATCCCGTGATCATGGGGGGCTTGGGCCCGAGACGCGCGGTCAGCGGGCCGCTGGCCATCGAGCCGACCCCGACGGCGACGCTCATCGGCAAGATCAGCAGGCCGGTGCCCAGCGCCGACTCGTGCCGCGCATCCTGCAGGAACAGCGACAGGCAGATCAGCACGCCGTAGATGCACAGGTTGAACAGCACACCGACCGCGGTCGCCGCGCTGAGGTTCCTGGACCTGAAAATCCGAAGCGGCAGCATCGGGGCAGCCTGCCGGTGCTCGGCCACCGTGAACGCCGCCCCGATGCCCACGCCTGCGGCGAGCAGGGCATCGGGCACGGGGGCCAGCCAGCCCTGCTGGCCTGCGGTGATGAACCCCGCGGTGAGCCCGGCGAGGGCACCAACCCCCAGCAGCAGGCCCCACAGGTCGATGCGGCATGAGGAGTGGAGCGGCGATTCCGGCACGCAGCGGCGCAGCAGGACGATCGTCGCCGCGCAGACAGGAACGTTGATCACGAAGATCAGCCGCCAGCTGGCCAGGGCCACGATGCCGCCGCCGATCACCGGTCCCAGCGCCACACCGAGCGAGCCCATGCCGCCCCACACCCCCAGAGCCCTGGCCCGCGCCCGGGCGTCGGGGAACTGGTGAACAAGCAGGGCGAGCGAGCACGGCAGCAGCGCCGACGCGCCGAGCCCCTGCACGGCCCGCGCCGCGATCAGGACGCCCAGCGTCGGTGCGGCGGCGCACGCAGCGGAGCCGGCGCCGAAGACGGCCAGCCCGGCCGTGAACACGCGCCGCGCTCCCGCCCGATCCGCCTCCGACCCCGCCGTGAGCATGACCGACGCGAGCGCAAGCGTGTACGCCTCCACGACCCACTGCAGGCCGGCCACCGAGCCGCCGATCTCTCGCTGGATGGCGGGGAGCGCGACGTTCACGATCGTGACGTCGAGCTGGATGACGAAGAACCCCAGGCACACCGTGATGAGGGCGACGATCGCCGCCGGCCCGCCGGCCCGCGCCTGGGGCGCCGTGGTTCGCCGTTGCTCGATTGTCTCCATGCCGCTAGCCTTAGCCGCCGACACTTCGGTCACGCTCGAAGCGTGACCGGGCCCGCGTCACGCGTTCCGGGCACTTATCCGATCCGCGACGGAGCCGCAGATGAGAGGCCGGCCGCCGCAAACGCGGTCTCGATGAGCGCATCGGTCAGTGTGACCCGTCTCACGCCGCGGTCTGCGAGCGCGAGGCCGGCCATGGACGCCGCGTGGGTGATGTCGACCGCGGCGCCAAGCCCGAGCAGTTCCGCGCTCGGCCCGGCCCCTGCGGTCACCGCGGCCTGGACCAGGTGACGGGCGCCGAGCACCCTGGCCACGTTCCGGGTGCGGTGACCCGCCGGGCGCCCCGTGGACAGCCGGATCGCCGTGCCCGGAGCCAGCAGCAGCGCCGCGCCGTAGCCGGCCCGCGCCACCTGCAGCGCGCGGGCGGTGGCGCTGGTCAACGCCGGCCCCTGCGCCGGGCACGCTGGCCGGCGACGACCCCGGTGGCGACCGCGGCGCCGGCGGCGAGCCCGGCGAGCCCGGCCGTGTGCTCGTCCAGCCACACCTGCGCGCTGCGGGCGTGCGATCGCGGGTCGAAGACCCCGTGCGCGCCGTGGTCCCTGCCACCCTGGCCGTCCATGGCCTGGTACAGGTTGTCGGGCCTGTCGTCGTCGACCTTCTCGCTGGTCTGCTGGGAGTCAAAGCCGGTGCGGGCCAGGTAGCGGTCGAGCAGCGCGGGCACGAACTTGTTCGCGAAGATCGTGGCCGCGGTGGACGCACCGACCCAGTACTGCCGCCGCCGGGGGTGATCGGCGGCGAACAGGACGCCGCGCGCCGCGACCTCCGGCTGGTAGATCGGGGGAACCGGCTGCGGGTGGCGGGGCAGGCGGGACCGCACCCACGAGAACTGTGGCGTGTTCACCGCCGGCATCTGCGCGACCGTGATGTTCACCCCGGAGTGCTCGTGCAGCAGCTCGCAGCGCAGCGAGGAGGTGAACCCGTTGATCGCGTGCTTGGCGCCGCAGTAGGCGGACTGCAGCGGGATGCTGCGCGCGCCGAGAGCGGAGCCCACCTGCACGATCGTGCCGTGCCCGCGCGGGCGCATCCGGGCCAGCGCGACCATGGTCCCGTGCACGAAGCCGAGGTAGCTGACTTCGGTGACCCGCAGGAACTCGTCCGGCGTGATCTCGGCGAACGGCGAGAACACCGATGTGAACGCGACGTTGATCCAGACGTCGATCGGGCCGAAGAATTCCTCCGTCTGCCGGGCGGCGTCTTCCACCTGCCCGTAGTCGGACACGTCGGCCGGGATAGCGAGCGCCTTGCCGCCCGCCTCCTCGACGTCGGTGACCGCGCCGTCAAGGCCGGCCTGGCCGCGCGCGATCAGTGCGACGTTGGCACCCCGCGCGCCGAACAGGCGCGCGGTCGCCCGGCCGATGCCGGCGCTGGCCCCGGTGATCACCACTGTCTGAGTCATGACTTCCTTACTCCATCCTTCGTTGTGTCGTATCCGGTCGACGTGTGCCAGGGCCCCGCGAGCCGCGCCGCGCATTCGAGGACCATCGCGTGCACGAACGCCTGCGGCAGGTTTCCCCTGAGCTGGCGCTCGGCGACGTCGTACTCCTCGGCGTACAGGCCTGGCGAGCCGCACGCGGCCCGGTTGCGCTCGAACCAGCGGGCGGCCTCGATTTCCTGGCCTTGCTGGTGCAGCGCCAGCGTCAGGACAAACCCGCACAGCAGGAACGCGCCCTCGGCCGCGCCCAGCGTCCGCTCATCGTGGCGGAACCGGTAGGCGTAGCCGTCCTGGGTCAGCTCGGCCACGTAGGCGCGCAGCGTCTCGGCGGTGCGGGGATCGTCGGCAGGCACGGCCCCGCGGATCGCGGGCATCAGCAGCGCGGCGTCCAGGCCGGCGTCACCGGGGGAGCGCTGCCAGCGCCCGGTCGGATGCACCGCGTGGCAGGCCGTGTCCGCGACGATGACATCGGCGAGCGCGGACCACTCCGAGGACTGCGGCTCCGTGGTGCAGTCCTTGCTCGCCTCGCGCAGCCCGGCCGCGCAGATCAGCCTCGAATGCGTCCAGGCCTGGCTGTCGATCTCCCATATCCCGGCGTCCGGGTCCCGCCAGCGCCGCGCGATGGCGTCGGCGGCGATCTCGGCGGCCTTCCTGCTGCCGGAGTCCAGCCGGTCATGCGTGCCCGCCGCGGCGAGCAGAAGCAGCGACTCGCCGAGCGCGTCGAGCTGAAACTGCTTGTTCACCCAGTTGCCGACCAGGTCATAACCGCCCGGGTAGCCGGGCAGGTCTAGCTCGCGCTGGTCCGGCACGCGGCCCCCGTCCGCGGTGTAGGCGGGGACGAGCTTCGGCCCGTCCTCGTGCAGCCGGGCGGAGATGAACGCCACCGCGTCGTCGAGCAGCGCGAACGCGCCCGCTGCCGCAGCGGCCCGGCCCGCGTAGACCTGATCACGGATCCAGGCGTACCGGTAGTCGTAGTTGCGCCCCTCCTCCGCCCGCTCGGGCAGGCTGGTGGTGGCCGCCGCGACCATCCCGCCGCCGGAACTGGTGAGGCCGCGCAGCACCACCTGCGCCTGCCGGGCGTCGCGCGGGGCCACGACGTGGTCCAGCCGCGGCACGGCGTCGGCCCACCGTTCCTCGGTGCTGCGCCAGAGCGCGTCGGGATCGGCGGGCTCGTCGCGCAGCGGCTCTGCGGACAGCTCGAGGACCAGGTCACGGCTCTGCCCGGCGGGCACGGTCAGGCTCATGGCCAGCACCGGCGCGCCGCCTGCGCGGCGCACCCTGGCCCCGGAAACCTCGCCGGACCAGCGCACGTGCAGGTCGCCGGAGAGGCCGGTCCAGGCGCTCTGGCGGCCCTCGTCGTGGCGTTTGACGGACCGCAGCTTCTGCCGGCCGAATCCGGCGCGGAGATCCAGGAGCACCTCGACCTCGGCCGGGCAGTCCCGGGCGATGATCCGCCGCAGCAGCACGACCCGGTCGCGATCGCCGGGGAACGCGAGCGCCTCCCGGCATTCGGTGATGCCGCTGGCGGTGATCCAGCGGCTGCGCCAGATCAGGGTGCCTTCCTCGTAGTAGCCACCCCAGACGAACGTCTGCGCCGGCGTGACCGCGTACACGCCCTCGCCGCCGATGAGTGTGGAGAACACCGCGTCGTGGTCCCATCGCGGCGCGCACAGCCACACGATGTCGCCGCGCGGGCTGACAATCGCGCCCCGCTCTCCGTCGGCGATCAGCGCGTAGTCACGCAGAACGTGCGGGTGAAACTTGGGCATGGACCGCCGCTACCCCCCGCGCGCCGGTCCATGCGGCGCTGGCGCATCGAACGGCGCATCGACCAGCCATGTTTGGATCCCCGCTCTCGGGTAGCTGAGAACGGATTAGGCCCGCAAGGGCACGACACAAGCCGGAATCTGGCAGGTGACAGCCATGACGGAGCCAATAATGCCCCGGAATGGAGAAACCCCGCCGCGGCCGAAGGTCGACGCCGGGCAGCTGTGGCCCGGCGGCGTCGCCACGGCCATTGTGGCGGCGCTTGTTGCGCTGGTCGGCATCCTGGTGTGCCGGTGGCTGCTGCGCGTCCCGCTGCTTTCACCCCGCCAGGACGGGGCGTACGGCGACGCCCACACCACCGGTTACGTGCTCGCGGCCGCGGTGGCCGCGCTGATCGCGACCGCCATTCTTTATTTGCTGCTGCTGAGCACGCCGCGGCCAATGACGTTCTTCACCTGGATCGTCGCGCTCGCGACGATCGTCATGGTGCTGTACCCGTTTAGCACCGGCGCGCCGCTGTCGCAGAAGGTGGCGACGGCGGCCGTCGACCTTGTGATCGGGTTTGCGATCGGATCGCTGCTCAACGGCGTGGGCGCGCGCTCGATCCGGCGCCGGACATCCGCGGGCGGCGGGTACGCGACGACCGTGCCCGGCAGTGGCCGCCCGGGTTCGGGCACCTATCCCGGGCGCGGCGACTATCCCACGCGTGAGTACCCGGCGCGCAGCGAGTACCCGGGCGGCCGTCCCTCCTAGGCCAGCTCGTCCGCGGTCCAGCGGAAGATGCCCCTGGCCATCGTGGAGGTCGCCGTGTCGGCCCTGGCCGCGAACACCTGGCGGCGGATCCCGGCGATCGCGGCGTCATCCGGAGCGGCCAGCCAGGCAAGCTCGGCGAGGTGACCGGCCAGTCGCTGGGCTCCGTCGGCGCCTTCGCCTTCGGTCCCCGCCAGCGCCAGCGCCCGGTCGGCGAGCACCGCGGGCCCGCCGGCGAGGCTGGCCAGCTCGGCGGCGAGCGTGCGCTCGGGCGCGGGCTTGAGCGTGGCCGGGTTGCCGTCCCACCAGCCGCCGTACAGCCGCCAGATGTTGCGGACGATGAACTCAGGCTCGTCGTAGACCGGCCGCAGGTACGGCCTGGCCTCAAGCTCAGCGGGCGGCCGCACGGAGTGGATCGCCTCGTCGAGCCGGCCGCCGCCATTCATGACCCCGAGCGTCTGCTCGACGAGGCTCTCGAGCAGTGCGGCGGTGTCGCCGAGGGCCTGGCGAACCCGGTCCGCGCCGATGACCGGCAGACCGTGCCCGGGCAGCAGGTACTCGGCCCCCAGCCCAGCCATGCGCCGCAGCGCGCCGGCCCATTCCCTCGGGTAGCGCTGCACCTTCTGCGGGTTGCCCGCGTTCGGCGACGCCCAGATGAACAGGTCACCGCAGCACAGCACCTTCCGGCCGGCCAGCCACGTGACCGTGTGATCGTCGGTCTCGCCCTTCTCGTGCCGCAGCCGGAACACGGCGCCGCCGACGTCGAGCCGCAGCTCATCCGAGTAGGTGCGGTCCGGGTACCGGTATTCGGTCGGCCAGCGCAGCCCCCTGGCGCCGAACTGCCGCTGATTGATCACCTCGTTGTAGCCGGTGGTCAGCAGGTATCTGTCGAAGCGCCGGGGCAGCGCCTCGTGCGCGACCACGACCGGGGCAGGCCAGCCGCGCTCGGCCGACTCCGCCTCCCAGACCGGCACCCCGGAGGTGTGGTCGATGTGCCCGTGCGAGTACACCGCCGTGTTCAGCCGCTGGCCGCACCACCGCCGCAGCTCCTCGTGCACCGCGGCGGCCACGAACGAGCTCCCGGTGTCCACCAGGACCAGGCCGTCCTCGGTCGTGAACGCGGACACATTCGCGAATGAGGGCAGGAACGCGACGCCGTCCCGGACCTCGGCCAGCCCGCGGCGGTGGGTCACCGGGTGGTACTCGCTGCTGCTGATCTCGCCCCGCCACAGCCGGTCCGCCAGGTCAAGGATGTCGTCGGGCATGTGGGCTCTGCACCTCTCGTCGCCGCGTCATCGTTTCCCGAAGCTTGCCACGGGTCGGGCATAACTCAAGACCGCCGCCGGGGGTGGCGCAGCCCCGGCGGCGGTCTGGTTTTCGGGAACGGGTCGGTGGGCGGGTGTATCCAGGTCAGCGGCGCAGTCCGCGCCAGCCGGCGCCGAGGCCGGCCAGGTGCAGCGCGAGGGCGATCAGCCCCAGGATTACCAGGCTCGCCGGCGCGAACACCGCGTCGGTTGACGTGGCGGTTACCCGGATGATGAACGCGATAGCGAAAATAATTACGGCGACAATGGCAAGCATGTGGAATCCTCCTGCTTAGTTCCTGGCCCGCGTCACTGGCTGGGCTGTGGCAGCTGGCATTTGACCTTGGGGTTCACGCCGAAGTAGTTCAGGGGCCCGGCCAGAATGGTCACGGTTATCGTCCCTGCCTTGGCGCAGTTGGCGGAGGATCCGCTGTAGTAATTCCGCTGGCCGGCGGCAATGGCCCCGATGACCAGCCAGATCACGAGCAGTAGCGATCCGATACGCATGATTTACCACCTGTCAAGCGGCAAACGCCACGGTTCTGGGCGTTCTTTATGGCTCGCTAAGTACCAGGGAAAAAGATTCTTAAACACGCTCGCTGGTGTTCTCGAGCAGTTCCCGCAGCCGGCCCCGGCCGCGGTGCAGGCGGGACATCACCGTGCCGATTGGGCAGTGCATGATCTCGGCTATTTCCCGGTATCCGAATCCCTCCACGTCGGCCAGGTACACGGCCATGCGGAAGTCCCCGGGAAGCCGCCGCAGCGCGTCGGTCACGCCGGTGTCCGTGATCCGGTCAAGGGCCAGTTCCTCTGCGGAGCGGGCGGCCGCCGAGGACTGTGCGGAACGCGAATAGACGCGCTCTAGCTGCCAGTCCTCGAGACCGGAGGCGGTCAGCACGGGCTCACGCTGCCGTTTCCGGTAACTGCTGATAAACGTGTTGGTCAGGATCCGGTTCAGCCAGGCCCTGAGATTGGTTCCCTCTTTGAACTGGTGGAACGAGGCAAAGGCCCGGGCGTAGGTCTCCTGGACCAGGTCCTCGGCGTCGGTGGGATTGCGGGTCATCCGCGACGCCTTTGCGTGCAGTTGCCGCATGTAGCCCAGAGCCTCGTCGAACGGCTCATCGGCGGCAGGGTCGCGCGGCGGTCGCGTCGCGATGCCGAGCTGCTGTGTGATCATTCCTGGATGTATTCCTCCACGACCTCGGCGGCCTGCGGCGCGGCCAGATCGTCAGCGTCTTCGGCCAGGTCCTCGGCGGGCAGGTCGGGGATCGGCGCGGTCGCGTCGCTGGGCTCCGGCTCGACCGCCTCATCGGCAGTGAGATCGCCCGGCTGGTGCCCGTTGCCGTTGACCTGCTCGGGGTCGGCTGCCGGGTTGAGCATGACGTACGGGGGATAGCGCTTCTCGTCCACGTGTCCGACGACGGGACCGCGCGCGCCCCGCCGCAGGGTCGTCCTGCGGCGCAGCCAGCCCTGGGTTGGCTTGCGCAGGAACAGCCCGGCGATGCCGGTGGCCATGATGACCACGCCGGCGATCTGCAGGTTCAGGAAGCTCGGATGGGCGGTCACGGCGAACGTGAAGATCGCCCCTATGGCAATTAAGGCCAGGCTGGTCGCGGTTCTCATCTGTCGGTCCTCCAGCGGGTGCGCCTCGGGCTAAGGCCCTTTCCCTCGGCGGTTTCTTCTACCTGGCCGGGGAATTCTCAAACCCTGGGACGTTTCCGCGCTGCGTCCCGGGTAGCAGCGTCCGGGCCGCACGGAGGTGACCGCGATGAGGCGGGAGGACCCCCCGGATCCGCAAGATCGGGCTCCACGGGATCCAAGGGACGAATCGGAAGCTCAGCGAGACGACCGCAACCTCGCCGAGCTGCTCCAGGAGCTGCGGATTTCCGGCCTGGGCGTGCAGGTCCTGTTCGGCTTCCTGCTCTCGCTGCCGTTCACGGCCAGGTTCGCGAAGCTGAGCCAGGGCCAGCGCGACCTCTACCTGGCCAGCCTGGTGCTGTCCGCCGTGGCCACGGCGCTGCTGCTCGGTCCCGTTGCGTACCACCGGATCGTGTTCCGGCGCCGCCAGAAGGAACCGCTGGTGCGCGCGGCGAGCGTGATGGCGACGCTCGGCCTGGCCACCGTGGGGCTGGCGATCTGTGCCGCGGTCCTGCTGGCATCCACCACCGTGGCCACGGGCCTGCCGGCCGGCCTCATCACCGCCTTCGTCGCCCTGCTGTTCGCAGGCCTGTGGTTCGCGTTCCCGCTCGCCCGCAGGTGAGATCGCCGGCGGCAGGGGTAGCGAGTCCCTATGGCTACCGAGATCCGAGAGACAGAGCGGAAGTACGAGGCGCCGGCGGGTACCTCGCTGCCGGGCCTTGACGGGCTGCCTGGAGTCGCAGCCGCGTCCGGCCCCCAGGAGCAGCGGCTGGAGGCGCGGTACTACGACACCGAGGATCTGCGCCTGATCCGCAATGGGGTCACGCTGCGCCGCCGCCAGGGCGGCAGCGACGCCGGGTGGCACCTGAAGCTGCCGGAGAGCGGCGACTCGCGCCGGGAGATCCGGCTGCCGCTGGCCAGGGCCACCCGCCAGGTGCCCAAGGAGCTCGGCAGGCTGGTCCGGGCGTTCACCCGCGGCGAGGCGCTGGCGCCAGTCGCTGAGATCAACACGGTCCGCCAGAGCAGGGTGCTGCTGGACGAGGCGGGAGGCTCGCTGGCCGAGGTCTCCGACGATCACGTCTCAGCGAGCACGCTGGGCGGCCAGACGCAGCTGTCACACTGGCGCGAGGTGGAGGTCGAGCTGACCGGCGGCGGCCAGGGCCTGCTCGCGGCCGCGGACAAGCTTCTGCGGCGCAGCGGGCTTCGCCCCGCCGGCCGCCAGGCCAAGCTGGAGCGGGCGCTGGGCGGCCAGCTTCCATCGCGCAACGGCGGCCGCGGCCGGGCGGCTCGGGTCTCGACGGCGGCGGACGTGGTTCTGGCCTACGCTGGGACGCAGGTAGCGGCGATCATGACGCTCGATCCGCTGGTGCGCCGGAGCGAGCCGGACGCGGTTCATCAGATGCGGGTGGCCACCCGTCGGCTGCGCAGCACGCTCACGTCCTTCGGCCGGGTGCTGTGCGCCGAGGACTGCGAGCGGCTCGGCGACGAGCTCAAGTGGCTCGGCGGCGTGCTCGGCACCGCGCGCGACGCTGAGGTCATGGCCGCGCACCTGCGGGCCGGCCTCGATGAGCTGCCGCCGGAACTGATCATGGGCCCGGTGCGGGCCCGCGTGCGAGCCCACTTCGCGCCGGTCGAGGCGGGGGCCCGCGCGGCGGTGCTCGAGGCCCTGGACGGGGACCGCTACCTGGCCCTGCTCGACAGCCTCGACGCGCTGCTTGCCGATCCGCCGCTGGCACCCGAGGCGGGCAGGCCCGCGGCCGACGTGCTGCCGGCCGCCGTCCGTCACACACGCGGCCGTCTGCGCAGGCGGATGCGCCGGGCGCGGCACGCGCCCCCGGGACCGGGCCGGGACACGGCGCTGCACGAGGCGCGCAAGGCGGCCAAGCGCGCCAGGTACGCGGCGGAGGCCGTCAGCCCCGCGTTCGGCAAGCCCGCCCGGCGCTTCGCCAGACGCGTCAAGGCGGTCCAGTCGGTGCTCGGCGACCATCACGACGGTGTGGTGGCACGCGCCACGATCAGGGACCTCGGTGTGCAGGCCCACCTGGCCGGCGAGAACGCGTTCACGTTCGGGGTCCTCTACGAGCGGGACTCCTGCGGCGCGGAGGATGTGGAAGCGCAGGCTCGCCGGGCATGGAAGCGGGCCGCCAAGCGCAAGTACCGTGCGTGGCTGCGCTAGAGCGGTGGGCCGGCTTACCCGGTGATCTGAGCGAGCCGCACCAGAAGTTCCACGGCGATGCGCGCGAGGAACAGGCGTTCGGCGTCGGCCAGCAGCAGCAGGGTTGCGCCCACCGTCGCTGCGAATGTGCGCGCCCGCCACAGCCCGGCCGTTTCGGGCGAGCCGTGGCGGGTCATGTCGTTCATCCCGCCGTTCGGGGCGAGCTTGGGCAGGCTGGCTGCGGGTGCTGGCCAGGGTGTGGCTCACCTGGCTTCCAGCGCCCGGACAGGCACAGCGCGACCAGGCCCCCGGCCGCGGCGATCAGCACCAGCGGGCTGAGCACGCTGACGCTGACGTCATGGATGAGATCGGCGGCACGGCCCAGCTGGGCTTCGGCTATGCCCAGCGGGGCGGTGATCGTGCCGACCGCGACCGGCGCCAGGATCAGCCAGTCAAGCCGGGACGCCGGATAGAAGATCAGCAGGCAAATGATCATCGTGGCGTACCACGGGTACTGGTAGGGCCACAGCAGCAGCCAGGCGGTGCTGACCGCCAGGGCCGGCCGCACCGCGGGAAGGTCAGGGACGCCCGCGGGCATGCGCCGCAGCGCCAGCACCGCCACGGCTATGACCAGAGCCGCGGCGATCAGCGCGAGGTAAGACTGCGGCGCCCGAAGCAGGTCGTAAAAGCTGCCAGCGCTGGCCTGGTTGCGGCGGGAGACAACGGCACGAAGCGCTGGTACGCCAAACCACGCATACCCGGGAACCGTGACCGCGAGCGCGGCGCAGGCGGCGGCGGCGAGCGAGGCGGGCCAGCGACGCAACGCCCAGGCCGCGCCGAGGCCGAACAAGACGTAATTGACCTTTATGCCGGCGGCGACGCCGATCAGCGCGCCCGAGGCCAGCGCTCGTGACAGCGGCGGCGGCTCGGTCTCCGGCTGCCACCGGAGGGCCAGGAGCCCGAGCAGGCCGGCCGCGGCGGCCAGAACGTCGAGGTGCCCGGCCGCGACGACGACCCAGAGCAGCAGCGGGTTGAGCGTCCAGAGCACGTGAGCGCGCAGCCGGCGGGCCGGGTCGGCGCGCAGCAGCCGGTCGGCGGCCAGCGCGACGAGGGCGAAGGCGGCCGAGTTCCACAACTTCAGCCAGAACGTGATCCGGGCAGCGGAGCCTCCCCCGAGCTTGGCGGCCAGGAACTGCTCCACGGTCGCCAGCGGCCCGTAAACGCTGACCATGTGCTGCCACGAAGCCGGAACGGACACCGCCAGCGCGTCGTGCACGCGGCGCAGGTGGTAAGGGGTCATCAGGTACGGGCTATGGCCGAGCACCATGATCCGGCCATAGGCGGCGTAGTCGAACGCGTCGGTGGACCCGGTCGGCGGAAGCACGGTCAGCACCGCCACCACGATCCCCGCGATGATCAGCAGCCATCCGGGGCTGGGCCTGGCCCCGTGGCCGATCGCCGCCAGGCCGGCGACCACGCCGCCGGTGCCAACCGCGACCGCGATCCACAGGGCGAGGCTCGCCGTGCCCAGGCCCACGTGTGTTGGCGGCAGGTCCCAGGGCGGACCCCAGGCCGGCAGCACAACCAGCGGGCGCTGCCAGCCGTCCCGCAGCAGCGACAGGGCGATCATGATCAGGATCGAGGAGCCAATCCCGGCCGCGCCAAGCCAGGTCAGGAACCGCGCCCGCGCGCCGTCGTGCATCTGTGATCCTTCCCAGGCCCCCACGCCCGGTGTGTTCATATCCATACAGATGCGCGAGGGCCGCATTTTGTTGCAATCCAGCAGGAAACGATCTTCAGATGCTCCAGAGGGCCTGGGTGGGGGAGAGGCGGGCGGCGCGGATGGCGGGCATGAGGCCAGCGAGGGCGCCGATGAGGATGGTGGCGGCGAGGCCGCCGGTCCAGGCGTCGGTGGGGATGACGGTGGCCCAGCCTTTGGCGTGGGCGTAGATGGCCGTGGCGGCCGCGCCGATGATGATGCCGGCCGCGCCGCCGAGCAGGGCCAGGGTGATGGCTTCGGCGAGGAACTGGGTGCGGATGTGGCCGCGGGTGGCGCCGAGGGCGCGGCGCAGGCCGATTTCGGAGCGTCGTTCCAGAACAGAGATGACCATGATGTTGGCGACGCCGATGGCGCCGACGAGCAGGGCGACCGCGCCCAGGCCGAGGAACAGAGTGTTGAACGCGGACTTGGCGTCCGCCTGGGCGACCAGCGCATTGGACGGCTGGGAGACGTCCACGCTGCTGGGGTCTTCTGGGTCGGTCTGGTTGCCGAGCTGGTTGTAGACGGTGTTGACGTGGCCGTAGGCGGCTTTGAGGTAGATGGTGGTGGGGTGGCCGTCGAAGCTGAGATTGGCCTCGGCGAAGGGGAAGCCGACCAGGACGGAGGAGTCGACGTCGGGGGACAGGATGTCGGGGGACAGGATGCCCGCGACGTACAGCCACATGCCACCGTTGCCGTTGGCGCCGGTGCCGGTGATCCAGACGCGTTCACCAGGGAACACCTTGTCGATGCCCAGGAGCTGGGCGGCGGCGGCGCCGAGCACGCAGACCGGTTCGCGGGCGGTGGCCGCGTTGAGGTATTCGCCCTGGGCCAGGCTGGTGCCCGCGGTGGCGGGCAGGCCGAGGGTGGCCGCGTTGACGGTGAGCGCGTTGGTATTGACGGAGGGGATAAGGGGCGAGCGGTAGACGTTCGCGTTGGTTGAGCCGGTGCTCTGCACTTGGTAAACGCCGGCCAGGCGGGCGATCATGGCCGGTGCGGCGAGCGGCAGCTCAGCGTTCTGGCCGGAGATGCTCTGCCCAGGCTGGACGGTAAGCAGGTTGGTGCCCAGGGCGGCGATTTCGGCGTTCAGGCCGGCCGCCGAGGACGATGACAGGCCGAGGACGGCGACGATCGCGGCCACGCCGATCGCGAAGCCGAGTCCTGACAGGCTGGCGCGGAACTTTCGGGTGCGCAGGCCGACGACGGCCAGCCGGGCCAGGTCGGTGAACCGCAGCCGGGCCGCGGTGGGTGCCGGGCGGCTGGGTGCGCGCGCGCCAGAGATGGTTGCGGTCATCGGGGTCCTCCTGGTTGCTGGCCGGGGCAGCCGGCCATGCGCTCCCCAGCTGCACCGGGCCAGGGGGTCGGGGTGTCGGTGTCGGAGACGATGCGGCCGTCGAGCATCCGCACCTGGCGGCGCATCCGGGCGGCGACGTTTTCGTCGTGGGTGACCACGATGATCGTGGTGCCGGCCGCGACGTTGAGCTGCCCGAGCAGGTCCAGGATGGCGGCGCCGGTGGTCTGGTCGAGGTTGCCGGTGGGCTCATCAGCCAGCACGATCGCGGGCTGCCCGACGATCGACCGGGCGATCGCGACCCGCTGGCGTTCGCCGCCGGACAGCTGGGTGGGCCTGGCGGCAAGCTTGTGCCCCAGCCCCACCCGCTGCAGCGCGGAGGCGGCCTGCTCGCGGCGCTGCGTCAAGCCGGCCCCGGCGTACAGCAGGCCGTCGGCGACGTTGTCGAGGACGCTCTGGTGCTCGGCGAGGAAGAACTGCTGGAACACGAACCCGATGCTGGCGGCGCGCAGCCCGGCGAGCTGCCGGTCGCCCAGCGCGGCGACGTCAAGCCCGGTGACCCTGACGGTTCCGGCCGTGGGCAGGTCCAGGGTGCCGGCCAGGTGCAGCAGCGTGGTCTTGCCCGACCCCGACGGCCCGAGCACCGCGACCAGTTCCCCGGCCGCCACCCGCAGGCTCACCCCGCGCAGCGCGGGAACCGGCGGCTTGCCCGGGTAGACCTTGGTCACCGTCACGAGCTCCAGCACGGGCTCGGGCGGGCCGGCCGGGGCGGGGCGTACCGCCGGCCGGGCCGTGGTTACGTAGCCGCTCATATTCCCGGCACCACCACGTCCTGGCCCGGGGTGAGGTTCCCGGTGACCTGCACGGTTCCGGCGGCGTCGTCGAACAGCCCCGGGGTCACCTTCACCAGGCGATGCCCGCCCGGGCCGGTGACCTCGACCGCATATCCCCCGCCGGGCTGGGCCAGCAGCGCGTCCACCGGCACGATCAGCACGTTGCTCACGCTGCCGGTGGTGATCATGACCTGCACCGGGACCTGGTTCAGGCTTCCGGCCGCCCTCGGGTTGGCCAGCGACACCACCACCGTGATCGTCGCCGCGGCTGACCCGCTGTTCCCAGCGCCCGAGCCGTTATTCGATGAAGACGATGAGGACGATGAAGAGCTGGATGACGAGGACGCGGTGCTGATCGAGGAGATCACTCCGGGCGTGACCGACCCGTCAGGCAAGGTAACCGACACCTTGTTGCCGACCGCGACCTCGGTCTGCAGCGAGGCGTCCAGGTCGATCGTGACCACCGGGGTCAGCGAGCTGCCGGTCAGCACCGTGGCCCCGGCGGTGGCGGCCGCGCCGGGCACGGCGCCGGTGCCCAGGCTGGTCACCTGGATCGCGCCGGGCAGGAACACCGCCTGCCCCAGCGGCAGGGTCCCGGTCTGAGTCAGCCCGAGGTGGGCTTGCAGCAGCTCCAGGGCGTACACGGTCTCGCCGCTGAAGTAGTCCCATCCCGACCGGGGGCCCAGCGCGGCCGCCGTGGCGTAGCCGAGCCTGACCAGGTCGGTGTTCAGCTCGGTGACATCCGCGCCGGTCATGCCCTCCGACAGGTCACGGTAGGCCGGCACGCCTCCGTACAGCAGCACCACCGGGGTCCCGGAGACCTGGTAGATCGCCTGGCCCTGGCGGATCGTCTGCCCCGCCGACGGCAGCCAGGTAAAGGTGCTCCCGCTCGCACCCGATGACGATCCCGCCGCCGGCCCGCCCGAACCCGACGAGCCCGGAACCACCACCGTGTACGCCCCGGCGTCACCGAGCGTCCCGGTCTCCTGCGTCTGCTCGGTCAGTGATCCCCGCGTCACCGCCTTGGTGCTGGTGGCGTACCCATTGCTGGTCACGGCCGGCTTCGGGGAGCTGAACACTCCTGCCGCATCGGCGCCGCCGAGAACAGCCGCGACCACCACGACGACCGCCAGGCCCAGGACCCAGCCGCGCCGCCGCCGGTACCCGGTCACCACCAGGTCGCCCGCGGCGTGCTCGCCTTGCCGGGCCGGCAGCGCCTGCCCTGCGGGCTGGTTCGCCCCGCCGGGTGCCGGCTGCTCACCCGCCACAGGCTCGCCCGCCTGCTCACGTGCATCGGTACTGCTCATCACCTATCACCCTTCATGGGTCCGGCCGGGTCCGGCCGGGTTCGGTCGTTGATCTCGTGGTCGCTCACCCGCTGGGGGGCACGGGCTCGCCGCAGGTCCTAGCCGCGGCCTGGAACTGCGTCGATTTCGTATCGACGCCCGTCGGCACCCAGACGCCGCCGACGTTCGGATTCGGATCTGGCCAGTCCGGGTAGCCGTGTGACCGCATGCACTCCGCGGCCTTGAGCGCGTTAAGGAACTCCTGGTGGGTTTCACTGCTCGATGCGTTCCCGAACGGAAGCAGGTGCTGGCACGCCTTCTGCGCCGACTGGAACTGGGCATTGGAATCGGCCTCGGCGAACCACCCGTGGTAACCCAGCACGAATTCGCCTGGCGGCGGCGCGCTCGGAGGGGCCGCCAGATGGGTGAAGTAGAAGTTCGGTACGCCGTGACCGCGCATGCACGACGCGTACGAGTCCAGCACCACCGCGACGTTCTGGTCCGAACTCGCGCCCGATCCCGACGGGTGCGAGCTCACGCCGCCGCAGGCCGCCACCAGCAGCGCGGCAACGGCCAGGGCGGCGACCACCGCCGCCGTCCGCCGCGTTCTGGCGTCACCTGGGCGAGCGTTGCTCTCGTCGTTCACCTGATCGTCCTTGTCGTCTGGGGCTGAAGGCCCCGGCGCACCATGTTCCTGTGCAGGCGTCAGACCGCCGCACGTGTTGCGTGTGAGTTCGGTGTGAAGTTGGTCCGTCACGGCGCGGACGGCAGATGGCATGCCTGGTCCGCCCGCTTGAGTTTTGGCGAAGGATCGCCGATGTTGACCCCGCGAGGCGGCAGGAAGCCGACGTCGTTGGGATTGATGATCGGCTCCGGCCAGTCGGGATAGCCATGGGCGCGCATGCACCGGGTCAGCCTCTGCAGCCTGGCGCCGGCCGCCTCGAGCTGTGCCTCGGTGAACGGGAGCTGCGAAGGAGCCTTCTTGGCGCAGGCGCTCAGCGCGGCGTTCCAGGACGGGCCGTGTTCCTGCGCCAGGATCCGCTGGGTGATCTTGTACGCGGGGCCGCTTCTGCTGGTGCTGGCGGCCGGATCGGGCCAGAACGGCGCGCCGTGGGTCTGCATGCACCGCGAGTACGCCAGGTACGGCTGGCGGCTCGCCGCCGACGCCGCCGCCGAAGCGCCGGCCCCACTGCTGCTTCCCCCGCCACACGCCGCGGCGAGCACGGCGATCCCGCCCAGGACGGCTAGGGCAACGGCGTGGTCACGGGCTCGCATTGCAGGCCTCCGTCGCCGACTGGAACTGCGGCGAGGTGGTGTCGATGCTTGTGGGCAGCGGCGGCTCGACGACCTGGCCGTTCTGCTCGGCGGGGTCCGGATAGTCCGGGTACCCGTGCGCGCGCATGCACTCGGCCGCCCTGACCGCGCTGCGCAGCTGCGCCGAGGTGGCCGCCGGATTGGTGCCAGACGGCACGCCGAGTACGTGGTTGCAGGCCTTCAGTGCGGAGCTCACGGACGCGCTGGGGCTGACCGGGGTGGAAATCCACCCATCCCCGAGATACAGGCCCGGCCCGTTATAGTCGGCGGCGGACGTGGCCTTGCTGCGGGAGATATAGAAGCCCGGCACCCCGTGATCGCGTACGCACCGGGCGAAGGCATCCATCTTCTGGGCTCTGTCCTGACCGGCGCTGGGCGCGGCCGTCGGCTTGCCGCCGCCGCAGGCCGCCAGCACGGTGATGCCCATCGCAGCGGCCAGCGCGCCCGCCCAGCGCCGCCACGATCGTGCCCGCGGGCCGCGGCGATTGCCAGATAGGCGATGCATGTTCGTTCTCCTCGTGTCGTGGCTGTGGTGCCCGCAGACAGGTGTACGGGGTTGCGGGTGACAGCACGGTCACAGAGGCTGTGACCTGGTTGTCACATACGGGCTGGCATCCTTGCGGCAGGGCTGACCAGGTCAACCAGGGGACAGCTTGGCTGGGAGAGGGCATGAGGGTGCTGGTGGTTGAAGATCACAAACGGCTCGCCGAGGCGGTGGCGTCGGGGCTGCGCGACGAGGGCATGGCCGTCGACGTGGTGTTCGACGGGCAGGACGCGCTCGACCACGTGGCGCTGACCCGCTACGACGTGGTCGTGCTGGACCGGGACCTGCCTGGGCTGCACGGCGATGACGTGTGCCGGGCGCTGGCCGCCGACCGGTGTGCGGCCCGGATGCTGATGCTGACGGCCGCGAGCACCGTCGCAGACCGAGTCGACGGCCTCGGGCTGGGCGCGGACGACTATTTGCCCAAGCCGTTCGATTTCGCCGAGCTCGTGGCCAGGATCCGGGCGCTCGGCCGGCGTGCCAGCGTGCCGCTGCCCCCGGTGCTCGGCCACGGCGACCTGTCCGCCGACCCAGCCCGGCGCGTCGCGTTCCGGGCGGGACGCCGCCTGGCGCTGACCCCCAAGGAGTTCGCCGTGCTGGAGTGCCTGCTCGCCGCGCAGGGCGCCCTGGTCACCGCCGAGGAGCTGCTGGAGCGGGTGTGGGACGAGAACGCCGACCTGTTCACGACCACGGTCAAGACCACGGTCGGGCGGCTGCGGGCCAAGCTCGGCGAGCCGCCGCTCATCCAGACCGTGCGCGAGGGCGGCTACCGGATCGGGGAGGAACGATGACCAGCCTGGCCCGCCGGATCACGGCGCCGCCCTCCTGGCTGCGGCTGCCCCGCTGGACCGCGCGGCTACGGCTCACCCTGCTCTACGGCAGCCTGTTCACCGTGTGCGGAGCCGGGCTGCTCGGCTTCACGTTCTGGCTGTTCTACCGGAGGACTGCGGGCGAGACGATCGTGCCGACCTCGGCGGCCGTCGGCACGCCCGGCGTGCAGGGATCCTCACGGTCCCAGGTTGTCCTCCCGCCGGCCGCGTGCCGTCACATGCCTCCACCCTCATTGGTCGGCTGTGTGGAGCGCTATGCCCAGCAGCGGGCGCACGCGTTCGACCTGCACACGCTGCTAGTGCAGTCGGGATTCGCGCTGGCGATGATGGCTGTGCTCGCGTTCCTGCTCGGCTGGCTGGTGGCCGGGCGGGTGCTGCGGCCGCTGCGCGCGATCACCGCGACCGCGCGGCGCATCTCGGCCACGAGCCTGCACGAGCGCCTCGCCCTGGCCGGCCCGGACGACGAGTTCAAGGACCTCGCCGACACCCTCGACGGGCTGTTCGCCCGGCTGGAGGCGTCGTTCACCGCGCAGCGGAACTTTGTGGCCAGCGCCGCACACGAGCTGCGCACCCCGCTGACCCTGGATAAGACCTTGCTGCAGGTAGCGCTGCGCAACCCGCGCAGCACCGCCGAGCAGTGGCGCACCACCGGCGCCGAGCTGCTGGAGTCCGGCCAGCAGCAGGAACGCATCCTGGAGGCGCTGCTCACGCTCGCGACCAGCGAGGCCGGGGTCGGCCGGTGCGAGACCGCCGACCTGGCCAAGGTGGCCAGGGGCTGCCTGGCGTCCGCCGCCGCGGAGGCCGGGCGGCGCGGGCTGGACGTGGCGACATCGCTCGGGCCCGCGCCGGTGCTCGGTGACCCCGACCTGATCACCCGGCTGGTGGCGAACCTGGTGGACAACGCCGTGCGGCACAACGTTCCCGGGGGCACGATCGAGCTCGAGACGGCCCGGCGGGACGGCCATGCGATGCTGTCGGTAACCAGCAGCGGGCCGGTGATCCCGCCCGGTGAGATCGCCCGGCTGCTGCAGCCGTTCCAGCGCTTGGCCGCCCGGAGCAGCGACGGCGACGGTCACGGGCTCGGCCTGGCGATCGCCCGCTCCATCGCCACCGCGCACGGCGGCACCCTCACGGCCCGGGCCCGGCCGAGCGGAGGCATGCACGTCCAGGTCAGGATTCCGGCGGACGGAGTTCCGGTCGCTCAGCGGGAGCCGGGCACCGCCGAGGCCGGAGCGCCGCGTTGCACCTGAAGAGCGGGTGCCGGGCAGCCCGGCTGCGTGCCGAGGTGGCGCTGCCTCACCCGGACACGGGCCCGGGGCTGGCCCCGGCGGGGGGCGACGGGGGCACGAACCCTGGCGCGAAGTCCGGCGGGATAGGCCCCCCTACCCGCTTTCCCGAGCACGCGTCGTACGCGGCTTCGTAGGACGTTGTGCCGGTGTCGAGGCGGCCGCTCTGGATGGCCGACTGCACCGGCTGCCAGTTGATGCCGGACCCTTGCGTGGACCCGTCGGGGTCGGGGAAGTCCTCGATTCCGTGCGCTCGCATGCAGTGCGCGGCCTTTACCGCGTTCCTGAGGTTCTGCTGCTGCATGTCCTGCAGCTGCGTCACGCTTAGCCCGGTGCCTTCGTTGGGCAGCAGCGAATCGCAGTCTGCGAAGGCGTTGCGCGCCTGGGGATTGTCCTGGGTGATCGACTCGATCTGGGAGTTATTGAAGTTCCCCTGCCCGTCGGGGGCTGGAAACTGGGGCACGCCGTGTGAGCGCATGCACTTGGCGAACGCGGCCGACTGGGTGTACGTCCCGCCAATGAACGTGTCGGCGCCTGCCGTGCTCGTGCCGCCGCACGCCGACGCCAGCAGCGCGATGCCCGCCGGCGCGGCCAGAAGGCCCGCCCGGCGCGGCCGCCGTCGCCCCCGTGAGCTTGTCACTCGTGATTCCATCGCGGCTAGCCCTCCCCGCAGGCCTTCTCCGCGGCCAGGAACTGCGGGGAGCTGGTGTCGATGCTGGAGGGCAGCGGACGCTCCTCGACACCGCCGTTCGCCGCGCGCTGGGGATCGGGGTAGCCGGGGAAGCCGTGGGCGCGCATGCACTCGGCCTCCTTCACCAGGCTGTTGAGCTGTTTCTGGCTAACGGGCTGGCCGCCGCCGCCGGGGAGCAGGTGCTTGCACGACTTCATCGCGGAGGCGAACAGGGCAGTCTGAGGATCGATGCCGACGACCTGATACCCCATGATTGACAGGACCGTGGCTGAGGGGTTCGAGTTAGGCTGCCGGCTGGTCAAGTAGAAGTTTGGCTCGCCGTGGCCGCGCATGCAGCGTGCGAACAGGTCCATCTGCTGGACGCTGTCCGGCCCGGGGGTTGCCGGGCCCGGTGGGCGTGATCCGCCGCCGCTGCACGCCGCCGCGAGCAGGGCGGTCGCGGCGGCCACCGCGGTCGCCTGGCGCGGGCCGCGCCCGCGGCGGCGGATTCTGGCACTGTGGGGTTTCACCTGGTCGTCCTTATCCTTGGGCCGAAGGTCCCGGCGGCACCATGTTCCTGGCCGGACGTCAGATCGCCGCGCGCGTTGCGTGTGAGTTCGGTGTGAGGTACGGGCAGCGACCGGCGTCGGCTGCGGGCTCACATCAAACTCAAATTCAGATCACACAGGGGATTAGCGGTGAGGTGATCCGATGGCAGTCGGGAGAGGGAGCGTGCTGATGGGCGAGCTGGCGGCTGACCTGCCTGCCGATCACGGCGGGCTGCTGGTCGTGGACGACGAGCCGTTCCTGTGCGACGCGGTCGCCGCGTCGCTGCGGTTCCTCGGATTCGACGTGACCACGGCCGACAACGGCTCGGACGCCCTGCGGCTGGCCCGCGACGGCCGGTTCGATCTGCTGGTGCTCGACGTGATGCTGCCCGGCCTGGACGGCTTCGACGTGGTGCGCCGGCTGCGCCGGGACGGCAGCCGGGTGCCGGTGATCTTCCTGACCGCCCGTGACACCCAGGCCGACAAGGTGACCGGGCTCACGATCGGCGGCGACGACTACCTGACCAAGCCGTTCGGCCTGGAGGAGCTCGCGGCCCGGATCCGCAGCGTGCTGCGCCGCACCCGGCCGGAACGGGCCGGCGGGCCGGTACTCACGTTCGCCGACATCGAGCTGGACCAGGACAGCTACCAGGTACGCCGGGCCGGCCAGGAGATCGAGCTTTCGCCGACCGAGTTCCGGCTGCTTCGCTACCTCATGCTCAACCCGGGCCGCGTGCT
>Ga0335073_10003613_pt1 | contig 21587 bp, 16 predicted proteins | sample Lox_Sample_22_FD_207093 | JGI IMG/M metagenome (GOLD analysis project Ga0335073, IMG submission 207093) | Soil microbial communities from Loxahatchee National Wildlife Refuge, Florida, United States - Lox_Sample_2.2 | ecosystem: Environmental > Terrestrial > Soil > Wetlands | place: USA...
GAACGATCGTGAATTCTGTCGCGAGACTGCTGGCAGGAATGCACCATGGACGTCTGAATGCGTACGTTGCCTACGTCTTAGGTTTTCTGATCCTGATTCTGGTCCTCTATCGCATTGGTTGAGAAGCGACCCAGAACCCTGCAATCCCAGGTATGCTGGGATGCGATCCTACGCCTGATGTCGTGTATTTGCGCCGAAATCTAACCACCTGCAACTGACTGATAAATTGAGCCTTGCTGCAGGAACAACCCGGCCGCTCAAGAATCACACACGTCCTTCACACGGCAGAGGCCTCCCGCTGGGCGATTAGAAACATTGTCACTGGTATGTTCACGCCGATCCTAGCCAAACAGCAAGAGCTTCAATCTGATCGATACTCTGGCCGTTGGTGTGGATCGGATCCAGAGGAACTTCGAGCCGTTGCAACGGCAGGTCGAAAACTGGCGGCAGACGCAACTTACGGATGAGCGAGCCAAGCTGATTCTGTATGAGGCGTTTGTCGAGGCGAACTGGAAGCACCGCGCAGTTTGTTGCCCGACGTTCACCGGTTCTATTTCGAACCGGAGTACCCCGAGTTCCCCGCGCGAACCATGTTGAGCTTGTCGAATGCCTTTACCAGCGCGTTCAAGAGGCTCGATCCCATTCCACAATTTAAAGCGACGGCCAAGCTTGGAGAGTTTCTCAACCAGTTGACCACGTAGTTTCGAAGGAGGTTCCGTTCAAGCGTTTGTGAGGCGTGAACGGAACCTAGTGAGCCGTCGTCTCGCCATTGGCACGTGACTCCTCGGTAATCGAGAGGGTGCTCAAGTATTCGTGGGCTATTGCTTCCGAGACGCATTTTCGGGAAAGTGGGGTGCCTTGCCGCCGGAGATCTAGAACTTGACTGCCCGCACGACCGGGCAGTCATTATGATCGAACTGCTCTCCGGAAGTTGTGCGCCGCTAGATAAGAATCTGTCATGGTAGTAAATGCTCGCGGCGGCTCATGCGATGCTCCTCTCCCCGATGTTAATCTCCGATCCTCTGACAGTACTCCGTGTTAGAAAGTCACGCGAGCCGTGAACTCGAGAATTCTCGGTCCGGCTCCTTCGGCGGTCTGCAGTCCGTTGCTGACGCCGAATTCGCCCGAATCAATCTGCATATTCGGAGGCAAATAGTTTCGGTGATTGAAAAGATTGGAACCTTCGAGTCCAACCTGCAGCCTTCGAGATTCTCCAAATGACACTGCCTTAATCATGGACATTGAGACGACGCTCGTGCCTGGGCCTACGACACTGCCGACTGCCGCATTCCCAAAGCGGCCAATGGGATTGTTCGGGCCGCCGCCGGGTATCACGAAAGCGTTTACATTTAGAAAAGAGGGAAATCCAGTTGTTGGATCCGTTCCGCGCAGGTAGGGGGAAACGCCAGGAACGACGTCGGCGCGATCTGTTCCCAGGGTTGCAAAAATGTTAGTCCCAGCGGAATCGTTAGTGTTCTGCGTTGGAGTAAGAAATGGGCCGCTCTGGAACACGAGGACTCCGGACCACTCCCATCCGCCGACAATACCGTCTACGACTCCACCGGAATCCGCGAGAAATCTTTTGCCTCTACCAAAAGGTAGTTCATAAAGATAAGTTCCGACGAAGCGGTGCCGGCGGTCGAAAATCACGTTCCCGTAATCCAACGGGAGATTGAATCGGTCGGTCACGAAGTTCGCAGGCTGAACGGGAAGGGCGGTTGGATTGCCACCGCCCGCCGTGGAAAGATCTCTAGTCCAAGTATAGTTGGCCTCAAACTGCAGCCCGCGACTGAAGCGCTTTTGAAGGCCCGCCGACAGAGCGTTGTAGTTGCTCCACGCAGAATTTGTAACGCTCTCAATAATCGTCCAATCCTGAAAGGGACGGCTTGCGCCCGCGACGGCATAGCCCACGGTATTGGGATGAACTTGATTGAGGTCCTGCATGACTTCGAGATCGCTTCCATGATTTCCAATGTAGGAAAGACGGAAACCCGTGCCGAAGCCAAGATCACGCTCCAAAGTAAGATTCCATTGCTGGACGCTTGGATCCCGATAGTGAATCGGGAAGGCATACAAAAAGGATGCTGCTCCGGGCTCGGGCTGATCAATGGGATTGAGGAAAGGGGCGGGAAATGAGATCTGGGGAGTGCCGGAATTGGTATATCCGTTGCCAAAGTAGGGGATGTAGCTTGTCGTCGTTGCCCAGCCCGCGACGAGTGCGAATCCGAGAGGTGCCTCGATGAACCGTCCGTATCCTCCCCGGATGACCGTCCTGTCATTGCCAAAAACCCGCCAGGCAAATCCGATGCGGGGACCAAAGTCTTTGTGATCGGTATAGCGCAGTGACGAGGGGATTCCGGCCTGTGCGGCGGTAAGCAAAGGCGTATTGGGTACAGAACCGATGAGCCCTGGATCTGCCATCTGAACTGCTTGTTGATTGGGTACGACCAGAGCTGTCTGGTTTGGGTTTCCCTGGTAGTCCGGGTATAAGGCTCCTACGTTGTACCCGGTATCGCGCATGGGAGGATGGAGTTCGTAACGGAGCCCCAAGCTGAGTGTCAAGTTATGAGTGGCTTTCCAGTCATCCTGGCCAAAGAAACCATAGGAGTAGCCTAAGCCGTTCATCTTATCGTTGCTGATCAACGTGATCAGTTCCCAGTCGGGATAGCCGAGCAAGAACGCAGCGAACGGATCACCGATTGTCGCCCCAACGGGGGAACTGCCATCGAAAACAAAGTACCCGGAGCGAATGCTGCCGAAGGCGTTGTCATCGTGGTCGCTCAATCGGCGAAAGTCGGCGCCGAACTTGAACGTATGTTTGTTTTTGGTCCAGGTCAGGTTATCGGAGAACTGGATCGTGTTGCTGATCTGGGTTGAAGGATTGGCTCCGCCGGTTTGCTGCAGGCCATCGGCCGCCCCTCCAAACTGGATGTCAGGAACCGCCCCGTAGCGACTCACGTTGGGGATGCCCGTAATTCCAAGATTGTTGAGAATGTCCTGGGAATTGACGGGCAGGGTTGTCTGAAGGTGAAAACGGCTGTATCCGCCGCGTAACTCGTTCAACAAATTTGGTCTGATGACGAAGTTATAGGCCACAGTCAGAGCACTGTCAGTTTCGGGTTGAGAAAATACACCAGTCGAGGGGGATCCGGCGACTTCCCAGAACAACGGATGATAGGGGTCAGGAGCGGTATCTACAGACCGCTTCTTATAGGTAATGCGACCAAAGAGCAACTGCCTCGGCGTAAAATTTTGGTCGATACGCAGGTCGCCCTGGTTACTCGAGATGGGGGTCGACATGTTCGCCGAATAGTTATTGTTGTAAGAGTCGGCCGGGGCGCTCGGGTTAGGTGTTGGCATCAGATACTGCATAAAGGCGGCGGCGACCGGTGAAATAGGAACAATGGCACAATTCAACGGCGTTCCATCGTAGTTATAGATCTGCTTGCCCGTCCCGTACGCCTGGTTTAGGTACGAGCAAAGATTCCCATTTCGCATATCTGTCGAAGGAACACTCGTTACGATCGGAGTTTGGCGAGGCAGGCGTAGCCCTTCGTAGCTGCCAAAGAAGAAAGTTTTGTCATGCCGGATCGGACCGCCAACATAACCCCCAAAATCGTTCATGATCAGACTGGGCTTCGTTGCTACAAAGGGATTCCCGGCGTCTAAGGCAGCGTTTTCGTGGTTCCAGAAAATGCCGCCGTGAAATGCATTGGTGCCGCTCTTTGAAGTAGTGGTGATGTCGGCGACACCGCTATATTCGGCGTTGTTGTTGGATTGCGTAACCCGCATCTCAGAGATCGAATTAAAGGAAGGAAACAGTTCGTTGATGGGGCCGGCATATTCGATGGACATGGTGCTGATGCCGTCGAGTGTGACCTGAGTTAATGCCTGAGTGGAGCCGGCGATGATGAGCGAAGTGCCATCGGTTTGGACGCCGGGTTGCGTAGTGAGGGTTGTGATGGGGCTGGTGGAGCCGTTCGATCGTGAAAAAATTGCTATCGGCAGGTTAACCAACTCCTGACCGGTTCGGGTGCTAACGACGTTCGAGGCGTCAGTCGTGATTGCGCCAATGGACTCGCTTTGTACTTCGACGACTTCGGCGGTTTTGCTCACCTTGAGAGAGGCATCAACGCGCTTTGTTTCCCGGGCCCGTAAATCCAAATCTGTGAAGCTGACGGTAGCGAATCCGGGCTGCGCGATCGTGACCTTGTATTGCCCCGCTTCCAGGTTAAGAAAGGAATAAGCACCGGCGGAGTTGGTAACGGTGGGGCGGTCGACTCCGGTACCAGTGTTAGTCAGCGTAACGCTTGCCCCGGTGATTACCGCTCCTGAACTGTCAGTCACAGTGCCGAGGATGGCTCCGAATGTGGATTGGCCGAACGCCTGTAGGCCAAGAGCCAGACCTCCCCAAATCACGAGTACGAATGCCGCGCGAAGCAAACCGATCTCGTCCGAAAGCAACAGTCGTCGCATGACCGCCCCCTCATACCTGAAAATGCATGAAAAATGCCGTTGAAAACGAAGAATGTCCACGCAAGACCTAGGGTGGTTCAGTGCCGCAAACGATATTGCAACTGTTCTGGCAATGCGGTAGCGCTGTATACAAAGTAGCGCCAGATACCAGTTTGAGCAGCAGGCGCGATTACAGTAGGCTCGACCCATTATTTCGAGACTCGGCGATTGCAATAGGGTTCCTTCTGTACATCGTGAAGTGAAGTCTTTATGCTGCGGTCTCCGCGCTTCTGGCGGTTGTTTCAGGAGAGAAGAGATGATTCGTCGCGTGAATCTCGCGCCAGTCTTACTGTTTCTGACTGCAGCGGCACAGTCCCAAGACACGGCATTTTCGCCCGTTTGGGAGCAGATTCCCGGTCCGGACTGTGCGCCGGTTATGCAGTGGAACTCGCCCGGTAAGCCTCGCACCTGCACCGCTACGCAAATCGAAAGCTGGCTCGCGGACATTCGCCACTGGCGCACCGAGCATTACGTCCGCATGGGCTACGACAGTTCGCAGTACGACCGCCCGGAGCTGAAGTGGACTCAGTCGAGCTTCGTGCAGCCCCAGATGATGGTTCACGATCGTTACTTCTATGATTCCGATGCTCGTCGCTATACCGTAGACCGTTACCTCGATGACGTGACTCGCCGCTATGGCGGGATCGATAGCGTCCTTATCTGGCACACCTATCCCAACATGGGAATTGACAGCCGCAGTCAATACGATTTGTTTCGAGACCTGCCCGGCGGTATCGAAGGCATACGCCAGGTGGTCGACGATTTTCATCGCCGTGGAGTGCGCGTTCTTTTCCCAGTGATGGTGTGGGACCAGGGCACGCATTACGAAGGCATGAGCGATCCGGATGCAATCGCGCGCGAACTCGCGTCGGTCAATGCTGACGGAATCAATGGCGACACGCAAGAGGGGATGCCCGCATCCTTCCGGCGAGCTTCCGACAAGATCGGGCATCCGCTGGCGCTTGAGCCCGAGGCTCCGCTTTCCGCCGACGAGATGCTTGCTTATAACAATTTCAGCTGGGGCTATTGGAATTACTCATTTGTTCCCTCCGTCAGCCGCTACAAATGGCTCGAGTCGCGTCACATGACCAACATGTGCGATCGCTGGCCGCACGATCATATCGACGACCTGCAACAAGCGTTTTTCAACGGAGTGGGCTTTGAAAGTTGGGAGAACATCTGGGGAATTTGGAACCAGATGATTCCTCGGGATGCCGAGGCGCTTCGAAGGATGGCCACGATCGAACGTGCCTACAGCACCATCTTAGTTAGCCCGGATTGGATTCCTCACATTTCGACCGAACACTTTGGCGTGTATGCCAGCGTTTTTCCAACGAAAGATGACACTGTTTGGACCGCCATCAACCGCAACCACTATGCAGTTGAGGGGCGCCAATGGCTGGTCCCCTACAAATTGGGGGCGCGATATTTTGATCTGTGGCATGGCGTGGAACTCGCCACCCGTCTCGAAGGCGACCAGACAGTGATTGAATTCGCCCTTGAGCCGGATGGCTACGGAGCCGTTCTCGAGGCCACTAATCCCAACGATCCGACCCTGCTTCGCGTGCTGGCAACCATGAAAAAGCTCAGCGAAAAACCGCTAGGTAGTTTCTCGCGCGAGTGGAAGACTCTGCCTCAGCACATCGTGGAAATTGCAGCCACACCATCGCCGACAACTGATCCAGCAGGCATGGTGAAGATTCCGGAAACGGACTTCCCGTTCAAAGTGACTGGAATCGAGATTGAAGGCATGAACGATGAAGGTGTGGATGTGCAATATCCCTGGGAGCCATCTGCACGGCGCTATCACGCGCACCTAGTCCACATTGCGCCGTTCTGGATTGACAAGTATCCGGTGACCAACGGCGACTTCAAGCGTTTTATGGACGCGACTCACTATCATCCGGCTGAGGATCACAATTTCCTGAAAGATTGGAAAAACGGAATCTACCCGCCGGGTTGGGATCAGAAGCCGGTGACGTGGGTATCGCTGGATGACGCGCGCGCCTATGCGAAGTGGGCCGGAAAGCGGTTGCCCCACGAATGGGAGTGGCAATATGCAGCACAGGGTCGCGACGGCCGAGTCTATCCTTGGGGCAATGATTGGTCCGATGAAGCCGTTCCCAAGCCCGATAAGGGCCGCGACATGGAGGCGGCCAGCGACGTTTCCACGCATCCAGCGGGGGCCAGTCCATTCGGCGTGATGGATCTAATCGGCAATGTCTGGCAATGGACGGACGAATATGTAGACGAGCACACTCGCGGGGCGGTTTTGCGCGGAGGCAGCCACTATCAACCGCAAGGCTCGCGCTGGTACTTCCCGCAGGCTTATAAATTGTCTGAGCACAGCAAGTATCTGCTGATGGCGCCGAGCATCGACCGTTCCGGAGCGGTTGGATTTCGATGTGTGGTCGACACCGACGACCGCCAGTCGAAGTCAAGTGGTGGAAATGGACCATGAGTCCTGGAAAGCAACGACGCTTCAACCGATTGTTCGCCCCCGATGGAAAGACCGTAATCGCGGCGCTTGACCACGGAATCGCAGGAATGTCGCCGCTCGCCGGATTACAGGACGCCGGACGCTTAATTCCCGTGATCGTTCAGGCGGGCGCGGATGCCTTGATTGTTACGCCCGGAATCGCTCGCGGCTTCGCCGATAAGTTTGGGCATGCCGGCCTGATTTTGCGCGTGGACTGTGGGCCCACAGCTTTGACTGGTGAATGGGCTGGTACAAAGCCGGTGGTCACGGTTGACGAGGCGCTGAGCCTCGGAGCCGACGCGGTCATTGCCATGGGAATTGTGGGTGCCCCGGGCGAGACGCCAAGTCTGCACGCGCTCACAGCGCTCGCGGCGGCATGCGATCGATGGGGCATGGTTTTGGTGGCAGAGATGTTACCGGGAGGTTTCACTGCAAGTGATGTCTCTGCTGAGCAAATCGCGGTTGCAGCCCGAGTCGGCGCCGAACTTGGCGCGGATGTAATCAAGATTCGCTATAGCGGTAGTGTGGAAAGCTTCCGCAGCGTGGTCAGCGTCTGCTATCTGCCGATAGTAATGCTCGGCGGGTCGAAACAAAGCTTGCAGCAACTCCGCACCTCAACCTCCGACGCAATGTCTGCCGGGGCAAAAGGGGTTGCCGTCGGAAGAAACATCTGGCAAGCCGATGATCCCGGACATGTGGTGAAGATGCTGCGCGAGGCTGTGCATGGCTGAGTTGTGGCAGCGCCTTGGACTGGTCGTGAACCCTGTTGCCGGCGCCGACAAAAAACAATCCTTGCGTGCCGCGCGCGAGGTGATCGAGCGATCGAGGGCCCAGTCGGTTCTTACCGGCGCAGCAGAATTGGGTGCTGCCGCCCTCGCAGAGTGGAGAGGTCGCACGCAGATTTGTTCACCAGAAAATGATGCGTCGGGATCACCTCCCGGGCGCGAGGAGACTCGATCTTTGGCATGCGCTCTGCTTCGGGAAGATGTCGATGCGCTCGTGGTTGTCGGCGGAGACGGAACACTCGCGGATGTTGCGCAAGTCTGTCTCCAGAATGATTCTCGCGTGCCCATTGTCGGCATCGGCTGCGGCTCTACCAATGTAGGACGCCTAATCACGTTACCAGTTCATCGCGCATCGGAATTCGATGTTGCCCGAGTTGAGACCTGGAATCCTGATTGTCTTTTGGCCTCGCTCAACGGCACGCAGCTGGGGCTGGCGTTCAATGACGTCGTGATCGGACACACCGTTGTCGCGACAATTGATGGCCAGCGACAAGACGCGGACGCGTACGAGCGCATGCAGGGAAAGCTTGTCCCAGGGAAACCGCGGCTCGTGGGGAATTCGCAGACCGAAGTGACGCGGGTTGATTCGGGCATGGAGACTTTGATAGCCAAAGGCGAAGGCATAGGCACCGTAATCTTTGGATTTGCCGAGCCGCGTTTTGTGGGGAAGGCAATTACCGGCGCCGTCTGTTTGGCCGCGCTATGTGCAGTTCCGGCAGGGTGCTTGGTTTGCGACAGGCCGCTCGCCATGGTCGACGTTACAGCAGCGGCCCTTCGTACAGCAGCGCCGGTTGCCTCTTGTTTTGTCGCCTTCGATGAAGCGATGGAAGTTAAGGTTGAAGGAATTGATGGCGCGATGCTTTGCGCGGACGGCAATCCATTGCATCGACTCCAGCACACGGATCGCGTCGTTGTTTCGGTTCGCCGTAACGCTGTGACCGCCGTTCGCACACTCGATGCGAGGTTGGGATGAAATCGTTACGCTATTTCGGCCCCGGATCTCTAACCGTCGAGGAGATCCCCGTTCCAAAAGTTGCGAACGGCGAAGTTCTTCTTGCTGTCGAAGCCTGCGGGATTTGCGCGACCGATGTGAAGACTTTTTTGCGCGGGCACCCGAAGATCAAGCCCGGCGGTGGCCTGGGCCACGAAATCACCGGAACCGTTACCGAAGCGCCTGGATCCTCGATCTGGCGTCCCGGGATGCGAGTCACCGTCGCTCCTTATGTCCCCTGCGGATCGTGCGCGCAGTGTCAACGCGGCCGTTACAGTCTTTGTCCAAATTTATTCAACGAACTCGTCGATCCCGGTGGCTTCAGCGAGTTTGTTCGTGTTCCGGCGCGCCTGGCTGCGGAGGGAATGATCGCTTTGCCCGATTTCCTCCCCTCGAGCGCGAGTTGTTTTGCCGAGCCAGTGGCTTGTTGTTTACATGCCATGCGAAGCGTCGGAGTCTCCACTGGCGAGTCGCTCGTCATCCTTGGCGATGGAGTAATGGGCTTGCTGCAGGCTGAAATCGGCCGTGTGCTTGGCGCTTACCCCATCATCCTCAGTGGAATGACGCCAGAACGATTGGCTTTTGCCGCGCAGGTCGCAGATCGAGTCGTAGATGCCAGGACCGAAGACGTCACGAACATTGTCATGCAAGCCACGAATGGAGAAGGAACAGATAAAGTTCTGGTCTCAGTCGCTGACATTCGCGCGGCCGAGACGGCGATGCGTCTGGTACGCAAAGGAGGAGCGATCAATCTCTTTGCCGGGATGCCAGCCGGTTCCACTCTCGCCGTGGATATGAATCGGATCCACTATGACGAGGTCGTGCTTACCGGCTCTTTCGGTTTTGGTCCCGAGGAATTTCGTTCCGCTGTCGATCTGATCACCGCCCGCAGATTGAATGTAGCCGGCCTCGTCACGTCATCGGTGCCCCTCGATGAAACCAGGCAGGCGATCGAAAAGATGTCCCGGCACGAAGGCATCAAAACCATTGTGCTCTGCTCCAGCGGCGGAGGCCGATAGCAAGTGGTCTCTCGCCTGGAATCCGTCCTTAGCCTTTTGGCACAAACGTTGACTCCGCACACGATGTTCGTCACCGGAATGGTTGTGTCGGTGCCGATGACACTCATCCTGGCGGGCGAGCTCTTTCACTACCAACTGCGGTTCTATCCACCGGGGCTCGTCAAAATGCAGCGCCGGTGGAATGCGAAAGCGGTCACTATGATGGCCATGACCGCCGCATTATCCGTGCTCCTTCAGGCCGTCAGCGCCATGCTGGTTCTGATTCCTGGGTTTCTCACCTTCCGCGCCGATGCCATGGTGCGCTTTTCCTTTGGTGCCATCTTCGGAATGCCTGCCGTGTGGGGAGTCGCCATCGCCAATCTTCTCGGCGACGCGCTGACCGGATCGCTATCGCCCGGCTCGGTCGCGGGCGCAATCATTTCCTGGTGGATGCCTTACCTGTTTTATCGCTTCTATCGCGGTCCCGATGATTACTGCATGACCAGACGCACGGCGTGGCTCAAATATTATGCGATCGTGTTCTTGTGGTGCATCTTGGGCTCGCTTTATCTCTGCACCAACTTCAGCTACCTGCGATTGTTTCCCGACTCCGTCATTTGGAGCGCAATCTTCCCCGCCGTCGGCGTCACCACGTTTGTTGGCGGCTTGCTCGGGCCTGTCGTGGCGCGCGTCATCGGACCGGCAGCCGAACGCTACGGATTGTCGCGCGACGAGATGGGCTACGAGGAGCCGGAGTTGAGCGGCCCAAAAGGTGATCCGAGCGAGTGAAAAGCATCGTTCAGATTCGCGATCTGACTTACTCCTATCGCCGCCAGCGGAATCGTCACGCTCTTGCAGGCGTAAACCTTGAAATTTTCCAGGGTGAGTTTGTGACCATCGCCGGTCGAGCCGGCGCTGGAAAATCAACTCTCTGTTATGCACTCAATGGGCTGATCCCGCACAGTTTTGGCGGTCGAATGGAGGGCGAGGTCACCGTCTGCGGTCTGAAAACACGCCGAACATTTGTTCCCGAACTGGCGCGTCACGTCGGCTTCGTTCTGCAAAACGCGGAATCGCAACTGGTCGGGCTGACGGTAGAAGAAGACGTCTGTTTTGGCCTGGAGAATATCGCGTTGCCAAGAGCCGAGGTCGCTCGACGGGCTACGGCGGCCCTCAAGACCGTGCGACTTGAAAATTATGCCCAACGCTCGCCATGGACGCTTTCCGGAGGCCAGAAGCAGCGTCTCGCCATCGCCGCTGCGCTCGCATTTCAGCCCGAGCTTCTCGTCCTCGACAATCCGACGGCTGAACTTGACCCCGTCGGCAAACAGGAAGTCATGTCCACCCTCGGACGCCTGAACTCGGAACTTGGCGTCACCTTGATCGTAGTGAACCCCGAACTTGAAGAGATGCTGCCCTACGCTTCTCGTTTAGTTCTGATGGACGCGGGAAAAGTCACCTTCCAGGGAAAGCCAGCGGAGGTGCTCAACCACACCGAAGAGGTCGAAAAAGTTGGGCTGCGTCTCCCGGACGTCGTTCAGGTAGCGATACAACTGCGCGCGCGAAAACGCTGGTCGGGCCCACTTCCTATCACGGTCAATGACGCGGTAGCCGGAATGCGATCTCTGCTTCCCGAAACGCGCGAGCCGCACAAAGCCCCGCTCGACAACAAGACGCCACTCCAACCCCTGATTGAAATGGAGGCCGTCTCCTTCTCCTATCCCGACGGCACGCCCGTTCTGCGCAATATCACTCTGACCGTGCAACCAGGCGAGTTCATCACGCTGATGGGTCCGAATGGCGCCGGCAAAACGACCCTCGCAAAACACATGAATGGACTGCTTGTTCCTACCCAGGGACAAGTCCGGGTTCGCGGAATCGACACTCGCAGGACAACAGTAGCCAGTCTGGCAAAAACCGTGGGCTACGTCTTCCAAAATCCCGACCATCAACTGTTCCGCCGCTCCACCGCACAGGAACTTGCCTTTGGCCCGCAAAACCTGGGCTGGTCGAAAGGCCGCGTCGATGATGCCGTACGAACTGCTTTGCATCGCCTTGGCGGCGAAGAACGGGGCCGGGAGGATCCCTTCTTCATGGGGCTCGCCGAACGCAAACTGATCGCGATCGCGTCGGTTCTGGTCATGGAACCCGAGGTGCTCGTCCTCGACGAACCTGCAACCGGAGCCGATCACGAAGCCACTTTACGCATCATGACCTATCTCGCTGAGCTTCAGCGTCAAGGGATGACGATTGTGATCGTCACGCACGATGTTTCACTGACCGCTAATTATGCCCAGCGCGTTGTGGCGTTGCGCGCGGGAGAAGTCGTCATTGATGGGCCACCTTCGGAGGTGTTCAGCCGCGAAGAGTTGCGATCATGTTTGATTACTCCTCCGCAGGTTACGCAACTGGCGCAAACGCTTGACCCCTCGAAATCCATCTGCACGATTCACGAGCTGGTGGAATTATTGGCAAGCTGAGATGGCTACCGTTCCCAGCAACGTTGCAACCGCCATGACTGCCCCGCCGCGGCTCGATCCGCGCACCAAGCTTCTCTTTTCGTTGTGGGTGTTCGTGACGGTCTCGGTGTTATCGCATCCGCTGCTTCTCTTTCTGGTATTCGTCGTCACCCTCGTGGCGGTTCTCGCAAGTCATCTCTCGCCATGGACCTTGATCAAAGACGTAAGGATTGGCCTGTTTGTTTCCGCAGCGTCGTGGCTTCTCTGGTTGATTTTCCTGCGGCATCAAGGTGATGTCCTGTTCTCGATCGGATCGTGGCACATCACCGAGCCTGGTTTTTTCAACGGCGCCTCGGTCGCTATTCGCATCGTGGCCATCCTGCTGGCTTTTCTCGTCGTTTTCAAAACCACAACCAATCGCGCCGTGATGACTGCGCTTTATCGTTTGCACGTGTCGGTTCCGTTCGCTATGGTGGTCGGTATTACGTTGCGCCTGATTCCCCAACTTAAGGCCGAACACGCGATCATCGTGGAAGCGCAGCGCTCGCGTGCCGTCGAGTTTGAAAAAGGTGGTTTAATCTCGCGTATGCAAAAGCACACGGCCTACATCATCCCGCTCGTCCTGCGCACATTGAAAATCACCAGCGACCTCAGTCTCGCTTTAGAAACGCGTGCCTTTGATCCCTATGCGCAACGCACATTTTCAGAAGACTTGGAATTTCGCGCCGCGGATTGGATAGTCCTCGCGTTGATGGCCCTGACGTTGGCCGCCGGCATCGGCGCTCGCGTTGCTGGCTTTGGTGGAATGCCCGTGGCTTGGATGGCCAAATGAGGCGGGCGCCACAAATCGGCGTCAAGTCTTTGCCGACCCTCGATGCTTATCCCTGCAATGCGTGCCACATTTCCTGATCCCGTTCTGCTGTCCAAATTCTAGGATGCTTGATGCCGCTGGCTTCGTCGTACGCTCGCGACACGTCGAATGGCAGGCAGTGCTCGTAAATGAAGACCTTGCCGAACTTGGGATCCATCTTCGATCGCGTGTACGAAAATGTCTCTTTCAGTGTTCTGCCGGCTGCCACCGATTCTTTCGCCGATGTAAATAAGGTTGTGACGAAGTCCCTCGTGTATTCGAGTCCGGCCTGCACTTCGTTTGGATTCTGAAGCGCGGGACCGCGTCCAGGGACTAGCTTCTCGGCTCCCATCGAACGCAGCGTCTCCAAGGTCTGCGGCCATTCCTCAAGCTGCGCGTCGCCTGTGTAAGCCGCTGCCTGATATTCGACCAAATCGCCTGAGAAGAGGACGCGCTCCTTGGGCAACCACACGATCGTGTCTCCCTTGGTATGGCCAGGACCGACGTGCCTGATCCGAACTTCCAACTTTCCGAGATAGAGCGTCATCTGGCTCTCGAATACCAGAGTCGGCCAGGTCAGACCGGGAATGGATTCAACTGCTTGAAACAGGCGCGGAAAACGCTCGATCTCCGACTTCATATCCTGCGCTCCGCGTTCCGCAATGAGATCGTATGTGCCGCGGCTCGCGATCACCTGCTCGCAACCTTCGCCTCGATATGCGGAAGCCCCCAGCACGCGCACTGCATGATAATGAGACAAGACGACGTGCCTGATCGGCTTATCCGTGACGGTTCGGATTCGCGCGATCAACTCCCGCGCCATCACCGGAGTCGCCGTCGTGTCGATTACCAGAACGCTCTCATCGCCAATCACGACGCCGGAATTCGGATCGCCCTCGGCCGTGTAGGCGTATGCAGTTTCCGCCAACTGGATGAAACTGATCTGTTTTGGCTTAAGGTCAGCTTTCGATGCAAATTGGGTCAAGGTTGCGGGATCTCCATCAATTCGTCGTTCGCGCGACGGGCTGGCAAGTGAACATAGCGTCCTTCGTGATAAATGAGAAGTCGCTCGCATTCGTCGGGACCATGCAAACCGGCGACTCGCCCGACAATGATGCGATGATCGCCACCTGGATGCGAAGCTTCGACTTCACATCGAAAAACACCGTTCGATTTAGCTAACCACACGTATCCTCCGTCACGCTGTAGCTCAAAGTCCGGAACAAGGCCTGTTCGATTGGCGAAATACCGAGCGATCTCCTCCTGATGCGCACCCAGAATATTGACAGTGAAGCGCCCTGCGCTGAGGATGGATCGACCCGAACGGCTTTCATTATTGACACAGAAAAGAAGCAGCAGTGGATCCAGGCTCGTTGAGGTCAGAGAATTAATCGTGATTCCGACAGTTTTGCCCTCATCTTCCGCCAGCACAACCGCCACGCCGGTCGCGAAGCGGCCGAACAAGCGCCGATAAATCCGACTCTGTTCTTCCATATCTTTGACGGGATTGTGCCGGAACGAGCTTAAGTTTCGCCCGCGCTCTGCGGCTATGATTCTGAGCTTATCGCGGAGTGGCTGTGTAGCGTCTGTATCGATCGATACAGGCAGAAAACCAATTCGGCAGGTCTTACTCATCTCGGGTGGCCTTCACAAGAATGTGGCCATCGATGATGTCGATCTGATCCTGTTCGCGAAGCAAACGTACGGCACGCGTAACCGTGACTCGCGACGTGCCGGTCATCGCGGCGATCTGTTCGTGCGTAAGATGAGTTACCAGAAGTCGCCCACCAGCATAGTCAATTGCAAACATTTCCTGCAATCGTTGCAGCAAGTCCATGATGCGGACTTCGGGGCGGCGGGAGGCAAGATGCTCGAGCCGCACCGCCAACACGCGCTGCTTCAAGCTTGTAACTCGCAGCAGTGCGGACGCAAACTCTGGATGCCGCTTGAAAATGTCTTGCATGTCCGCGGCATCGAACTCAACCGCTTCCGTGTCTTCGACCGCAACAGCCCCTGAAAACTTAGGCAAGCCGTCAAAGGCGGCACCTTCACCGCAGATGGTCTCCGGGCCCATATATTCGAGCACCACCTCGACTCCATCGACGCGCACAATGGACACTTGAACGAGACCTCGGAGAATCAAATAAAACTTTGAGGAAATTGTTCCTTGCTCATAGAGAACCTGACTCTTTCGAAACTTGCGAACTTTTCCGCAACTGGCCTGGTCGATAATCTGCCGAATGAGCCTTGAATCAATCCTCCAAGTTCCAAGCATTCGCTTTGTCTTGGGGCCCTTACGCATTGGAGTCACGCGACGGCATTTTGGGATCTATTTTGTCGAGACAGATTATCAGGGGCGCAAGTATCTGGCGATACATAGCTCGCGCCCCAAACGGTCTACATTCTTCGAACTAGGGTTTTTGCCTGGGGTGCCCCGCAATTCATTCAAAGCGATCGGCCATGCTTAACCGTGCGGACAGCAATCCGAAAGGACGAGAGGACATCTCGGTTGTAAGCAATGCCCGCGGGCTGCGGGAATGGCTTCAGAGCGAGGCGCCACGAATTGAACAGGAAAGGCGCATCCCGATCGACGTAGCCGAACGCCTGACCGCGGCCGGCTTGTTCCGCATGACTCAGCCGCCCCGTTTCGGCGGTCTCGGATACACACCTCGACAGGCCTGGGAAGTCGTGTTCGAAATCGCACGGGGTTGTAGCTCTTGTGCCTGGATCGTGGGGCTGAATGCTGCAAATGTGCTGTTACTGGGCAAATTCTCCGCACAACTTCAGGAAGAGATTTTTTCTGACCATAGAGCTCCGATCGTCTCGATGCTTACTGGAGGCGTGGGCAGCGGGATCACGAGCAAACCAGCCGACGGAGGGGTTGTTCTCAGCGGACAGTGGCGCTATGCCTCGGGGATCGACATTGCTTCTTGGGTAGGACTTTTAGTGCCATTGCCAACTGTAAATGGGGACAGTCCAGAACTGCATGTGGTGCTCGTACCTAAAGAGTCATTCTCGATTGACCATTCAAGTTGGCATGTCCTTGGCACCCGAGGAACCGGAAGCAAGGACATTACACTTCCCCCCACTTTCATTCCGGGTCATCGCTGGGCGAGATGGAGCCAGTTACAAACTGGCGGTAAGCACCCCACCTGCCCTAACGACGAACCAGTTTACGAGTATCCCCTCAACTCAGTTTTTGCCATGTCGATTCTGGCACCGACCATCGGTGTTGCTTCGGCAATCGCCGAGGAGTTCTGTAGCGTCATCAAAACTAGGGTCAGCGGTGCCACGCAGCAAAGGCAAAGCGACGACAAGATTGCGCAGATCGATGCGGCCGTTGGAGACGCGACGATGGCGATGTTGCGGCAGATGCTGCTGGATGATTCTGATCTGGTGCTCACTATAATCGAAAGCGGCCGCCAGCCAACCCCTGAAGAGAGGGCCGCGATCCGAATGCGGATCGCCGTCTCGTCCCGCATTGCGCTGGCTGCCTGTCAGCGGATGTTTTCCGCGATGGGAGGAAGCTTGCTGCCCTCCAACAGCCGCGCCGAGCGCCTGTTTCGTGATTTCAACACGATGAGTTCGCACATGCTCCTTCAGCCTGAGGCAATTGGAGAAGCGTATGGAAGGATACTGCTGGGGATGGAGGTCCCTCCCGGTGCGCGACTCTGACAAGAAATAATTTGAGGAGAACAAAGAGAACTATGGCCAAGGAATCCATTAATCCTGCAAGTCCAATTTTTGCAACCAAGGATGGTTCCACGATCTTTGCGAAATTTTCCTACTCCGCGGCCGTGCGCGCAGGCGATTTCATCTATGTGGCCGGTCAGATTGGCCTGAACCCTGATGGTTCCATGCCCAATGACGACGACACGCAGATCGTGAATGCCTTCGATCGTCTCAAAATCGTTCTGGAGGCGGCTGGCGCCTCACCCGACGATATCGTCGAACTGGTCAGCTATCACGTCGGACTGCAGAAACACCTTGCCCGCTTCGTCGAAATCAAGAGTCGGTATATTCGAAGCCCGTTTCCAACGTGGACGATCCTTGAAATCGCCGGGCTCGCCCGGCCGGGTCTGGTTATCGAAATCAAAGCCGTCGCATACAAGCCGCGATAGATAGCGAAACAACGTCCCAGTTTGCAGGAGGAAAATATGGCAACCGCACGAGTCGAAGTTTCACAGTGGACAGCGAACTTCATCCAAAGTGGACGCCAGATGTTGATCGCTGGTCGTTGGGTCGACGCGATCTCCGGAAAAACTCTGCCCGTTGTCAACCCTGCGACTGGAGAAGTGATCTGCACTGTGCCGGCAGGGCAAAAAGAGGACATCGATGCTGCGGTAGCGGCGGCACGCTCGGCATTCGAAGGATCCGAGTGGAAGAGTACTCGACCAGCGGATCGCGAGCGAATGTTATTCCGGCTTGCGGATGCAGTTGAGCAGGATGCTGATCATCTTGCGGAACTTGAGTCGCTCGATAACGGGAAGACACTCGTAATGGCGCGGGCGGTTGACGTCCCATGTACCGTTGACTTCCTTCGCTATATGGCGGGATGGGCAACAAAGATTGAGGGGCGCACCCTTGATCTCTCTTTTCCATTGCCGCCTGGGAAGAGACTTACTGCGTACACGCGGCGCGAACCGGTTGGCGTTGTTGGCGCAATCATTCCCTGGAATTTTCCTTTGCTGATGGCGGTGTGGAAAATTGGTCCTGCATTGGCTACGGGGTGCACGATTGTGCTGAAACCCGCCGAGGAAACTCCACTAACAGCTTTGCGACTGGCTGAACTCGCGCGACAGGTCGGATATCCGTCAGGCGTACTCAATGTGGTTACGGGTGAGGGCACCGAAGCTGGCGCTGCCTTGGCTGCTCACAAAGGCATCAACCGCATCGCATTCACAGGCTCGACTGAAGTGGGGAAGCTGGTTGGCCATGCGGCCGTCGAAAATATGACGCGATTCTCGCTCGAACTTGGGGGCAAATCGCCAGTAATCATTCTCGAGGATGTGGACCCACAGGTCGCTGCCGAGGGGGCATCGCAGGCCATTTTTTTTAACCATGGCCAGGTCTGCACAGCGGGTTCGCGTTTGTTCGTGCACCGGCGCGCATTTGATGATGTGGTCGAACGCGTCGCAAAGCGCGCCAGCACGATCAAACTCGGACCCGGCCTAGATTCTTCAACCGAGATGGGGCCAGTCGTCTCCAAGCGTCAACGTGAGCGGGTACTCGGTTACATCCGTCGCGGAATTGATGACGGGGCGAGAATGATGACGGGCAGCTCTGATGTCGCCGGCCCAGGCTTTTTTGTGAAACCCACGGTCCTGACCAATGCAAATCAGCGCACTGCTATTGTTCAGGAAGAAATCTTTGGTCCCGTACTGGTGGCCGCGCCGTTCGATGATCTAGCCGAAGTCGCGCAGCTCGCGAACGACACGCCATACGGCTTGGGAGCCAGCGTCTGGTCCAACAATCTCGCAAGAGTAAATGAGATCGTGCCACAGCTCAAAGCAGGAACAGTCTGGGTGAACTGCCACAATATTGTCGATCCGGCGATGCCGTTTGGAGGCTACAAACAATCAGGCATCGGGCGCGAGATGGGCCATGTGGTCATCGACAGCTATACCGAGTTGAAATCCGTATGCATGCTGAGTTAGGCGGACTCGGTTTTTCCATGGTGCGGCGCCATGCCCTGCCCGGAGTGGGCAAAGAAATTGCGTTCATTTGAGAATCAGATTTCGCCAGTAAACATTTCCCGCCTCAGGGTGCGGAATTAAGACGGGTTGGCACAAGCGCAACGCGACCTCTTGATTCCTGTACTTTGAAAGATCGATTTCGATCTGCTGCCAGTCTCGATTGTCCGAAGCGGTTTCGATGAGTTTGTCGAGTACGCGGTCGTCGTTCACATAGACTTGTAGTTGCCATGCGCGTGCCGGGTCGACACCCGCTAAGAAACTCAAAACGGGCCGATCCGAAAGCCTCGTTCTTCTCCGCAGACCTGTTCCCCGCTGTCCTCCGCAAATATTCCCTCAGCGACGGGGATTGACCGAACAGCTACAAAGTTCGTCGGAGCCTTGTCTCAGAGATCGCCATCCGCGAGGAATCGGCCGTAGGCGTTGCTCTCCAGCCAATGATAAAGATGGACCTGATATAGGTGGGATGCTACCAATTCCTCGCCGAGTTCGTGCGTCTCGCTGCATAGGAAGGAAACTTGTCGTCACGCAAGAGCCGCGAGCAGCGACTAAGTGCTGCGATTCGGATTCGCGCCCATGCAAGTCTGGGACGACTTCACCTCGCTCAACGCAGCCCCGGTGGACGTCGGGCAACAGACTCCGTGGCGTTTCCAACTCGCCTTCAACAAACGCCTCGTACAGAATCAGCTTGGCTCGTTCATCCGTAAGTTGCGTCTGCCGCCAGCTTTCGACCTGCCGCTGTAACGGTTCGAAGTTCCACTGAATCCGGTCGACGCCGACCGAGTCGATCAGATGGAAGCTCTTGCTGTGTTTGGCCTCCACTTCGAACCGGAATACACAGAATTCTCAGCGCGAACCATATGGAGCTTGTCGAACGCGTTTACCAGCGCCTTCAAGAAGCTCGACCCCATTCCTCAGTTCAAGGCGACCGCCAAGCTGGGTGCATTCCTCGATACTCACTTCTCCCGGTCGTCATTACGAAGGCGGTGACCGGCCGGGCCGCCGCTCACTGCTTGTTTCCTTTTGTGCGAAAGCTGTTACACGTAAGTTGCGGACTCACCCAGAAGCCGGTTTTGTCGCCGACTTCCGGATTGCCGACAACTCGCTAGTTGGTGTGGATAAGCGCATTTCCGAAGACGAATCCGGCGCACGTCCGATGCTGAATGTGTTTAACGAAGATTCTCGAAGCGTTGTGAGCCAAGAAGCACAATTAGCCCATCAGCAATGGAATCACGCCAAGTCAGTGCATCATGGCTGCCGGTGTATTCGTGATAAGTCACCTGCACGCCAGAAGCAGTAAGCACGTCGCGGAGTCTCCGGTTTTCAAGCAGACCGCTCGATGCGGCTCCTCCTTCGAGCCGACCGATGCTGAGGTAAAAGCGAAGAGGAACGCGTCCCCGAAGCGATATCTCCTGTGCCAGCCAGTTCGACTCACTCAAGAAATAACTGTTTTCACCGACGGCCGAATCAGGCGAGTAGGCATACGTGCCTGACTGAGAGAGCACGTTGCCGAAAACCTCTGGATGCCTGAAACCAGCGCAGCCTGCAGCTAAACCGCCGAGGCTCGATCCCGCAACGACGGTTCTGCTCGGTTCAGCGCCAGCCTGATAACTCGACGCTGCCCATGGCACAAGTTCTTTTGCCAGAAAATCGCTAAAGGGCGTATAGCAGGCGAGGTCACGGTTCCTGTGCTGCTGATCGATATTGCTGACGAGAATGGCCACTGTCGGGCTGATCTCAACGTGAGAGATGAGATTATCCAAGATTGTGGGTGTCGGTATGGGCGAGTTCTTATCAATACCGTAACCTTGACCATCGAAAACGATGAGCAGGTTGTAGGGACCGTTGCCTTTCGCAAACCCTGATGGGGTGTAAACGGCAATGGGTCGCTCTTCTCCAAGAATCTTGCTATCGAGCTTCTGCATAGTGAGCCTGCCTTGCGGAACGGCAGAGTTCACCGTGATCCATGGTTCGGAGGGTGCATCAGGCAGTTCAACGACAGAGCGTCCGATTGCGTTCCACCATTTGGGGTTCAAAGGGTCCTTCGCGCAGCCTTTTAGGTTGTCACACAGCAGGTAACCAAACCGGGCATCCTTCGGTATCCGCTCTGTACGGAACCAAACATCGGTGTCTTCCAGCCTTTGGAGGCCGTAGCTGCTGTCAATGGGGACGTCACCCATCACGCCGACCGAAGAGGACTGTGATCCACGCCATATATACGTCAGGAGAACCAGTCGGTTATCGGCTGGATACGGCTCTATCAAGGGAGCGTGTCCTGCGACCTCCTCCCAAAACAGGGATAAAGCTCCAGAGCGGTCCTTAGTGATGCCCTGCTGCAAGGCTGCTAGGCGCGGGCTCAGGATTTCAGGCTTCGACGTCTGAGCATTCACCCCGTGCAACGAAGAAAAGAGGAACCACACGAGAAACACGCCAAGCCTAGATCTGGTACGCAACGATGTCCCTATCGAGTTTGAGTCGGCACCAGTATAGTACCGTGCACAGCAAGGGACGAGTTGGTCCTCATAAGTCGGCATCTCGCCAAGTGCTGTCGACGGAATGCATCCCTTGTCAGACGTGCGTCAGCGTGTGCCCGACCACCACGCTTGCGGTTCTCCTGGGGTAGACTTGGACGGACGCGAGCGGTGCATGCCGACCGTAGCCTCGAAAGTCGAATCGATGGCCGCCCCTAAAATCAGAGGATGTCTGTCCGAGCAGGGAGGACTTGAATGATGCGCAAGTCCAAGATTGTTCCCGCAGCCCAATACCTTCGAATGTCAACTGAACACCAGCAGTATTCCTTTGCAAATCAGGAAGCCG
>Ga0335073_10003615_pt1 | contig 21585 bp, 20 predicted proteins | sample Lox_Sample_22_FD_207093 | JGI IMG/M metagenome (GOLD analysis project Ga0335073, IMG submission 207093) | Soil microbial communities from Loxahatchee National Wildlife Refuge, Florida, United States - Lox_Sample_2.2 | ecosystem: Environmental > Terrestrial > Soil > Wetlands | place: USA...
CGCGCCGGGATCGAGAACGCCGACCAGGATCTGCTCGAGGCGGCGCAAAAGGATTTCGGCGACGCGCAGGCGCGGCTCCAGCGCGAGCAGATGGTTTGGGGCGAATTTAACGCGCGTCAGCCGGAGCAGCCGCTGTCGGCTGCGATCGAAACCTCCATTGAAGCGCGCACTCTGCTCCAAAGCGATCTGATCACGGCACGCGCCGATGCGGCCGAAAGCGGCGATGCGAAGAGCGCGGCTCGCGTGCGCAGTCTGGAGACTGACGATGCGCGGCTCGAGCGGAGAATCCGCGAAGAATCGCAAGAACTGGCCGGGCGGAACGCGGCGGCGGAACAGATTCAGCAGCGCAGGGATGTGGCGCAGGCTTCTTTCAATGCGGCCGCGCAGCGTGTGCGCGAGCTGCGCGCACAGTCCGGCGCCAGAAGCGAGCGGCTGCGGTTGTTCGATTCCGGCGTCGCACCGGACCGGCCCAGCTGGCCGGATGTGCCGCTGAACGTGGCGATCGCGTTTGCCGCGGGTTTGCTCTGCTCGATCGTGTATCTCGGGGTGAGGTTTGATCTCCGTCCATCGGATCGCTGACGTCCGCCTGAATGCAGCCGCACTGCTGCTCGCCTTCTACGCGACGGCGATCGCGCTCAGCGACGGAGCGCTGCGCTGGCTGCTCGCCGGGGCCGTGCTTCTTGTTCCTTTTTTCCGTTGGATTCTGCTGGCGCCGAACGCGTGGCTGGTTGCATTTTTCGCCGCGGCGTTGCTCACGCCGCCGTTTCCCGTAGCGCCCGGAAACTCGGGTCCGCACCCGGCGGTGATGGCCGCCGTGCTCGGCGCCCTGGTCGGCGTCCTTCGCCTCCGCGAATGGAATTTTCCGCGGACTTTTCTAACCAGCGTGCTCGCGGCCTTCTCGGTGATGTTGCTGTTCAGCGCGGCTCTGGCGGCGATTTATTCGGGCGCGGAGATCGGCGCGGAAAGCCTGGCGCGAGCCGGGTTGTCGGCGATTTCCGTGTACGTTTTCTTCTACGTGTCCGCGGGACCGGGCCGCGCGGGCAGCCTTTCTCCCGCGTCGCTCTACGCCGCGGCTTTCGCGTCGGCCGCGTTCGCTTGTCTCGATTTCTTCCGTCCGTTTCCGGCGCCGGCTGGATTCGGGAATCAGTTCGTCTGGCTGGATTCCGGCGTCTATCGCCGCGCCCAAGGATTGTTCTACGAAGCCGGAGCGCTCGGGAATTTTTGCGCCTTCGGCGTGGTGATGACTGCGGTCGCGTTGCTGCGAGGTGTGGGAAAACGTCTGGTGCTGCTGGGCGGCATGTGCGTGTTCGCCGCCGCGCTGATTTTGTCGTATTCGCGCGCATCGGGCTTGAACGCGCTGGTGGCCCTGGGGACCCTCGCGTTTCTGGAACGCGCGCGATTCCGCCGGCGAGGTCTGGCGTGGGCGGGTGCTGCGGTCATCGGCTGCGCCGCCCTGATTTTCGCGATGATTTCCGGTCATGCCGCTGCGTACTGGACGCGGCTCTGGTTTTCGGCGACCAGTCTTTTTTCTTACCCGGACCGCATTTTCGGCGGACGCCTGGAATCCTGGGCCACGCTGCTGCGATTTCTGGCGGCCAATCCCTGGTACGCGATTTTCGGCGTCGGTTATAAGACGCTGCCTTACTCGGATTTCATCGGAGAACGCGTGGTGGCCGACAACATGTACCTGAGCATGCTCGTCGAAACGGGAATCGTAGGGCTCGCATTGTTGCTGGCGATGAATTTCGCGATCCTGCGCGCGGGTTATCGCGCCGCGCGCTCTATCGATCGCGAAAAATCGTTTTACGGCGCAGCCATTTTCTGTTTTTGGGCGGGCGAGACGGTGCAAATGCTGTCCGCCGACGTGCTCACCTTCTGGCGCCTTCTCCCGCTGTATTTCTGGGCGCTGGCAATGGCGGCGCGGGGATGAGAATTCTTTTTCTGGAGCAATTCGGCGCGCTCGGCGGTGCTCAGCAGTGCCTGCTCGATCTGCTTCCCGTGATCGCCGGGCGCGGCTGGTTGGCCACCGTGGCTGCGCCGGCGTCCGGTCCTTTGCTCGATCTGGCGCGCGCGGCGGGAGCGGACGCATCGCCGATTCCACTGGGCGGCTACGGCATCGGCAGAAAATCCGCTCGCGACGTAGCGCGCTTCGCCATCGAGACGCCGCGCCTCGCTCGATGGATCGAGCGCCAGCCAGCCGATCTGATCTACGTGAACGGACCACGTCCGCTACTGGCCGCCGCGCGCGGAGCCTCCGAGCGGCCGGTGATCTTTCACGCGCATCATTTCCTGCTCGAAAATTCCGCGAAAATGATCGCCCGATGGACCATCCGGCAGGCGCACGCCACGCTCATCGCGAACTCCTGGCACGTGGCAAATCAATTTCGCGAGTGCATCGCGCCGGATCGGCTGCACGTGGTCTACAACGGCGTAAACCCGGTTCCATTCACCCGGAGAAATTTCGGCGGCCAGCGCCGCTGGAGAATCGGGATCGTCGGCCGCATCGCGCCCATGAAAGGACAGACCGATTTTCTGCGCGCGGCGCGGCGGATCGCGGCGCAAATCCCTCAGGCCGTTTTTGTGGTTTGCGGTGAGCCGATGTTCTGCCCTCCCGATTACTCGAAGGAAGTGCGGCGATTGGCGGAAGGCCTGCCGGTGGAGTTTTCGGGCTGGCGCGGCGATATCGCCGCGGTGCTGGGCGAACTTGACCTGCTGGTGGCGCCATCGAGTGCCGCGGAGGCGACTACTCGCGTGATCCTGGAAGCGTTTTCGGCCGGCGTGCCGGTGGTGGCCTATGCGACTGGCGGTATTCCCGAGATCGTCGAAGATTCGGTAAACGGCTTTCTGGTTCCGGAATGCGAGCCGGAGGCGCTGGCCCGAAAAATCATCGAAGTGACGCGATGGGACCTGGCTCAAGTGGCCCAGCGCGGGCGCGAAAAATGGGAGCGCTGCTTCACCATCGAAAAATGGCGGGAGCAGGTGACGCGAATTATCGCGAGCTCCGCAGGCACCAGCGCAGAGTCGACCATAGCGTGGGCGCCAGAAGCCGCGCGTGGTGCGCGAAGCGCGAGGTGAGATAACCCAGGTAGCGCAGGCGCTCCTGAATTTTCCGGAAAATCGTCATCTGCTCCGGCGGAAGATGAATCGCATCGACCGGCGCCGGCAAACGGCCGGGCAACAGGCGGCGGCAGAGGATGCGAAGACGGTCCTCGAGTTCGCCGGCGAGGCTCAGGTGCAACAGCAGTTCGTGTTTGTTCGGCCGGAACATGGCCTCGACCGGCGACCAGCCGTAGAGAGCGAACCATCGCTTGACGGACTCCGGCAGCGCCTCCATTTCGCATCGCGCCTCCGCTGGAACTTCACACGCGAACCATTGAACTGCGAGGAGAAACGCAATCGCTTCGAGCCGCCGCAAGGATTTCGGATGCTGCCGCCTCCAGGTTCGCCAGAATTCGCCATCGCGGTGCGTATTCAGAAAGCGAGCGAGTTCCCAAACGTGAAAGATCCGGACATTTCCGCGCAGCAGGTGACGCGTCAGGTGCAGGGCAGCGTAGCCCAGCCGGTCGACCGGATCGAGACGCGAGCCGCGGCGGCGCAGCCACAACTGCTCGAGGCCCAACGGATTCACCCGCTCGGTCGCGGCATCCCAGAACTGGAAATGAACCTCGACGGCGAGGGGGATCTCCGCATCAAAATAGTCTCCGCGCCACTGCCAGCCGGTTTTGCGAATCATGGTCGGCAGGTGATCCATCGCCAGCCGTTCCATGCCGCGAACCGGCTCATAACCGAGGGATAGCAGCGTGCGCCATGCTGCCTCCCGGTGCTGCGGTGGGACGAACAGATCCAAGTCGTACTGCGTGCGCAGACGGGGATCGTCGACGAACTCCGGGATGTGCGTGAATCCCTTCAGAACAACGTGCTCGAACGCGTTGGCGATCTCCGCGTACGCGGCCGCGACCCGCTCCACTCGAATGGCGTTTCGCGCCAGCACCGCGTCGGCATGGGCGCGTGCCCACTGCGGCAGATCGAAACGCGTGAGCAGCGGGGTGAGCTGGGTGCGATCGGCAAAAGCGAGAGTCGCTTGATCCAGATGCGGAATCGCGCGCGGCGAACCATCGAAGCGTAACGCCTGCAGCAGCGAGCGAACCCCTCCGGGCATCATACTGTCTCTGATTTGAGCGGATACCAGCCCGGCAAGATGTTCCCGAATTGTAAAAGCGGTGCAAAGAATCATCTTTACGGGCCGCCGCGCGCCGCCCCTTCAGTTTTTGCAGAGCTTTCATAACTTCGGCACCACTCACTCCCGCGATCCCTTTAGTTTTGAATCATGAGTTCGCCTGCGATGCGTCCCCTGAACAACGGAACCGCGTACCCGAACGCGAAAAAAGTCTCCGGGTTTCGAGTCACCGAAAAAGAATATTCCGCCGGAGTCACGCTCAGCCGGCATTGTCACGATTCCGCGCTGCTGATCTACGGACTCGACGGCGCTTACACAGAGACCTACGCGGCCGGGCGAAGCGCGGTTTGCGAACCCGGCGTTTTGCGCTTTTTGCCGCGCGGTCTGGGACACTCGAACGTTTTCGAAAACGGCGCGCGGTGCCTGGTGATCGAGATCGAAAACGACACGCTCGAGCGCGTCACCCGGCACACCAAAATGCTGGACCGTCCCAGTCCGATCCGCAGCGTCGCCTCGACGTGGCTGTTGCAGCGTCTGTATACGGAGTTTTCAAAGGACGATCCGCTTTCGCTCATCTCGCTCGAAGGACTTCTGCTGGAAATTCTGGCCGATGGCGCGCGGCATTCGGACGCTTCCGGCCGTGCTGCGGTGCCGCGCTGGCTGCGCATGGCCCACGATTATGTCGAAGCGAATTTCCTGCGCAACGTCAGCCTGGCCGAGATCGCGCGCGTGGCCGGCGTTCACCGCGTTCACCTGGCGCGCGAGTTCCGGCGATATTTTTCGACCACGGTCGGCGAATTATTGCGGCGCAGACGTGTGGAGCACGCCTGCCGGCTGGTCTCGACGACGCAGGATTCACTGGCGGACGTCGCCATCGCCTGCGGATTTTCCGATCAGAGCCATTTTTGCGCGACGTTCCGGCATCAGGTCGGCCTGACGCCGGGCCGGTTCCGGGAGATGGTGCAGTCGCAGTAGCGAGAGCTGGATTGAATCGTTTTATAGACTCGATTTACCCTCCGGCGCTTCGGGCTGCGACGAGGGAAAGACGAAAAATGCGGGAACCGGTCCGGAAAATTGGATTTTGTGATCTGCCGTCCGGAGCGGGTGAGGACCGTCTAAATTGCCCCTAAGTCTTTAACCACCTACGACTTACGCTCGACTTTCGGCCGCCCGCGCCGGGCCCGATACGGATGGACTCCAAATCGCACAACAATTTGAAGCCCCTTGCAATGGCGCAATCTCGATTTATCATACAGAAAGCAATTCCATGAAAGCGAAAGCCCGCTACGAAATCAAGGACGTTATTGCCAGGGGCGGAATGGGCGTGGTCTATCGCGCCCAGGACAAAATGATGAACCGCCTGGTCGCGCTCAAAACGATTTACGACTTGTCGGATCCGCGAGCGATCAAGATGTTTCAACGGGAGTGGCAGGACTTGGCCTCGCTGACGCATCCCAACATTGTCGAGGTTTTTGACGTCGGCGAGTTGGAGATCGATGGCGAGAGCCGGCCGTACCTGGTGATGCCGCTGCTGCCCGGCGCGACGCTCGATGAGCTGATTAAGACCGGGAGCCAGCGTCTCACGGTGGAACGCTCCGTCGATATCATTACGCAAACCTCCCGCGGATTGCAGGCCGCGCACGACCGCGGCATCGTGCACCGCGACCTGAAGCCCAGCAACATCTTTGTCATGCCCGACGATTCGGTGAAAATTATCGATTTCGGCGTCGCCGGGCGCCTCGACAAGACCAAAACGCTGGGCCGCAAAGGCACCATCCTGTACATGTCGCCGGAGCAGCTCGAAAATAAGCCGGTGACCGCCGTTTCCGACATTTTTTCACTGGCCGTGGTGTGTTACGAGACGCTGGCGAGAAAACGGCCCTTCGAGCGGGCCACCGAAGAAGAGGTGGTGGAGTGCATCCTGAGATGGACGCCGCCCCCGGTTTCCGAAATCAACCCCGCGGTCAGCACGATGATCAGCAAGGTGATCCAGAAAGGGATGGCCAAGCAGCCCTGGCATCGCTTCGCCACCGCGCGGGAATTCGCCGAGACGCTGCAAAAAGCGCTGCGCAACGAACCGATCGAGAGTCTGAACCCGGCCAAGATTCAGGCCCGCTTGCAGCGCGCCCAGGATGCTTACACCCGGGGCGATCTGGCGCTGGCCTCGGAGATCCTGGGGGAACTCGAAGCCGAGGGCCACTTCGACTCCGAGATCGGGGCGCTCAAGGGACACGTGACGCGCGGGCAGACGGACCGGGAAATCGGGCAGCTGCTCGAAAGCGCGCGGGTTCGCGAGCAGCACCAGGAATACCCGCTGGCGCTGCAAAAAATTCATGAGATCCTACAGCTCAACCCGCACCACACCGAGGCGCTGGCGCTGAAGAGCCGCATCGACAACAGCCGCACCGAAGCGGATATCGAAGAGTGGCTGCGGGTGAGCCATCAGCATCTGGATAATTTCTCCTATTCGCACGCGCGCGAGGCCTTGCAGCGGGTTCTGCAACTGCGTCCGCGCGAGCCGCGCGCGCTCCAGATGCTCGCCGAAGCCGACCGGCGCGAACAGGATTATATTCACCTGCGCCAGGAAAAGGAAACCCTCTATCGTGCGGCCGTGGCGCATGCGCAGAACGGTGAAATCAGCCAGGCTCTCAGCAAGGCTGGACGGGTTCTCGAGCTCGACAAGCAGGCGCCCGAATTGATGGACGCGAGCCGGACGACGTCTTATCACAGTTTCTATAACCGGGTGCGCAGCGAGAGTGAATCGCTGAAGGCGGCTTATCAGGAAGCGCGCACCCACCTGTCCAACCGGAATCACGCGGCCGCGCGGGCGATCTGCGATGAACAGCTCCTCAAACATCCGAAAAACGACGCCTTTCTCGCGCTGCGTCTGGAAGTCGAGGAGCAGCGGCGCAAGGCGCTTTCGGCGCGTATCGCGGAGCTGGACCGCGAGGTCGACGATGAACCGGATCTGGCGCGGCGGGTCAGCCTGCTGGCGGAGGCGAACCGGGAGTTTCCGGGCGAACCGCATTTTCAGCACGCTTTGCAGCTCGCCGAGCACAAGCTGGGCCTGGTGGAGTCGATTGTCAGCAAGGCCCGCGCATTCGAAGAACGCAGCCAGTTCGCCGAAGCGATCACGCAATGGGAGACGCTCGACACGATTCACCACACTTACCCCGGCATTACGCTGGAGCTGGAGCGGCTGCGCAAGCGCCGCGCCCAGCAGGAACGGCAGGACCGCAAGCGCCGCTGGGTGGAGCAGATCGAGCGGAATCTGGAGCGAAACGAGTTTAAGGAAGCGAACGAAGCGCTCAAGAACGCGACCGACGATTTCCCGGAAGACGCGGAATTGACCGAGCTGGTCAAACGCGCCGAACGCGGCCTGGCCCGATGGGAAGAATCCAACAAATTGTTCGAGTCCGGACGCGAAGCTTACCAGGAGCAGCGGTGGGAGGAAGCGACCGCTCTGCTGCGGCGCGCCATGGAACTCGATGACCGCAATCCGGCGGTGCGCTCGACGTTGATCGAAACGCTGGTGAGGCGCGCGCAGAACGCCCATGAAAAGGAGCCGGCGGCGGCGGAAACGCTGTTAAAAGAGGCGCTGGAGATTGAACCCAATCACGCGCTGGCCAAAGGTCTGCTGGGCCTGATCGCCGATCAGCGGCGCACCGAGTGGATCGAGGGCTGCCTGTCCCACGCACGGCAGCTCCAGAACGAAAACGACCTGCGCGGCGCGCTGAAGGAAGTGAGCGAAGCCCTGAACCAGTTTCCGGACGATTCCCGGCTCACTCAGCTGCACGCGAATCTGACCAGGGACTGGCAGGACGAACGCCGCCAGCACCTCAGTGAAGCGCGCCGGATCGAGCGGGATTCAGAGGGCGTCAGCGACGAACGCGCGGCCCAGGAGTACGCGCGGCGGCTGGAGACAATCGTCACCCGCTACCAGGATGATGACGAGTTCCAGAATCTTGCGGCCGGAGCTCGCAAGCGTTTACAGACCAAGAGTTCGCCGACGCAATCGACCGGAGCCGGGACTCCGCCGCCGGCGCCTCCGGCGAAGAAGCTTCCAGCCAGCGGAAAGCCTCTGTCGCGCCCTCCGGCGTGGGTCATCGGCGGCGGCGTGGCTGCGATTTTGGTGGTCGGGGCCATCCTGCCTTTCGCGTTACACAAGAAGACGCCCCGGCCCGTCCAGATCGCCACGCCGGTCCCGCAACCGACGCCCATACCTGCTCCGGCCGCGCCGCAGACCGAGCCTCTGACGGTGCTGGGGTCCGGCAAGATCGACATCGACGGCGGGCCGCAGGAGGACATGGAATCGGTCTACAACAAGGAATTTCCCATCGGCGGAGACGAGCACAAAATTGACGCCTACACCGGCCAGACCGGCGTTCTTTCTTTTTCCTTCACCGCGGCGCCAGGACAGCCAGCGGCCGTCAAGATCGAAAAAGGACACGACATTCTGGCGTTTCTGGTCAGCACCTCCGACGGTAAGGGGACGATCTACAGCAGCCGCCGTTTGGGGGACCTTAAAATCGACGGAACCAGCGTCGGAACGATCGGTCCGGACGGCGTCGCGCTGCCGGAGAATTTGAGCGGTTCCGATCACAAGCTGGAGTGGATGGAGGGTACCGAGGCCAAGAGCCGCGACATTCACTTTGACGTCACCCGCGGATTGCTGGTGCAACTGGATGCCGATCCGAATCTGGGAAGCCTGGTGGTGAAGCTGAACGTGCCCGTTCCCGTCGACATCACGGTTCGTTCTTCCACCGGCCGGGAGATCCGGCGCGCCACTGGCGTCAGCGGCCAGTGGGGACCTTCCCAGTTACGCGCGGGCAATTACACCATTGAAGCCTCGCCCCGCCAGGGATACGAAAAAACCACCATGCAGGCGAGCATCAAAAAGAACGCGGAGCAGACGCTGGCGATGGATTTCAAGAAATTGATCACGCCCGCTCATATGCTGGTGGCCACTGCTCCGCACGCCCACATTTTCCTGAACGGCGCCGCGCAGGGCGACGCTGACGATTCAGGTAAGTTCGCCTTCCAGAGCCTGGCGCCCGGCCACTATCAGGTGATTGCGCGGCTGAATGGCTACCGCGATGGCGAGGCCGATCGCGATCTGGGCGACGGCGCCAACGAAACGCTGCCGTTGCCGCTCACCCGCGCGGCCGGGACGGTGGTGCTGCAAAGGGATCCGGCCAACGCGGTGGTCTTCTGGTCGCGCGCGGGCGAAGCGAAGTGGGAACCCTTCGAGGGAGGGTCCAAAGTATTTCCCGAAGGCGAATATGTTTTCCGCGCGCAGGCGGACGGTTATAACGAGGTGACCGCTGGGCCGGTTTCGGTGCAGGGCGGGCGCAGCGTAACCGTTCCTGTTCATCTCACCGCGCGCGTGAAAACTTCCGAAGTGAAAGCGGCGCCGGTCAATGTCTGCGCAAACTGGCCGGGAGGCACGCCGGATAAGAATAGCTGCCTGATCAAATCGAGCATGGCCTACGCTCAGGCGTTCAACAGCGGTCAGATCGAGTTCAAGGCCTGGAGCCAGGACGATCGCGGCTTGCGCTGGCAGGTCGGCTATCGCGATGACAAGAATTATTGGGAATTCGAGTTGAGTGGCAAATCGCTGAAAGTGTGGGAAGTGGCGAGGAAACGGTCGGAAAAGTTGAACACCCCCGTCCGGCTCGATATGAGCCTGTGGCACGAAATGTTGATGACGGTGAAGGCCAACAGCCTTCGGCTTCAGATTCCGGACGCCCAAGTGGACCAGACCCTCGGCGACGCGCAATCGGATTTCAGCGGCAAATTTCGCGTAGAGGTGAGAAAGTCGAATTTACCGGTGTGGGTGATGCTGGCGCATCGGCAATAATCAGGAGGAAACGATGGCAAAACCAAGCGTGACAAGCGTGGAAATTCCCGGCGTGCGGGGTTTTAATGCGGAATCGGTCAGTGTGGGAATCATGACTCCCAGTTCCACCCAGCCGGGCGGCAGCGGACTCGCACTGGCGGGGATCCCGGAAATCGACGTGGAGGTGGTGGTGAACGCGCATGACACCGACAATCTCCCGTTTGCTTCATTGCTGGAACTGATCCAGCTGGCTCAAAAAACAACTGCGGACCAGATTGGAGCCATCAAGATCACGTTCTGGAGGGACGAAAGCCACCTTGACGCGATCTGCACCTGCAGCTTTAGCGGCTGGATCAATCACTTCCAGCTCCATAGCGGCGGCGATGGAAATCATACCGTGGTGTTGCACCTGGTTCCGTCCTGGGCCGAAACGCGCCCCGCGCTCTCCGTGAGCAATTGAGGACGTCTGTGGGAAAAGTGGTGTTAAAGGTATTGCTTCCGCGGAATCGCGACCGGGAAGGGGCGGTTACCGTCGAAGTCAACGGCCAACCGGTTCGCACGTTTAAGGTCCTGGGACGCGGCAGCGCCGGCGGCGGCGATACGCAGTTCAAGCATAACGGAAACACGCCCACCGGACTCTACGACGGCAGCACCTGGATCGATACCAGCAAGCGAAACCAGAGCGCCTATGGTCCCAACGGCGCCGTGGTGCTGAAACCGTTGGCCGGCAACGGAACAACGGCCTACTCGAAGTTTCACCGGAACGGGCTGCTGATTCACGGTGGTCACCTGGACTCCCGCCGTGATACGCCCTGGTATGGCAGCCTCAGCCCCACCAATGGCTGTCTGCGGCTGCGCAATGAAGATGTGAAGAGCCTCGCTGCCTTGCTCTATGACGCCAGCCTCGATGAAACGACCCAGACCTGCGCACGCCCGCAGGTGTGGGTGAACATTCAGGAGGGTGCGTTCTTCGACGACTCGGACGACGAGGGCGCAAACCAATGCTCCCTGGCCCCTTACAGTGTCTTCGGCTACGGCGAAACGATCAGTCTGCGCCGATAAGGCGCGCCCGCGCGCGATGGTGGCGCGGGTTCGCCGGGAACGCGAACAATCTCAGCCGGAAGCACGGCTACCGGCGGATGGGCCACTGCGTCCGGTTGCATGACATGCTCGGCGTGCTGGTTCCACAGCTCCCACGCAATCACCTTCTGCAATTTCCGCACGGCTTCGACAACCGTATCGCCGGATGAAAACCGGTCCCACAAGCATACAAATCCATTGTCCGGATGAATGTTGGGATGAAACAGCGGTTTTTCCAGAAACGCTTCGATCGGCACACTCGGGTAATATTCAGGGAAGCGGAAACGAACCGGGTGCGACGCGAATTCCATCAATTCATGCGGAGGCGCCAGCGCCAGCGCCGAGGTGCGATGCACAATCACATGAAAAATTTCTGCATCGGGCGCCGTCTCCCGCCGGACCGCTTCGACCACCTTCGGATTGCGCTCCGCCAGTTGCCCGAGCAGCGCCCACTCGTTGTCCAGCCGCCGCGCGCGAACCGTCATCCGTTTGTGGCGACCGTCGAAACCCGCAGGACATCGTTCGCTCTTACGCCCTGCGTCGGCAGAGGCATCGCGAAATCGAGCGATTGCCCGTTCCAGATGACTTGCGGCTCGCCATCGCCCTGCAATACATCACCGCGCTCCCGCAGGTCGTAGAGGATTTCATCGAGGACGCCTTGCAGCAATTCGTCGTCGTCGATATCGACGTTGTATTTCGTCTCGCCGTTCACAGTGTCAAAATAGACTTGATATTTTGGCATAAATTCTATCGGCCCGCCGACTTGTGCGCCGCCGGCGCCGCCACGGCAAAGGGACGCAGCGATTCCGGCAAATCCGCGATGGTCCACTGGCACCGGGTACATTGGCCGTTGGCATAATCCCAACAGTCCCGGCACTGCGGCCGTCCGCACTTTCCGCAGACGCGCAGGTCGGTCTCTTCGGCCGATGCCAGGCAGAGCTGGCAACGTCCGTGCGGCGAGCGCGGCCCCAACTGGTGGTCCCACCAGCGGCCGTCGGGAGGGAACACCGGAACGCGGTTCTGTTCACACAACCGGCAGCGGCAATGTTCGAAACTCCAGCACTGCTGCTCGCACACCAGCAGACCACAGCGCGGGCAGGCAAACGCCATGGCGCCGCCGATCCGCCCGTTACACAGTTGACAACGCCGGGAACTCATTCTCCGGGCCATTTCGATGATGCCCGCGACCGCCGCCGCGATCACAGGGGCGAGCAACAGGAGCGGATCCTGGCGGACAGCCAGAAAGACAACGGCCACGCCCACCGCGCTCGCACCGCACGGGATTGCAAACAGCATCCCCAGGCCGGCAGTTTCGGTTTCAAAAAAACGGAAGATCCCGAGCGCCAGCGGCGCCAGCAGCGCGGCGCAGATCAGCGCCGCCCAGCTATTCGCCAGGCCACTGACCAATTGGAGGACAGTCATCAGGAACAGGCTGCCGGCCAACGTCGTAATGGTTTTGGCGCTCACTTTCCTCCGCTCTCGAATCGGATCGCGTAGCGATGGCTCTCCGGCAGCCCGAGCTGTTCCGGCTTGAAGCCCACCCACGGCGAATTCCGCCCAATCACCCGGATCGATTCCTGTTCCAGAATACTCCGAGATCCGCAGGAGGGACAAATGGATTTTATCCCCTGTTTCCGGCGCAGTACGGCGGCGCGCTGCATCGGCGCCCACTCCCGGCCGCAATCGCGACAGCGCGCCCGGACGACGATCGGCCAATCGAGCAGAACACAGGCCGATTCACCCGCCGATTCAAGCAGATCCAGAAAGGTCGCCTGCGGCGACGGTAGCTCGCACAGGCGATCGCCGGGAAATTCATGAAAGGGACAGGAAGCCGAGCGCGGAGTTCGGAACCAGCGCGCACGCGGTTCTCCGTCGAGCGAAATCTCAAAGGTCTGGGATTCGCTGGTGGCCTGCATCTTCCAGCGCAGACCTAATTCCACCTGTGCGGAGCCAATCATCGCCGCCATGGTCGGCGTGGATGGAGCAGCCTGTTCTGAAGGCGCGTCGCCGCAGGGCCGAATGGTGGCGTTCCACAGGGTGAGCAGCTCGCGCCGCTTGCGCGGCGTCAATTTACATCCAAAACAGGCGCCGCTCGCGGCCGGAAACCAGGAGACCCGGCCGTGCGAATAATTGGGCGTCCCCAGGCCGGCGTCACACACCGGAATCCCGAGCCGCGTCGATATATAAGCAATCTCGAGCCGGGCCAGGTCGCTGTCTACACAACTGAGCAGGAGATCGACGCCGGCCAGGCGGCCAAAACCAACGTCGGCGATTTCACTCCCTTCGGCCAGGAACTGCGTGTCAGGAAACAGCTTCGCGGCGGCGCTGGCCAGCGCGACCGCCTTGTTGCAGCCGGTGAAATCCGTTTGCCGGAAAAGTACTGAACGGGTCAAGTCGCTGGGCTGGACCACATCAGGGTCAATAACCAGTACGCAGCCGGTTCCAAGAAGCCCCAGGGCCTTGACAGCCTCGTTTCCCAAGGCTCCGGCGCCGGCGACGGCGGCCGTGAGGGGCTTAACCGTGGTCCGCGTGAAGACGGTCCGGTCCAGCCTCGAATAATCGGAAGCGCGAGTGTGACGCAATCTACTATTTACCTATTTGACGGACAGTGATACACTAGCCCAGAAAATTTCATTACAGATTGAGACGATAAATTCAAAAACATTGCGTACTGACTTATGAGTCTGTATCAGACCCTATACTACATGTCGTTGGTCGGTGGTATGGCCGGATTGTTTTCCTGGGCACTCACGGCTCTGGCCGCGGCAGTGCTGCCAATACAGCATGAAATATGGGTTTCAGACCTGATTGCCGCGGCGATCCTGGGAGGATTCATCGGCGGCCTGACGGTTGGGTTTTCGGACCGCTGGTCCGGGAACCGGGTGATGCCGCGCTGGATTATCTCGGGAACCTTTATCGGAATTTTCGCGGGAATCATTGCTGGGCTATTACAAATCCCTATTACCAACAACTTGGGAGCACAAGCGCCGGTACTCAATCGAATGATCGCGTGGATGTTGGCGGGGTCATTGATTGGCTTAGGGTTAGGGTTGCGTTGGGTGCATGTGAACCGCCTTCGAATCGTGCATGCTTATGCCGGAGGCTTACTGGGGGGAGCGCTGGGCGGGCTGATTTTTGTGGGCCTGGGCAGCCGGATCCCGGATTTGTCGCAAGCTCTCGGATTTATTTTCATCGGCGTAGGAATCTGTTTCGGAGTCACTCTCGCTCCGATCCTGCTTCGCGACGGAGTTCTTCAGTTCGTCAGCAGCGGCGATGCGCGGGCGCAGAGCAAGTTCGGCCGGACTCGCAAGGAATGGGAGCTGCACCAGGGCGATTCCTACGTGATCGGCAGTCAAAGCCAGGATTTCAGCAAAACCCGCTACCGGCCGGACGTCGAGATTTTCGTCCCGGATACAGCGATTGCGCCGCATCATGCCATCCTGTTCGGCAAAGAGGGCCGGTTCTTTCTGGCGCGTCATCAGGATACGGTGGGGAACGCAGCCCTGGCGCGATTCGTGACGCGCGTTCGAGGCAAGAGCGTGCTGGCCGCGCAGGAACTGCGCGACAGCGATGATATTCAGGTCGGGCGAACGGCATTGCGCTTCGTCACCAAGAAGAAGGATCAATGAGCGGCGCGGGAAAAATCGGGTTGCTGGGGATCGCCCTGTTGGGCGTTCCCTTTGCCGCGCGTCCGCAGGCTCCGGCGGGGCGTCTGGACTTCTCCGACAGCATCCGCATGGTGGACTGCGATCCGGCCTCCAGCGTGCCGGGTTTCCGGTTGAAATTCAACGTGGTCGATGCGCAAGGCGCGCCTTTGCCGGTGCAGTTCCCGCCGCCGGAAAAACTGGCGGGAAATATCACCGTAACGGTTGATAATCAGACGCTGACGCCGTTTTTCGCGATCGCCGGCGCGGGGGAAAAACAGACCGTCCGGGGCCGCACGGCTCTGGTTCTGCTCGATATCAGCGGCAGCATGAACCGGCCGATCGCCGGCGGTCAGACGCGCTTCGAGGCCGCCAAAGTCGCGATCACTTCGTTTCTCGACGGTTTCCAGGATGGCTTAGACCGGATCGCAATCGTTCCGTTCGAGAGTCACCACGTCGAATCGACCATCCGGAGTGCGAGCTTCGCCACCACCAAACAGGAAGCGATCGCCCAGATCGCGGCGATTCCGCTGCCGCAATCGCATAACAACACCGGGCTCTATTCGGCGGTGACCATCGGCCTGGAGGTGCTCGAGAAGGAGCTAGCGGCGAATCCGAGCACGAATGCGGTTTCCCCGGAAGTCATGGTGATGCTGATGACCGACGGGAAAAACGAGGTTTTTAACGGGGACGATTCGGGACTGCTCGACGGGCCGCAAGGTCTCGAACAGGCGGCGGCGAAGGTGAAGAGCTCGGGAATTCAGGTGATCGGGGTCGGATTCGGCAATCCTTCCGAGATCGATGAAACGGCGCTGCGGCAGATCAGCACAAGGTATTATATGGCCGCCGACGCGGGAACGCTCACCCAGATTTTTTCGGTGGCGCGAACCCTTCTTTCCAGCCGCATTCAGGCGACGTTTGCGTCGCCGTGGCCGGATCGTGCGTCTCTGGCCGGGAAAACGCTGCACGTGTCGGTGCAGCTAAAACTGCCGAGCGGGCAGGAGCTGGCGAGCGATCCCAAAATCTGGGCTACGCCGGAGATCGGATTGCCGGTATTTGAGGGCCACGCCGACGTCGATGAGATGAAGGCGCTCTACACGCGGGCCGCTCCCACGGGTACCGGGTGGATTTCGGTGCTGCGCCCGGTGCTGGTGTTCGTGGGGCTGGGCGCGTTGCTTCTGATTTTGTGGTTTTGGATTCCACGCCTGGTGTGGGCCGACCAGTATATCGGCGTGGTCCCCACCAAACGTTGGGCTGGAACGGCCGGCCAGGAATCGCGCCGCCCGTCGCCCCCCGGGTTTGAAGCGAAAAAACCGGGCTATCAGGCTCCGCGCGCGCCGGGCGATGAAACCGTGGTCGCTCCACGCATGGACTTTACCAAAACGCGGCTCGGGCCGCTGCCGCCGGGACCATCCCGGCCTCGAAAGTAGAAGGGAAATGCAAACGAAGATGTTCCATCTCAAACACGCGCCGGAAATCACCGGAAGGAGAGCAAGATGCCTCTAGTTAAGGTTATTCGCAAGGGAATCACGCCGTCGGTTCGCAAGGTTCCCACTTCAACATGTGCGGTCATGATGCCCATGACGTTGGACCGCGTCGGCAAGGAGGCAGCCTCGGAAAACGAGGAGCTGACCAAGGTGGAAGACCTGAACGACGCCTTCGCCAAGTTCCAGCCGAAGCTCAATTTCAAGGGCTACGCCGGGGCGGAGGAGACGGAGTTCAAGGCCGAATTCCGCTTTCGCGGCATCAAGGACTTCGATCCGGAAAATCTCCAGAAACGCCAGGAAATCAAAAACGCCGACGGGGAGACGGAATATCTGCGCAACGATATTGCCGATCTGAAGGCGAATATCGATCTTTTGTACCGGCTGAAGGATCGCTGGAAGCTGCCCACGGTGCGGCGCGCCTGGGGCAATGAATCACAGCGGAAAGAGATCATTTCGGCGCTCGGACGGCTGAAGGGCGAGCTACAGAAGGTGGCCGCGAAGGGAGGCAATTAATGGCTGATTCGGCACAGGCGGTAAAGACCAAGACCACCGGCGAAATTTTAGGAGAAAGCATCGCCCGGGAGCTGTTGCAGGACATCTTTGCGGACCTGCATCCTGCGCTTCTCGATGAAACGCGCGATCTTTCAACCATTTTTACGCCGCACTCGGCTTCGGAATTTCTGACGCAGCTCACCAATTTCGAAACGCTGCTGAGCGACACCGACAGCTACGAGGAGAGTGTCCGGAAATTTCAGGCGCAGATCGATTCCGCGGAAAAAACGCGCGACCAGCTGCTGGCGCAGGTGTTCGAACAGATCCGCCCGATCGAGCGCAGCTTCCGGGAGCTCCGTTTGTTCTTTGAAAACGCCAAGGTTCCCGATGGCAAGGTCCGCAAACCGGTGGAAATGTTCGTTCTGAACGCGGATGCGAAAGCGATGAAGGACGTGTTCAGCATGAACGTCGCGGCGGTCGAAAATTTCGTGCGCAAGCGCAACGACAACTTCAATTTCCGCGATGACATTTGCAATCTGGTGGTGCCGGGATATTATCCGCAGGCGGTGCGCGAGAAATTCGAGGATATTGCCAATGCGTGGGGTATGCTGCTGATCGGCGATCTGGACGACGAAAAATCGTTCAAGAACGTGGAGCGCAACTTCCTGCCCGGCGGCAAGTATGAGTTCATGAAGCGGCCGGAGGATCGCGCGGCGGCCGACGTCTGCACCATGGGCTATCTGCAACTGCGTCCGGCGCATTGGTTTGAAAAGAACGTGGAGGGCGGCGACGATCTGTGGGGGCCCCCGTCGCTGGTGTTCGCCGGCGCCGTGGCGCGCGCCGATGACGCGGTCGGGATCGCGCAAGGTCCGGTGGGATCGCGATTCGGACAAATCGCGGGCAGCGAAAAATGCCGCGTCGAGCCGCTGATCGGGGAAATGGAGCACCTGAGCATGGAGCGCCAGCTGATCCCCATCATCCGCGACGCCGACAATCACCTGTGCTTCTTCGGCTGCCGAACGCAGGCGGAAGACCCCTACGGCGTGCTGAAGTTTTTCACGTCGTACCGCATTTTGCGCTACCTCGAACGCTGCTGCCGCCATTATCTGCTGCAAGTTGCCGGTCAGGTGCTGACGCGCGACTTCATGGATCAGTCGATCGAGGCGCCGCTCAAGAAGCTGCTCGATGAGCAGATGGAGCAAGGGACCATTCTCGGCTACGATCTTTTTGTCGACAAAGATTCCAACAAGCGCATGCAGGGGATCTGCGACATTACTTTAAATGTAATGCCGACGGGGCCGGCCGAAACGTTCGTCCTGAAGATCGACGTTCCGGAATTTTCCAAGGGCGGGGAAAAAAAACCGTAGAGAGCGAGGAGAGTGCCGTGCACGGTGGATTTGGGGTAAAGCCGGGATCGTCTGCCAGAGACGCGGAGCAGCGCGCCCGCGAATCGGAGCGGACGCCGTTTCGGGGCAATGTTGGAATCAACGTAAGCCGGGCAGTCGGGCAGAAGTTCGAACTGGAAGCGCGGCCTTCCGGTCCGGGCGAAGCTTTGCCGGCGAAGCCGGTGGCTTCCGAGCCGGCGCCGGCGCCCGCGCCTGCGCCGCAACCTGAAGTGAAGTCCGCAGTTGTGGAGACGCCGCCGTCCGCCGCGGGACGCGTCTGGAACAAATTTCGTGGTTTGTTTTCTCGTAAGTAAATGACTGAATCAGAAGGAGGATGAGTAATGGCTGCAAACAATCGAGTCACGGTGACCATAAATGGCACCAAATTCAACGCCGCCTGCGCCAGCGTGAAGTTCAGCACCCAGGTGGATCAGACCGGTACGGCTGTGATGGGAAGTCTGGCGTCGGAAATTCGGGTATTCGCGAATTTTCACGATACTGCGAATCTGCCTTTTTCGGCGCTCCAGTCGTTCTTCAATCTGGCCAACGTGGTGACGCTCCAGAATATCGTTCCAATGCAGATCGATTACTGGAAGGACGATTCCGCGCAAGACGTGCTGTACAGCTATAAATTCAACGGTTGGATTGCGCGATTTGAAACGGTAAACCCGTCGAGCGCAACCTCCAATCTGAATCTGGACGGCGACAGCGCGGAGCTGCAGTATCAGGGCATCACGCCGACGCTGAACCACATGCTGATTCTGGATTTGCAACCGGCGATGAATCAGGCGAATTACGCCTCAGTGTCGATGTCGAATTAAAAGGAGGAAAATATCATGGCATTTGACTATAACAGCACTTGCACGTTCGACGGCAACGCCTTTGACGCAGTGGAGATTATGGTGGAGCTCGACACCCCTCCGACCAGCCAAGGTATGCCCACCATGGGCGGCCTCACGGCCAGCGTCCGGGTGGTGGTGGATCCGTCCGATACCACCAATTGTCCGTACAGCCTTATCAGCACGCTGTTCTCCGACGCCAACCTGGTCACCAACCAGAAAATCAAGCAAGTGAAGCTCGAGTTCTGGCAGGACCCTTCCAAGCAGAACGCCTTATGCTCCTATCAGTTCCAGGGATGGATCAGCGGATTCCAAACGGTAAATCCGGCGGGCGCGCAGACCAACATCAGCAACCAAAGCCAGGTGTTGAACAACATGCTGGTAATCGACATCACACCGCAACTGAATCAGACCAATCAGCCGAACTTGAGTTTCAGCAACTGAACGGGAGAAGCGTATTTCGTTCATCTCTTTCCCGCTTCGGTTTCGCGAAGCGTTTCTACAGCGGACCGACGAAGTGCAGGCCATTCTGGACCTGATCCGGGTGATGGCGACCACGCCCTACGGATCCTGGAAGGGATGCCCGCACTTCGGGTTGCGCGATTTCTTTGAGCAGGCGAGAATGCGGCCGGACCTGCCGCAGCTCGCCCTCCAGGAAATAAATCTGGCGTTGAAGGATCTGGGAATCGTGAATTTTGAGGTGCAGAAAATCGACAAGGAGGCGCAGACGAATCGCGATGTCGATTCCTATGCGGTGACCATCGCTTCCCGGACCAAAACCGGCGCGGGGGCGGACCGGACGTATTCGGTGGGCATCTCGAAAGGATGAGGGAAGCGGGCGAATCAGGCCATGCCATACGAGAGCATCAGCGCGATCGAGATCGACCGGAAACTGCGCGACGATTTCCGGCGGCGGCTGCGCGATTATGGGGTCAACGCCGAAACCACAGACCCGGTGCTCGCCGTTCTGTTTCGCACCTTCGCGCAACAACTGGAAACGCTGTACGCCGAGACGGGCCGGATCCGCCTGGCGCTGCTCGACGAGTTGATCGCCGGGCTGGGCATCGAGAAGAGAATGGCGCGCCCGGCGCAAACGGTGACGCGATTCCTGGCCACGTCGGCGCCGCAGTTCATCGAAGCCGGAACGGAGTTGATCGGCGAGGCGGAGTCGGGTGAACGGCTGACTTTTACGACCGATGCGGCCGTGCTTGCCTCCAGGGCGCGAATTGCCGTCGGCGCGACGTATCAGGACGGGGCTCTGCGGGTGATGCCCGGCATCGAATTGCCGGAGGCTTTTCAGGCGATGCGGCCGGCGCTCGATCCGGTGCGCGTGAATCTCGGCCCGAATCCGGCGCTTTATCTGGCGATCGAGAATCTGCCGCCGTCGCATTTGAGCCAGCACGGTTTTTTCTTTGAACTCAGTCCGGACGCCTATTTTCTGCGGCAAGCTCTGCAAAACGAGCCCTGGTGCATTTTCGGAAATGACGGCGATCTGGGTTCAGCGGGAATTTTGCGGCCGAAAACGGGCAATGCGGGGACCATGAACCTCACTTTTCTGGTGGACGGCGCGGCCGGCGAGGCGGCCCAGACTCCGCTGCCGGCCGAGCAGGAAGTTCCAAACCTTCCCGCCGGGTTTTACCATTCGCGCCTGTTCCTGATGCCGGTGATCCCGCCGGAGCGGCGTTTTTTCTGCCGGATTCCGCGCGGGATGGAAGCGGCGCTCAACAAAATCTTCGGGCGCGACGCGGGCCGGCTGTTTAGCGAGCCGCGCGCCTGGATCCGGATCTCCTTTCCCAAATCGAGCCCCTCGCTGCACGACGGAATTTCCGCGATCCTGCTGCACGCCATGACCGCTTCCAACGTGGAATGTTCCAATCAGACGGTCTATTTCGATCAGCAGGGCACCTCGATCCCGATCAGCCGGGAGGCCGGCACGAAGACTTTCCTGGTGGCGCCCTTATCCGTTTTCGGGGAGATGCACACGGCCTATTTACCGGAGTTTGAGCCGGCCAGCAGGCAGGACGTGGGACGTTTCGCCGTCCGCAACGGGCGGATCGAGCTGCGGCCGGCCCGGCGCCCCGACGGCAGCAACGAAGCTTACGTGAACGTCCGCGCGTGGGTCACCGCCGGGAGCCTGGGAAACTCGGTGGGTCCGGGACGGGTGGAAAGCCTGCTGAAGCGTGGAACGATCAACGATGTGCGGATCACCAATCCGACCTCGGCCGCCGGCGGGACCAATTCCGAAGATTATGAACAGGCGCAGACGCGCTTCGCCGAAGCGCTGCTGTCGCGCGGACGGATCGTCACCCAGGCGGATCTGGAAACCATGGCGCGCTCCTTTGACCGGCGCGTGGTTCGCGCGGAGGTCACTTCGCGGCTCAAGCGCACCGAAAAAGGATTGCAGCGGTTTCAGCAGGTGACCTGCCGGCTCGACCGCGACGGATTTGTCGATCCGGACGCCGAAATCGGGGTGCTGCGCAACGAACTGGACCGGTTTCTGCGCAAGCGTTTCCTCTATGACACCGAGCTTCAGCTCGAACTGGAGTGGAACTGATGCCCGCCCCAGCACGGCAAGTGATGCCCGATCTTTCGCACGCCTTCTGCGGATTTCATCCGACGCTCGATTCCGCATTGTCGGATCT
>Ga0335073_10003617_pt1 | contig 21581 bp, 22 predicted proteins | sample Lox_Sample_22_FD_207093 | JGI IMG/M metagenome (GOLD analysis project Ga0335073, IMG submission 207093) | Soil microbial communities from Loxahatchee National Wildlife Refuge, Florida, United States - Lox_Sample_2.2 | ecosystem: Environmental > Terrestrial > Soil > Wetlands | place: USA...
CAGTGCGCTGCTTGAAGGTCCGGGCGGGGACGCCGGCCCGTCCTGAAGAAGCAGCCCGGTTACCGCGCCGCGCTGCGCCGCCGCAGCCAGCGAGCCAGCCTGGCGATCAGTGCCGCCGGAACGGCGAGCAGCATTACCGCGAAGACCGACGCGCCGATATCGTTGGCGACCGGGCCCAGGGTCGCGAACAGCGCCGCCGCTATCACGACAGGAGCCGCAAGGATCAGCGTCCATGCCGTCCAGTCCCGCTGCCACCGCCGCCCCACGCTGCGTGACGTGCCGGCGCGTGGTCGCCTCGGCGCCCCACTCGGCCACGTAGTCACGGCCGGGGCGGCTCCCGGCACGACGCCGGCCGCCTCGTGATAGGCAGCGAGGCCGAGTGCGTGGCGAAGCGCGGCAGCGAACTCCGAGCAACTCCGATACCGGTGCTCCGGGGCCTTGGCAATGGCCCGGGCAAGCACATGATCGACAGTCGGCGGAAAGTCCGGGCGGCGCGCCGTCAGTGCCGGAGGAGGCTGCGACATGTGCGCCCAGATCGTCGCCGCAGCCGGCTCGCGGTGGAACGGCGGAGCGCCGGTGAAAAGCTCGTATGCCGTACACGCCAGCGCGTACTGATCCACCCGCCCGTCAACCGGGCGGCCTTCGATCTGCTCGGGCGCGCAGTAGTCGACCGTACCCAGAAACTCCCCGGTGCCGGTCAGCCCCGAGGAGGCGAGCGAAGCCTTACTCAGCCCGAAATCAGACAGGTAGACGTGGTCGGGGCGGCCAGGCCGGGAGTCCACCAGCATGTTCGCGGGCTTGACGTCGCGATGAATCAGGCCGGCCGCGTGGGCCGCGTCAAGCGCCGACGCCACCGCCGAGATGATCGCCGCGCCCCTCGCGGCCGGCAACGGACCCGCCCGGCGGACCAGCGAGCGCACGTCACCACCGGGCACGAAGCGCATCGCGATGAACAGCACGCCGTCGGCCTCGCCCGCCTCGAACACCGGGATGATGTGGGGGTCATCGACTGCCGCTGACGCGCGGGACTCGCGGATGAAGCGCTGCCGGAAGGCATCGTCGACGGCTAGGTCCGCCGACAGCACTTTGAGCGCGACGGGCCTGCCTAGGCGCTCGTCGACGGCGCGGAATACCACGGCCATGCCACCGCGGCCGATCTGCTGCTCCAGCCGGTAGCCGGCCAGCACGCGACCGGGCACGAACTGGGCAGGATCGGCGATCGGCGGCATAGCGCCATACTCTAGCGAGTTGCCCTGACAGCCGGCCCGGCAAGCGAACAGCCGGCTATTGGCCAGCCTCTGCTGGTAGCAAGACGTGCGGGTTCAGCAGCCCGAGCGGGTCGAATGCGGCCTTAACTGACCGCATGATGTCGATTTCCGCCGGCGTGCGGGACAATTCCAGCCACCGGGCCTTGGCCTGGCCGACGCCGTGTTCCGAGCTGATGGAGCCGCCGAGCTTCGCTACCAGGCCGAGCACAGCCGCAGTGACTGCCTCGGCGTTGTCGGCTGCGCCGAGGACGTTGACGTGCAGGTTCGCTTCGGCCAGATGGCCGAAGGCCACGAGCTCGGCACCCGGCGCGGCAGCGGCGATGGTCGCGGGCAGCCGCTCGACGAGCTCAGCAAGCCGGCTGAGCGGAACCGACACGTCCAGCTTCACCGGCACGCCCGCGGCGCTGATCGCCTCCGTGTGACCCTCGCGCAGCTGCCACAGCCGAGCCCGGTCGGCGGCCGACGAGGCAACCGTGGCATCAAGCACCTGCTCGCTCGCCTGCAGGGCCGCTAGCAGGTCATCCAGCGGATCGGACTGGCCGGCGACCTCGACCAGGACATACGCTCCGCCGGCTCCGGCCAGCGGGACGCCGACGCCCAGGTGACCGGCGACCAGCCGGATACCTGCGTCGAAGCTCAGCTCGGCGGCGCACAGACCTGGCAGCTGGCCCCGGAGCGATGCCAGCAGGTCGACCGCCGCCGCGGCTCCACGCACCGCGATGAGCGCGGCGGCGCGCTCGGGCTCGGCGGTGACCAGCCGGAGCCGCAGCCGGGTGATCACGGCGAGCGTGCCTTCCGAGGCCGCCAGCAGGTGCCCCAGATCGTAGCCAGTGCTGTCCTTAGCCAGGCCATCTAGCCGGGAGAGGATCCGGCCGTCGATGAGCACCGCCTCGACCCCGGCTACCTGCTCGCGCATGCTTCCGTAGCGGAGCACCCGGATCCCGCCCGCGTTGGTCGCCACCATGCCGCCCACGGTGGCGGAATCGCGTGCCGCCAGGTCGACGCCGAAGTCCAGGCCCGCCGCCCGCGCGTGGGCGGACAGGGCGGCCAGTGTGACCCCGGCGCCGACAGTGACCTGCCGGGAGACCTGGCTAACCGGGCCCAGTTCGGTCAGCCGGGTTGTAATCAGCAGCACCGGGGGACTTTCACCACCGCTACCAGCGGGAACGCCGCCGCCCACCAGCCCGGTGTTCCCGCCCTGCACCACTACCGGAACTCGAGCCTCAGCGCACGCCCGCAGCACCCGGGCAACCTCGGCGGTCGTCGCGGGCCGCACCACGGCGCGAGAAGTGCCGGTGAATCGGCCGGTCCAGTCGGTCTCGTACGAGCTGCGCAGCGCGCCGTCGGTGAGGACGTGCTGCGGGCCGACAGCAGACCGCAACGCCGCCTCCAGGGTCAAGACAGGACCCGCAGCCGAACCGTTTGCGCCATACCGCGCAGCTGGTGCAGGACCGCTTCGGGGTAGTCAATTCCGATGTCGGTCAGCGCGTATCCCAGATCGCCCCGGGTGCCGAGCAGCTGAGCTTCGACGTTCACGCCGTGCTCGGCCAGCACCGTGTTGATCTCCGCCATCACCCCAGGGACGTTGTGGTGCAGATGCGCCAGCCGATGCGTACCAGACGGCGGCGGCAGCGCGATATGCGGCAGGTTCACCGACAGGGACGTAGTGCCCAGGGTGACGAAGTCGGCCAGCTTGGCGCCGACGAAGGCGCCGATGTCCGCCTGGGCCTCCTCGGTTGACCCCCCGATGTGCGGCGTCAAGATCACGTTGGGCAGGCCGCGCAGCACGGACACGAACTCCTCCCCGGCGGCCTTCGGCTCATCGAGGAAGACGTCGACGGCCGCGCCCGCCAGATGGCCAGACTGCAGGTGGATGCGCAGCGCGTCGTGATCGATCACGAATCCGCGGCACAGGTTCAGGAACAATGCTCCTGGTCGCATCCGGCTGAATTCCTTCTCGCCGAACAGCGAGCTGTTGGAGGGACGGCCGTCGACGTGCAGCGTCACAATGTCGGAGATCTCGAGCAGCTCGTCCAGGCTGACGCAGCGACGGGCGTTGCCGAGCGCGAGCTTGTCGGCGGTGTCATAGAAGACGACCCGCATGCCGAGCGCCTCGCCGACGACCGAGAGCTGCGCGCCGATGTTCCCGTACCCGACGATTCCAAGTGTGCGGCCGCGGACCTCGTGAGCGCCGCGGGCCGACTTGTCCCACACGCCCTGGTGCATGGCGCGGTCTTTCTCGGTGAGCCGCCGCGTCAGCGAGATGATCTCGGCCAGCGCTAGCTCGACGACGCTGCGGGTGTTCGAATAAGGAGCGTTGAATACCGCGATACCGCGAGCCGACGCCGCGGCGAGGTCGACTTGATCGGTCCCGATGCAGAACGCCCCGACCGCCCGCAGGTCAGGGGCGGCGGCCAGGACCGCCGAGCTGAGCCGGGTCTTGGACCGGATGCCGAGCACGGCGACGCCCGGTAGCTCGGCAGCAAGCTCAGTCTCATCGAGGGCTGACGGTCGCGCTGCGACCTCCAGGCCAGCATCTTCGAGCAGCCGCACGGCCTCGGGATGGACATTCTCCAGCAGCAGAGCCTTCACCGGCCCAGGGTAGTCGACACCGGGTCCGGCTTCGCGAGACGGTGCCTGGCGGGTCGAGCGGCTTGCAGCAAATGCAAGGATAACTGCATTGCAAAGTTTACTTGGCTGCAATGTTATAGTGAGTGCATGATGTCGCTCGCACCAGAAGCTGCGCTGGGTTCGGATCAGCGCCCTTCCCTGCGGGAGCGGAAGAAGCTGGCGACCCGCGTCGCGATCCGGCGTGCGGCCCTGGACCTCTTCGCGGAGCGCGGGTTCTCCCACGTCACGGTGGAGGACATCGCCGCAGCCGCCGACGTGTCGCCGCGGACGTTCTTCAACTACTTCCCCTCCAAGGAAGCCGTGCTGTTCGGCGCCGATACCGGCCGGGCCGAGGAACTGCGTGCCCGGCTCGTCCACGACCTCCCCGCCAGCAGCGCGCTCGAGGTGCTGCGGGTTGTCCTGGGCGAGCGCGTCCGCACAATCGCCGAGGAGGTCGCCGATCTCGGCGACGATCCGGCTCGCTGGGTGCGGCAGATGAAGACCGCGACGGCCGATCCGCAGCTGCGCGCCGCGCAGGCCGCGCACATGGCCCAGGTGGAGGCAACCTTCGCTAGCGCGCTGGCGGAGCGGCTGGGTACCGACCCCGAGCGCGATCCCTTCCCGCTGATGCTGGCCAGCGCCGCCGCCGGCGTACTGCGGGCGACGCTGACGTTCTGGGCGCGTCTTGGCGGCACGGTGCCGATCGACGAGCTCACCGAGGCCGCGTACCAGACCCTTGCCGACGGGTTCCCGGACGACTGCGCGCTGCGCACGATCGCCGGGCCCGCCGGTCTCCAGAACCCCGGTCCCCAGTACCCCGAGACCAGCCCGCCGGAAGCCCGGCAGGATGGAGAGGACGAGATCAGATGAGCGTGCCAAGCTCCCAGGCCAGCCAGGCCGCGTCGCCCGCTGGCGCAGGAGACGCTAACGGCGCGCTGCCTGGCCTGAGTCACCGCTCGGTGCTGCTGATCATCGGCGCGCTCATGCTCGGCATGCTTCTCGCGGCCCTGGATCAGACCATCGTGTCCACCGCGCTGCCGACGATCGTCGGCGATCTCGGGGGCGGCTCGCACATCGCCTGGGTGATCACCGCCTACCTGCTGGCGACCACCGTGTCAACGCCGCTGTGGGGCAAGCTCGGAGATCAGTACGGGCGGAAGGTCTTCTTCCAGGCAGCGATCGTGATCTTCCTGATCGGCTCGGTCCTGTCCGGCATCAGTCATTCGATGGCCGAGCTCATTGCCTTCCGCGCGATCCAGGGCCTGGGCAGTGGCGGGCTGATGGTCGGTGCCCAGGCCATCGTCGGCGACATCGTCTCGCCCCGCGAGCGTGGCCGCTACGTCGGCCTATTCGGGGCGGTGTTCGGCGTGGCGAGCATCGTCGGACCGCTGCTCGGCGGGGTGTTCGTCGACAACCTGTCCTGGCGCTGGATCTTCTACATCAACGTGCCGATCGGGATCATCGCCCTGATCGTCGTCGCCAGCCAGGTGCCCGGCAAGCTCCGCCGGGTTCACCATGTCATCGACTACCTCGGCACCGTGGTGCTGGCCCTGGCCGCAACCTCCTTCATCCTGCTCACCAGCCTGGGCGGCACGACCTACGCGTGGGGCTCGGCGCCCATCTGGATCCTCGGCGCCTGCGGCGTCATCCTGGTCGGGGTGTTCGTGGCCGTCGAGCGAAGGGCCGCCGAGCCAGTCCTGCCGCTGCACCTATTCCGGCTGCGCGCGTTCTCGGTAACCAGTGTCGTCGGCTTCATCGTCGGCTTCGCGATGTTCGGCGCGATCACCTACCTGCCAGCCTTCTTCCAAGTCGTCCGGGGCGTCTCGCCGACACTGTCCGGCGTGCAGTTGCTGCCGCTCATGGCGGGGCTGCTGCTGGTGTCGATCGGCTCGGGGCAGATCATCAGCAGGACCGGGCGATACCGGTTCTGGCCGATCGCCGGATCGGCGCTGATGACACTCGGCCTGTTCCTGCTCTCGCGCATGGGCGTCGGCACCTCGTCGCTGCAGGACTCGCTCTATATGCTCGTCCTCGGCATGGGCATCGGCGGGGTCATGCAGGTGCTCGTCATCATCGTGCAGAACGCCGTCCCGCACTCGGAGCTTGGCGTCGCCACCTCCGGGGCGACGTTCTTCCGCTCGATCGGCGGCTCGTTCGGCACGGCAATCTTCGGCGCGATCTTCTCGAACGTCCTGGTCACCAACCTGGCCTCGCACCTGCGCGGCGTCAGCCTGCCGGCCGGCTTCTCCAGCGCGAACGTCACGCCCGCGCTGCTGGCTCGCCTGCCCGCCGCGGTGGAGCACGGTTTCATCGCCGGGTATGCGCAGTCGATTCAGACGGTCTTCATCGTTGCGGTCCCCATTGCGGCGCTGGCGTTCCTGGCCACCTGGCTCATCCCGCAAGTCGAGCTCAAGAAGTGGGCCGGCGGCGAGTCGGCGCCGGCCGCGGAGCCAGGCAATGTCAGCGTCAACGGAGACGGGAACAGTACCGGCCTGCCGGGCTCGCACACGCCGGACGCGCTCGAACTTTCCAAGCCCTGACAGCAGGCGCCGATCAGCCTGCGAGGAGCTTGCGGATGCGCTCCGGCCCGGCTGCGAGGAGCAGCGTCGGCAGCCGCGGTCCGGTGTCCCGCCCGATGAGCAGCCGGTAGACCAGCGCGAAGAAGGCGCGCTGGGCAACTTTCAGCTCTGGCGTGGGCGGCGCGTCCGCTGCCAGTCCGGCCTTCCTAGCCTTCGAGAGCGCGGCGCATTGGCCGGAACTTCGTCTCGGTCTCGGCGAGCTCGGCGTCCGGCTGAGAGCCTGCGACGATCCCGCAGCCAGCGAAGAGCCGGGCCCGGCTGCCGCTAATCTCGCCACAGCGCAGCGCTATGCCCCACTCGCCATTGCCGCGTGCGTCCACCCAGCCGACCGGACCGGAGTACCGGCCGCGGTCCATCCGCTCCAGCTCGCGGATGAGCTCCAGGGCCGCTTCGGTCGGTGTGCCGCATATTGCCGCTGTGGGATGCAGGGAGGCCGCAAGCGCCAGCGCGGAGGCGTCGCGGGAGAGCACTCCCGATACAGAGGTAGCAAGATGCTGGTAATCGGCCATCTGTAGCAGGTGCGGGGCGGGATCGACAGCGAGCTCCGTGCAGAGCGGGGCCAGCAGGTCTTGAACGGACTCGACCGAGTACCGGTGCTCCTCGGCATTCTTCGCCGAGGCGAGCAGCGCGGCGCTCAGGGCGTCATCGTCGGCCTTGCTGCCGCCGCGGGCCATCGTCCCGGCTAGCACCAGCGAGCTTACTTTGCGGTCCTCGCGCCGGATCAGCAGCTCGGGAGTAGCACCCACGAGGCCCGCGCAGGCGAACGTGTAGCAGCCGGGGGAGCGGGCAGCAAGCCGGGCCAGCAGGGCCCTGATGTCGATCGCAGCTGAGGAGCTAGCCAGCAGGTCGCGCGCGAGCACTACCTTGCGCAGCTCTCCCGCCTTGATCCTGGCTACTGCAGCCGAGACAACCTGCGCCCACTCTGGCGCGGACAGGCTGCCATCACTCCACCGCATCGCCGCCGGGCTGACCAGAGCCGTCGGCTCATCCAGCGGCTCGGGGCCACCGGTGCTGACAGTGGTCTGCCAGGCGACGCCCGACCTGCGGCCGATGACTACGGATGGCACGATCAGCACTGAGCCGTCGGAGGCCGGATCAAAAGTAAAGCTCCCGAATGCAATCGGGCCGCTGCCAGGCACGCCGACCTCATCCACGACGCGGGCTCCGTCGAAGAGCTCGGCTAGCCACTTCTCGCCGGCCGCGAAACGGTCCTCGCCGGCCGGGAGGGTCAGCCGGGCTGCCTCTCCCCAGCCCACCAGGCCGTCGCCGTCGTGGATCCAGGCGGAAACCTCGGGTCCGGGCAGCCGGGTCAGCAAGCCGCCGGGATCGGGCGTGCTGACTGACCTGACACTCAGGCCGTCCGGAATCGGCCGTTCCCGGCCGTTGCGCTGTGCTTCCACGACAGTCCACTGTACGTGCGATGTCCGGCCATGCTGACTGCGGGGATCGGCACCGGAATCGTGATTAACAGGGCACCAGCGAGCTCGAAACCGAGCCACGCCAGCAGGACGCCCACCGCAAGGCTTCCGATCACGTTTAGCCCGGCGGCCCCTACTGCGCCGTCTTCCAGCAGCCGCAGCGTCTCGTAGCCGAAAGTCGAGAACGTGGTGAGCCCGCCGCAAAACCCTGTGCCCAGCAAGGCGAACAGGAGAGGCGGCAGCCCAAGGTGGCGCTCAGCCCCGAGCAGGAAACCGAGCACTGCCGACCCCGCCATGTTGACGCTGTATGTTCCCCAGGGGAAGACGGTGTCGTGCTTTGCCTGCACGAAGCGGTCAGTCAGGTATCGGGCAGGCGCGCCGATGATGCCGCCAGCCAGCACTGCCAGGATGATCACGACGAGGTGCCGCCCGCGGAAGCGCTGGCACCTGCCGACGGACCGCCGGTGTAGGCGTGCACGTGAACGTCCTCAACGATTACCAGCCCGCCAGTGACCAGGTCGGCCACCTCGTCCAGGAAGGCTTCGATCCGCTCGGCGGTGTCGACGATGATGATCGCCAGCGGCAGGTCCTCGCTCAGCGACAGCAGCCTGCTGGTGTGAATGCGGGATGCCGCGCCGAATCCCTCGATGCCGCGGAAGACGCTGGCCCCGGCCAAGCCGCGCTGGTGGGCGCGGTGCACGATCTCGGCGTAGAGCGGCTTGTGGTGATAGCGATCGGACTCGCCGATGAAGATGGTGATCCGCCGTGCCGGGCCTTGCAACCTCACTGGTCACCTTCTTCGCGCCGACGGGAGATCCGGGCCGGCAGTTCGGCCGCCGTCCTCGCCGCTCTCGTGCCACACCATACGGCGACCAGGGCGGCCACAATGCTTGTCAGGGCATACGCATCGGCCAGCGCCGGGGCGTGACCAACCAGTAGCGTCAGTACGCCGCCGGCATAGGTGGAGTAAGTGGTAAAGCCGCCGAGCAGGCCAACGGCCAGGAACGGCCGCAGGAACCGGCGAGGCGGCCAGACCTCCAGCAGATACACCATGAGCAGCCCGAGTAGGAAGCAGCCAGAGACGTTCACCGCGAAGATCGCCCACGGGAAGCCGTGACCAGTTGGGAAGGCAGCCGACAGCAGGTAGCGAGCCGCACTTCCGATTCCGCCGCCGACCGCAATCGCCGCCAGGTCGGCCGCGCCCGGCCCGGATGCCTGGTGTGTCCGTGCGGTCGGAGGTCGGTGCGCAAGCATCGAGTCTGAGCGTGAGCCTGGCATCTCAGCAGAATATGCATCAGTAATCGCCACAGGATCATCAGGCGTGCTAGCGTGCACCGAAACCCGAGCAACTCGATTGGATTCATAGGATGAGCCAAGCGACTGCGGTGCGGCACGTCACGCCGGGACATGTCATCGGAGCTTCCGCCAGGCTGAGTCCCTTTCAGCTGGCCGAGATCGTCAAGGAGACAGCGGCAGCGGAGCATAGCTGGCGGCCGATCGTCCAGTTCACCGGCGAGCGTCGCTGGTTCCGGCGGCTGGCGCTCACCGCCGACTACGAGGTCTGGCTGCTGAGCTGGCTGCCTGGCCAGCACACTGGTTTCCATGATCACGGTCATGCCAGGGGAGCGTTCGCGGTCGCTCAGGGCGAGCTGCTTGAGGCGCTGGCAGTGCAAGGCCGCAGCGTCGTGCGGCACCGGACGGCCGCAGCCGGCTCAGTGACCAGCTTCGGGGCCCGGCATCTGCACGACGTCAGCAATGTCGACGCCGCGCCCGCGATCAGCGTCCACGCGTACTCGCCCCCGCTGACCGCGATGCGTCGCTATGAAATGACGCCGTCCGGCCTGGCTCTGGTCGGTACCGAGCGAGCAGAGACGGACTGGTGAGGCACACTGGATGCCATGATCACGCGACCGCCAGGAGCACGCACCGTCGACGACCTGCTCGCCGAGGCCCGGGCACACTTGGAGCGGCTGGACCCGCATGAGGCCTACGTCGCGGCTGGCGACGGCGCACTGCTCGTCGATATCCGGCCTGCCGCTCAGCGCGCCGCCGAAGGTGAGATCCCTGGCGCCCTGATTGTTGAGCGCAACGTATTGGAATGGCGCTTCGATCCGGCATCCGACGCCCGGCTGCCAGTGGCCAGCTACGACCTGCAGGTCATCGTGGTGTGCTCGGAGGGCTACACCTCCAGCCTGGCCGCGGCCGCGCTCCAGGAGCTCGGCGTGCACCGCTCTACAGACCTTGCGGGTGGCTTTCGCGCATGGGAGGCGGCCGGGCTGCCGGTCTCCGACGCCGCTCACAGGAGCGTCAGCTGAGTATCCCGCAGTTCGGCCGCGGCCTCGCCAACCTCGGCGGTCGCATTGACAGGTAGCCGCCGCGCCGCAGCCGGACTTGCCCGGCCCACGCCGTACTTCCTGGCCAGTTCGGCCACCTGCGCCGAGATCGAATGCTGATAGCTCTGCGGCGCGTACGCCCGGCCGCCGTAGAGCTTCGCGTACTCCGGGACCAGGTCCGGGTAGTGCTCCCGCAGCCAGGACCAGAACCACTCCCTGGCGCCGGTCCGCAGGTGCAGCACGATCGGGCTGACATGGGTAGCACCAGTGGCGGCGATCTCGCGCACGGCCCGCTCCAGTTGCGAGGGAGAGTCGGTGAGGAACGGAAGTACCGGCCCCATCAGCACGCCGCAGCCCAGCCCCCGCTCGTTCAGCGCGGCACACGCAGCGAGCCGCCGGTCAGGCGCCGGGGTGCCCGGCTCGATGAGCCTAGAAAGATCGTTATCGACAATTCCGGCTGAGACGTTGAGGCCAACGTCCGTGACCTCGGTGGCTGCGGCGAGCAACTCGATGTCACGCAGGACAAGCGTGCCCTTTGTGAGGATGGAGAACGGATTCGCCGCCTTCGTCAGGGCACCGATGATGCCCGGCATCAGCTGATATCTGCCCTCGGCGCGCTGGTAGCAGTCCACATTGGTGCCCATCGCGATGTGCTCGCCGCGCCAGCGCGGCGCTGCCAGCTCCTGTCCCAGCCGCTCGGCCGCGTTCACCTTGACCACGATCTGGGTGTCGAAATCGTGCCCAGAGTCAAAGTCCAGGTACGTATGGGTGTTCCGGGCGAAGCAGTTGTGACTCACCACTCCGTCGGCGATGAAGTCGCCTGTGCCCGTGGTGATGTCGTACATCGGCACGTCCAGCCCGAGCGGTTCGATCGACATGACTTTCAGCTGGGCATCACTCTTGATCGCGACACCATCGATCGTAAGCTTGCGGGTGATCGCCGGATCCACAGTGTGGAAGAACCTGAGCCGCTCCCTCAGCCCACCGCGCAGCCTCACATACCTCAAGCCGTTGGCTCGCGTCGTCCGATCCACGGCCACATCAAAGCCCAGCGAGGCCAGACTCGACATGGTCCAGCTCAGGATTGAGGGGTCGGTGTTGGCTATCCGCACGACCCCGTTGCTGCTGCCTTCTGCGTCGAAGATGCCCGCAAGAAAACCCTTGCGCCAGTCGGCGCTCGGCGCACTTGGCCATTCGATGAGCCACTGGATCGCCCAGACCTGGTCCAGCGCTTGCGTCCGGATCGCGCGAATTCGCTGTCGTGTTTCGCTGGCCTCCGCGAAGGTGAACTCGGTCATGGCGATGCCGACCTGGGCAAGATACCTACTCGTCCGGTCAAGGGCTTCGGAGTCGACAAGTGCGAGTCGGAAGGAAATGACGTCGAACCATCCGCCAGTGCGGTGCTGGTACGAGCCCACCTTGAGGTGGCCGTCGCCGCGGATCATCCCGCACAAGTAGCCGCGCCGGTAATCGGCAGACTCTTTGGGCGGCTCAGCGAAGGCGCCTACGCCCAGCAGCTCGCTGTTGATGGTCAGGTGCGGCCTGCGGGCGCTGCCCTGCTCCGCGCCGGTGACGTACTTCCAGCCGCGGCCGGTCAGGAAGCGGTGATCTTCGCTGCAAACGAGGCAGGTGCCGTCCTCCAGCGTGACCCGGTAAGCCGGCTTGACGGTCTGCCAATGCGCCAGGACCTCCGTCCGCACATACCGCCGGTACGAGCCCCGGCGGACCGTGCCATAGACGGCTTCACCAGCCCGCAGCTCCGCAATCGGCCTGGTGCGGCCGTCGGCCATCAGCACCGGTGTATCTCCCTGTACGCAGTACACGCATGCATGACTGCAGCCTCGGTACGGGTTGATCGTCCACCGGAAAGGGACTCTCGAGGCCTCAGGAACCTTGCTGATGATGGTCTTGGCATGCACCTCGTGGAACGTCATGCCGCGGAAGCCGGGCGTGTCGAACGTTCTGGTCACGGCGGCCAGGTCGAACAAGGCTGGGCCGGTGCCCGTTTCGTTGGCGGCCTCTGGCGTCAGCCGCTGATTGTCCCAGCGCATGCAGGCCACTGTAGAACGAGAGTTCGAGTTAATCAAACGTAGTTTCGATTACTGAGCGGTCAGCCGTGTCGTGGCCGGGGCAAACCGGGCGGCCGCCGGTGCGCAGCGCCGTGCTGGTTAGTTTCGTGCCGGTCTTAACCCGGCTTCCTCTTGCCGACGGCAAAGCCCTGGTAAACAATCGTCGGAAGGGGCCGGCTCGCTGTAGCGGCCCGCGACCTATTGATCTGGCCGGAGGTGGCGCTGTGGCCTTGTCGATGGAAGAGCAGCGCATGCTTGACGAGATGGAACGTCAGCTCGCCATTGACGATCCGAAGCTGGCCTCCAGGCTCAATGCGTTCGGCGCGCAGCGGATGCCCGGCGCCTTCACCTCGCATCGCGCTAAGACGATCAGCGGCCTGCTGGCGCTCGCGCTGATTGCGGCAGTCACGATCATGATGTTCGTGGTCAGTCCCTATGGCGCGCACCGTGCCGGCTCGCCGCACACGCCATCGACGTCTAGCAAACCGCCAGCGGGCGCGCAGAAGACCGGCTAGCTCTAGCTCGCGCCGGCAGGGGGAGTCAGGACTCGCGCCACAACTGGAGCAGGTACTGCTCCATGCCCTCAAGGCCCTTGCGCGCCTGCTGAAAATCGTCGCTGAGCGGGTCAGAGAACTGCTGGAACAGCTCGCCGTAGCTCTGCACGGCCGCGGTCCGGTTCCTCGTGTAGATCCGGACGCCATAGTCACCGACCCCGCCGGAGAGTCGCATCGCCTGGACGCACGTGGCCGTCTCGGTGTCGATGCTGAGCTGGCCGCGCAGATACAGCACGCACTTGGCCTCGTCCTCGTATCCGTCGCTGAATGGCGGCGGGGCGTCATCCCACTCCTCGATGGTGAGCTGAACGCCGAGCGGCTCCTGGGCGCAGGACACCATGAGCTGGTCACGGCCCGTGCTGATCAGCGAGTCGATCGGCGGCACCGGCCCGCCGGGGGCGTCCAGGTCTGCGATCGGATCGTGTACCCGGAACATCAGCCGCTCCGGGAAGACCGGGATCTCCAGCCGAAGCAGCCTGCGACTCACTGGCCCCCCTCTGGGCGATGTAACAGCGAATTCCTGACCTACAAGAATGCTCCGAAGTAGGCCGACTTGGGTACACAATCGGCCAGAAATGCCTAACCAAGCAGCGATCTATCGCACAACCCAGCCGCCGAGCTATCCTCCGGCCATGACGGACTCGGTAGCAGATGTCCCATCAGTTACGCACCGCTACGTCCAGGCCGGCAACCTGCGCATGCACATCGCCGAGGCCGGCCGCGGTCCGCTGGTGCTGCTGCTGCACGGCTTCCCGGAGAGCTGGTACTCCTGGCGCCATCAGCTGACCGCGCTCGCCGAAGCCGGCTACCACGCGGTCGCGCCAGATCAGCGCGGCTACTGCGGCACCGGACCGCCTGAGGGGCGGGCGGACGTCGGCGGATATACGATCCTGCATCTGACCGGCGATGTGATCGCGCTGATGGACGCACTGGGCGAGGATCAGGCAGTGGTCGCCGGGCACGACTGGGGCGCTCCGGTCGCGTGGCATACAGCGCTGTTCCGCCCTGACCGGGTGCGCGGCGTCATCGGCCTGAGCGTGCCCTATAGGCCGCGCGGCAGCGCGCCGCCGATCCCGACGCTCCGCGCATTCCTGGGCGAAGGCTTCTACATGGTTTACTTCCAGCAGCCCGGAGTCGCCGACGCCGAGCTGAGCCGGGATCCTGCCGTCACCTTCCGCAAGGTGCTGTGCGCCCTGGGCGGCGAGGGCGCAGCCATGTCGCTGATCCCGCAGGGCGGCGGCTTCCTCGATGCGGCCCCTGAAGCACCGGAGCTTCCGGCCTGGCTTACCCAGCAGGACATCGACGAGTACGTGAGGGAATATGCAGACTCCGGGTTCACCGGCCCGCTGAACTGGTACCGCAACCTGGACCGCAACTGGGAGCTGACCGGAGCCTGGCAGCACGCGCCGATCAGCGTGCGGAGTCTGTTCGTGGCCGGCGAGAAGGATCCCGTGCTGGGCTTCATCAGCCCCGATGGCATCGCGTCGGCGCTGCCCGGCCTAACCGAGTCCGTTATCTTGCCCGGCTGCGGCCACTGGACCCAACAGGAGCGACCGGCCGAGGTCACCGCTGCGATGATCGCCTTTCTGCGCGACCTCGGCTAAGGGCCGCTAGGAGGGCGCGAATACTCCCGGCGGCGGCGCGGGGGACAGCTGCGCTTGCCCGTCTCTGATAGCCCTGGCACCGGAGATGAATCGGTCCAGGTCCTGGTCGGCGAGGATCCGGCCGGGGAACGGGTCCGCTGCTACCCGGCGGGTCAGAGCGGCCACCGGCAGGTCATCATCTGAGGCCGCTAGCACAAGGTTGCCGAACCGGCGGCCGCGTAGCACAGCCGCGTCACCGATGACGCAGGCAGCACGGAAGACGTCACGTGCCGATGCAGCCCTGGCCCTGGTGTGGGCCAGCGGCGGGCCGTCGCCGATGTTGGCCGCGAACAGACCGCCAGGTGCGAGCGCCCGGCCTGCTGCCGCGGTGAACTCGACGGAGGTGAGATGGGCCGGGGTGCGCGCGCCCGCGAACAGGTCGGCGATTACCACATCAAAGGAGGCAGGCCGCAGCTTCTCCAGGACAGCCCGTGCATCGCCGATGCGGACCCTGATCCGCCCCGGCTTACCGCCGGCGCGCCGGCCCGGCTGGCGCAGGGGCAGCCGTTCCCGTACAAGGTCCACCATGTCTGCGTCACAGTCGACCGCGAGCTGGCTGGATCCTGGCCGGGTCGCCGCCACGTAACGCGCAAGGCTCAGCGCCCCGCCGCCCAGATGCAGCACTCGCAGCGGCCTGGCCTCCGGCGCAGCGAGGTCCAGCAGGTGACCAAGGCGCCGGACGTACTCGAAGTCGAGGTACAGCGGGTCGTCCAGGTCCACGTACGACTGCGGGGTGCTGCCCACCAGCAGCGTCCAAGCCCTCGGCCGGTCGGGGTCGGCCAGCAGCTCGACCGCGTCGGGCTCGCCCAGGCGCCGGATCGCAGGCTCGCCGCTGTCACCCCATCGGTCTGACATAACGCCATTCTCTACGCGGCCAGACGGTGCACGGGCCAGCTAGTCCACCGTGATCTCGGCCGAGTCGGTCAGCCGGAGCTTGCGCCGGGCACGCTCGTAAAAGGTCGTCCGACCGAAGCGGACCACGGACGCAGCGCCGGGCCGCGGCTGCAACTCGACCCGGTCCCCCGGAATAAGCTGCGCAGCGACTTCGCCGTCCACTTCCATGGCAAGCTCACCGCTATCTGGCAGAAGCTCCAGGGCCAGGCTGTCACCGACCGACAGCACCAGGCCGCGGTTATAGGCGGAGTGCGGCGAGGCCGGGGTCACAAGGACCGCCTCGACCGACGGACTCACGATCGGGCCGCCGGCCGAGAAACTGTAGGCAGTCGAGCCGGCCGGCGTGGCGACAACGATCGCATCTGCGGCATAGCTGACGAACGGGTTCCCGCCAGCCAGGACCGCGACCTTCGCCGTCGGCCGCCCGGGGAAGCGGACCACAGCGATGTCGTTGAAGGCCGTGACGACCTGGTCGCCAATGACCGCGTCGACCGCCAGCCGCGGCTCGATGGTGTAATCCATCGCGTCGACGGCTGATAGAGCGTCCGGCAAGTCGGGCACGTCCACTTCGGCCAGAAAACCCACCTTGCCCAGGTTCACCCCGAGGACCGGCGCGCGGTGGCGGTCGGCTAGCCGCATCGCGCGCAGCATCGTGCCGTCCCCGCCAAGACTCACGACCAGATCGGAACGGCGGCCGAGCTCGGTGTCGGAAACCGAGGCGGCCGCGCAGTTGAGCCGCCTGATCTCGGAGTCGATGCCTAGCACCTGGATGTTCCTGCGCGTAGCCCAGTCCAGCACGGCGGCCACCGCCTCGGCCGAGTCGCGCTTGGGGTGCAGCACCATGCCGACGATATGCATCTCAGCGGTACCCTAGCGCGACGCCGGGTCTGCGCCGGGCTGTGGTACACGCCGCACCAAGTGGTGCGCGTCCCGGGCGGCCAGGCATGCTGAGAGGATGAAGCCAGTGGTCGCGGTCTCGTGGCAGCTCCTTCGGGGAGTGCTGCCTTACCCGGACCTGTGGCGGCGAGGGCGCGTGAACCGCAGGGCGCACAAGCTCATCACGTGTCGGCACTGGCCAGGTGACAAGGCAACCGGCATGGATGCGGCGCAGCTGGCATTGCTGCGGCTGCTGTGGCTGCAGCGGCTCACTCGTAACTCGGTCACCATGCGCCGCGATGATGACGCCGTGCTGCTGGCCCGCGCCGCGATCGAGACCTGCATAGTCGGCCTGTACTGCGTTCATTCCGGCGACGCAATCGCGCACCTGTCAGCGCCGAGCTACGGCGGCGCGGGGCCGGTGCCTTACCTCATCAACGCCGACCTTGGATCAAGGACCGCCATCGACAGCGCCGTACTGGCGCTCGGCGAGGTCGGCCCGGACCTGAACATCAGGGATCTGGCCCTCTGGCTGGAACGGGAGCACGGGCTCGTCCTGGCGACCGGGCTGTACCACCGGTATTACGTGCCCCTGTCGCACTTGTTCGCGCATGCCTATGCTTTCTCGCTGATGCGGCACGTCCATCCGGACGGCACGATTCACCGTCGGCCCGCCTTCCCGTGGATCAGGCGCTCAGCCGCACGGATGGCCGACGGGTGTGCCGCGGTACTGGCTGCGAGCATCGCCGACAAAGCCGGAGCTCCGTCAGAGATCTTCCACCGTTCCGCAACCGCTCATCTGGACCGGCTGCTGACCCCGGCGCTCGTGTTCGCGGTCAAGGGAGCCTTCCGGTCAGGGCCATGGCGAGAGTTCCCCCGCAAGCTGCAGTCCATCATCGAGGCGCAGCGCTCTGCCGACCTGCCGGGGCAGGGTGACGACTTTGGCAGCGAAGACGGCGGGACGGCCGACGCGCTTGCCAGTTTCCTCGATCCGGCCGCTACTTATGCGCGCGGCGGTGTGTATCGCCAGAACGGGGACGAGTACGCCGAGGGAACGGATCCGGCTGCGGAGGAGGAACGGCGGGCCAGGCACCGTCGGTAGCGCTGCCGAGCTCGGCCGCCCTCCCCGGCTTGTCCTCCAAGCGCTGGCAAGTCTGGGTATATCCGCCGGGCGGGCCAGGAGGTAGCGTCAAAGCTAGGCCAGACCGCCGAAGGGGGGCGACCGTGAGCGATGACAAGGACACCGAGCTGGCTGACGCGCTGGCAGAGGCTGGCCGCCGCCTCGGCCAGGCCCTGTCGGATGGGCTAGCTCGCCTGCGGTCTGCACGCGATGCTGTCGCGGACGCAGCGAACCGGCCGGAAGTTCGGGCCGTTACCGAGTCCGCCGCGCGGGTCTTGCGGCACCGGCCTTGCCTGTGCATGTGCGCGCGCGCCCATCCCGAGGACGGCGGCATCTGCGAAATGCTGGACGCGGTGATTACCGGCCCGTCCACATCGGAGCTGCTCGGCACGTTTGGGGTACCGCTCTGCGCACCGTGCGCGGCAGCACGAGTCGTGCACCACTTCTAATCCCGGCCAGCCCCGGCGCCCTCGGCGACTGAGTGGCGCTGCGCACTCGCTAGCCTTATCACCTGCGCTGGCCTGCAGGTCGCTGAATGACGCTGGGAGAACGGGCGAATGGGGGTGCGCTGTGAAAGCAGTGCGGTTCGGGGAGTACGGCGGGGTCGACGTCCTGAACGTGGTGGACGTTCCGGCGCCTGAGCCAGGGCCGGGGGAGGTCCTAGTACAGGTCAAGGCGGCTGGCATCAACCCCGGCGAGGGGAAGATCCGGTCGGGCGAACTGCACTCCAGGTTCCCCGCGAGTTTCCCCTCCGGCGAGGGCAGCGACCTGGCCGGAATCGTGACCAGCACAGGCCCCGGCGTGGTCGGCTTCTCCGTCGGCGACGAGGTAATCGGCTACACCGACAACCGGGCCAGCCACGCCGAGTACGTCGTTGCAGATGTGCAGAACCTCACGCCCCGCCCAGCTGGGGTGCCGTGGAATGTGGCCGGCTCGCTCTTTGTCGCGGGCGCGACGGCCTACGCCGCTGTGCGCGCGGTCGCGGCGGCTACGGGTGACACGGTCGTAGTGGCGGGTGCAGCCGGCGGCGTCGGGTCGATCGCGGTTCAGCTGGCGCGGCTGGCTGGCGCTTCGGTCATCGGGCTCGCAAACGAGACCAACCACGTGTGGCTTGCCGAGCACGGCATCATCCCGGTGAGCTACGGCGACGGCGTCGCCGAGCGCATCAAGGCGGCCGCTGCGCCTCAGGTCGATGCGCTGATCGACACCCAGGGCGGCGACTACGTCCAGCTCGCACTCGACCTTGGCGTCCGGCCGGAGCGAATCGACACCATCGTGAACTTCGCGGCCGTCGCTGAGCATGGCGTCAAGGCGGAAGGGAACGCCGCCGGGGCGAGCGCGGCGGTCCTGGCCGAGCTCGCAGCTCTAGTAGCCGCGGGAAAGCTCGAGGTACCCATCGCTGCGACGTTCCCGCTGTCACAGGTTCGGGACGCCTACACCGAACTTGAGCGCGGCCACACCCGCGGCAAGATCGTCCTTATTCCCTGACGCTATCGGGGTCTGGACTCACCGCCTGTTCCAGGCCCGCGCGCTCGCGCGCCTCACGCCAGAGCTCGCGGTAGGAGCGCGCGGCCTGGCTGCGGGGCGCGAACGCAGCGACTGGCGCACGGTGCACCGACATCTGCTCGATGAGCGATGCCGACGGGATCACCGTCGTCGCGAAGCTGCGGCGGGCGGCAGGCAGCTCCTGCGCGATCTGCGTGTGCAGCCGCTTGCGCCTATCGATCATCGAGAAGAACGCCAGCACGTCGGGCCGGTGCCCGTTGAAGCTGCCGACGAACTCGGTGAGCTGGTCCAGGGTGCGCACAGAAAGCGTTGTCGGTATGAGGGGCACGAGTAGCACGTCGGCAGCGTGCAGCACACTCTCCGACAGCAGCGAGATGCTCGGCGGGCAATCGAGGAAGACGGCGTCATACTCAGCTTTCAGTGGCGCCAGCAGACTGGCCAGCCGCCGCTCCGGCCGCTTCGCCGCGTCGAGGAGCAAGTCCAGGTTCCGGTAGGTGAAGTCGGCCGGCAGCAGGTCGAGGCCGTCGAAGTCAGTGCCCTTGATCGCGGCGTCAACCGACTTGGTGCCCTTGATCAGGCCCTTGCCGCCGCCCTTGACCCGCGGCTTGATCCGGAACAGGTAACTGGCCGCCCCCTGCGGGTCGAGGTCCCACAGCAGCACCTGATAGCCGTCCCTGGCAGCTAGGTAGCTGAGGTTGACCGCCGTGGCGGTCTTGCCGACGCCGCCCTTGATGTTGTAGCTGGCGAAGATCTTCACGCGGCGGCCGTCCGCGCGAGCTCGGTCAACCTCGCCTGGCTAGCCGGGCTGGCAAAGTCCGCGAATCGGCTGCCGAATTCGTTCCTTGCCGCTCGCTGGCGCCGCGCCAAGTCGGCGGCGATCTCGCCCATTGCGAGCAGCGTCGTTGCGGGGGCGCTGCGATCGGCCAGCATCTGGCCGGCAAACAGGCGCATCTCAGTCCGCTGAACCTCGGCATCCTGGAACTCGCCCAGGCAGTTCTGCAGCGCCTTGAGCTCCCTGACCGCCTGCCAGTGCTGCGCCGGGTCATGCAGCGACCCGAACATCTCTACTAGGTACCGCAGCTCCTTGCAGCGCTTGCGCAGGTCGTGCAGTCGCTCTGGTGGCGATGCGACAGTGATCAGCTGGCCAGCCCGCAGCGCCTTCCGCTGGGCCGCGCGGATGCGCTCGTCCGCGAGTTGCGCGACCGTCAGACGTTTACGAGCCGGACGGACGTCGTCCAGCGATTCCCGCCAGCCCGCGGTCAGCCGGGCGAACCGCGCCGACCGCAGCCCCCTGGCGAGCCGGCGGTGCTCCCGCGCTCGGGAGCGCACCAGGTAGTCACGGAACGGGGTGAGCTCACTCTCGCTCGCCCCGACCAGCCCCGCTGCCATGCCCGCGAAGCCCAGCAAGTAGACGTCCAGGTCCCTGGTCGGCGTGGTCAGGTCGCCGAGCCAGCCGAACTCCGGCCGATACTCGCGCGCCAGGCCGCCGGGCAGCGCGTCGCCACACAGCTTCAATGCGGACCGGGTCCAGCGAACTGCGATGCGCAGGTCGTGCAGGAACTCGGTATCGACATCCCGGACGGTGCCGGGGACGTTGGCTTCCAGCGCGTCCAGCAGCCCGGTGAGGATCGCCGCCATCGCGGTACCGGCGGGCATCGCGGGGCTCAGCCGTACCGAGGCGGCCTTTCCCGGCCGCTCGCCGGCTCGCTGGCCAACTGCGGCCAGGGCAGCGTCGAGGGCGGATCCGCGGAACGGGCTAACGCCCGGCACGCCAGCGATAGCCCGGCCGACGCGGTCGGTAACTCCGGAGTAGCCGCGAACCGGCGTCAGCATCAGCCTGGCCGGAGCCGAAGCCCGAGCGGGGTACGTTACAGACATTCGGTCCACGGCCAGCCTCGCGACCGTCTTGGCATCGTCGTTCAGCCCGCGGAGCTCACTAACCCGGCTGGTGGCCCGGGCGACGGGAGACAGGGCCCTGACGCCGGCCACGGGCTCGATCAGCTCCCGCAGGGGACCAGGCGGCAGCGCGCTGACCAGGCTTGGCCAGCGTGGCTTGCGGCTGACCGCCAGCCGCGCGACCGCCAGTACGTCCCCTTCCCGGCCGGTGAGCACCAGCTCGGCCCGATCGCGGCCGGTGACCTGCTCGAGCGTGAGGCCGGCCCGGTACAGGCGCCAGTCGAAGGTATCGAGCCAGGCACGGCCGCTGACCCGAACCGGGCCGCCGTTCGCCCAGGCCAGTCCGCCGTCGAGGCTTGGGGCGTCCGCCATCGCCTGCACAACGTCGGCGCTTGCGCTCGCGCCGGCGTCGATCACGAAATCGCGCGAGCTCTGAGCCGCAGCCATAACCTCACTGAGCACTTCCGCAAGAATTATCAGAATTATCGATAATTAGACAACGAGGATTAATGCAGAGTTAACCATCGTAGCAATGCCGGGACCGGACAGACTAGCTGGTAGAAGCCCATCATGGCGGCCAATGAAGGTCGGGTACCGTTGGCAGCAATGACGAGCTGGACAGAAGTCTCTTCCCTCGCGACCGGCGCCGGCACGCTCGTACTCGCGGTCGCGACGTTCGCCTCGGTCCGGTCGGCGAACCGGGCCGCGCGCGTCGCCGAGCAGGCTCTGATGGTCAACATGCGGCCGCTGCTGGTGCCCTCCCGCGTGGACGACAGCCCGCAGAAGATCTTCTTCCAAGAAGGCCGTCACATGAT
>Ga0335073_10003618_pt1 | contig 21580 bp, 17 predicted proteins | sample Lox_Sample_22_FD_207093 | JGI IMG/M metagenome (GOLD analysis project Ga0335073, IMG submission 207093) | Soil microbial communities from Loxahatchee National Wildlife Refuge, Florida, United States - Lox_Sample_2.2 | ecosystem: Environmental > Terrestrial > Soil > Wetlands | place: USA...
CCCTGGTGCTGGCGCTGAACGGCGGGATGCGCGACTCCGAGATTAAGCGGCTGACGTGGAGCCAGATTGATTGGGATAAGAAAATCCTGACGGTGGGCCGATCAAAGAGCGACGCCGGGACCGGGCGCACGATCCCGCTAAATGGCACCCTGCTCGATGCGCTGCGGGACCACGGGCGCTGGTACGCGAAGTATTTTGGCGAGGTGAAGCCGGAGTGGTTCGTATTTCCCGGCGGGAGCCGCTTCCCGAAGGACCCGGCAAGGCCCGTCACTACACTCAAGACCGCCTGGAATAACGTCCGCAAGAAAGCCGGTGTCTCGGGCCGATGGCATGATAACCGGCATACGCTGATCACCGAGTTGGCCGAGAATGGCGCTGGCGACGAAACCATCATGGAGATTGCCGGCCATGTCTCTCGGCAGATGCTGTCGCGGTATGCGCATATTCGCACCGAGGCCAAGCGGAAGGCGCTGGAAGAGGTGGAACGAAAAAGGGCGGCGGCGCGGGGACGCAAACCAAGCCGCTCAGAATCGGTCGGCAGCGGTGCGGGCGCGATAACCGCGTCACGTCTGTAATAACCCATCCGGATTAGCCATGCCTGTCGACGTTAATCATGCTGAATTTCCTTGGTTCGCCAGAGCGGATAAGGCAGCCCGGCAAGCCGGTTAATGGCGAATGCTTGCGCCGTGAGGAGGATGACCGCTGCTTCAATTATCAGGAGATAGCGAGGCTCGGCAATGATTCCGAGAGCGACGATGAGAGTCGTCGCACCCGCCGGAGGATGATTTATACCAGCCAGGACCATCACAGCTCCTGTAGCCGATAGGGAAAGCGCTGCTGCTAACACACGAGGCCACATCAGATGCGCGGGTAGTCCGCCAGGAGCGTTGAGTCCAGCCAAAGCAAATGCCCCGTATCCGCAGACGATGGCGACCGCATGGCCAAAGATGGTGTTTCGCGGCGTTGATGCCGGCGCGAGCGGGCTAAAAAACACAAGATAGGCCGTCGGCCCGAGTGACGGAAAGACGAACGGGTTGTGAGTTACTGCTGCCAGCAGTGCTAAAAGTCCGATCGTGATGAAGCCGTTGACGAACATATAAACGGCCCACACGAGCCCCGCGGGCCAGCGTGCCAAGAGCCGCGCCAGCCGCAGACGCTCGAGTAACGTGGTGATGTGCAGCTGCCGGCCGCGATCTGGGCGGGTGTCCGAGGGGTTCATTCAAATATTCGGAAGCAGGTCAAAGTATTCATCGTCCTCGTTCTTGCCGCCCTCGCCTTCTCCGAGAAGTTTTTCCGAAGTTATGAATTCAATTCGCTCAATCCATTTCACCATCTTGTATCCAAGCTGGTTCTCCACTCGAAGGCGAAGCGGGGCTCCATAGACTTCTGACAAGGGCGCACCGTTCATCTCGACGGCCAGGATACACTGCGCCTTCATCGCCTCCTCGATAGACTGGGTGTCGTAGTAAGGCCCGCCATAGAGCGATTCACCGAAGGAATAAAACGCGATGACTTTGGCATACGGTTTCGGCCGGACGTGTTCGATCAATCTGCGCATCGACAGTCCTCGCCATTGAGCGATTCCCGACCAGCCCTGGATGCAATGATGCATCGTCACGTACTCCTCGATACCAAGTTTCCGCATATCGGCGAGGGAAAGTTCGACAGCATGATCCACGAGACCGGAAATCTTCAACTTGTAATCCCGGAAATTGCCGGCCGCGAGTTGTTTCCAATCTTCGCGGATCGGCATTTTGCCGTTCGGCCAAAAGTGCGGTGAGATATCCTTCTTCGTATAGTGCTCTGCGGGAATCAGCCGGTCCAGCGTCACCAGCTTTACGGGTTCGGTAATGGCTTTTTGCGCGTGCTGCAAGCCTCGCGGAAAGTGCCACGAAATATAATGCGCGACGATCCACGATAAAACCACTGCCGCAATCCCAATGAATCCCAGAATCATTCCGTCCGGCCGGAGATCATCCGTACCGAGCACGATGTGATTCATATTGCGTTTGAAGCCGGTCAGGACAACCAGTATCACATGGACGACCACGAATAGCGCAAACCCGACCAGGAGCACAAAGTGAATGGATCGAGCTGCCTGACGGCCTCCGAAAATGCGGGTGTACCTCGGGAAATGATTCACTAGCGCCGGCGACATCGCTAGACCGGTTAGGATATTCAATGGCGCCATGATGAAGATCGTTGCGGCATAGGCGAGCTGCTGTAATGCGTTATATCCATAAAATCCGTTCGGTTCTGGCGGAAGGCTCAGATTTGCGTAACGCACAAAGGTGTTCCATGCCTCCACGAATACCGAGAACGACGTCGGCACCAGGCGCATCCACTGATCGCTGGTGAGCAGCCCGCAAACGAAGAATACACCTACCAGGACAAACCCATACACATTGATAAAATGCCAGGATCGTGCCACGCCGACCGTGTGACGGTAGCCGGGCAGCCCAACGACGGGTGAAATATAGCGTGCATCGTCCTTGGCCGTCCATAAATGGTCCGTTGGTACGCGAAGCGGAGTGAAGCGAATCCACTCCGTTCCAGGCGTGCAGTGGTCATTGAAATAGAGCCGGGGATGATCCATCAGAATCGAAATACCGCTGCGCATCAACATGAACAGGAAAAACAGATTGAAAAAGTGGCTCCAGCGAATCCACGCGGGGAAACCATGCGGGCCGGTCAATGCGCCTTGCAGCGAGGCCGGCGACGGGGCGATATGCGGCAATCCGAAGAACGCGGCCTCAATCCAGGCGAGGGCCAAGGGAACGATTACCAGAATGGCGATCACGGCGAGCACGGAAGGGCGAATCCATACCCGAAATCGCCGGTCGTCGGGATAATGGACGGCGCGGTGAGCGGCATCGAAGGAAATCATAGGACTTGTTCCGATAATATACACTGGTCACGCGGGGCGGCTGCGCATCTCGCGCGCGATCTCGCCGTCAGCATCTTGCGAAACGAGCGGATGCGAAGCTCATCCGGCATCGACCTTGAGGTTCGCCCAAAATCCAAAATTGCGACAGCCATGCGATCACTTCCAACTCCACAATCGCCCCAGCGAGCCGCCTTGCCAGTGACTTCTGTCACACCCATGCGGGAAAATCAAGAGAGGATGCCAGCGGAAACCGTTTCGGTCAAGAAAATTCTGAAGTCAACGCCGCTATTTGCCGCGCTGGATGACGCCGAGCTGAGCTCGCTCGCCGCGCGCTGTGGAATCCGGTCCTATTCGGCGGGGGAAATCCTGTTTTCCGAAGGCGAACCGTGCCAGGGGTTATACATCGTCGTCGACGGCCGGGTTCGCATCTTCAAGATTTCTCCCGGAGGCCGGGAACACGTACTGGCCGTTGAAAGTGCAGGATCTTCGGTTGCTGAATTGCCCGTCTTCGACGGAGGCAGCTATCCGGCTTCCGCTGCGGCGATGGAGACCACGCACGCCGTCTTTGTTTCCCGCGGCGACCTTCGCGCCATTTGTTTGGAAAAGCCGGAGGTTTCACTCAAGCTGCTGCAAGTCGTAGGCGGGCGTCTGCGCCGGCTCGTGGGGATTATTGAGGAACTCTCGTTCACCACCGTCCGACATCGATTGATTTCGTGGCTGCTGCGCCAGGCGAAAGCCGAAGGCCGGCCCTCGGCGCGAGGAACGGTTTTTTCACTGAACCTGAGCCACCAGGAATTGGCGTCCCAGATCGGTACCGTTCGCGAACTGGTTTCCCGAAATCTGGCGCGGCTTCAGGGGCAGGATTTCATCGAGATCCATGGCCGGGAAGTCACGATTCTCAATCAGGACGGCCTCGAAGCCGACCTCGCGACCATTGTTTAGGGCGAAGCGTTCTTGACCGCCGGTGACTTTAGTCACTGCGCCCCCGCGCTTGACGCCTTATTCTCGAACCAGAGGCGAGCAAAATGCAAACCATCGCAGAAAAAACGGTTCGGGAAATCGCGCTCGAGCATCCGGCGAGCATGCCGGTTTTCGAATCTCTGAACATCGATTATTGCTGCGCCGGCGATCGGCGTCTAGCTGATGCGTGCCGGAACGCGGGCATCGAAGTCGATCATCTCCTGCGATTGATCGACCGGGCTGAGCGTGACGCGAACGCCCCTATCGCAGATTGGCGGGAAACATCGTTAGCGGAGCTGATTGCTCACATCGTGAACAAGCACCACGCCTTCGTTCGCCAGGAAATTCCGCGAATCGAGTCGCTGCTCATTAAAGTTTGCGCGAAACATGGCTCCGCGCATCCCGAATTGCAGGAAATCGACGCGTTGTTCCGCGCCATCGGCCAGGAACTTTCAACGCACCTTTTTAAGGAAGAGCATGTGCTGTTTCCGTATATTGAGCGGACGGAGAACGCGGCGGCGAACGGCGAACCGAGGCCGCAGGCATGCTTTGACTCTGTGATGCGGCCGATCGCAAACATGATGGCCGAGCACGATGACGCGGGGGCGCTGCTTCAACAAATCCGCGACCTGTCCGGCACCTACACCCCGCCTGCCGGCGCGTGCCCCACTTTTCATGCGCTGTACCGGGCCTTGGGCGCCTTCGAACGCGATCTTCACCAGCACGTGCATCTCGAAAACAACGTCCTGTTCCCGCGCGCGATCGAAATGGAACAAGCCTGAGCGAGGCGAACATGATCGCAGCCGGACCGAAGCCTCACAAGAAACTGCTTACGCGCGCGCGGCCGGAGCATTCCCAGGCGCTCCGCCGCAGCCTGCAACTCTTCTTCCTGGCTTTGAATATCTGGATTGGGATCCAGTTTTATCTGTTCGTGCGTTACTACGAAACCGGCGGCCGCTCTGTTTTTGTCCCGCGTCCTCCCGGAGTTGAAGGCTGGCTGCCGATCGCCTCCCTGATGAATCTCAAGGTCCTGCTGAGCGGCCGTGGGGTTTCGAAAATTCACCCGGCAGGGACGTTCCTGCTGATCGCGTTTCTCGTCGCGTCGTGGATCTTTCGCAAGAGCTTTTGCAGCTGGCTGTGTCCGGTCGGAACAATCTCGGAATACCTGTGGCGCTTCGGACGAAAGATTTTCCGCCGCAATTTTTACCTGACGCAAGTAGTGGACGTTCCGCTTCGCGGCCTGAAGTACGTCCTGCTGGCAGCTTTTCTTTATGCCGTAGTATCCATGCCGGTCGCTGCGATTCAGGGCTTCCTCAATTCGCCTTACGGCATTGTCGATGACGTAAAGATGCTCAACTTTTTCCGGGAAATCGGTTTTACCGGGATCGGCGTCCTCTCGATTCTCGCCGTCGGCTCGGTCGCCGTGCAGAATTTTTGGTGCCGCTACTTTTGTCCGTACGGCGCGCTGATGAGCCTTGCCGCACTGCTCAGCCCACTTCGCATCCGGCGTGAACCGGAGATCTGCATCGATTGCGCCAAGTGCGCTAAGGCCTGTCCTTCAGCGTTGCCGGTCGATCGCCTGGTCACGATCCATTCCGCCGATTGCACGGGTTGTCTTCAATGCGTCGCGGCATGTCCGGCCGAAGGAGCGCTTTTCTATTCCGCACCGCGACGGAAGCGGGTTCCAGCCTGGGTCGTGGCGGCCGGAATCGCGGCTCTCTTCCTGAGTATCTGCGCCTATGCTCAGTGGACTGGACATTGGCACACCGATCTGTCCGGCCGTGTTTACTTCAACCTGATCCCGCGCGCCGATGAGTTCGAGCATTAGAGGAATCGAAATGGAGAACGCAAACGTCCAACGTGAAGAAAGCCTGCAACGGGCGGTAACTGTCTATATCATCACCGGGCTCCTGTTCATGCTGCTTCCTGGAACTTTTCTTGGAGTGTGGAACCTGATTTCAATCAGCAGTCGCCAGCAGCTCGACAGTCTCTCGGCAGCTTGGATTCAGGCCCATGGCCACGCACAGATTTACGGATGGATCGGCACGTTCATCCTCGGCATCGGTTTTTATTCACTGTCGAAAATGGGCAACCTGCCGTTTGTCGCGATCCGCCGGGCGTGGATCGCATACACGTTCTGGACCGCCGGCGTCCTATTGCGCTGGGTGTCGAACATCACCGGATGGCAATGGCGTATCGCTCTTCCGTTTTCCGCCGTGCTCGAACTTGCCGGATTTCTGATCTTCTTCGCGACCGTTTCCCGCCACAAACCGGATCCTCGTGCCGCGCGAAAACCGAAGGAGCCATGGATGCTCGTCGTGATCGGCTCGACGTGCGGATTCCTGGCCGCGCTATTGGCGAACTTGTTTGTCACCTCGCGCGCCGCGCTAATCGGTTCCGGCCCGGCCATTTCGCAAATGCTCGATCAGCGACTGCTTGCGCTGCCGGTCTGGGGATTTCTCGTGCCCACGGTTTGGGGCTTTAACGCTCGATGGCTGCCGGTGTTTTTAGGGCTCCGCGCGCCCAGGGGACGCCGGCTTTTCGCGGCACTCGGCGTCGTTTGGCTCGGTGTGTTGTGCGCAATGCTCGGGCAGCCGATGGCGGCCGCTTTGCTGCTGCTCATCGCGGCGATGATGTCCATTTCCGCGCTGCGTATTTTTGAGCCGGCGGAAAAGCCGGCGAAGGTTCAGGGCGTGCACCCGTCATTTCCCTTGTTCGTGCGATCCGCCTACGCCTGGCTCGCAATCGGCGCGGTCCTTACGACCTGGGCCGCTGCGGCGGATCGCGGAGGCGGAATCGGCGGCGCATCGCGCCATGCGGTCACGGTCGGGTTCCTCGGCACAATGGTTTTCGCGATCGGACAAAGAATTCTGCCCGCGTTTTGCGGCGCGCGCGCGTTGTTCAGCAAACGATTGATGTTCGGCTCGCTGGCGTTGCTGACGCTCGGATGCGCCCTGCGCATCAGCTCTGAAATACCGGCCTATGAGGGATTCGTGCATGCTCAATTTTTCTGGCGCATCCTACCGGTTTCCGCAATCACGGAATTGGCTGCGGTCACGGTATTCGCGCTGAATCTGCTGGTCACGTTCCGCCGCCGTCCGGCGCATCTGACTGCGAAGCCGGCACCGGCTGGGGCGCCGGCGATTGCTCGATTCGGGGAAGGTGCCATCAGACGGGACGCCCGTGCGCGAGCTTAGCCTCCAGATAACTCTTCAGGGCGACCGCATTATTGTGTTTAGAATCGCGAGAGCTGTACAACAGGGTTGCCCGCCCTTTCTTAGCGACTTCGAGGATGGGAGCCCACGCTTGCGGCCGTTGTTCGAGTTCGGCGAAGTACTTGCGGCGAAACTCGGCCCATTTCTCCGGATCGTGCGAAAACCACTTACGTAATTCGGCGCTTGGGGCAGCCTCTTTCTGCCATGCGTCCATTTGGATGTCGGTTTTGCGAAGAACCCGCGGCCAGAGTCGCTCTACCAGAAACCGCAGGCCGTCGCGCGGATCGGACGGCTCATATACGCGTTTCAACTGGACCACAGGACACCGCCTGATGGCAATTTATCACCTTTTGGTTGTTGACTTAAGTCACCGAATTCTTCCCGGCTCGATTCGTCGTGGCTGGTGAAGCTGCATGTAATCAGGGCTTGTGTCGTAATCGGCTTTCTCCCGTTTACTCGCTCGCTGGTACGCTCGGCCCGAAAGTAGTCTCTCATGAAACAGCTCGAAGGAACCCCGCGCCAGGATGTGTCGGCGCAACGCTCCGATTTTTCGTCGGATTTGCATCCGTGGCACTGTTTCGGCCTGACGGCAAGCGAGTTTCGAGAGGTCATGCACCGAAGCCCGCTGGCGATCGGCTTTCTCGTCGCGATGTCCTCTCTATCCGGCGCTGCTTCGCATTCCTCATCGCATCCAAATGGCTCGATCGGGTGTTGAACTCTTTCCGCTCGACAGGCAAGATCGTTCGCCGGGCAGTATCTTCCGCATCCCCAGCAGATGCGTTCCGGATGCTTTGGATACATTAGAGCGTCTTTCATACAAGGGATCTTCACGACCGCCCTACAACGGGGCACGATTGTTCTCTGCTTCAACTCTAAATCGAGGGGAACGGGGTTTCAGTGACTTATGTCACGCGCTCGGCGCTGTGCCAGCAATTGTACAGCGGCAGACTCAATCTGAAAGGCTAGCCGTGCCCGTTGCGAGGGCTGAGGCAATTTCGTGCGAAAAAAACAAGTACCGCAAATCGCTCAGTTTTCGGCGAACTTCGAAAACCGCGCGCCTTTAAGTCTTTTGTTTGTAGCACGACCGCTTCTAGATTTTGCCGTTCCCTGACCCGCCGTGGTGGTGGCGCTTCATGGCAGAATGCGGCGAACGACCCCGTTGAACGGAACACTGCTCGATACGCTGTTGGACCACACCCGCTGGTACGCGAAGCATTTTGGTGCGGTGAGACCCGAGTGGTTCGTCTTTCCCGGCGGGAGTCGTTTCCCGACGGACCCGGTGCAGCCAATCACCACGCTGAAGACCGCCTGGATTAACGTGCGTAAGAAGGCAGGCGTTTCCGGCCGCTGGCATGATAACCGGCATACGCTGATCACCGAACTCGCCGAGAATGGCGCTGGCGACGAGACGATCATGGAGATTCCGGGCCATGTGTCCCGGCAGATGCTGTCGCGGTATGCGCATGTCCGCACCGCGGCCAAGCGAAAAGCGCTGGAAGAGGTGGAGAAAAAGCGGGCGGCTGCGCGGGAGCGCAACCAGCAAATCAGCCGGAATGCAGCAAAAGCTGGGGAAGCTGCCACCTCTGCGCGCCTGCAAGAGCGCCGAAAGAATCGAGTTGGCGAAAGCCTTCTACCAAGAAGCCTTCACTTACAGAAGGTCGCAGAATATAGCGGAAGATCGCCGGCTGTCGAAACGCGATTTCGCAGTACTTCGACGGCCTTCGACCGCGTCGGCTCCGACGCACGTCGCTCGCTGCTGCACAACTGTCCGGCAATAGTGGCTGAACGGCGGCCCAGATGCGTGCGACCGCCGAGTTGCGATCCGCCAATTTCTTCACCGGCTTTGAATCGGTAAACGCCACGCCCTGCGAACGGTTTCCAGAACTTCAATCACACGAGAGCCAAGCCGCTCAGCGCCAGGCTTTGTGAGCTGGAGACGGTTTCTTGTCGAACCAGAAATCCAAGTTCCGCGTCGAACATCCCGAGTAGGTTTCTTTTACCTGGCCACATGCAAAAAATGAAAGGTAATCTGGAGCGAGGTGCGTATGGGAGAAGTGAACAGCGGAGCCGGGGCGATTCTAAGAACCGCACGTGAACGCCAGGGCCGCGACACCGCCTCGATCGCGCAGGAACTCGGCATCCTGCAACGCTACGTCGTGGCGATGGAACGTGATGATCTGAAGGATCTTCCGGGAGGTTTTTACTACAAAAGTTTTGTTCGGCAATATGCGGCCATCGTTGGCGTCAACGAAATAGTCATCCAGCCCGGAATCTATTCCTTATTGGCGACGGGGGAGCCATTGCCGGTTCCCCGAACGAATCCGAATCAGCCTGCGCCGGCGGACCCGATCGTGCGCGAAGTGAACCGATCGTTGGCCGACTCGCATCTTGGCGCGGCACCGGTGGCGCTGATCGCGATCGTTGTGGCGACGTCGGGGCTTTACGCGTGGTACGAGCATTCACTTCAAACCGCCCCGGCTGCTCGGATTACGGCGGCGACGGCTGAGCAGGTTCGTTTGAACTTTCCGGCTGCGGCCGCAAATCCGCCGCTGGGAAATCGGCAGGCTACGGTGGCGCCGGCCGTCTTCCAATCGGCGCTGAAACCGGTCAAGCCGTTAGTGATCTCCGCACCTCCCGAACCCGACGCCAACGCGCTGCTCCCAGCCGTTTTATTTTTTCCATTGCCGCCCCGAAAATCGCGGCCGCATAGGGCAGGTGTTCTGCACGAGGAGGTCGTGCGGGATCCGGTGGTCCACCGAGTGCTTCCCGAGATCCCAGTCGAGGCCCGAGGAACAATCCGTGGCAAGGCAACGGTGGTGGTCAGCGTTGTTGCCAATCAGTCAGGAGATGTGACAGAGGCGAACGTGGAGGAGAGCGACTCGCCTCTTTTCGATCGCCTAGCAACGGAGGCGTCCGCCAAGTGGCGCTTTCTTCCATCGAAAACCGTCTCTTCGCGGGAGTACCTTTTGCGCTTCGAGATCACGGGGACAGGCTCCGAAGCTACTCTCCAGGAGTCCGCAGAGCTGAGACAACCGAAAGAACCCTAAGTAAGCGCAGGAATCGTCATGTATCGCGGCGGATCAATCCCTCGCCGATTACAAAGCCAAGCACCAGGCGCACACCTTCGCCGAATACGCGCTCGGGCACATCACGAAGCGCCTCGGAAAGCGGCTGGTCATGGAGATTACGCCCGAAGTCGTGAAGCGCGATCAGGCAGCTCGCCGGAAGGAGAAGGCCAGCCCCAAGACGATCAACGACGAGGTGGCGATTATGCTGCGGCTCTGCGGGGAGCAGGGCGAGATGATCCGCTCGCGGCTGAAGCACGAAAAGACGCTGAAGCTGCGCGTCGATCCATCGCCGGGCAAGCCGTTCTCGCCGGAGGAGCAGGAGCGCATGTTGGCTGTGGCGCGCCAATCCACTGAATGGGCGCGCTTGGCCTGCGAGCGACGGCGCCGGGGCGAGAAGCCCAGGAAAGGCGACAGGCAAGGTGGCTCGCCTTCCATCTACCCTGCCCTGGTGCTTGCCCTGAACGGCGGGATGCGCGACTCGGAGATAAAGCGCCTGACGTGGAGCCAGATTGACTGGGACAAAAAAATCCTTACGGTGGGCCGGTCAAAGAGCGAGGCCGGAACCGGGCGCACAATCCCGCTGAATGGCACCCTGCTCGATGGGCTGCGGGACCACGGGCGCTGGTACGCGAAGCATTTTGGCTCGGTGAAGCCTGAGTGGTTCGTATTTCCAGGCGGCAGCCGTTTCCCGAAGGACCCGGCGCGGCAGATCGGATCGCTAAAAACTGCCTGGAACAATGTCCGCAAGAAAGCCGGCGTCACGGGCCGCTGGCATGATAACCGGCATACGCTGATCACCGAACTGGCGGAGAATGGCGCCGGCGACGAAACCATCATGGAGATTGCCGGCCACGTGTCCCCGCAGATGCTGTCGCGGTACGCGCATATTCGCACGGAGGCGAAGCGGAACGCGCTGGAAGAAGTGGAACGGAAGAGGGCCGCCGCCCGGGAGCACCTTCAGCGAGTCAGTCCGCAAAGCAGAAGTGCGGGTAGGTGAGACGTCGGCCCGCCTGCAGTGGCACTGCAAGACCGAGTAAGGCCTTCTACCAAGGAACCTTCACTTAATACGTTCCTCCGTGGCCTTCGCGCCTGGTTCGCACGGTTGCGCCACGGCACTTGGTCGCGGACCTCTTCGACCAATTTGTTCCCGGCAACTACGTCGCTCGCCCGTTGCCCAGCGGCCAACAGTCGTTGAAACCGCCGCCCAAATTAGCGCAACCGCCGACTTGCGGTCCGTGAACTTCTTCACCGACTTCAATTCGCGAGGGGAGCGACGCCGACGAATGGGTTCCTAATCTCGACTGGGCGTGAGCCGCGCGATTCGCTGGCGAAGCCTCGCGAGCTCCTTCTAGGATGCGAACGACGGGGTATTTTCGCTGGGCTGCCGGAGCTTCGACGCACGCCGCGACGTTATCTCGGTATCGATGGTGAACGTTGCCAGTTGCTGCTTTCCCTTGCCGGGTGCTCCGGTGATCACATCGATCACTTCGGTTCCGAGAGAATGCAACTTGGCCTTGTCCCTGTCGGGACACAACGAGGGATGAAAATGACATTTACACGAAATCGATGCTGAAGATCCAGCCGCTCGACGGACTGTCGTTATTCGGCCAGCCCGGATGGATTCCAGCGTCGCAGCTCACCAGCGCGCCGTCGTGCATCGCCAGGCCGTGCGGATCGCAGGAATCGGGCTCAAACTCGGCGATCTCCACCACGCGCCCGGTCTCCGCTTCGTAACGAAGCAGAGCCGGCCGGTAATCGGCGTAATGCTTGCAATCGTTGCCCACCACCTGCCAGATGGTGCCGTTGTCCCAGGCGATGGCGTGCACCCGCGGCTTGTCCGGATGCTCGTAAAACGGAATCATGAACTCCGGCTCCCAGGAAACCGGATCGACGCGCAGCAGACCGCGCAGCCGCAGCGCCACGATCCACAGTTTTCCGTCCTGCCAGAGCGCGCCATGGCAGCCGCCGCCGTTATCCTTGGGACCCAGCGGGATCTGGCGATGGCTGATCTGGCGGGAATTCATGTCCACCTGATAAATTCCCTCCGGCGCCTGATTGGCGCACATCCACACGTACCCGCCGCCGACCGCCATTCCGCTGGTGTTCCTCGACTGCGTCGAGACGGTCTTCAACAGCTTGCCGTTCCAGTCCACCAGCCAGGCATGCTCGGTCAGATCCTTCGGCTCCGGCAGATGATACGCGATCGCCGACTGGGCCGAGAGCTTCTGCTCGCCGATCCACAGACCTTCCGGCGTCACCGCGATCGCGTTGGGAAATCCCTCGGGGCTTTTGAACAGCTTCGTGGTTTTTACCTTCCGCGTGGGGATCTTCCGACCCGCGCGGCCTTGCGCCAGTGCCGCGGGCATCGCGGCCAAGCCCAAGCCCGCGCCGATGCCGGCGGTCAAAAATTCTCGCTTCGTCAGATTCATCATCGCGAATTCCTTCTGAACATCGCCGTTTTAACGGCGATGAATCGTCACCGCGGTCCGGGCGATTGCCTGCAGATTCACCAAGCCACACATCATCATGTCACGAGCCAGTTCGTTCTGGATCAGCCCCAACTCGTCATGAACCCCCTGCGCTCCGTACGCCGCCAGCGCCCACAACGCCGCGCGGCAGATCAGCACCGCCTGCGCGCCCAGCGCCAGCGCCTTCAGCACGTCGCTGCCGCGGCAGAAACCGCCGTCGACCAGAATCGGCACCTTCCCGGCCACGACCTGCGCGATCGCCGGCAGCGCCTCGATTCCCGACTCGGGATGCGGCACCAGCCGCCGTTCGTGATTCGAAACCACCATGCCCGCGACTCCGCTCGACACCGCCATCCGCGCGTGCTCGACGGTCAGGATGCCCTTCACCACCACCGGAACCGAAATGCCTTTGCGCAGGCGCTCGACCTGGCTCCAGTCGACCATCGTCGGAGCCGCCGCGGGTCCGCTATCCGATCCGTCCACCACGCCGGCCGTGATGACCACCACCTTGCAGCCCGCCTGCACCGCCCGGTCGATGCGCTCATGCACCGCGCTCGCGTCCGGATCTAGAAAAACCTGGTACCACAGCGGCTGCTTCGTCTCGGCCGCGATCTTCTCAATCGGGTAGCTGGACCGGTCCGAAACCACCATGCCGGTCTGCGCCTGGGCGGCGCCGCGAGCCATCGCCAGTTCGCCCTCCGGATGAAAACGCTTCTGCTCCGACGCCGGACCGATCAGGATCGGCGTGAACAGGTCCGCGCCGAGCAGTTGCGAGCTCAAATTCAGCTTGGTCGTGTTCACCATCATCCGCGGGTTGAAGGTGATCCTATCCATGGCCCGACGATCGTCCGGAGCGATCTCGGCATACACCAGGCTGCTCAGTGTGCGCTGCGCCGTCTCGCCGAATTCGTAGGCGTTCACCAGCTCGTCCGACGGGGCGATGCGCCCTGCCGGCTCGCCGATCAGCTTGTGCGCCGCCGGCACTTGCGCCGCCGCCAGCACGGACCCGCTCACCGCCAGCATTCCTCTTCTCGTCAGCCGCTTCGGTTTCATGCGAAATCCGTCCTTACCGCGGTTGCGTCGATAGCGTCGATCGAAGCCCGGCCGGTGTAAGCCATCGCCTCCACCAGCTCGGCGTCCATAATTTCCAGGACCCGTTGCACTCCCGCCGGTCCGAACGCCGCCAGCCCCCAGCGCGGCACCCGTCCCAGGCACACCGCCTTGGCGCCCAGCGCCAGCGCCTTCAAAACATCCGAGCCGCGCCGGATTCCGCTGTCGAAAATCACCGGCACGCGCCCGCCCACCGCGTCCACAATTGCCGGCAGCACCTCCAGCGTCGAGGGCGCATAGTCGAGCGACCGTCCGCCGTGATTCGATACATAAACTCCGTCGCAGCCGTGCTCCACCGACAATTTCGCGTCCTGCGGCGTCAGAATGCCTTTGGCCATCAGCGGACCCTTCACCGTCGAGCGGATCTGGTCGAACAGTTTCCACTCGTACCACATGCGCCCCTGCGGGACATTGTAGGGATTGTTCGCCGCGGGACCGCGCCGCGGCGCCGGCGGCCGGATCACTTTATTAGCGAGGCGCCGGTCATGCAGATCGCGCTCATAAGAAACCGCCTGCACGTCCACCGTTACCACCACGCCCTTGCAGCCGGCGTCCTGCGCCGCTTCGAGCACGTTCAGATCGGCGTCGATGTTCTGCCGCGGATAAAGCTGGAACCACAGCGGCCCCTTCGCCGCCGCGGCGATCTTGTCGATCGGAAAGCTGCTGGCGTTGCTCACGATCATGGTCGTGTTGTTGGCCGTCGCGCCCTGGTGCATGGCCATCTCGCCTTCCGGGAACAGCGCGCCTTGCACCGAACTGGGCGAGACCATGATCGGCGACAGCATCTTCATCCCGAACAACTCGACGTCGGTGCGGATCGCCGCGCCGCCCGCCAGGCCGCTCGGCTGCAACTCCACCCAGTCGTAAGCCTGGCGATTGCGGCGCAGCGTGAACTCGCTGTCGCCGCCGTGCGCCATGAAGTCATATACTTCACGGGGCAGTTTCGCATATGCCACCGGCTCGAAATCGAAAGCCGTGACCATCTCCGCAAGACCAGGAACGCGGCTATGATCGCGAAACGGATCCTGCTGCGCGCGCAAGAAAGGCGAGCCCGCGAGAAATCCCGCAACCGTGCGCATCGCACTGCGCCGGCTTGCGCTTTGTAGCCATTCCCGCTCGGTTTTTCCCATAAGTAATCGTGCGGACACGAAAGAACCGCCTTTCAATGATAGTTAGAATCCAGAAGATTGTCAAGAAAGAAATATCGTTATATCTTACTGAAAGTAATAATCTTAAACTAAATAATGTGTGTCTAGCGCCATTCACAACAGCACGACGATAGATTATTTTTTAATCGCCGTCAGCGCAAACCGCTGTATCATCGTTTTGTGAGAATAAAGCTTCCCCTGGCGTTTTCCACGCTCGCGCTCGCCCTGTTTTTCCTCACGCCCGCCGGTCGGCTCCTGGCCGCCGACCTGGATGCCGGAAAGATCATGCGTCCGGTCGACGGCGCGGCGCTGCCGACCGATCAGGCCGATATCATCGCCACCGCTCCCCGGGGGAAACTCGAACTGGACGGCCGGACCATCCAGCCGCAGGAGCCTTTCCCCAATGTGTTTCATGCCGTGATCAAGGTCAGCCCCGGCGTGCACACGCTCTCCCTGCTTTGGGACGGCGGCAAGAAGGAAATCAAATTTTTTTCCGGCGCAAATCCGCCGTCGGGATTCACTCCGTTTTTTGAGCACCCGCCGCTCCCCAATATCCCCTGCACGCAGTGTCACGAAGTGAACCAGCACGGGCGATTTCGCTTCAAGGGCGGCTGCTTCGGCTGCCACCAGGAGGACAGCTTCACCAAGTTTCACGCTCCGCATTCCAACTCCATCCTGAACGAGTGCGGGCTGTGTCACAACGCTCACGGCTCGACGGCCAAGGCCCTCCTCCTATTCCCCAAGGACGTCGCCTGCCGCCAGTGCCACGATTAGCCCGTCTTCAACTCCGCGCTAGGACACGTGCCCCACGTAATCCGGCGCGTTCACCTGAATCTGAAGCCCGTCCGGATCGAAAAATTTGAAAGACTCCTGGGAGTTCCCCTCCTGGATCTTCAGACTGAGTTTTCTCAGCCTGGCCCGCAGCCGGTCCGCGTCGAAGGCCGCGATTCCGAAGTCATAATGATCCACGCGGGCGTGTTCGTCGCCCTGCTCGATTCCGAAGAAGGAGTTGCCGACGCCCAGGATGTGGGTGCTCGCCGAGTGCTGCTTCAGGGGCATCTCGAACAGCTCCTGGTAAAAACGGGAGGTCCGCTGCAGGTCGGGAACCTTCACCGTGACGTGGTTGATGGTCACCGCGCGAAATCCCTTCTCCTTCGCCGGAGTTTGCGCGGACGCTACCATGGTTGCCAGGGAAAGGGCGAGATGTCGGCGCGTTAGCTTGCCGCTTTCAAAATCACGCAGCATCGTTTCGATCGCTTGCATCATAAACGAACCTCCTTGGGTCATTCTTTAAAAAATAGGTATCTCTACCGCATGACCCCACTGCCCGGGGAGTTATCGTGGCGAAGATGAACCGTCGAGCGGCCTCCTAGAATACCAGCCTCAAGCCCACCTGAATGTCCCGAGGCGTGCCGATGGTGTCGGTAATGGCCCCTACGCCGGGCTGGCCAATCGTCGCGGCGGGTAGATCGAATTGCGGGTGGTTGAAGATGTTGAACAATTCGCCGCGCAACTGTAAATGGATCCGCTCGGTAATGCTGAAGTCCTTGAATAAGGAGAAATCCAGGTTGGTGCGTCCCGGTCCGCGCAGGATGTTTCGTCCCGCGTTTCCGAACGTGTACAGCGCCGGTGTGGCCCACACCGCTCCAGCCGTGTTGAACGAAGTGTTGAACCAGTCGTTAATCGTCGGATTCGGCACCGTCGGGCTGACGCCGGAGATGATGTTGGGACGGCTCGACGATCCGGTGTTGGTTGTTGGGTTGGCCAGCACGGGCGTAAAAGGCAGCCCCGTCTGCGCGGTCAGGATCACATTGACCTGCCAGTCGCCGAAGGCCTTGTCGGCCCACGACGAGGCGAACTTGAACCGGCGGCCCGTTCCGATCGGCAGCAGGTAGTTCACCGTCTGCGTGTAGCGGTGCCGAATGTCGAAGGAACTGCTGGCGAAGTCCAGGAAGCGGTAACGCGGGTCTTGCGGAAGCGGTCCGTCGTCTCCGCCGCCCTCTTGCAGAGGAACGTCGTCGATCGAGTGCGAATAGGTATACGAACTCAGGAAATTCAAGCCGGAGGAGTATCGTTTTTCGACCGTGACCTGCAAGGAATGATAGGCCGAGAGTCCGTCCGTGGCGGCGTAATCATCGGCGGCAACGCCCGGCGCGATGTTGTAAAGCAGTTCGCGGGGCCCCAGCGCGCCCGGTCCGGGGATCGGCTGGTTGATGTTGTAAGTGGCGTCCAGATCGCGGCCCAGATTTCCGAGATAAGCCGCCTTCAAAACGATATTAAACGGCAACTGCCGCTCCACGCCGAAATTGAACTGCTCCGCGTAGCCGTTCCTGTAATTCGGCGGAATGCTGTACCAGCTTCCGGTGGGACTGTTCACGATGGAAGCAACATTGAGCGTCGGGTTTGTCGGCAGACCCTGGGCCACTGTCAGGTACGTGGCCGAAAGCTCGTTGATCTGCTCGGTGGTGGTAGCGCCGAAGGGTAACTGCCGGTGCATCCGGTACAGCGCTCCGCCATTACCCGCCGCGTTGTAGAAGATGCCGAAGCCGCCGCGCAGCACCGTCTTCTGGTCGAGCTGATAGGCGAATCCTAAACGCGGCGCGAACATCTTGTACTGCGTATTGACCCCCACCTGCCGGTCCGAGTTATAGCCGGCGATCAGCACCTTGCCGGTTTGCGTATCGAAGTTCGCAAAACGGTTGTCGACCTCGACGGGCGGCGGCAGATACTCCCAGCGCAGACCGAGGTTCAGCGTCAGGCGGTCGGTAACCTTATAATCGTCGGCCACGTACGTGCCCATCTCCATGACTCGTGTGCCTGCCCACGCCAACTGGAACGCCTGGGTGATGCCGCCAGGCACTCCGAGCAAGAAATCCGCCATCGCGTTGCCCGAATTGCTCGGGCTGTTCGGATTATCGTCGAAGGTGCTGTCAAAACTATATTGACCGTTGCCCGAGTTGTCCTGGAAATCGACAATCTGTCGCCGCACCAGGCTCACCCCCCACTTGATCGTGTGCCGGCCCATCATTTTCGTGAAATTAGCCGCCGGATTGAAGGTGTTCTCATAGCGGATGGTGGGAATCGCGGCGGGTCCGCCAATGCCGGTATATCCGGAAATCGCAAAGATCGGGAATCCGAGCGATTCCGGCTCCTGGTTCGAATTCGGTATGCCCAGCATCTCCCCTAGGCCCTCGCCGCTGGTCGGCGCGGTCGCGTCCACGTTGCGCATGGCGAATCGCGAATAACCCATTCTCGCGTCCACCAGGAAGGTCGGGCTGAACAGGTGAGTCCAGGCCAGAACGTTGTTGTAGTTGGACATCGGCGCTCGGCCGGCGTAGTTGGTGTTGTTGCCGATACTCACCGGAATCGAGAGTCCGGGCACGTTGCGGAACCCGAACGTCGATGGCGTGTTGGTCAACGTATCCTGCTTGGAGAACCGCGCGAACATCGTATCCGCCGCGCTCAGGTTCCAGTCGACGCGAATGTCCCCCGAATTCCAATTCTGGCCGAGCACCGGATTGGTGTCTTGATTATTGGTGAACGCCGACGTCATCGGCAGCGGATAGGCCTGAATCACACGCGAGTCGATCGGATCGAAGCGGCTCGCCGGAATGACGTTGCCGGCGAAGGGAGTTCGCGTGAACCCGCTCGCCGTTCCGGGGGCGGCCACCAGGCTCGCCGGATCGTAAACGATCTGCGGGATCGCACTGAAATCACCGGTCCGCTCCGCAACGGTGGGAACTGTATTGACGTCGGTCGTCGTGCCTTGCAGTTTTCGGAAACCTTCGTAATCGCCGAAAAAGAAGATCTTGTTGTGTTTGATCGGCCCACCGAAGCTGCCGCCGAACTGGTTCTGGCGATACTCCGGCTGCGGCTGGCCCACGTCGTTGAAGAAGTTGCGGGCGTCGAAATAATTGTTGCGGAGAAGCTCGAATAGACTGCCGTGATAAGCGTTAGTGCCGCTCTTCGTGATTACGTCGACCGTCGCGCCGGAGTTGCGTCCCTGTTCGGCTCCAAACAGGTTGGTCTGGATCTTGAATTCCTGAATATCTTCCACGAGCGGCCGCAAGGTGATCAGTGCGTTGCGCCGGAAATTGTCATCGACGCCGTCCAGCAGAAAGTCGTTGGACATTTCGCGGTTGCCGTTGGACATCAGCTCGGCGCCGGGCCGCGGATCGTCCGGCCGCGTGCCGCTGCCGATAGTCCCACTGGGACCATAACCCACGCCAACCACGCCCGTTCCCAGGATCGAGAGCTGCGCGAAGTTGCGCCCGTTCAAAGGCAGGTCGCCCACCGATTTGGTGTCGATGACCGTTCCGACCTGCGACGTGCTCGATTCGAGCAGCGGAGCGGCCGAGCCGGTGACTTCGACATTTTGCGAAACCGCCCCCACAGTCATCGCCACGTCCACACGGGCGATCTGGTTCACTTCCAGGCGAATGGCGTCGCGCACGACCTGGGAAAAACCGGTCTTGTCATAGGTCAGTTTGTAAACCGCCGGCGGCAGCGCGTTGAACTCATAAATGCCGGAATTGTTGGTGGAACCCTCACGCTGGGCTCCCGTTTCTGTATTAAGCAAAGTGACTTTGACATCGGGCATCGCCGCGCCGCTGGTATCCGTAACTACGCCGGTGAGCCCGCCGGTGGTCTGCGATCGAACGGGCAACTCGATGAAGCAGATGACGCCGATGCAGAAAACTGCGCGTAGCTTATGCGAAATACGTCCTGGTATTCTCATAACCCTCTCCTGAAGCCTCGTAGCAAACAGTCGACACAGTGTAACGCCTCAGTGCCGATAAGTCAATCATAAATGATAGTACAGGCCGTCAATGGGAACGGTCAGGCACCTGTTGAGCTCACGAATAAAGAAAGTAAGTTTATTTTCTAAGTATTTATGATAGCTGGATGGCGTGAGAACACCAGTCCCCAAGCTACGCCGCAGGACCAGATCGCATATGAAATATCATAGCGATTCTGCTACATCCATATCCACAGCCCGAATTTCGGGATCGTGCCTCTCGCGTTTGTTCAGGAGATCCAGGGCGGCGTCCACGATCATGTCCTCCTGGCCGCCGACCATCCGCCGCCGTCCCAGTTCGACCAGAATTTCACGCGTATCGATCCCGTAGCGCGCCGATGCAGTTTCAGCGTGGCGAAGAAAGCTCGAATACACGCCGGCATAGCCGAGCGAAAGCGTCTCGCGGTCCACACGCACCGGCCGGTCCTGAATCGGACGGATTAAATCCTCGGCCGCGTCCATCAGCGCGAACAAATCGCAGCCGTGCTTGAGATTCAGCCGATTCAGCACCGCAATCAACACCTCCAGCGGAGCGTTTCCCGCGCCCGCGCCCATCCCGGCGAGCGATCCGTCGAGTCGAGTCGCGCCGTGCTCGATCGCGACCACCGTATTGGCCACACCCAGCGAAAGATTGTGATGCGCGTGCATCCCCATCTCTGTGTTGGGGTCGAGCACCTGGCGAAATGCCGTGAATCGCTCGGCCACGTCGTGCATCAACAGCGCTCCGGCCGAGTCGACCACGTACACGCAGTGCGCTCCATAGGACTCCATGAGTTTGGCCTGCCGCGCCAACTCGCCGGGGGGCGTCATGTGCGCCATCATCAGAAAGCCCGCCACATCCATTCCGAGTTCGCGCGCATGCTCCATGTGTTGTTTCGCGATATCGGCCTCGGTGGAATGCGTGGCGATACGCACGGAACGCGCGCCGGCGTGATAAGCGGCATGCAAATCCTCGACGGTGCCGATGCCGGGAATCAGCAGGACCGTCACTTTGGCGCGTTTGACATTCGCGGCCACGGCTTCGATCCACTCCAGGTCCGTATGCGCCCCGAATCCGTAGTTGAAGCTGGACCCGGCCAGTCCGTCGCCATGTGTGATTTCGATGGCGTCCACGCCGGCGCGGTCGAGAGCGGCAGCGATTCGGATCGTCTGCTCGACGGAATAGCGGTGGCGGATGGCATGCATGCCATCGCGCAAAGTCACGTCCTGGATATAGAGGCGGGTTTGATTCATATACACTCTCGCAACATTAATTGCGCCTGGTTTGCGAATTGCGCCTGGTTTGCGCCAGGCATTCACCGGTGCGCAGCGCGGCTGACGTCATGATATCGAGATTGCCGGCGTATTTCGGCAGGTAATGGCCGGCGCCTTCGATTTCCAGAAACACCGACGTCTTGATCCCGCGAAATTCGCCAAGGCCGGAAATTCGCATCGGAGTCGACGCCATCCCCACGCGCTCGAACTGCACACGCTGCTTCAGGCGGTAGCCGGGAACATAGCAGCGGACGTCCTTGACCATCTGCTCGATGGAACGCTCGATTTCGTTCGTATCGCCGTCCTCGCTCAGGCAGAAAACGGTATTGCGCATGATCAACGGCGGATCCGCCGGGTTTAAGACGATGATCGCTTTGCCGCGGGTCGCTCCGCCGACCCGCTCAATCGCACGGGCCGTGGTTTGCGTAAATTCGTCGATGTTCGCGCGCGTTCCCGGCCCCGCCGATTTGCTGGCGATGCTCGAAACAATCTCCGCGTAGTGCACTTTCTGGACGCGGTTCACCGCGGCGACCATCGGGATGGTAGCCTGTCCACCGCAACTCACCATGTTCAGATTGGGTGCGTCCAAGTGCTCGCCGAAATTGACCACGGGAACCACGTATGGACCTAACGCGGCTGGCGTCAGATCGACCAACTGCCGCCCCAAACCGC
>Ga0335073_10003619_pt1 | contig 21579 bp, 17 predicted proteins | sample Lox_Sample_22_FD_207093 | JGI IMG/M metagenome (GOLD analysis project Ga0335073, IMG submission 207093) | Soil microbial communities from Loxahatchee National Wildlife Refuge, Florida, United States - Lox_Sample_2.2 | ecosystem: Environmental > Terrestrial > Soil > Wetlands | place: USA...
AACGGCAGGCCCGCGCCCCTGAGGCGCTCGGCCATCTCCAGGTAGGCCAGGTAGAACTGCACCTCGCGGTCGAACCTGCCGATCGTCGCGTCGAGGTAATCGCGGTGCCGGGCGCAGAAATCCGCGCGAGCCCGGAACACCTCGGGGTACAGATGGGCGACACCGTCCAGGATCCTGGCCTCGACATGGTCCATCTCGGCGTAATCGGGCAGCCTCGCCAGGTAGCTCCGCACCGCGCCCTGCTGGAACCTGGCGAATGTTTCCTCGACCTCGGCGCCGTAATCCGCCTCGCCCGCATACCTGCTGACCGTGACCCGCGCCCCGTGGATCCGGACCGCGTACCGCACCCCGGCCAGCGCATCCTTCAGCGCGCTGGTCCCCGCCGCCAGCGAGGTGAACCGCTCCGAAGCAGCGTACCCGTCGAGGTAGCCACGCAGCCCCCGCAGCCCGCGCGAGCTTGGCGCGCGCTCCGCCAGGCCCGCCGCGAGCGAGCGGACGGCCTCGCAGTAGATCTCGACCGCATCCAGGAACCAGGACTGCTTCTGCAGCCGGTAGTGCAGCTTCCCGGCCTGGGCCAGGTGCCCGCGCATCAACCGCATCGACTCCGCGAACGTCCTGACCGGCTCGAGCACCTCGGCCTTCTCCAGATCGCGCAGTACCTCGTGCCGGTAGCGCACGGCCCCGACCTGGTGCAAGGGCGCGAAGAAGAACGGCTCCAGCCGGTACTGCTCCCGCCCGGCGGTCATCGACGCCAGCACCTGATCAAGATTCAGGTCAACGAAAAAGTCCGGCTCCCTCAGCCCGTCGACGTCGGTGTCATCCGCCGGGTGCTCGAAGAGGATGCTCCGGAACCCCGCGGCACCGGCCTTCTCGGGCGATCTCACGTCCGCAGGAGCGCCCTGGGCCGAGGACGGCGAGCCAGAACCAGGAAGATCACCATCCACCATCAGCTTCCACCGATCCTCACCCGGTAGAAGCCATCAGCCACTGCGGCGGTTTGCGGCGGGCTTTCATCGCCTGCCCCCGATCATACCGAATACGTTCCAAGGCGGGAGCAGCGCTGCGTTCACGGCACGCACGTCCGCCCACCGGGCGGCGTCACCGGCGGGGAGGCAGCCCGTAGGGCAGCTGGGGGTGGGCGGCGGCGATCTCCAGCAGGCGGTTGTACTTGGCGACGCGTTCCCCGCGGGCAGGTGCGCCGGTTTTCAGCTCTCCGGCCCCGGAGCCGGTGGCCAGATCGGCGATGAACGTGTCGGTGGTCTCGCCGGACCGGTGGGAGACGAATTGCGCGTACCCGCCGCGACGGCAGGTGGCGACCGCTTCGAGGGTCTCGGTGACCGTGCCGATCTGGTTGACCTTGATCAGTGCCGCGTTGCCGATGCCGCGGCCGATGGCCTCGGCGATGATCGCCGGGTTGGTGACGAAGATGTCGTCGCCCACCAGCTGAACCCGGTCGCCGAGCCGCGCGGTCAGTTCCGCCCAGCCGTCCCAGTCATCTTCGGCCAGGCCGTCCTCGATCAACCAGACCGGGAACCGCTCGACGATCTGCGCGTACCGCTCGATCATCTCGGCGCTGGTCAGCTTCTGCCCGGCCACGTGGTAGCGGCCGTCGCCGCCGCGGAACTCGCTCGCGGCCGGGTCCATCGCCAGCGCCACCCCGTCCCGCCCGGCGGAATACCCGGCGTCGCCGATCGCGGTGACCAGCAACGAGAGCACTTCCTCCGGCTCGGCCAACTGCGGGGCGAACCCGCCCTCGTCGCCCAGGCCAGTCGCGTATCCCTGGCCCGCCAGCAGGTTCCGCAGCGCGGCATACACCTCGGCGCCCGCGCGTACCGCTTCGCCGAACGAGCCCGCGCCGAGCGGCGCGATCATGAACTCCTGGAAGTCCAGCGCGTTCGGGGCGTGCACGCCCCCGTTGACCACGTTGAAGTGCGGCACCGGCAGCCGTGGCTCGACGCCAGCCGGGGCGAGCCAGTCCCACAGCTCACGGCCCTTGGCAGCAGCCAGCACGCGAGCACAGGCCATGGAGGTGCCGACGAGCGCGTTCGCGCCCAGCCGCGCCTTGTTCGGGGTACCGTCCAGTTCGATCAGCGCCGCGTCGATCCCGGCCAGGTCGGCCCAGCTCTGGCGCCGCAGCCGGTCGGCGATCTCGCCCCGAACCGCGCCGGCCGCGTCGAGCACGCCTAGCCCCCCGTAGCGGCTCTGGTCTCCGTCCCGGCGCTCGACCGCCTCCCGGCTCCCAGTTGACGCGCCGGACGGCACCCCGGCCACGCCCCGGGTGCCGTCCGCCAGCGTGACGGCGACCTGTAGCGTCGGGCGGCCACGAGAATCAAGGATTTCCAGGGCATCGACGTCCGTGACCTGATACCTCCGGGTCGTTGCTGTGGCGGGCATGGGGTTCCTCCGTTGCGTCGACGCATAAGGTCGCAGGCGGGCCTCATGATGGCAGCCGCGATGGCGCCTGGCGACGGACCAAGGTCACAAAGTCCAGGCCCTTTTTGCCTGCCGCGACCTAGGCGAGCGCTTGCGTCGGGGAGCAGGTCTTGTCGTGGCGCCGCAGCCGGGTCGGTCGTGAGACCGCAGGATGCTTGCATCGCTCACAAGATGCCGTCCAGTGCCTCCACGACCGCGCCGGGCGCCGCCCATAGGCCTGGCCGCCCCCGATGCGGAACTGGCGGGTCGATCGGGTGGGGGAATTCCAGCACCCAGTGGTACCAGCCCGGGATCGCCCACCTGCTGGGAGAGTCGGTCAGGACGTCGGCGACGAAAACCAGGCCGATGATCGCTCCCCGCGCCTCCCAGGCGGCCCGCGGCCCCCCGTAGTTCAGCGGGTCGGCCAGGGTCCGGAGAACGAAAGCCGGACCTTCGGGATCGGCATCTTTCCCGGCGTGAATCAGCAGCGGTCCCCGGTATGTCGTCTTCCACCGGCGGTTCTCCACGTCCTTCCCCCCGTAGATCGTGGCCCAGGCCCAGGGCTGGCGGATGGTCAGCGCCTTCGCGCCCGGCCGCCAGGACATCGTCACAGCCGGACGACCGGGCAGGTGAGCGTGCGGGGGCGCGCATCCGTGATGCGTCCGGCTCCATGGGAGCGCACGGCTAACAGGCTGCGATCAGGCAAGGCATGTGGCACCTACCCCAGTCGGGCAGGGACCGTTGGCGACCTTCGCAGTTGAGGCGGGCCCCTCCGCCGCACGCGCTCCTCACGCTAGTACGCGATGAGGCCGAGCGCGAGGCCCAAATTTTCCAGCGCTGCCGCTGTCCTCCCGGTGGCCCTGCCACACGGACGCTTGCCGAGGCATGCGGCAAGATGATCGCTTAACCGGCTGATGGTGACGTCAGGCGTCGTCGGCCGGGACCCTCGGCGCTGGCGGGTCGGCCGCATCGGGTCATGGCCCGCGCCGGTCATCGGCCCGGCCCGGGCGCCACAGGTTGGCCAGGTACGGAGCGTAGAGCCCGCCGCGGTGGCTGAGCATCCTGCGCAAGTGGCCGGCCAGCGGCGGCCGGAGGTCGAGCGTCTGGATGCGGTCGGCCGGCACGAAGACCGGCCTCAGGCCGGGCTCGCGTTCCGCGGGCTGCTGGTCGGATACCGAAGGAACGGCCGAGAACACGATGTCCACGGTGCGCGGACCGGGTTCGGGGCCGACCACTTCCAGCACGAAGGCGACGCGGTCCGGGTCCACGTGCAGGCCGGTCTCCTCGCGGACCTCACGACGTGCGCACGCGGCCATGCTCTCGCCCGGCCTGGGGGTGCCACCGGGCAGGACCCAGTCGTCGGCACTGCTGTGGGCACGGTGAAGCAGCAGCACCGACCGGTTCCGGATCACAATGGCTGAGCACCGTAGTTCTATGCCGTCGGGGGCCAATACGCTCCTGTCCTCTCAGTCAGCCGACAGGACCCATTGGCCACCAGGCAATGCGCTCGCGCATCAAGGCGCGGCTTCGGCGGGGTCCACCGCCGAGTGGCTCGCCACTGCTGCCAGCATAGGCCACGCGGCCGCGCCGGTTCCGGGACGGCACCGGCGCGCCCACGGAGGGCGGCGGTCCGCTCGCCTAGGTATCGGCGATGAGCCGGGCGCAGATGCCGAACTCGCGGAGTTCCGCCGAGACCCGGGCCTGGCGCGCGAACGCGGCCGTGTCCCCGCGCGTGAGCGAGTCCCAGCAGAGGCCGTCGGCCACGGCCAGGGCGCGCGCGGCCTCCGCGGCCAGACTGCTCGGCGGGCTGGTCTCCACCTGGCGCCTCAGCCGGACCACATCCGCGGCCGCCTCCTGTCCCGCCGTGACGGCTTCCAGGTGCTGCAGGCATACGGACATCTCTCCGATGAGGTAATCCTCGGTCATGATCAAGACCCGATCCTGGTCACGTCCGGCCCGAGCATGTCCAGCAGCCTGCTGCACGGCCAGGAGGACTGCCGACGCTCGGTTTGCGCGACGGTCTCCACGAAGCTCGCGGTGCGGTCATCGGGCTGCCCGTGCCACCGCGGGCAGCGTTCATACAGCGGGCAGTCACTGCTCGCCGTGCCGTGCCGCGGGGCACACTTCGGCCTCGTCCCGGACCGGAACGCGCGCAGCGCCCGCCACAGCAGGAGGACTTCATGCTCGCTCACCCTGGTCATCAGGCACCTCTGTGATCGTGGCCAAACCAGGGACCGTTAGCGGCTCGTGCCGCGATCCGGGCGAGCCCCATCGCCGCAGCCTGAGTCTTGCCCCCGCCCCGCCCCGAGTCAAGTAACGACTAGCAAGCCCCCAAGAGAGGTGGTGTATCCTGTGGTTGTCACGCGATGAGGCTCGCGTAGCACCCGGAATCCTTGTCCGGGCTGATGGCCTCTACCCGTTACGGCGTTATGCGCCGCGCGCAGGTGGAGGCCTTTAATGTTGGTGACGCAGCCCCCGGCCCCGGCCACTCCAGCCCTGACGATCAAGGCGAGGCGGTGGAGGGGGCGGCGGTCATGAGCCTCAGCGCGTGGGAGCAGCAGGCCCTGGACTCGATCAAGGACACGCTCGCCACCTCCGACCCGGGGCTGGCCGGCCTGCTGACCGCGTTCAGCCGGCTGGCCTCGGGCGAGGAGATGCCGGTCCGCGAGGCGATCCGGGCGGCCCGCCGTCCGCGCCGCAAGCGGCGGCATCGTGCCGACCAGGTGTCCTGGCACGTGCGCCGGGTGCGCGAGATCCTCGGCTCACGGCGGCCCGCGTTGCTGCTCTGGCTGGCGATCACGGCCGTACTCATCGCGGTCGCGCTGGCCCTCAACAGTGGCAGCGCCCCGGCTACCTGCCCATACTCGTGGGCCATGGGCTGCACCAACTTGGCTCCGGCGCACGGCTCGCCCGCAGGCGCCGGGGCGACGACCGCCGTTCAGGAGCCGCCGTACGCCAACCGGGGCGGGGGCGGGTGAACGGGCGCCCGGCCGGGCGCGCCAGAGCCGGCCGGTCGGCGCTGCGCGCCGCGGCGGCGTTCGCTGCCCTGGCCGCCGTTACCGCCCGCGCGCAGGACGGCCCGCTCCGGCATCTTGACCGAGCGGCGATCGAAGCCCTGGAGACCCGGGACCGCCCGGCGGCCGCGGTCAGCGCCGCTCGCGCGGTGAGCGCGCTGGCCGAGCCGGCCTTCGCGTCGGCCGTGCTGGCCGCCCTCGCGGCCACGGCGGCGCGGCGGGCGGACTGGCGGGCCGCCTGCCTGCCCGGCCTGGTAGTGGCCGGCGGCGCGGTGGCCCGCCGCAGGCTGTCCCGGGCGATCGCCCGCCCGCGGCCGCCTGCCGCCGTGTGGATGACCGAACCCGAGGGCTTCAGCCTGCCGTCGAAGCACACCACGCTCGCGGTCCTGACCGCCGGGGCATGTGCCCACGGCGCTGGCGTACGCGGGACCCCCAGGCTCGTGATCCCGCTGCTGGCCGGCGCCGGGGTCGGCGCGAGCCGGGTCTTGCTGGGCGTCCACTGGCCCAGCGACGTCCTGGCCGCCTGGCTGTTCGCCGAAGGCTGGCTCGCACTGGCGGAGTCGGTGCGCGGCTTATCCGGCGCCGACGAGCAGGACCGGTATCCGGCTCGCTCGGGCCGCCACTTCCGCGACGCGGCCGAGCCTGGGGTGCAGGAGACCGCCGTCGCCGTGCCGGCCGAGCACCATGAGGTCGAACCCGTGCTCGGTGGCGTGGTCGCACAGAGCACGGGCCGCATCCCGGCTTTCCTCGGTGTGCAGGCTGATGCGGACCGGCACGCCGGCGGCGATGGCGGACCGCGCCGCCTCGAACGCCTGGCGTGCGTGACCCCCGCTCGCGTCCTCCCGGCCCGCCTGGTCCGGCTCGTCTTCCCGGCGCGGCGGCCTGGGCAGGACGGCGAGCGCGATGACCCGCCCCGGCCCGTCCCCCACGATCGCCGCCGCGGTCCGCAGCGCCGCCACCGCACCCGGTGAGCCGTCCCATCCCACCAGCACCTGGCGGAACGGGTTCGAGACCGGCCGGTCGCTGAAGGTCTGTCCGGGCGGGGGCATGCGGTCTCCTTTCCAACGTCTGCAGAGGCATTGTGGGGCACGCCCGGACCGCAGGCAAGGAGTCCGGCCGGGCGGGAATCAGGCCAGCGCGGTGACCAGGGCCAGCAGGGCCACCAGCGCGATCAGCATGTACGCGAGATAGGCGTCGAGCCGCCCGGACTGCAGTCGCTTGGCGGCGTGCACCAGCGCCATGACCGGGCGCAGCATCGGCCGGTAGACGTAGGTCTCCACGACCTCGACCACGTCCGACGTGTACCCGAGCCGCGGCCCCGGGCGCGCCGGCGCCCCGCCGGCCGGCCCCGCGTCCGGACGCCGCGGCTCCGCGGGCGCGCCGTCTTCCTGGGTGGGGCTCACCGGGTCCAGGACGCGCACCTCGGCACGGGTGTGCAGGATCGTGGCCAGGACCCGGCGGGTCGGGTTGGCGAACCCGGTCGCGGTGTAGCAGTCCGCGCCTTCCACTCCTGCGGTGGCGCTGCGCCAGACGGGCACCCGCCGCACCCGGGTCAGCCGCGCCCGGCTGACCAGCCACGCGAAGACCAGCACCGCGAGCGCCAGCAGCGGCATGACCACCCACAGCCACGACGGCGACAGGATCGAGAACGCGGCGAACACCGGCTGCACCACCCAGGGGGACTTCAGCGCGCCGGAGGTCACCGCCCGGGGGACCACCGGGGCCAGGCCGGCCGCCACCATGCGGACCACGAGCGGCAGCGCGGCCGCGGTGACCAGGCACCCGGCGGACAAGAGCACGATCGCCGCGCGCCCGAGCCATCCGTACTCCTGGTTCGCGGCCGTCGTCCGGGGCCCGAGCGGCGGCGGGCCGAGCACCACCAGTCCGGTCAGCCGGACGAACGTCACCCCGGCGAAGCCGGCGGTCAGCGCGACCGCCGCCCCGGCCAGCGCGAGCAGCAGCCGGAAGCCCAGGCCCGGTATCCGGAACTGCTGCATCAGCGCCTCCAGCAGGAACCACTCGGAGACGAACCCCAGCGTGAGCGGCAGCCCGGCCAGCGTGAGCGAGCCGATGGCCAGCCCGGTTCCGCTCCACGGCAGCCGCCGGGCCGCTCCCCGCAGCGGGTCCAGGTCGTCGTCGCCCGGCGCCTCGAAGCCGACGGCCGCGCGCGGCGCGATCACCGCGCTGCTGGTGAACAGCAGCGACTTGGCCGCCGTGTGCGCGATGATCTGCAGCGTCGCGGCGAGCAGGCCGGCCGCGGCCAGCCGCGGATCCCGCACGGTCGTGCCGACCAGGGCGACCCCGTAGCCGGCCAGGATCAGGCCGGTGTTCTCCACGCTGGAGTACGCGATCACCCGCTGCAGCCCGGGCTGCACCGCCGCGTGGGCGATGCCGAGCAGCGCGGTCGCCCCGGCCAGCACCAGCAGCAGCCCGGTCAGCCAGGCCGGCGGCGCGCCGAGCAGGGCCAGGGTGCGCCACAGGCCGTAGAAGCCGACGTTGACCGCGACCCCGGCCATGATCGCGCGGGCCGGTCCCGGCGCGGCGGCGTACCCGCGCGGCAGCCACACCTGGAACGGGACCAGCCCGACCTTGACCGCGAACCCGGCGATGAGCAGGGCCTGCGCGGTGGCCCGGGCCGCGCCGCCGGGCGCGAACGCGAACGAGGCCAGGTGCAGCGAGCCGGACCGCACCGCCAGCAGCAGCAGGCCCAGCAGCAGCGCGGTCCCGCTGATCTTGCCAAAGACCAGCGTGGCCAGGGCCCCCGCGGGCCGGCCGGGCCGGCCTCGCTCGAACCCGGCCAGCAGGTAGAACCCGACCGTGACCAGCTCCCACGCGAACAGGAACGTGAACGCGTCCGCGGCCGTCATGATCACGGCGGCCGCGCCGAGCGTGAGCGCGTAGCTGGCGCCCAGCCCGCGCCGGCCCACCTCGCCCGGCTGGGTCACCCAGCTCGCGAACGCCAGCGACACCGGCACCGCCGCGCCGAGCGCGATGACCAGGAACAGCCCGGACAGGCGGTCCGCGACCAGCCCCGCGGTGCCCGCGCCGAGCCAGCCGCTGACGGCCAGCCGGGCGGGATGGCCGGCCAGCGCGCCGGCCCCGGCCGCCGCCAGGCACGCCGACCCGGCCGCCCCGATCAGGTAGGGACCGCTGCGCAGCCGCGGCCACCGGACCCCGGCGGCCAGGTCGAACAGGCCGGCCACGGCCAGCAGCCCGAGCCCCGCGGCCAGCACCACGCCGAAGGCCGTCACCGGCTCACCTCCTCGCCGAGCCGGCCGAGCGCGCCCAGCAGCGCGCACAGAATGCTGAACGGGGGCGGCGGGGAGCCCGGCAGCCACACGTCGACCGCGATCGCGGCGCCCACCCCGTCCGAGGTGGCGTAGGACCCGGCTAGCAGGCCGCCGCCGCACGCGTCGGTGCCCACCGCGATCACGATCTTCGGGTCGGGCATGCCGTCGTAGGTCCGGCGCAGCGGCTCGGCCATCCCGTGCGCCCCGGCCCCGGTGACCAGCAGCACGTCCGCGTGCCGGGGGCTGGCGGTGAAGAAGACGCCGAGCCGGTGGATGTCGTACACCGGGTTGAGCAGCGCGGCGATCTCCTGCTCCTCGGCGCCGTCCGACCCGGCGTCCACGTGCCGCAGGTGCACCGAACGCCGCAGCGCCGCGGTCCTGGCCCGCAACGCGGCCCGCACCGCGGCCAGGTTCTGCTCGGTCTCCGGGATCGAGGGCACCACCAGGCCATCCCGGACCAGCGCCGCGCCGCCGCTGCCGCGCGACCAGCCGAACACGTCGGGTCGCGCCGCGACGCAGCGCCCGCACAGGATGCACCGTCCCTGGTCGATCCGGACGGAGCCGTCCGTTACGGAAATGGCGTCGGCCGGGCACAGGGCGGGCAGGTCCGCGGGCTCGGCCGGGCGCGGGTCGAGGACGATGCCCGGGCCGCGCCAGCCGTCGGCGTACGGGTCGGGACGGGCGGGCCAGCGGGTGGTCACCACCCCGTTGCGCAGGCCGCGCAGCACCCAGGGGCTCACCGTGCTGCCTTTCTCATAGGGCCACCCCCGCCACGGACAGGCCGAAGCTGGCCTCGATGAACGGGAAGTCGGTCAGGATGTCGCCCGCGAACACCTCATGGAACAGCACCAGGTTGTGGAACGAGGCCGACCGGGGGTAGCACCGGGCCAGGCGCCCGCCCTCGACCCGCACGTCGTAGAGCACCTCGCCCTGCGGCGCCTCCGCCCAGCCGGCCGCGCGGCCGTCATCCACCGGGCATTCGGTCCGCAACGGGCCGTCGCCGGTGTCGCCGAGCTCGTCGGCGGCCTGCCGGAGCAGGTGAAACGACTGGCGGACCTCCTCCCACCGCACCCGCAGCCGGGCCAGGGCGTCCCCCGCGGAGTAGGGGCCGACGTCGCCCAGGCCCAGGGCCGGGTAGGCGTCGTAGGGCCGGAACCGGCGCGCGTCGTCGCTGAACCCGGACGCCTTGCCGACCGGGCCGAGCGCGCCATGCTCGCGGGCGCGCTCCGGGAGCAGCGGGCCGGTGCCCCGCAGCCGGTCCAGGAACGACGCGGTGCCCATCAGCACGGCCGCGTCCCCGGTAACCGCCTTGTCCAGCCGCCCGATCTCGGCCAGGAAGTCAGCGGCGCTCACCTGCGGCAGCGCGCCGACCCCGCCGGGGATCACCACGCCCCGGCCGAACCGGCTCCCGCACATCCGGCTCACCAGCCGCGCCGTCCGCTCCTTGTGCACGCCGAACCGCGCGGCGGCCACCGCGAGCCCGGCCGCGTCGGCGAGCCGGACCGCGGCGTCGAGGTGGTTTGTGAGCCGTTCCAGTTCCGCGTGCAGCACCCGGACCAGCGCGGCGGGCCAGGGCACGACCACGCCCGCGATGCGCTCGAGGGCGTGGCAGTAGGCCAGGGCGTGGGCCACCGAGGCCACCCCCTCGGTGCGCTCGGCGAGCAGGACGCCGTCCCCGGCGGACAGCCCGTCGAACCGCTTCTCGACCCCGCGGTGCTTGTAGAAGACCCGCATGTTCAGGTGCGGTATGTCCTCGCCGGGCGTCTCCACCAGGTACTCGATCGACTCCATCACCCCGGACCGGACCGGGCCGTGCGGAATCGTGAACAGGCCGGCCCCCATCACGTGGCGCGGCACCGAGTGCTCGTCGGGCCAGATCCCGGCCGGCTCCGGGCCCGGCGCGCCCGGCCGCGGCCGCGGCTGGCCCTCCCCGTGCAGCGGCAGGATCAGCGGCTCCAGCCGGGGATGACCGGCCGGCACCACGCCGAACAGGTCGTGGATCGCCCGCTCGTACCAGAACGCCGCGCCCAGCACCGGAGTCAGCGCCGGGTACGAGCCTGCGCCGGGCGGCAGGGCCACGTCCTGGGTGGAGATGTCCTTGGCCCCGGCCAGGTGGGCGGACAGCACCAGCCCCTCGGCCCGCTGGGTCGCCATGAGCCCGGCGAACCGGCGGCCGGCCGCGACCTGCTGGGTCACGTTCTCCCACATCCCGGGGGTCACGCCGCGCCCCGCAAGGCGGCGACCGCCCGGCCCAGCAACGCGGTCAGGTCGGCGGGCGGGTGCAGCCCGAGCACCAGGAGCGCCACCAGGCCGGCCACCACCGGCACCACCATCCACGCGCTGGGCTCCCCCCGGGCCAGGGCGGGCTCGCCGGGCCGCTCGCGCCGCGGGGTCAGCAGCATCCGGTTGGTGGCCAGGGACAGCCCGAAGAACGCGACCGTGACCAGCACCACCAGGATCGCGGCGGCCGCGTTGGCGGAGGCGGCCAGCCCGCCGGTGACGATCTCGAACTCGCTGCGGAAGATGCCGAACGGCGGCATCGCGGACAGGGCGAGGATCGCAGCCAGGAACGCCGGGCCGCTCCACGGCAGCAGGTCCAGGCCGCCGGTGACCGAGGAGATCTGCTTGCTGGCGAACTTGCGGACCAGCACGCCGGCCCCCATGAACGCGTTGCCCTTGGCGGCGGCGTGCGCGAGCACGTGCAGCAGCACCCCGGCCAGCGCGACCGGGGCGCCGAAGCTGACCCCGATGGCCAGGATGCCCATGTGCTCCACGCTGGAATAGGCCAGCAGCCGCTTGTAGTCCCGCTGGTCCAGCAGGTACAGCGCGGCCAGCAGCAGCGAGGCCACGCCGAAGCCGAGCAGCACGTCGCGGGGGAAGCCGGGGCCGAGCGTGGCCTGCGCGACCTGGTAGAAGCGCAGGATCGCGTAGAAGCTGACCGCGAGCAGCGACCCCGACAGCAGCGCCGACACCGGGGTGGGCGCCTCCGAGTGCGCGTCCGGCAGCCAGGTGTGCACCGGGAACAGGCCCACCTTGGTGCCGAACCCCAGCACGGCCAGCACGAAGGCCAGCCGGACCACGGTGTGCGGCAGCCGGCCGGCCACGGCCAGCAGCGGGCCGAACGCCAGGTTGTACGAGGGCCCGAGGACCCGCGAGCCCGCGTAGTACAGGAAGATCGTCCCGAGCAGGGCGATGGCCAGCCCGGCCGAGGCGAGCAGGACGTACTTCCACGCGGCCTCGGCCGCGCCATCGGTGCCCTCCAGCGCGACCAGCAGCGCCGAGACGATCGTGGTCACCTCGATGGCCACCCACAGCAGCGCCAGGTTGCCCATGGCCGGCGCGGCCAGCATCGACCACGCGAACAGGTTCAGCCCGGCCCAGAACCGCCGCGCGTAACGCTCGTCGCGGGCCTCGCCGTGCGCGGCGGTGCCCAGGTAGCCGACCGAGTACACCGCCACGCACCCGTACAGGAACGCGCTGGCCAGCAGGAACACCACGCTGAGCGCGTCCACCCGCAGGAATCCCGGCCCGGCCAGGTCGCGGTGCGCGGCGGCCGGGACCAGGGTCAGGACCAGGGCGAAGCTGGCGATCCCCGACGCGGAGGTGACCAGGCCGGCCGCCCGCCCCGGCAGGAACAGCGAGGCGACCGCGGCGACGGCCGGGACGACGAGCAGCGCGATCACGACGGCGGTCACGGCGTCACCCGCGCAGGCTGGTCAGGTCGGTGGTGGACAGCGACTCGGCCCGTCCGTGGTGGATCCGGATCAGCAGGCCGAACACGATCACCGCGACCAGCAGGTCGAACAGCACCGCGATCTCCAGGATCAGCGGCAGGCTCGGCGCCAGGACCAGGGCCGCCAGCGAGATCCCGTTCTCCAGCGAGAACAGCCCGATGGCCTGGGAGATCACGTCCCGGCGGTGGATCATCAGCACGAACGCCACCAGTACCACCGACACCGACACCGACAAGGCGGCCGCCGGCGCCCCGCTGCCGGGGACCGGGATCCGGGCCGCGGCGAAGAACCCGAACGCGGCCAGGGCGGTGGCCAGCAGTACGGTCGCGGCCAGGCCCAGCCCCCCGCTGCCCGCGATGTCGCCGACGTCCACGGGCGGGCCGGCCGGGCCGTCCTCGCGCAGCAGGCGGCGCAGCACCAGCGGGATCACCACCACCTTGAGCGCCGCGGACAGGACCGCCAGCACGTACAGCTCCGGCAGGTGGCGCACCGCGCCCACGATGACCGCGAGCACCGAGATCAGCCCGGCCTGCGCCGCGTAGAGGCGGATCTGGTCCCGGACGAGCGCCTGGCGGAGCATGCCGAACTCGGCCAGCAAGATCAGCACCGCGACGACGTTCGCGCCCCCGGTGTAGACGCCGGGCGCCTGCGCCGGATCCATCAGCCACCCCCCAGGTAGAGCGTGAACACGCCGAGCACCGCGAGCAGGAACGCCGCGGCCGCGAACTCGGTGATCTTGAACAGGCGCAGCTTGGCGAACGAGTTGTCGATGACCGCGATCACCACGCCCAGCAGCGTGGCCTTGACGATCAGCGCGGCGATGGCCAGCGCCACCGACCCGGCCCGCTGCGTGGAGGCCAGTCCCCACGGCGCGGCGAACACGTTGACGAAGATCGTGTACAGGATCAGCTGCTTGGCCGCCGACCCCCACTTCAGCAGCGCGTAGTAGGGGCCGGAGTGCTCGAACGGCCGGGCCTCCTCGATCATCCCGAACTCGTTCGTGCCGCTGTGGGTCTCTACCGGGATCCGGCTCGTCTCGTAGAGGATCACCATGAACAGGGCCGCCGCGGCCAGCAGGTGCGCAGGACGGATGATCTGCCCGGCCGACGACCGGACCGTGGCGGCCAGCGCGTAGGGCAGGTCGGTCCCGGTCAGCAGCGCCACCGTGAACACCACGAACAGCACCACCGGCTCGGTGATCGCCCCGAAGGTCTTGGCCCGGCTGGCCCCGAGCTGGGCGTACGGGTCGCCGGTCTCCAGCGCCGCGACCGCGACCAGGAAGCTGGCCAGCGACAGGATGAACCCGCCGCCCAGGATGTCCCCCATGTACCCCAGCGGCAGCGGGTAGCTGGTCAGCACCGGGATCAGCAGCGGCACCGTCAGGTAGCAGGTGAACGCGGCCACCGGCACGGCCAGGAAAACCCAGCTCGCGCCCTCGGGCGCGAGCGCCTCCTTGCGGAACAGCTTGGCCAGGTCGTAGTAGGGCTGCAGGACCCGCGGGCCCCGGCGGCCCTGCAGCCGCGCCTCCACCCGCGCGATCACCCCGGACAGGCCCGGCGCCACGGCCACGATCGTGACCACCTGCAACGCCTGGATGACCGGTATGGGCAGGGAAACGCTCACGACCTGGCCCTGGCGGCTCTGCGGAGGGGGGATGATCCCCCCGGATCTTTGCCGGGCGGCCCCGGCACGTCGTCGTCCATGACAATGGCTCCTACACCTGGTCGGATTCAGGAGTAGAAGCCATCAGCGGGACCGTCCCGCGGTTCGGGCGAGCTTCATCACCAGCGGCCATTGTGGCCGATGCGGCCCGGCCTCGCAATTCAGGGTCCGCCGAACACCTCCTGGTAGACGTCCTGGCCGTGGCTGGTCGGCAGGGGCTCGCCCTCGGCGAGCCGGAAGGTGCGCCGCCCGTCGGGCTGCCGCTGCGCCCGCAGGAACAGCGCGTGGCTGGTGGGGTCGGCGTAAAAGCCCCGCGCGAGGTCGTGCAGGTGGGTGACGAAGAACACCCTGATCCGGGCGCCGAGCAGGGCGCGGACGATCTCGCGGGCGATCTGCGAGCCCTCCCGCTCGTTGGTGGACGCGAACGACTCGTTGCACAGCAGCAGGGACCCGGGCGTGATGTGCCCGGTGATGTCGCTCATCCGGGCCAGTTCCTCGTCCAGCTTCCCGCTGGTCATGGTCGCGTCTTCCTCCCGCTTGTAGTGGGTGAAGACGCCCGGGCCGACACTGGCCCGCAGCGCGGTGGCGGCCACGAACATCCCGGACTGCATCATCAGCTGGGCCAGGCCGACGCTGCGCAGGAACGTCGACTTCCCGCCCTGGTTCGCCCCGGTGATGATCACGAGCGGCCTCCCGTCGGTGTCTACGTCGTTGCCGACCACCGCCGTCTCGGCGGCCAGCGCCAGGCACGGGTCGTACAGCCCGGTCGCCTGAAGCGCCGCCTCGGCCTGCGGGACCGGGACCGGGAAGCAGGCAGGCTCGCCCAGGTCGGCGAGCCTGCCGTGAGCGTTCAGGGCGCCAATGTAGAACGCCAGCTCGGTGCGCAGCAGGCGGAAGAAGCTGAGGATGTGGTCGACCGACTGGGCCAGGGCGTTGGCGACGTGGTTGATCCCCCGGCCGTGGAGGTCGGACAGCGCCGCGTGCCCGGCCTCGTCCCGGTCGCTGATCGTGATGGTGTAGGCCGAGCGGTTCCCGACGCCGATCACCTCGGCCAGCCCGCGCCGCCGGTCGCGCGGCGTGCGGAGCACGTACCCGGTGCCGGCGTTTCCCTCGCCGAGCCCGGCGCTGACCAGGACACCGCCGGCGAACTTGAGCCGCTTGAGGTGGCTGTCGACGATCCCGAAGTAGTCGTCGCTGAGCTCCTCGGCGATCATGGCGAAGAACCGGCGGAACCCGGGGGAGCCGAACTCGCCGGCGTGCGTGTCGGTGACCCGCCGCAGCACCTTGAGCGCGGTGACGAACAGCTGCAGCACCTGCGCGCTGCGGCGCAGGATCGGCTCGGGATCCTTGGCCATCAGCCCCCACCAGATGCGCTTTTCGGCCAGGATCGCCCGCACCGCGATCTCGTAGATGTCCCGCACCACCGCGGGCTGGGCCAGGCAGTCGCGCAGGACCTGCTGCCGGTAGGTGATCGTCTCCGGATCCGTCACGCCGCACACCAGGGCCGTGCTCGCCACGTCGCGCAGGAACTCGTCGCCGTCGGCCATCGCGTTCAGCAGCGTGTTCAGCTCCAGGTCCGAGGCCAGCGCCTCCACGCCGGGCGGGAACTCCTGGCCGGCGTCGAAGTCACGGTCGGCGTGCATGAGGTAGGCCTTCATGACCGCACCCGCCCGCGGAGCTGGTCGTAGGTGAGGCCGTACTTGGCGGCGATGGCGATGGCGTAGGCCAGGCCGTCCGCGGGTTTCCTGACCACCTGGTAGGTCCGTTCGGCCGGGTTGTCCGCCGCCACGGTGGCCACCATGCTGACGCACGCGGCATCCAGGGTGGCGAGCTCGTCGAGGAACGTGACGCAGACGCCGAGCGCCCCGATCCCGATGATCTTCTCCAGCATCTCCTGACCCAGGAACAGGGCGTCGTCCAGCGTGGTGGACGTGAAGATCTCGTTCATCACGATGACGCTGCGGGCCGTGGCCCGGTCCAGGATGCCGCGGAACCGCACTAGGTCGTCCCGCAGCTTCCCGCTCAACGTGGCTAGATCTTCTTCCTTCTCGAAGTGCGTGAACACCTCGTCGCACAGGAACAGCGCGGCATCGCGGCCGGGCACCGGGCAGCCGAGCCGGGCCAGGTGGTGCAGCTGGCCGAAGGTGCGCGCCAGGGTGGTCTTGCCGCCCTGGTTGGGGCCGGTGACCACCAGGATGCGCTCGGCCCCGTCGAGGCGGAAATCGTTGGTGACCACCGGCGCGCCGTCGTCGGCCAGCTTGGCCGCTAGGGCCAGGTCGAACGTGGCGCTGGCGTGCACGTGCCGCGACCGCGCCGACACCGCCGGGTAGCAGAACTCCAGGCCGGCGGCGCGGATGGGGCGGATGTAGGCGAGGTAGCCGAGGTAGAACTGCACTTCCCGGTCGAACCGCGCGATCACGTCGTCCAGGTAGCCGCGGCGGGCGTCGCAGTAGCTGGCCACGGCGGCGAAGACGTCCGGGTAGAGCTTGGCGACCAGGCGCAGCACGTCCGCCTCGACGTGGTTCATGTCCTGGTGGGCGTGGAATCGGATCCGGTAGTCCTTGACCGCGGCCTGCCGGAACTTCTCGAAGACCGCCAGCACCTCGCGGCCGTAGTCGTCCTCGGCGTCGTACCGGCGGACCCGGATCCGGTTTCCCTTGATGTGCAGGCAGTACCTGATGCCGGACAGCTCGCGGAGGAGCTCGGCGTTCTCGGCAGCCAGGGAGGTGAAGCCGTCCGAACGCACGTAGCCGGCCAGGTACGCGCGGAACTCGCGGAGGCCGCGCGAGGTGACCGCGGTGCCGTCCAGGTCGCGGGCCAGGCGGGCGGTGGCGTCGCAGTACGCGGCGACCGCTTCCAGGAACCAGCGCTGCTGCTGCAACGGGTGGTGCAGTTGCTGCGCGGTCGCGAGGTGCTGGCGCATGCGCCGCATCCCGGCGGCGAAGGCCGTGACCCGTTCCGCCACGGCCGTGCCGTCCAGGTCGCGGAACACCTCGTGGCGGTAGCGGACCGCGTCAGGATCGTCGAGCGGGGCGTAGAAGAACGGCTTGAGCTGGTAGTCGCCGAGCGCGACGGTCACGGACTCGGTGACCTGGTCCAGGTTCAGGTCGTGGAAGAACGCGGGCTCCGGGCGGCTGTCCAGCCCGGCCGGCGCCGGCGTGTCGCCGAACAAGACGCTGCGGAATGCCTGGGGCATCTGAGATATCTGAGACGTTTGGGACAGCTGGGACACCAGAGTTACCCTTCCGGCACGGGCCGGGCGCCATCGTGGCCGTCGGCCGGGGCGGCCTCGGCGGTGACTTCATCCAGCCGGGCGAGCGCCTCCCCGAGGGCATGCTGGCGCGCGGCGAGCTCGGTGTCCAGCCGGGCCGCCTCGTCGTCGGTCGCGTCCCGTGCCTGCGCGGCGGTCCGCAGCGCGCTCTCCAGCCGGCCCACGGTGTCGGCGTAGCGGTCCGCCACCGCCCGGATCAGTCGCCGCGTGGCTTCGGCCAGCCGGTACTGCAGGTCCGCGCGCGCCCGCCCGATCTGCTGCGGGACCAGCCGAGCGGCCTCGCGGTGCAGGTACGCCCGGGCCCGGCGCCGCCCGGCCTCGCCGGGAAGCCAGCGGCGGACGGCCCCGGCCAGCAGCTCGGTCTGCCCGGCCTGGTCGGCAGTGAGATAGAAGAACCGCAGGTCCGGTGCCAGGCGCTCGCCCGGCCCGGGAACGGCCAGGCGCAGCCCGAGCAGTTCGGCGGCCGCCTCCCGCACGGCGTCCAGTTCGGCCTCCAGGTCGCGGGTGAGCCGGGCGTCGAGCCGGGCCAGGCCCTGCTCCAGGATCTCGGCGCGGCGCTGCCGCCACGCCTCGGCCTCGGCCACGGCCAGTTCCGCCAGGCGCGCCCGGCCAGCCCGCTCGATCTCGGCTGCCGTGGCCGATCGCAGGTCGCCGACCAGCAGCGCCTCCAGCCGGGACCCGACCCGGCCGGCGCAGTCGCGTACGGCGTGGCGGGCTGCCTCGTTGAGCTCGGCCAGCATCCGGGCCGACTCCGCGGTGGCCAGGTCCGCGGCGTCCTGGCGCCGCTCGTCCACCGCGGCCAGCCGCGCGGCGAAGGCCTGCACCCGCTCGGCGGCCGCGCCGGTACGCATCTGCGCGGCATGACGGGCCAGCGTCGCCTCGTCGGCCAGCGCCCCCGCGATACGCCGCGCCTGCGCGGTCACCGACACGCGCAGGTCCGAGGCGCGGCCCTGGTCCAGGTAGCCGGCGAAGTCCCGCTCGAACGCGGCAAAGCCCGGGTCGGCCACGCCGGACAGCGCCGCGCGCGCCGACAGCGGGTAGATGCGGACCGGCCGGCCGACGGCCTCGCCAGCCACCCGGGCGGTGAACTCCAGCGCCTCGGCGAGCTCGCTGCTCCCGTTGGATCCCGCCCCGCCCGGCTGGGCCGGACCGACCACGGCGCCGTCGGCCGGCGCCAGGTGGTCCTGGTCGGTGCCGTAGCCGGCCAGGTAGTCGGCCTTGTTCAGCACCACGAACAGGGTGACCGACAGCTCCGCGACCCGCGCCATCAGAGCGCGCTCGCTGGCCGACAGTGGTGGGTCGCCCGTGAGCACGAACACGGCCGCGTCCATGGTCGGCAGCGCGGCCTCCGCCTCGGTGGTGTTGTGCGCGTAGACCGAGCCGGTCCCGGGCGTGTCCACGAGTTCCACGCCCTGAGCGAGCACCGGCGCGTCGGCCACGACCGTCACCGACGCCAGGCCGCGGCGGTTCCCGGGGTTGCCGCGCTCGGTCACCAGGTCGTCGAGCGCGGACAGCGGGAAGCTTTCCGCCCGGCCGTCCCGGAGAATCGCGCCGACCTGCTCGTCCGGCCCGTAACGGACCGTCGTAGCCAGCGCGGTCAGCGGCGTCACCCCCATCGGGAGCAGCGACCGGCCGAGCAGCGCGTTGACCAGCGTGCTCTTGCCCCGCTTAGCCTCCCCCGCCACCAGCACCCGCAGCCGCTGCTCGGCCAGCCGGCCGCGCAGCGCCGCCAGCGTGGCGCGGTCGCCGCCGGAGGCCAGGCCGGACAGCCCGTCTAGGGCCGCGAGAAGAGGATCACCGTCATCCAGTCCGCCCACGTGGCCTCCTACCTTCGCAGGCAGGAACCATTGGCGGCCGCGCCGCAGTTAGAGGCGGGTCCCACCGCCGTCGTGCCTTCAGGGTACCCACCGGCCGGTGGCCTGCTCCGCTGGCTCGCCCGGCCGGCGGGCTCACCGTAGAGTGGGAGGCGGCGATGGGGCTCGCGAAACCGCCTTTGACGGGCTGATGGCTCCTGTTGAGCGCCGTGACGGCGAGGACAGGAGAATGGCATGTCACTCCGCGAAGCAGCCCGCGAGCCGCCGCTGGCGCCGGCCAGCTTCGGCAGCTTGCTGTATCTGCGGGGGGCTCGGCCCCCGGCAGGCCCCCCGGACCTTACGTCGCCGGATCTCGCGTTCGTCTCCGACCTGTATCTCGACCAGATCGTCGACGGGGTGGCCGGGGACCGGGAGGAGCGCGAGCTGATCGCCGCGCTGCTCTACCAGCCGGTCCGCGACGTCGGGATCCTGCAGTACCGTCACGAAGTCTTCGCGGACCTGGACGACCCGGCCGTGTTCGCCGCGGCCCGGCGATTCGCCGAGCAGATGCGCCAGGTCCGCGTCCACCTGGCCCAGCTGGCCAAGATGCGATCCGGCCAGCAGCGGCAGGGCTGGTTCCTCGACGCGGCGGCGATCTACTGTGACGCGGTCGCCGGCTTGGCGCGCGACCTGGAGGGCGCCGCCATCACCTCGCGGGGCCTGCTGGCCTTCCGCGAGTACCTGGCCTCTTACGTGGCCTCGGCCGCGTTCACCCGGCTCGCTTCCGATACCACCGATTGCCAGGACGACCTGGCGCAGATCACGTACCAGGTCCGGATCAAGGGCCTCCGGGTGCACGTGAGCCGGTACGACGGCGAACCCGACTACAGCGCCGAGATCACCAAGATATTCGAACGGTTCCAGCAGGGCGCGGTCAAGGACTACCGGGTCACCTACCGGGGCTGGCCGGGCGTCGACCACGTCGGCGCGCAGATCCTTGACCTGGTCGCCCGGCTGTTCAGCGAGGAGTTCGCCGCGCTCGGCGACTACTGCCGCCAGCACGCCGAGTTCATGGACCTGGCCGTCCGCCAGTTCGACCGCGAGCTCCAGTTCTATCTGGCGTTCCGGGACTACATCGAGCCGCTGCGCTCGGCCGGGCTCAGCTTCTGCCTCCCGGAGCTGACCACGGACTCGAAGGAGATCTTCGCCACCGAGACCTTCGACCTGGCCCTCGCGGCCAAGCTGACCGCCGCGGGCACCGCCGTGGTCACCAACGAGTTCCACCTGACCGACCCTGAGCGCGTCATCGTCGTCTCCGGGCCGAACCAGGGCGGCAAGACCACGTTCGCCCGGACCTTCGGCCAGCTCCACCACCTGGCCGGCACCGGCTGCCCGGTCCCCGGCCGCTCGGCCCGCCTCTTCCTGCCCGACCAGATCCTGACTCACTTCGAGCGCGAGGAGGACATCGCCAACCTGACCGGAAAGCTGGAGAACGACCTCATCAGGATCCGCCACGCGCTGCTGGCCGCCACGCCCGGCAGCATCGTGATCATGAACGAGATCTTCACGTCGACCACGCTGGGCGACGCCCGGTTCCTCGGCGAGAAGGTGCTGGCGAAGGTCGTCGAGCTCGACCTGCTCTGCGTCTACGTCACGTTCGTCGACGAGCTGGCCTCGTTCGGGGACACCGTGGTCAGCATGGCCAGCACGATCGTCCCGGAGAACCCGGCGCAGCGCACTTACAAGGTGGTGCGCAAGCCGGCCGACGGCCTGGCCTACGCGCTGGCCATCGCCGGCAAGCACCGCGTCACCTACGAGCAGCTGAGGGGACGGCTCACCTCGTGAAAGCCCATCTCCTGTACCAGGACCGGGACTTCGACGTCGCGGCCGAGCTTCCCCCGGACCATGAAGACCTGATCCAGGACCTGGAACTGGACACGCTGCTGGCCGCGATGGCGCTCGGCGACCGGTTCCTGTTCGATATCTCGAAGAAAGTGCTGCTGGCCAGCCTGGTTGACCCCGAGGACATTCGCTACCGCCAGCGCGTGCTCGCGGACTGCATCGCCGAGCCGGACGTCATCCGCGAGATGTACGGGATCGCCGTGGCGGCGCTGCAGGACAAGCGCGGGATGTGGGGGTTCTCCTATCTGCAGTCCCATTCGATCCTCTCCGGAGCGGTCACCCAGCTCGAGGCGCTGACCGTCCGGCTCAGGGAACTGCGCCGGGTCGCCGACGACCACGCCGGCAAGTTCCGCTCCGAGGGGCTGACCACGCTGTTTGCCACCCTGCAGCGCGAGCTGGACGACGACTACTTCCAGACGCTGGACCACCACCTCAAGCAGCTGCGGTTCCCCGGTGGCGAGGTGATCAGCGCGCAGCTCGGCCGGGACAACGGCGGGATCG